>WBZO01000962.1_pt1 | contig 50943 bp, 29 predicted proteins | sample 5204261 | NCBI WGS metagenome assembly WBZO01 (sample SAMN12412400, study PRJNA552823) | activated sludge metagenome | isolation source: activated sludge from anammox sidestream of wastewater treatment plant... | place: USA: North Carolina | collected 2017-09
AAAGCTCATCTCCATTGGGGTTGAGCCACACGTAATTCACCGTTCCTAAGCCCGGGGTTCCCGTGCCGTTCAGTTCCACGTTGTCGCCCTCGCAATAGGTACCACCACCCGTAGTGGTTAAGATGGATGGGGTTGGATTTACAGTAACCGTGGTGCAGACGGGATCGGCGACGCAGTCATTGTCAGAGCTCAGGTTGAGGCAATACTCGCCCCCCTCTGCCAGGCTCACATCTCCGAGGTCGTAGGTCAAAACGCTTCCGCCCGGGGCCGTTCCGCTTTCGAGAACCGTGCCGTTAAAGGTCCACTGGTAATCAATATCGCTGCTGTCAGCAACATCAATGGTCGCTGTAAGCACTACACTTTCGCCTTCGCAATATTCACCACCGCCTTCAATCGTGCCATTGAGCACCGATGGAACCGGATTGATGAGGAGATCAATACAGGCAAAATCGCTGCAATTGCCACTGGATACCTCAATGCAATACTGGCCTGCCACAGGTCCAACTCCCACAGCTGGGAATGGGCCACTCCAGGGTGCTGTTCCGGTAAAACTATAACCGCCGGGGCCTGTCCAGGTATAAGTCAATGTTCCCAAACCTGGTTCGTTGTTGACAGCAGTCAGGCTAACGGGTTCATTTTCGCAAAAACTACTCGGAGAGGTTATTTCGATATCGGGTGTAGCCTGGAAGGTGACAAAGGTGCTGTCCAAATTTGACACGCATCCCTCAAATGACTCCAGGGAGTAGTAAATCCAGCCTGACTCTGTCAACCCAACGCAAATCGTATCTCCTGTTGCGGCAAAGCCCGTAAGCGAAGTGCCATCGGGCAGAACGTAGGTGTAGTAGAAACTGTCCACTGCCGGATTCTCATTCCAGAAGCACAATTCAGCAACATCTCCTTCGCAATACGTGCTATCCAGATCTTCCGAAGCGACTACCGGGTTAGGACTTAAATTGACATAGACACTATCGGGATCAGAAACACATCCACCCGTAGAAATAACCAGGAAATAATTTCCTGTACCATACACTGCGGCGGGAGAAATGAGATCACAGAAAACATCGGTACTGTTCCCTGTGCCTGTAATCAGCTCTCCATTAGGCGTAATCCATACATAGTCAAAAACTCCGATCGCCGGGTTCTGGTTCTGGCCGCAGAGTTCCAGCTCGTTCAATTCACACAAAGTCGTATCTGCATTTAGTATTTGCGCAGTGGGCTTTTCGAGCACTTCAATGGAAATGGTCTGCGAATCGCTGCAGCCCTGCGTTGTCTCTGCGTAGAAAGTGTAGTCTCCCGAAGCCGGCAAGGGGAGGGTGGCTACAAAGGGCCCCGGAGGCAGGCCCGTGCCTGCTTCCAAGACAACTCCACCAGGACCTGCCCAGTTCCAGTTTATCAAACCGGCGTTAGAATTAACCGTGGCACTAAGTATCGCTTCTACGCCAGGGCAGTATTGGCCACCTCCTGTAACACTTGCTATCACTACGCCATCAAACACGCCAACTGCCACTGTGTCAGGTGCTGAGGTACAACCGGCAGCAGAAGTGACATTGAGTATGTAATCACCTGCATCACCCGGTAAAATATTGTCTATGACATAGATGAGCGAATCGCTGCTATTTGCCGTAAACGGCCCGTAAACAGTGCCGTCCGGCCCCGTCCAGGTGTAGGTCAGTGTACCTGCTGCTACGGTATTGGTACCTGTGAGAATGACATCTGTCCCCTCGCAATAAGCGCTGTCAGGTGTAACATTTACGATGTTGAGGCCCGGGAAAACATTCAGCTCAAGTGAATAGGGCTGCGAAACGCAACCACTGTTGTTGGCAGTCATCGTAAGGGTGTAAGTACCTGCATTGCTCAACTGCACGTTGGGGATGAGGCACTCAACCGGTCCGGCTACACCCGAAACGCCCTGGCTGCAAACCGTACCGTCCGGTGCTTCCCAGATGTAGGTAAAAGGCAGAGAGCCGGGTGAACAGTTGGAAGCACTAAGCACCACATCCTGCCCCAGGCAGGCGTCAACATCTCCGGTCGTATTGCAAATTAAAGGCGTTGGCAAGATGCCAATCTCCACGTCCTGGGGAGTGGAAGCGCAACCTCCTGCCGTGGTAAGCACCAGTACATAAACGCCCGCATCGTCCGCCTGGAAGTTGGGAATGGTCACGGGGAATGGGCCAAACGCATTGCCGCTTGTATCTGCCGAAACAGTGCCCGTGAACGGGAACAGCGGATTGTTAGGGTTGGGTCCTGTCCAGGTATAAGTGATAGTGCCCGTACCCGGCTGGTTGTTCTGGGCTGTCAGCAGGACGTTAGCGCCCAGGCAATAGCTGTTATCGGGAGAGATGGCGTTTATTTCCGGCGTGGAGGTAACCGTAACAGCAAAAGTTACCGTTTCCGAAGCGCAGGTGCTGTTGACACAATATAAGCTATAGGTACCTGAGAAAGACGAGTTGATATTTGTAAGGCTAAGAGACACAGTGTCTGTGCCTGTGATAGTTTGAGAAACGTTGAAGCCATTCGGCCCGCTCCAGAAGCAGGTCATAGTGGTGACACCCGGGGCCGAGTTAACCGCGGTGAGTGTGATGCTATCATTTTGGCAATATGGGCCTGCACCGGTCAGGGATCCCATAACCGGTACTGCGTTCACATTGATGCTGGTGCTGTAAGTTTGGGAAACACAGCCTTCCTCCGAGGTCAACACCAGGGTATAAGTGCCCGCCTGTGCCAGGGTAATATCGGGCAACAGAAGCTCTATCGGGTCACCACCCGCAACCGTGCCTGACTCGCTCAGCCCATTGGGGCCTGACCAGGTGTATGAAATGGTCGTGATACCGGCCACTGTATTAACTGCACTGAGCACCACATCGCCGCCGGAGCAAAACGTGCCGCCACCGGTAATGCCACTGATCGCAGGGGTGGGGTTTACTTCAATCAAAAAACTCAGGGTATCGCTGAAGCACCCCGCTTCACTCTGTGCGTAAACCTGATAAGTTCCTCCATCTCCAACGACCAGGTTGTTGAGCAGAAGAACGCTGGTATCACTCACGCCAACGGTTTCGATAAATGTGCTGCCATCGGGTCGGATCCAGGTATAAGTCACATCGCCGATGCTGTCAAGCGTATTAAATACACTCAGGAAGGCATCCTCCCCGGAGCAGTAGGTTCCTCCCCCCTGAGCTACTTCTAGTTCAGGGTTCCCCGAAAGGCAGGAGCAGCTCTCTACGACCTCCAAGGTAGCTATTGTCGGAGGCAGGTTGTATTCGATAAAAAACCACTGATCAATGTATTTATCATTTCCAAAATTGCCACTGTATGTAAAGGGTATGGTGGTCGGCAAAGCATTCCCCGGGGTGCCCCCGCCACTGACGGCACCGCCAATATCTGAATGGTCATAGTAGAACAGGCTGTCAGGATAACCTGGCGGCACATTCACCCATTGGAAAGTCACCCCTCCGGGGTTGTTTTCCACGTCGGTCAGGGCGATGTGAAGTTCACCAAAACGAATGCTGGCTCTGTAACCCAACTGAAAAGCAGAATCTATGGTGATGAACTCTCCAAGTCCGTCTTTTCCGTCCCAAAAGATGGAGTCTATCACCTCTGTTGCATTATCGGGTTCCAACGTTTCGACCAGGGTAATGTCAACCGGCTCTCCGAAAACACCATTATTGTTCAGGTCAAGTTCCAAAATCATTTCCCCCGGCAGGGAGGTTCTCACGACAAACCAGCCCCCATCGCCTTCCTGCATCACCCAAGGGCCGCAGCCGGCGCCATCGGGATTGTAACCGACGAAATAAAAATCGAGCAGCAGCAGGATTTGCAGGTTATTGTAAAGCCAGGTTTCATGGGTATTTTCCCGGAAAACATCCGTAACCTTTGCCTTGGCAGGCATTGTACTGTCGGGGATGTTAAAGAAGACCTTGTTGTTGACCAATCCCAGGTAGTCCTGGGCCTGCGGTTCATAGAGGTAGAGGCCGTTAGGGTCCCAGGTGGCCGGCGTACTTGACCGGGTGAAAGAGCTTTCATCCTTGGATTTGTAAATGGGGGAGCGGGTGCCGGTGACCAGGCCCTCGGAATTAGAAGAAATGGGAAACCTAAATGGGTCCGCATCTTTAATATTCACCTGGTACAGATAGCCATCAGAGGTGAGCACGTAAAAGATAGGAGAGGTGTTAAACCCATTTCCATTGATTAATGAAATGTGCTCATTGCTGTAGAGCCTTCCCTCGTGCAGGGTTCCCCCCATGTCGCCAGGTGCACCAGAGGAGACGGTAACGTCCCAGGCCAACACCACCCTTCTGCTATTGGGTTGGTTGGCTGCCCGCGTCCAGGGGGCATTGTTCAAGATGTTCAGAAAAGAAGCATTCTGGTAGGAAGGATATCTGAAAATCACGGTCCAGATGCCATCCTTACCCGCCGGAACAGGTACAACCCCGGGGTTGTATCCGTTGTTTGCCGTACCCACCGGCCCATTCACTTCCTGGATATTATTGTGAATAATGGCCAGGTTAGTTGTGGCTCCGGTGTTGTCAAAAACAGCGACGGTATCTCCTTCAGGGTCAATCACGACGATGAAGCCTCCCTGAATTCCAATGTGGCTCGCACCCACGTTTATAAATTCGCCGGCATTTGCATAGACCTTTAGTTGTTGGGGATCCCGGGTATCAAGGAACATTCTGTAACCCGGATAATTGACAAAATCTTTTGATCCTTCTGCTCTGACAAACAGGGCAGTTGCACCAAAGGCTATCACCAATAAGGATTGACAAATGAATTTCCACCTGAAAAAGCCTGGAGATGCTTTAGTTGGTTTGTGAAGTAAAGGAATTTTCATGTTTCCTGAATTTAAAGAAGTTGTATGAGTGTATAATCTAGATACTACCTCTGCCCGCAAACAGCGGATAGCAGCCTGCCGGGCATTCCCAATCTGAAAATATAATCTGAGTTCAGTAGTTAGCCATTGCACCTGCTTGCAATAGAAAGATGATAAATTTTGGTAAGATTTTCCCAGGTATGATCAATCAGAATGACGATTGAATGAGTCATACGTCCGTTTTATTATTTGGGTTGCGGAAGTGTACTCTAAGTGTTGGCTGTGTTGATAGCGCCAAAAGTATTGAACTCGGCCAATAGCAACAAATTTTAAAAGAAATTTTTACTTTTTTTGTTGAGAATCAATTGCTTATTGCGGATATCCCGATGTTTTTCAAATGTCTTTCCGCGCAATCTCCAGAATGGATAAGGCCATAAAAATTTTTTCTTCTTCTTTGGTCATGTCAGCAAGGAATTGAAAAGCCCGGGGGTTTTCGTTATCCGGGGTTTTCCCATGGGTCAAGCCCCCTACCCGCCGCTCATTTATTCTCACCGGAAGGTAAAGTTCCTCGCTTTGCGTATTGATTTGTGCCAGTTGCTTATTCCCTTTTTGATTGTAGAGGATTCCGTTGTTGCCAATTTTTCCGATCAGTTCGTTGTCAACGACCAACTCTACCCCGTCTTCTTTTATGCGGTAGATGAATTCGCTATTACTCGTGCGGGCGTAGAGCAACGCATTCTCTTTTGATCCCAGGTATTTTTTATACATCCAGGCGATCACCGGCTCGTGGTAAATTGTGGTAAACACCCCTTTGCCAACGGTAGCAATGCCTTTTCGCACCGTCCTGTTCACCTGATTCAGCGAGAGCTGCTCCATCTCTTCTCTCGACCAAGGCACTAAGTCGGCTATCCAGGGTTGTAATTCTGCTCTGAACTGCTGAAGGTCCTTTTGTATTTTGTTCCTGCCGGGTTTGAAGTTTTCCATGCTCTTCAACAGAACATAGATGCCCGTCCCTCCTAATACTATGATGGTAAGCAATGCTAAGGTTACTCCTGCCATTTTTGAAATGTTTTGGGTAAATGTAAAAAAAGTTTTGAAAGTGAAATTTCTTTGCTGCTCCTGCTTTCTTCATGGCTGTGTTCTCTGCTGAAAGAGGTTGCAGCACCAATGCAGCACCACACTGCCCTCTCAACAAGAGCTTGTTTGCGTTTTGGTGCTTGAGGCAAAAACGCAAACAAGCGCTTAGACGAGAAAAATTAAAAAAGCCCTGCATTTTGGAGCAGGGCTTTTCGACTAAGGAACGTGCCGGAAATAAGTTGGGTATTTCGGCGAGTGTATTTTGGGAGCTGGCAAGGCAGTGAAATAAGCGCATAACCTTAGCTACGTAACTATTTCACTAACACAGCCAGCGCCCAAAAGACGCCGCCCAAATGCGTAAGTTATTTCCGACACGTTCCTAAATGCCATTCAAACGCATTTTTAACCGAGATAAGACTTCAATGCGTTCCGGTTATACGCTTTGCGAAGGCGGCGTATAGCTCTTTCTTTTATCTGGCGTACCCGTTCTCTGGTAAGGCAGTATAGCTCGCCGATTTCCTCTAGTGTCAGAGCTTTGTGGCCGTTCAGGCCGTAATACGCCGACAGGACTTCCACCTCCCGGGGAGATAAAACAGAAAGTCCGGCCTGCACTTCTTCTTTCAGGGATTGGTCCATCAAGGCATCATCGGGGCGCTCTCCAAATTCATCGGGCAGCAAGTCCAGCATGGTAGAATCGCTGTCTTCCCCGCCGATTGGTGCGTCCACAGAGACGTGCCGGATGCCACCTTTCATCATGTTGGAAATTTCCTTGGGGGACATGTCGAGCATTTCGGCCAATTCCTCTTCGGTTGGCTCCCGCTCGAACTCCTGCACAAAAGAGATAAAGGCGTCATTAATCTTGTTGTAAGAGCCAACTTTATTCAGCGGCAGCCTGACGATCCGCGAGTACTCCACGATAGCCTGGAGGATGGATTGGCGGATCCACCAAACTGCATAGGAGATAAACTTGAAACCTTTGGTTTCGTCAAACCTCCTGCCTGCCTTCATCAACCCGACATTGCCTTCGTTGATAAGGTCACTCAGCGAAAGCCCCTGGTTTTGATATTGCTTTGCCACGGACACAACGAAGCGAAGGTTGGCTTTTGTCAGCTTCTCCAAAGCTTCCTGGTCTCCGTTGCGAATTTTCTTCGCCAGGTCCGCCTCCTCTTCTGCCGTGAGCATGTCAATCTTGCCTATGTCGTTCAAGTATTTGTCTAGGGCAAGGCTCTCCCGGGTGGTAATTTTATTCGTAATCTTTAGTTGACGCATATCATCGGTAATTTACGGTTCAGGATAGTCTGTGTAGCTTTTTGATAAAAAATAACGTGCGTTGCTTCTTTGTCACAAACTTACACAACTTCATTATTTAAAATTACGCCAAATCAATCAAAAAAGTTGCCATAAACCGATATGCAGCATTGCTCTTATAAAAAGCTCTATTTAAGCGCAATTTTTGACTGCTTAACACCCCTCGCTTCCTTATCGTTCATTTCGCTACCACTCAGATGCTGTCTGGTTTTTAGCTTTTTGAAGTTGCGTAGCAGCGCTACGGAACTAAAAAAAGGTGAAAATAGGACGGAAAAGGGCCGTTTTTGACCAAGTGACCAAATCGCAAACAAGCTCTTACGCCCGGTGTAGCCCGGGTCGCTTCCTCTCCGCGGTTTTCTGTTGCTCCATCTTCAGTGCATTCTATCGCCTCTCAACTCCAGACCGGCCATGATGCCAGCCTCGTGCTCGAGATACTCCTGCCAGCGCTTTTTCACCCTTTCTTCGTCGAAATACAAGCGGGCCAGGTCCAGAAACAGTCGGTAATGCCCTGCTTCGGACACCATGAATTTATGGTAAAAATCTTTCAACTCCTCAGCGCTGATGTGCAGGGACAACAAGCGGAAGCGCTCGCAGCTCCTGGCTTCTATCAAAGCGCAGATCAGCAGCTTTTCGAGCAGGCGCTCTTCCCGGCTGCCTCCTTTTTTTTCAAACTTGAGCAATTCGTTAACGTATTCGTCTTTCCGCTGGCGACCAAGCTGGAGGTTTCTCTTTTCCAACTCCAGCAACACCATCCGAAAATGCCCCCATTCTTCTGTTACAATGGGTGCCAGCTTGCGTACCATCTCCCTTTTTTCAGGAAACATCTGTATCAGTGAAATACAGGAGGTAGCTGCTTTCTGCTCGCAGTAGGCATGATCCGTCAGTATTTCTTCCAGTTCCATCTCCGCCATGTTTACCCACCGAGGATCCGTTGGCAACTTAAGTCCTAACATTGACGATATTTTTGTTGTAAAAAGTTGAAGTTTCATCCTCCGGATACCCCAGAAAAAAGACCCGGCCTGTTCGCCTCAAAGCTCCCCTGCGAGTCAGCTAATAGCCGGGCATTTCAGCAGTGTATTTTGGTGGCAGGACAAGTCGTGCAACAAGCCCCTGTCCCACTGCTTCACCCACACCGCTGACAGCAAAAAAAACGCTGCTCCCCCTGCGTCCGCCATTAGAGCTTGCTTGCGATTGGGTCACTAAGGAACGTGTCGGAAATAAGTTGGGCATTTCGGCGAGTGTATTGTGGGGGCTGGCAAGGCAGTGAAATAGGCGCATAGCCTTAGCTACGTAACTATTTCACTAACACAGCCAGCGCCCAAATGCGTAAGTTATTTCCGACACGTTCCTTAGAGCTTGTTTGTGTTTTGGTGCTTGCGGCAAAACGCAAACAAGCTCTAAGTCAAAAACGGCTGAAAAATTTCCTTCGTTTCATGCGAAAAAGACGGCTTTCTAGTCCAGTAAACTCCATTCAAACAGCAACGCAGCTCAAGCACCAAAACGCAAATAAGCTCTTAGCGATGCAGGAGGTGATCTGCTTTTGCCGGCATCAAAATTAATCGTTCGCTTCCGGATGTGTTAACCAAATGCCCCGATCTTTTGCAAACTCCTCGAAGTGCTTGCCGATGTTGCCCAAAAATACTTTGATTTGCAGCCGAAAAATAAAAACTCAGCGGAAGCAAGCAAAATGCTCGTCCTGGCATCTCCCCAATTGGTGCCAAGAAATTTTAGCCTGTAAAAACGCTTCCAAAAATGCGAGATTTGCGCCTTGTGGCAAGGGAGCTGCTCAACTTCGCCACACTCCTCGCTAAAAACTTGCAGGATGCTTTTTCTTTTTAAAATTGGTTTCCTCAGCGTCAGCCTGCTTGATTTACTCGACATTTTCATCGTCGGGTATTTGATTTACCGCATTTATAAACTGCTGCGGGGGAGCATCGCCTTCAATATTTTTATTGGCATCGCCGTCATTTACCTCACCTGGGGGCTGTTGAGCCTGCTGAAAATGGAGATGTTGTCCAGCATCCTGGGGCAGTTCGTGAATGTAGGTTTTATCATCATCATCATCATTTTTCAACCCGAAGTGCGCCGCTTCCTCCTCCTATTGGGCAACTCCACCATGCGAGGACGCTCCAATTTTCTCAGCCGGCTTCTCTCCCGGAGCCTTGAGCCTCAGGACGACCGCCAAAGTGCGCTCCAACAAATCAAAACAGCCCTGCTGCGCCTGAGCAAAGAAAAAACTGGCGCCTTGATTGTCTTTTCAAAAAACATTGACCTCGACATCATCGGTCACTCCAGCATAGTGCTCAACGCCGACATCAACCACCTGCTACTCGTCAGCATTTTTCAAAAAGAAAGTCCCCTGCACGACGGGGCCGTGATCATCGGCAAAGGGAAAATCCTGGCTGCCGGGTGCATCCTTCCCGTCTCCGAAAGCAACCAACTGCCCGAATCCGCCGGTCTGCGGCATCGGGCAGGACTTGGCGTTACTGAGCGCACCATCACTTCGACGTTCATCGTCTCCGAAGAAACTGGCGCCATCAGCTTTGCCGAAAATGGCCACATCGAAGTCGGCCTGAACGAAGCCCGCCTGAACGAATTGCTCTTCCAGCAAAGCGCCTGACGCTGCCTCTACTCTTCTTTCCAAAAATGACATCCGCCATATTTTGGCTCATTTTAAACAGTTTCTATCTTTGAGGGCGGCGGGATACACCGCTGCCAGGAAGATGTTCTTTGTTAGAGCCTGTTGGGGATTTGGTCTCTTGGCTAAAAACAGCTCTTTTTCTTCAAACTTTTAACTCAAGCACCCAATCCCCAACAAGCTCTAAATAACTATTCAGAAAGGAGTGGGAGGAGAAAGAAAAAACTTCACTTTTTCTTCTTCCCCTCCACAATTTGAGGTATTTTTTTGAGGCTGCCTCCCAAGTCAAACCGTCGCCTTTGGCGACAAATAAGATTCATCACAGAGGATGCTTTTTTTAAAGTTTCTTTGAAATTTTTAAAAAAACACCCTCCTGTGAAAGGATATTTGGTGGCTGCCGCCGCCCTTGGGCTTACGATACAGCACCTTTATAAAATCCCGTTTTAGATCAGGGCTGCTAATCCTCTGAAGAGCCATGTTTTGTTGCCCTGCTAAAACTTTCATACAAACAAAAGTGACCATGCAACCAGCTCAAGACTACATTTCAAAAAATAAACAGCGCTTTCTCGATGAGCTGTTTGAACTACTGCGAATCCCCTCTATCAGTGCCGATCCAAAGTACAAATCCGAAATCCGGCGCTGCGCCGAATTCATCGCCCAAAGCTTGCGTGAATCCGGCTGCGACAAGGTAGAAGTCTGCCCTGTCAGCTTTGAAAAAGAAGGCAAAACCCAGGAAGGGAACCCGATCGTTTACGCCGAAAAAATCCTAGATAAAGCCCTGCCCACCGTGTTGGTGTACGGCCACTACGACGTGCAGCCCCCTGATCCGCTCAACCTCTGGGAATCCCCACCTTTCGAGCCTGCTGTGCGCACCACAAAAGTACACCCCCAGGGTGCCATCTTCGCCAGAGGATCCTGCGACGACAAAGGGCAGACCTACATGCACGTCAAGGCTTTTGAGGCCATGGTAAAAACGGGCACGCTCCCCTGCAATGTCAAGTTCTGCGTAGAAGGCGAAGAAGAAGTTGGCTCGCCCAGCTTCCGCCCTTTTGTTGAAAAAAACAAGGAAAAACTCGCCTGCGACGTCATTCTCTGCTCCGACACCTCCATCATCGCCAACGACATCCCCAGCATTACGACCGGCGTTCGGGGCCTTGCCTACCTCCAGGTAGAAGTGGAAGGGCCTAACCGCGACCTCCACTCCGGCGTCTATGGTGGTGCCGTTGCAAATCCCGCTAACGTACTCGCCGATATGATTTCCAAGCTGATTGATAAAAACGGCCATATCACCATCCCCGGCTTCTACGAGGATGTGCAGGTAGTCAGCCAACAAGAAAGGGAAGCCATGAACCGGGAGCCTTTCAACCTGGCCAGCTACGAGGCAGACCTCGGCATCGGCGAAGTTCAGGGCGAAATAGGCTTCACCACCATTGAGCGCACCTCCATTCGCCCTTCTCTTGACGTAAACGGCATTTGGAGCGGCTATACCGGTGAAGGCACAAAAACTGTGCTGCCCGCCAATGCTTTCGCCAAAATCTCCATGCGCCTCGTGCCTCACCAGCGCCCCGAGAAAGTTTACGACCAGTTTGAGCAGTATTTTAAATCCCTCGCTCCGGCTTCGGTCAGGGTCAGGGTGCTCCGCATGCACGGTGGTACGCCAGGCGTCACGCCAACTGACATCCCCGAATATAAGGCAGCCCACAAAGCCATGGAAAAAACTTTCGGAAAAGAGCCAATTCCAAAGCGGGAAGGTGGTTATATCCCTATCGTTTCCCTGTTCAAAGAGGTGCTCGGCAAAGACAGCATCCTCATGGGTTTCGGCCTGAACAGCGACAACATCCACTCCCCCAACGAACACTATGGCTTATTCAATTTCTACAAAGGCATCGAAACGATTCCTTATTTTTATAAGTACTACGTTGAGTTGAAAAAATAACCCCCCCGAAGCAGTATCAAAAGCCTGCCGGCAGCGCTAAGAGCTTGTTTGGATTTGGCTGCCCGAGAGAAAAAGAAGGCTTTTTAGCTCGGTGCGCTCAATTCAAACAGCTTCTTAGCACCCCACCATCTTTCAAGAGAGGGTTACTTTCTGAAAAATTGTAAAGTAATATTTTACAAAGAGCACCACCTCAATAAATCCGGCCTTTCATTTGCGCAGGGGGCTGCTGCCATTGAGTCGCTCATCCCTCTACACTCGCCCTCCTACTCTATCACAATTTTCCCTACCCATCGCCTGTCTTGCATGACGATCTGGTAGCCATACACGCCAGCCGGTAGTTCCGGGTGGTTGAGCCTTGCGGTGCCGCGCAGTTTTCTATCCAGCACCACCCTGCCCTTTGCATCGTAAAAAAGCAGGCGGTATTCACCTGTCAAATTCGTAGAGATTTCAAGTGGCTGGCCGGCAGCCAGTGGGTTGGGGAACAGCGACCAATCCCCTGCGGGCGCATCCACCGTGATTTGGCAAACGGCAGAAAAAGTAGTCCTGCCCTCCGAATCCAACTGCTTCAACCTGTAAAAATTCTGCCCCTGGAAAGGCCTGGTGTCAAAAGCCTGGTAGCGATCTGCCTTCGTTTCATGGTGGGCATTTATTTTTTCAAAAAACTGAAAATCAACGCCATCCGTGCTTTTTTCCAAAATAAAATGCGACACCCCTGGCGAGTACGGGGCTACCCAATACAGGCGCACCCTGTCGTGAGGCAGCAAGGCAGCCCGGAAGTTCTGCCAGTAGTCTGCCACCCCCGTCATACTTTCTTGCATGATGACGTACTGTCCGAAGAATTCGATGTTATTCTCATTTGAAAAAGTCAGCGAGCCATCGGTTCCGGCGCTAAGCTCGTCGGCCACATCCTGAGGACTGCCCCAGCTGTCGCCGTCTTCGAAAGCTCCCCTGGTATAAAGCACAAAAGATGGCGCCTCTTCACCCGACTGGATATTTCCGTAGCCCTCAAAACGCACAAAGTCAGGAGCATCAAAAAGGAAATTGTCGCCGTAGTTGTCCACCACCCAGTACGAGCGGCTATGCGAGGAGGCATTGGGCAACTGGTCGGGGGCGAGATTCAGGCGGCTCACGACGACCTCGCCATCGGGCAGGATGGCATCTTCACCGAAGGCAATCGTGAAGCCCGTTTCTCCAAAGGCATAGAGTCCCTCTTCGTTGAGAGTCAGGCGAGCGCTAACCCCACCGCCAAGCGGCGCGGTAGAAGTAGTGCGGGAGGCATTTCCTACCATTGCCAGGTGGCGTACCCCTGTGCGATCCAGCACTTCGCCATCCACTTCGTTGAACTGGTAGTAGCTCACCAGGTCGGGTTGTTCTGCCGGGATTTTCGTCAGGTGCATCAGCTCCCGGATTTCCTCCTGCGTCAGGGCTTTTTTCCAAATAGCTACTTCATCAATGAGGCCTTTGAAGCGTCGGCTGTAGGTGCCCGGGTCCAGGCCGATGAGGATGGGCGTGTCAAAAGCCTCCGGATCGTGGCTGGCCAAGTTTGTGACCCCCACTCCGTTCAGGTAAATTGTGGCAGCATCGGGCTCAACGACCAGGGCCACGTGTGACCAGGTGCTGGGCGTCAGTTTCAAGCCCGGTTCCCACCACCACTCTGCATTATTCCAGTGGTAGCTGAGGCTGGTACCGGTGCTGAAGCCAATGCCTGCCGTAGTACTTCCGCCTCTGGCAAAGACCAGGGCAGCTCGGTCGTTCTGAACGGGATCGGGTTTCACCCAGCAACTGATTGTCAGCGTGTTGGTGTTCAGGGAGAGATTACTAGCGGCGGTAGCATGGTCGGAGGTGCCGTTGAGGCTGAGGGCATTACCCGGCACCGCCTCCGCATCACAAATGGAATTCACGCTAAGCTCAATGCTTTTGACAAAACTACCGTTGAGGGTCATTGTTGCCGTGAAGGTTCCATTTTCCCCAAAGACTACTTTGGGATTGCGCAAACTGGCATTGCTCACAAACTGTGGAGCTGGCTCAAACGACCATTCCCAGGTAGCCGTGCTGTGGTCCACCATGCTATAATCGTCGAAGTAGAACGTATCCCGGGCGCAGTTGGCAACCAGCTTGTCAACGGTTGGCTGCACCACGATTTGCGCAGGCATTTCATAGAAATCCGATTGCCAGATACCCCGGCCGTAAGTAGCGATGCGCACCTTGCTTTTTGCATAAAATGGCAGTAAGCGGTTAACCTGCGCCTTGGCAGGCAGTCCCTCCGAAACGGGGATCCAGTCACTTTCGCTCTGGCTGCGGTAAAAAACCCCCAGGTTAGTCGCCAGATAAATCCCGCCGTCCGTGCCGCCGATATGAAGGATTTGTTCCACGAAGTGGCCGTTCAGGGTAGAGGTGGTCAGGTTGCTCCAGGTAGTGCCGCCATCCGTCGTTTCAAAAACCTTTTCGCCACTGGCGCCGCCCTTACTCCAGGCCAGCCAGAGGTGGTTTTCGTCCAGTGGGTCCAGCGTAATGAAGGCTCCGCTCACGCCGCCGGGAGGGGCAGAAGTCAGGGTGAAATCCTGCCCTGCGTTGGCAGACCTCCAAAGGCGGGTAGTTGTCATATGTTGCAGGCAATAGATCACGTCGGGGTTGCTGCGACTCACCTCAATGCCTGTGATAATCCGACTTTCGTCGTTGCCAAAGACCTTCAGCGTACTCCAGGACAAGCCGCCATCCAGCGATTTCTGCAAAGTGTTTTGCTGGCCCAGATACAGGTGGTTGTAACAACGAGGATCCGGCTCGATTTCCGAGCTGTTTTCATTGTTGCCGGCGTACCCTTCATTGGGGTAGGTGGAAAAGCTGAAGCCCGAAATCTGCCCTGTCACCGTCAATGGCAGTATTTGGGGGCTGATGTCGGAGTGCATCACCTTTCTGCCACCAGCGGGATGGACGTAACCCGTCGTTGCTTCTGCTCCACCCAGGCGGATGAATTCGCCGTTGGGGTAAGTGCCGTAAATAGTAGCCGTGTTTCCGTTGTGGTAGCGGCCTCCGGTCATGACGTCCTCGTTCCAACCACAATCGAAGCCCCAGAAGTCCGAGCCGGCGACACCTACATTCCTAGCAACGTGGCTGCCGAAGTTGGGCGCATATTTATTCAGCCCGCCGTCCGAGCTAACCCAGACCTCCTCGCCATGAATGTCAATATCCTGGATGTCAGGATGTTGCCAGCCAGGGCCGCCGCCGTAGCCTCCCCATTGTTTAAACGTAACGCCGCCATCTTCCGATTTAAAAAGATTTAAAAAACCCACCAGGAACTTGTCGGGGTTTGTATCGGACACATCGAGGCCCAGGTTGTAAAATCCCTGGTTGTACTCCGAGCTGTTGCCGGGGTATTTCTGTTGTTCGTCGAACCAGAAGGTGACCAGGCAGGTATGTTCGCCGGCGTAAGGAGCACCGGGGCCGCCGTTCACGTTGGCATTTGGCAAGGTCCAGCTCTCTCCGGCGTCGTTACTGCGCCATACCCCCAGGTAGTTGTTGTCGTTCAGGCCGTCGTTGTACTGGCCCAGCAGGACGGCGTACAGGCGGTTGGGGTCGGCCTTCGTAACAGCCAGGCGGGCGCCATCATCGGCATTGTCTGTGGTGGAATTAGCTGCCGGGTCTATCCAGCCGTTGGTAATCTTCGTCCAGTTTTCACCCCGGTCGCCCGACTTAAAAAATTCGCAAAGTTTCGTGGAAGGATTGTTTTTCAATAAAAAAACGGTGTTGGGGTCGTCGGTTTTGTACTCCATGTCCCAGCATTTTTGGGTAAATACCTGCACCCAGGTAGCACCGCCGTCCGTGCTGCGGTGGAGGCCGTTGCCTGCAGCCACCATGACGATATCGGGGTTGTCGGGGTTGATGGAAATGTCATTGGCCTCCAAACCGGCCACCGAAAGCACTATTTCCCAGTCTGTGCCGCCGTTTGTAGTTTTGAAAACCCGCTGGTTATCAGCAAAGTAAACGATGTTGGAGTTGGCCGGATGGATTTTCACGGCCAGGATAGCATTGGTGTTGACCTCTCTTGCCACCGGAGTCCAGTTGTTGCCGCCGTCTGTGGTTTTAAAAACGAGGCCGTTTTCCGTACCGATAAAGAGCACAGTGGAGTCGCTGACAGACTGGTCGAGGCAGTAAACATTGACCTGCCAGGCCACGAGTCTGTTTTCTCCTTCCGCATATGTTTTAAAAGGGCCAATATTTTCCCAGCTTAGGCTCCGTGCAGAAGTCTGTTTCCTGGTTTTCAGCCAGTTGTTGAAATACAAATCATCTTCCTGCGGGTCAACGGGTGCCCAGTAGCCTTCAGGGGAAAGGTGGCTGCCTACAGCCCGCCGCCAGTGTTTGTAAAACTGGGTGTGGTAAGTTCTCCCTACGGGGTTCTTCTTCCGCCAGGCCATGAAGGCACTGTCAACCTGGTGCACGTTGGGATGAGGGCTGTACATTTCCTGCGCCCACCAGGGAGCCTGGGCAATCGTGGAGGGAGAAGGATGAGGGCGTTGCGTCTGCGCCTGCAGGCTCAGGCTACTGTGGAGGGTAAAAAGCAAAACCAACAGGCAGACTGGAAGTATCGGGTTGAACCGTAATTGCATGGTGTATAAAAGCATTTTCAAAAAATGAGTTAGTCCGAAGAATCTCACAGGAAAAGGAGAGGGGCTTATTTTTCAGGGCAAATATAACTCAGGCCTCTGGAACAGAGATTTTGCGGGGATAAAACCTTTTCTAAAAGTCAAAATAGCCGACAAAGGACTACTTTTGCGCTCCAAAATTTTTCCTAAACACATTTTCGACATGCAGCTTTCAGAACAAGAACTCGTCCGTAGAGAAAACCTTCAGAAAATCAGAGAATTAGGCATCAACCCCTACCCTCCCGAAGCCTTTCCCGTCAATGCCCTCGCCGTTGAAATCCAGGCCAACTACCGGGAAGAAGTGCTCGAAGACGGCACTAAAAACCGCCTGAACTTCCAGGATGTCACTGTAGCCGGCCGCATCATGGCACAGCGGGAAGCAGGCAAGGCCATGTTTATGAACCTCCAGGACTCGAGCGGGAAGATTCAGTTGTATCTGCGTCGCAATGATTTTGAAAAAGCCGGCGACAACACCTTTTTCGATGTTTTGATAAAAAAGCTCCTCGATATCGGCGATATTATCGGCGTGAGGGGATTTGTCTTTAAGACAAAAACCGGCGAAACGTCCATCCACGTACAGGAGCTGAAGCTGTTGGCCAAAGCTCTCCGTCCGCTGCCCATCGTCAAAGTGGACGCTGAAGGCAAGGTTTTCGACGCCTTCACAGACCCGGAGCTGCGCTATCGCCAGCGCTACGTGGATTTGATCGTGAACCCCGGGGTCAAAGAGACTTTCCTCAAACGCACCAAGATGATGAACTCCATCCGGGAATTTCTGAATGAAAAAGGCGCCATCGAAGTGGATACCCCTGTGCTGCAGGCTATTCCGGGAGGCGCAGCAGCCCGGCCCTTCATCACGCATCACAATGCGCTCGACGTGCCCTTCTACCTGCGCATCGCCAACGAGCTGTATCTCAAGCGCCTGATCGTTGGGGGCTTCGACTGGGTGTATGAATTTAGCCGCAACTTCCGCAACGAGGGCATGGACCGCACGCACAACCCCGAGTTCACCATCCTGGAGTTCTACGTGGCCTACAAGGATTACTTCTGGATGATGAATACCACCGAGCAGTTGATCCAAAAAATAGCCCTGGATACCTGCGGCACCACAGAAGTGCAAATCGGCGACAACCTGGTCAGCTTCAAAGCTCCCTTCCGGAGGGTGTCTATCTTAGAAGCCATCACAGAACACACTGGCATAGACCTGAGCAACATGGACGAAGAAGGCCTGAGAGCCGTTTGCAAAAACCTCGGCATCGAAGTGGACCACACCATGGGTAAAGGTAAGCTGATTGACGAGATCTTCAGCGAAACCGCTGAAAAGCACTTTATCCAGCCGACTTTCATCACGGACTACCCCGTCGAAATGTCGCCCTTGACTAAGCGGCACCGCCATATCCCGGGCCTTGTGGAGCGCTTTGAGCTGATGGTCAACGGGAAAGAAATCGCCAATGCCTACACGGAGTTGAACGACCCCATTGACCAGCGCGAGCGTTTTGAAGAGCAAACACGCCTGCTCGAACGGGGTGACGATGAGGCGATGTACATTGATCACGACTTCCTCAGGGCCATGGAGTACGGTATGCCGCCCATGTCGGGCATCGGCTTCGGCATTGACCGGCTGGCTATGCTGTTCACCAACCAGGCGAGCATCCAGGAAGTGTTGTTTTTCCCGCAAATGAGACCGGAGGTCTTTTGAAAAACTGCTCGGTATGAGGGGCTGTATCACAAGCTTAATGGCACCAGCCGCCAAAGGCAGCGACTTAACTTGTGAGACAAGCTCAGCCAGCTGTTTGTGCTGAAATGACTGCGCAGGGTCAGGGCTGCAGTACAAAAAACGACTTATAAATGTCCAAGCATTTCACCATCGCTATCTTATGTGGCGGGACTTCTCCTGAACACGAAGTCTCCATGAACTCTGCCCGCAACATTTACAAAGCCATTGACAGAAAGAAATACCGCGTCGAGGTGATCGGCATCAGCCGGAGCGGGCAGTGGTATCACTTGCCGGAAGAAGCTTTTATGAAGCTCAAGGCAGTCGAAGGACGGGTAGGGCGAAAACTCGCACTCGTGCCCGGGCAGGCAGCGGCCATCGTTTACAAAAGCAGCGTCGGGAAGTTCCCAGAAATTGACGCCGTTTTCCCCATTATCCACGGGCCGTTTGGCGAAGACGGGACTTTGCAGGGGTTGCTGGCTATTTTGGATCTGCCTTTTGTAGGGCCTGACACGCTCGGCTCATCCGTGGGGATGGACAAAGATTTCACCAAGCGACTGCTGCGGGATGCCGGCATCAGTGTAGCGCCCTGGCGCTGCATTTCCAAACATGAAAATCCTGATTTCCAGGAAGTTATAGAAGAGCTGGGTTTGCCACTTTTTGTAAAACCTGCCAACATGGGCAGCAGCGTTGGTGTGAGTAAAGCTGAAAATACAGAAGAGCTAAAAGCCGCTGTGGAGTTGGCATTTCGCTTCGACATCAAAGTGCTGGTGGAGCAGGCAGTGAAAGGCCGGGAAATCGAAACCGCCGTACTCGGCAACCGCGAAAACGCAGAAGTCAGCGGAGTCGGTGAAATCGTCATGGCCCAGGGGTTTTACGATTACGAAAGCAAGTACCTCTCCGCAGACGCCGCCAAAATCGTCATCCCTGCGGAAAACCTAAGCTCCAAAGCCATCGAGAACATTCGCAAAACAGCACTGAAGGCATATCACGTGCTGGGCCTCGAAGGTCTCTCCCGCATGGACGTTTTCCTGGTGGACGGAGAAAAGGTGTACGTCAACGAGCCTAACACCCTGCCCGGTTTTACCAATATTTCCATGTATCCGAAACTCTGGCAGGCGGCTGGTATTGCCTACCCCGACCTGATTGACCGACTGATTCAACTGGCACTGGAGCGGCATCAAAGGGGCAAAGCCTTGCAGCGGACAAGGCATTGATTTTAGAGCTTGTTTGCGATTTAGTCACTTGGCTAAAACGCAAACAAGCTCTTAGGGAACGTGAGGCTGTCTCATAGGTAGTCAAACCACACCTGGGGAGATGCCCCCTCTCTGAGAAGCTGTCTGAATTGAGCTTCCCAGCTCGAACACCAAAACGCAAACAAGTTCTTAGTAGTTACGGTTTTTCTATCTTGCGCCATAAATCTTTCATCCTGATGAGTAAAAGGTCCACTAAATCACACCGATCACAAGCCTCTCCGAAACCGCAAAAAAAGAATTACAACCCCACATCCTGGCTCACCCGCCCCTCTATAGCCACGGAACAGGATCCTTTTTTAAAAAAAATCTTCAGGCTCCTGAGCGCTGTCGCCCTGCTAGCCATCATTGCTCTGGCGCTGAGGAGTGGTATCAACGGCGACGATCAATACCAGAACGACTACTCGACCAAATTAGTCAATTACTACTCCACAATGGGCGCCGACACCTCAGCGCTGCACATTGAGAAAGGCAACATGCACTACTATGGGGGCTTTTTCGACATTGTGACAGGCTTCACGAACAAGGCGTTAGGTCTGGAAGTAGCAGACGCAGGCTATCATCAGGTGCGGCATTTTTTCAATGCCATTTTTGGGTTTCTGGTACTGCTATTCACTTCACTGCTGGTCCGGGAGATTGCAGGATGGCGGGCTGCCATCCTGGCGCTGGTTTTCTTGTTTCTCTCGCCCCGCCTGCTGGGCCATGCTCTGATGAATCCAAAGGACATCCCCTTTGCGGCGGGCTATATGATGGCGCTGTACTACATGTTGTTTTTTTTCAGAAAAATGCCTGTGCCCGATTGGAAAGCTGCACTCGGCGTAGTGTGCGGCATTGCACTGGCCATTGCTACCAGAGCGGGTGGCTTGCTGCTGGTTGCCTACCTGGTGCTGTTCGCAGGCATTGATTTTTTGATAAAAAATGGCTTTAGCAACCTTACCCGGGAAGGGAAAAAGCTGGGACAGTACGCCCTTTGGACGCTGGGCGTCGCCGTTGCCGGCTACGCACTTGCGCTGCTTTTCTGGCCCTACGCACTCCAGTCTCCCCTAAAGCACCCCATGGAGGCATTGGGAGAATTTTCAAAACTGGGCGTGAAGATCCGGGTGCTTTTTGCCGGAGAGAACCTCATGTCTGACCAAACTCCTTGGGACTATCTGTTGCAGTGGATCTGGCGGACCATCCCTTTATTCACCCTGTTTGGTTTTTTGGGCAGTTTATTTTTATTGAAAAGGATCTTCACCCGGTATCAGGTGCTGCCGGTGTTCATGGCGCTGTTCGCCGCCGTGTTTCCCGTTTTCTACATTATATATAAGGACTCCATCTTGCACGACGGCTGGCGTCACCTGCTCTTCACCTACCCGGCTATGGTGGTGATGGCCGTGCTTTTTTTCGTCAGCCTGGAAGACATTTTAAAAGAAAACAAAACTGGAAGATATGCGCTGTACGCCGCTATTGGGCTGATGGCTTTAGAGCCTGCTGTGTTCATCGCACGCAATTCCAAATTCCCCTATGTCTATTTCAATTCCTTGAGCGGCGGCATCAGCAAGGCTTTTGGAAATTACGAAACGGATTATTGGGGACTCAGCGTAAAGCAAGCGATGGACTGGTTGGAGCAGCAGGGCAAGATCAGTCCCAACATGCAGGACACCGTGACCATAGCGACTTCATTTTCCTACGCAGCCCATGTGTACGCAGATAAGAAATTTGGCGGAAAAGTGCAGGTGAAATACACCCGCTTCAACAACCGCTATGAAACCGACTGGGACTATGGCATTTTCCCTTCGCGGTATATCAAGGGGCCGCATATGGGGGCGCATACCTGGCCCAACAAGCGCAGCATTCACGTCATCACGGCCAACGGCGTTCCGCTGACGGCTATTGAGCAGGGTGGCGGGCCGGTTTTTGAGGGAGAAAAAGCCTTCAAGGTTCAAAACTGGCAGGTTGCCATTGAGGACTTTAAAAAGGAAGTGGCGCAGTACAGTGACAACGAAATCGCCTGGATGAAGCTCTCCATGGCCTATCTAAACACCAGCAATTTTGCGGAAGCAAAAAGTGCAGCGAACAAGTTGCTGGAGATCACGCCTAAAAACGCCAGTGGCCTGCTCTACCGGGGAATTGCCAATCTGAACCTCGGCGACCAGGGGGCTGCAGAATCGGATTTCCGGCAAGCCGTGAAAATTGAAGATGACTTCAGCACAGGCTACTACTACCTCGCCCTGGTTGAGTACCAGCGCAACAACGCCACGGCAGCCTTGCAACACCTGCAAAAAACCATCGAGCTGTCACCCCGGTTCAAAGCAGCGTACGAGCTGGCCGCTCAGATCTACGAGGCGCAGGGAGATGTGCAGCGGGCTGCTCAGTACAGAGAAGTGGCTGCACAGATGTAATTTTCACTTTTCCCGTTCAGACAAAATGAATTACAAACTTCTCTTTCCTACCTATCGCAACCGCTACCTCTTCATCCGGGAAAACCTGGAGCAATTCGGCCGGCTGCGCAAGTTTGGCCGGGCACTCAACCTCGGCACCGGCGAAGGCGACTACGACCCGGTGATCGCCCGCTATTGCGAGCAGCTCACCGCCTGCGACATCAACGAAAGCGACCTCGCATTTGCCCGTGAACTCAACGCCGGAACGCCCAATCTGTACTACCAAGTCGAAGATGCCCTGCATCTCAGCTTCCCCGACGGGAGTCTGGATCTGCTCATCTCCGTAGACGTGATGGAGCACGTGGGCCATCCCCAACGCATGACCTGCGAAATTGCAAGGGTGCTGCGCACGAGCGGATTCGCCTTCATCACTTTTCCGCAAACCAACTTCCCCTGGACCTACGACCCCATCAACCGCTTGCTCGGACGGAGGGCTATCGCCCAGGGAGCTTATGCCTTTGGCCACGAGTACCTCGTTGACCCTGAGGAGTTCAAGGGATGGGCTGACAGCGAAGGCCTCGAATTGCTCATCGAAAAAAACCTGAGCGGATACCTCATTGCCTTCCTGGAAATGTACTGGACGGGCATCGTCCAGCGAATGTTCAAGGCCAATGCCAGAAACATTTCAGATGCAAACCACAGAAAAAGAAAACTGCGCCCCAGCCTTGAGGAGCCTTCCTTGGTAAAGCTAACTGATGCCCTGATTCGCCTGGACCACGCCCTTTTTAAAGATGCAAAGCACTCGGTAGGCAAGGGTTTTGTCTTCAGGAAGCGCTGAGATGCTGTTTGAATGGAGCTTGGCAAGCTCCATTCAAACAGCATCTCAGCGCATGCACCAAAACGCAAACAAGCTCTAATGCACTGTCGCCCGGTGGATTCCCTTCGGATAGGTTCGCTTCATCAGCCCGACTATGTTTTCAAAAGCGGTGCGGTCACGCAGGAAGTCCACTTCTGTGACTTCGATGATGAGGATGGGGAGGCTTGTCTCTGTCTTAAAAAAATTGAAATAAGCGTCCTGGAGGTTTTGCAGGTAGGCCGGCTTGATTTGCTTTTCAAACTCCCTGTCTCTTTTCCGGATGTTGCTCATCAGGTCATCCACGGTGCGGTAGAGATAAACGAGCAAGTCAGGTTTTGAGAAGGTGGCGTTCAGTGTGTTAAACAGCCGCTGAAACAGTCTGAATTCCTCGTCTTTGAGGTTGTTTTTTGCAAAAAGAAGAGTTTTGATAAAAAAGTAATCAGAGAGGATGAGTTGGTGAAACAATTCCCGCTGAGCCAGTGATTCCTGCATTTGCTTGTGCCGCTCGGTCATAAAAAACAACTCTACCTGGAAGGCGTAGCGCTCGGGGTTGTCGTAGAAATAAGGCAGGAAAGGGTTATCGGTAAATTGTTCGAGGATTAGGCGGCAATCATACTCCTCGTTGATCATGTTGCACAAAGTCGTTTTGCCAGCGCCGATGTTGCCTTCAATGGCGATAAAGCTATGGGGAAACGGATTGGTATTCCACAATTGGTCGTAAAAATCAGTTGACGGAGTAGGCTCTGGTTTCATTTTTTCAAAATTTCCAAAATCCTCAGGTAGCCGACCGGCTGGTCTCTTCAGGATCGAGCAAAACGACTTCGAGCAGGTCTTCGGATAGTTCATACAGCTCCTCTATTGTTTTATGCAGCACGGGGTGCATTTTGTCAGGGGCAATTTCAAGCAGGGGTATCAGCACGAAATTCCGGCGGTGAAGCAAGGGGTGAGGAAGGGTCAGCTCCCTGGAGTTCAACACTTTATCTCCATAAAAAAGGATATCAATATCAATCACCCTCGATTCCCACTTGCTCCGGCGGATGCGACCCAGATCGGCTTCTATTTTAAAAATGGTCTTCAAAACCTCCATGGGTGCCAGGGAAGTGGTCACCTCCAGGGCCTGGTTCACGTAGTCGGGCTGTTCGACATTTCCCCAGGCCTGTGTTTCGTAAAAGCCCGAAGCCTTCACCACCGGGCCGATTTCTTTGCCAATCTGCAAACGGGCAGCTTCCAACGTGCCAATCCGGTCGTTGAGGTTGGCTCCGGTGAGCAGGTATATTTTTTTTGACTGGGACATAGCGGGGACAAATGTAAGTCGCCTGAAGGTAAAATTTTAAAACCTGCTGGCTTTCAAAAAGGGTTTTTATTTCAATAGATAAACCGAACGGTCTATTTTTGCATTCCCAATCGGATTTCACCATGTCAAAATCGGAAAAGACAAGGCAGTTTATCATCGAAAAGGCAGCCTCACTTTTTAACCGCAAAGGCTACAGCGGCACCTCCATGTCCGACCTCATGGAAGCCACCGGATTGTCAAAAGGGGGCATTTACGGGAACTTTCGGCGGGAGAGTCTCGACAAAACGGGTGTCAAAGAGGAAATAGCCATTGCCGCTTTTGAACATGCCGTACACACGGTTTACAAAGCCATCGGAGAGCGCACGGCCGTTATTGATAATGCGCTGGACAAGCTGAAAGCAGTCGTCTATTTTTATCGGGAGCGCATCCTCGACCCGCCAGTAGAAGGGGGTTGCCCCATTCAGAACACAGCGGTTGAGGCCGACGACGCCAACCCCTGGCTGCACGATAAGGTGCGGGCTGCGGTCGAAGAGTGGCAACACCGCATCATCCGGACGCTGGAAAAGGGCAGAGAAAAGGGCGAAGTAAAACCCGGCGTTGATGTGGAGGAATTTGCCATCTTGTTCATCGGCATGCTGGAGGGAGGAATCCTCCTGGCACGGACACAGCGAAGTGCAAGGGCTTTCGAGCTGATGTCGCGGCAACTGCTCGAGCTAATCGAAAACCTGAGACCCTAAAAAAACCGGATAGTTTTTTTATTCACCCAACCGAACGAAGGAACGTGTCGGAAATAACTTTTGCACCTGGACGGCGTCTATAACATGAATACGACAAAAAATATCGAAATTTTACCTCCCCCCTCTTCAGCACTATCTCCTGAAAAGGGAAAAGTACTTCCTTTTTATTTCAAACTCATCCCCTGGGCTTTTGCGAGCCTGGGCAGGTTGTTCCCCGGGCTGGCTGGCAAGGCAGCGTACCAGCTTTTTTCAACCCCTCTGTCCAGAGCTGTTCACAAAGTTTCCGATGAAATTATCGAGAGTGCCAGGCATTTTGAAGTTCCGTACGGCGGGGTTGTCCTTCAATGCTACGAATGGGGAAGCGGCAGCAACACGGTACTGCTGGTGCACGGCTGGGAATCCAGAGGCACCGCCCTGCGAACTTTTGTACCCGGGCTGGTTGAGGCAGGCTGCCGGGTAGTCGCCTTCGATGGCCCTGCACACGGCGACTCGGGCGGCCGCCATGTCAACCTGCCGGAATTTGCCGGCGCCTTACTGGCTGTTGTACAGCAAATTGGCGGGGTGGACAGCATCATTTCCCACTCCTTCGGCGGAGCAGCAAGCGCCTTCGCATTAGCCTACCTCAACCATTCAATTCAAATCGAAAACTTAGTGCTCATCGCCGTACCGGCGAGCAACCAAAAGGTAGTCAGCAATTACGAAAACAGGATCCACCTTCCTGCCTCTGCGCGGAAAGCCTTCCACCAGCGCCTGCTAAAAAAGATGAAAGGCCTCAGTCTGGCTGACTCCAACCTCGCAAATGCCCTGGTGAAGGCGAAGGTGCAAAGAGTGCTGGTCGTGCACGACAAGTTTGACGCTTCGGTGCCCTACAAATCTGCGGAGTCCGTCTTTGAAAAATGCGACCATGCAAGCATGTTGGTTACGCAAGGCTACGGCCATTACAAGCTGATGAAGCACCCCGACGTGATTGGACGGGTTGTAGCCTTTGCCACCGGCAAAGAAGCTACAGAGGGCTGATGCCCGGGCAGAAAAAAGAATGCACCCGCAAAAAAATTTCTTTTTTTGTAAAATTGCACCTTCTTTTTATTGTACCCGCTAAACAGCTAATCCTCCTGTCGTATGGAATTTGTAATGCCCAACCTCGCAAGTTTTGATACCTGGATGAGCTTGCTCACGCTGACTTTTCTCGAAATCGTCCTGGGCGTTGACAACATCATCTTCATTTCCATTGCTGCCAACAAACTACCCCAAGAGCACCAGGCAAGAGCCACAAACATCGGCCTGTTGCTGGCCATGGTGCTGCGGATTATACTGCTTTTCGGCATTTCCGTTTTGATAGCCATGAGCGAGCCTTGGCTCATCATTGAAACAGACTTGGTTCAGGCCGGGTTTTCGGGGCAAGCTCTGATTCTGATTGCCGGAGGGCTGTTCCTCTTGTTTAAGAGCACCACCGAAATCCACCACAAACTGGAAGGCAAAGAGCCTTCAGAATTTGGCAAACCGAAAAAGAATCACGCCTCGCTCCAAAGCGTCATCCTGCAAATTACAGTTATCAACATCGTGTTCTCTTTCGACTCCATTCTGACGGCAGTGGGGATGACCAATATGCTGCATGGTGCCTTGGTCATCATGGTTGTGGCAGTGGTCATCTCGGTGATTATTATGATGTTGTTTGCCGCACCGGTAGGCCGCTTTGTCAATGAGCACCCCACTATCCAGATGCTGGGGCTGGCTTTTTTGATCATGGTCGGGTTCATGCTGATCATTGAGGGGGCACATCTGGGGCACTTGGTCATTGCCGGTGCCGAGGTGGGAACAGTGCCCAAAGGGTACCTGTACTTTGCCATCGCTTTTTCGCTGTTCGTTGAATTCCTGAACATGCGCCTCCGGAAAAAACAAGAGCCTGTTTCCCTGCGCTCCATCACGAAGAAAGTCCCCCAGAAGGGGCATTCGAAAAGATAAATGCCGGGCTATGAGCACTCTTGCTCTTCAAGGCAAATACACAAGTTTTCTAAAATGAAAAATGCCATCCTGTTTTGCGCACTTTTTTTCTCTTTTGTAGCCTGTAAAACGGAAAAGGGACACGAGTACCTCGTCATTCAGGGCGAGACCATGGGTACTTACTACGAAATCACCTACCTGGACAGCCTGGATCGCGATTTTAAAGACCCAGCTGACTCGCTATTCGCAGCCCTCAACAATGAAATATCAACTTACATCCCCACCTCAACGATCTCCCTGTTCAATCGGGCCGACAGCACCCTGGAGCTGGGGATGTTGCTTGCTGCTTACGCGGACTGCGTGGCGGATATCCGCAGGTGTGGATCTGTTCCCAACCGGCATTTTTACGCCAATCTCCTGGCTTCAAAGGTGGCTCATCAGGTTACTCACCAGACTTTCGACCCCACAATTATGCAACTGGTAAACTATTGGGGGTTTGGCTATACACCACACGTACCGGTAAAAAAAATTGATAGCTTGAAAATTGACTCGCTGCTCCAATACATCGGGCTTGACAAGGTGCAAATCATCAGCAGAGCAGGCTATGCCGTGGTGAAAAAAAGCGCTCCTGGCGTCCAGCTCGATTTCGGCGGCATAGGTAAAGGCTACGGTGTGGATGCCATCGCAGATTTTCTCGAGATGAACGGGGTTCGCAATTACCTGGTTGATATCGGTGGAGAGTGCCGGGCCAGAGGCAAGAACCCATCGGGCGAATGGTGGACAATTGGGATCAACACCCCACTGCCCGAAGCAGAACTGACGGACATCATCCAGGTGGTTCAGCTTGAAAACCGCTCTGTGGCTACGTCGGGCAACTATCGCAATTTCCATGAGATCAACGGAGGAAAATACAGCCACATCATTGACCCCCGCACGGGTTTCCCCGAGCGCAGCAGTTTGCTAAGCGCCTCGGTATTCAGCAAAAACTGCGTGGAGCCGGATGCACTGGCTACCAGCTTCATGGTCCTGGGATTAGACAAAGCCTATGAACTTGCCACGCAACTGGGGCCACAAGGGATAGAGGCACTCTTTATCTACAGCGACGAGAAAGGCAGACTGCTAACCAAGTCCACGCCAGGCATGGCAAAAATGTTGCTGCCCAACTAACACCAGTCGCAAGTCTGCTCCCACCTGGACTGTAGCCCCCCGAACGGGTGCCGCCACAACGGCTCCTCTCTAATTAAAAATAAAATGTACATTTTCTTTTTAAGAAACCATGTTTTACCACGGGGCTTTTTTGAATAGGTTGAGTACAATTGTAATGCTTCATTTCTTAGAGCATGTTGGTGATTTAGCTAATAGACTAAAACCCCAACATGCTCTGAGCAGCGGAGGAGGAAGAAAAAATTTCTTTTCTTCCTTCTCCCACAATTCGGGGTGTTTTTGGGGGAAAATTTTTATTTTTCCAAACCAACACCTCCTGCTAAGCAGTTGTCAAAGATAAATTTACTTATCCTTAGAGCTTGTTTGCGTTTTTAGCCAAGTGACCAAAACGCAAACAAGCTCTTAGGAACGTGCCGGAAATAAGTGGGGTATTTCGGCGAGTGTATTTTGGGGGCTGACAAGGCAGTGAAATAGGCGCATAGCCTTCGCTACGTAACTATTTCACTAACACAGCCAGCGCCCAAAAGACGCCGCCCAAATGCGTATGTTATTTCCGACACGTTCCTTACTCCTCATACAAATACATTAATGAATTTCAACTTAAAAAAAGACCTCTGTTTTTTTGACATCGAATCCACGGGCCTAAACGTGATGCGGGACCGGATCATCCAGATAGCCATCATTAAATATCACAAAAACGGAGCCGAGCCGGAGGAACTGGAATTAATGATCAATCCAGGTGTTCCTATTTCGGCAGAGGCGATGAACGTGCACGGCATCACGCCAAAAGACGTTTCAAACAAGCCCGTTTTCTCGCAGGTAGCACAGCAATTGTTCGACTTCATAGGCGATGCTGACCTGGCAGGCTACAACATCAGCCGCTTTGATGTACCTCTGCTCATGGAGGAATTCGCCCGGGTTGGCTTCGACTTCGACGTGGAGAAACGGCGGCTGGTAGACGTGCAGCGCATTTTTTACAAAATGGAGCCCCGAAATCTCAAAGCTGCCCTGCGCTTTTACTGCAATAAGGAAATCGAAGATGCCCACGACGCAATGGCCGACGTGCGGGCAACTATTGACGTTTTCAAAGGACAACTGAAAATGTACGATGCCGTTGATTACAAAGACGACGACGGCCACCTCACTCCCGCTCCCATTCGCAACGACATCCAGGCACTCCACGATTTTACGCAGGACACTGGTACCATTGATGTCACCAACCGCCTGAAGTACAACGACAAGGGCGAAGTCATCTTCAACTTCGGCAAGTACCTGGGCGAACCAGTGCTCAAAGTCCTGGAGAAGGAATACAACTACGGCCACTGGATATTGAGCAAAGACTTCTCGGTGCAGGTAAAAAAGGTGATCCGCACGCTGATGAAAGAACACGAACAAAGCCAAAAACAGCATGGCAAAGTTTAAAATCCAAAGCAGTGCAAAAGGTCTGCTCGGGCAAGTCCGGACACCAACTGCTGAAGAACGTGCCGGAAATAAGCGGGCAATCGGACAAGGGTATTCTGGGGCCGGCAAGGCAGTGAACCAGACACATAGCCTTCTCTGCTACATGCTACCACAACCAGTGCTCAAAAGACACTGCCCAAATGCCTAAGAAGCTGTTTTCAGCGCTTTCCGGGATTGTTAAAATCTACCCCAAATTGTGAGGCTGTATCAAAAGTCAATTGGCGGCTATCGCCGCCATTAAATTTTTAAAGCTTGTTTGCGTTTTGGTCACTTGGCTAAAAACGCAAACAAGCTCTCACCAGCAGAAGTCCTACTAAGTCCAGCAGCCCTGTAAATACTTAGGAACGTGTCGGAAATAACTTACGCATTTGGGTGGCGTCTTTTGAGCGCCGGCTGTGTTAGTGAAATAGTTACGCAGCTAAGGCTATGCACCTATTTCACTGCCTTGCTAGCCCCCAAAATTCACTCGCCGAAATACCCAACTTATTTCCGGCACGTTCCTTAGCGTTCGGCCTGGTTAATTCGTTGGCCCTGTTTGGCACTTTCTATCAAACCGCCCAGAATTTGTTCAAAACATTGGCGAATTTCTTCGATTTGTCCGTTCTTTGCTTCCACAGGAGTGTGTTGGTTTTAGTTTCAAATCACAACCTACGAAGGCTTTTCGTTTTCACACACTCCTGTTTTTTAACTCATATTTTTTGTGAAGTACTCAAATGATCAAACTCTCCGAAATCTCGACCTGCCCCCCACCTGACGCTGATAAAAAAGAGATAAAAAAACTGACGGACCAGTACGCAGAGAGGATTGGTGCCCTCAATGAAATCCTCATGGCAGAACAAAAGCACTCCCTTTTAGTCGTGCTGCAGGGCATGGATGCCAGCGGAAAGGACGGCGCTGTTAGAAAGGTCTTCAGGGACTGCGCCCCTATCAACCTCAGCGTCCATGCTTTTAAAAAACCAACGGATATTGAAATGCGGCACGACTTCCTCTGGCGAGTGCAGCAACAAGCCCCAGCAAAAGGAGAAATCAAAATTTTTAACCGCTCACACTACGAAGATATCCTCATCCAAAGGGTTCACGGGTGGATTGACGAGGAGCGAGTGCAAAAACGCATGGACGCCATCAACGCCTTCGAAGAGTTGCTCCACTTCGACAACAACACCGCAGTTTTAAAATTCTACCTCCATATTTCTCACGAACAACAAGGCATTGAACTCCAGCAACGCATTGACGAACCCGAAAAACGCTGGAAGCACAACGACAACGACTGGGAAGAACGAAAACGCTGGCACGACTACATGCAGTGCTACGAATATGCCATCAACAACAGCAAAATCCCCTGGACGATCGTCCCGGTAGATAAGCGGTGGTACCGGGATTATATCATCTCTGAAAAAGTGTGCGAAACCCTGGAAGGGATGAACCTTGCGTTCGGGAAGGAGTGAGGATTTTTCAGGGAGGAGGGATTTTTTTTGAAAAAAAATCAGAATGTGAAGGAGGGACACAGGGAGGAAAACCAGTTTTTCTTCTTCGTTGCTTCTTTTTGTATAGTCACTCGTTCTTTTAAAAAATGGAAAAAGTAAGGATTGATAAATGGCTCTGGAGCGTTCGCATTTTTAAATCGAGGACGCTGGCAACTGATGCTGTTAAGGCTGGCAAGGTGAAGATTGGCAACAACGTGGCCAAGCCTTCTGACCTGGTGGCCGTGGGGCAGATGGTTTTTGTAAAAAAGGAGGGCTTCAACCTGGAGTTTTTAGTAAAAAAGCTGATAGAAAAACGGGTGGGTGCCCCTCTGGCAGCTGAATGCTTCGACAACCTGACCCCCGCCGGGGAATTGAATAAATATGAAGAATGGTTTGTCGGCAAAGCAGGTACGGAGTGGCGAGAAAAGGGCATGGGCCGACCAACTAAACGAGAGCGCCGGGAAATTGACTCCTTCAAAGACGGGCGTTTTGAGGCCGAACACTGACCAGCAAACCACCGGTTTTTCGTTCTTTTGCGAAGCCGGCATCTGCCGGAAAAACAAAATCAAACTTTACATGAACCGCCTTCTACTGCTTTTTGCCTGCACTTTTTTCCTCCCGCTCTTTTCTGTCAACGCACAGGTGATCTGGACGGACCCCATTTTTCCTACGCCTAACCAGCCCGTAACGGTTTATTTCGATGCGCAAAAAGGCTCTGCCGGGCTGGCAGGGTGCAACTGCGACGTGTACGTCCACACAGGCCTCATTACCTCCTTCAGCACCTCGTCGGGTGACTGGAAACACGTTTTTACCTCCTGGGGAGTGGCCAATGCGGATTGGAAAATGACGCCCGTCCCCGGGCAGCCCGACGTTTACAGCTACGAAATCCAACCTTCCATCAAACAGCGCTACAACGTCACCAACCCCGATGAGGAAATTCAGAAATTGGCTTTTGTTTTCCGCAACGCAAATGGCTCGCTCACGGGTAAGGATGCCGGAGGCGGCGATATTTTTTACACGGTGTACCCCGACGCCGGCCCGCTGACGGCGACACTGGTATCGCCTTCCTCCGCGGTTGTTTTTACTCAAACCGGCGCTACGATTGAAGTGAAAGGAGCTGCTTCAGAAAATGCCACTCTCTCGCTCTACGACGAGGGTACCCTACTCTTTTCTACTTCCGGCACTTCGCTGGAATATTCACTTCAGGTGACAGACAACGGCGCCCATCTCGTAGAGTTCGTCGCTGACAACGGCACGCAACAGGCCTCCGCATTCTTTAACTACGTCGTGCCGGCACAAACCCAGACGGAAGAACTGCCTGCTGGCACCGATGCCGGTATCAATTACCTGAGCGACACCGAAGTGCTTTTCGCCCTGTACGCTCCCGGCAAGCAAAACGTGTATCTCATCGGCGACTTCAACAACTGGCAGTTCAGCAACGACTACCAGTTGAAACGCACCCCCGACGGGAACACCTGGTGGGTGAAAGTCACTGGCCTCACCCCTGGCAAGTACTACGCTTTCCAGTACGTCGTGGACGGCACCATACGCATCGGCGAGCCTTACAGCAACCTGATACTGGATCCTGCAAATGATGCTTTTATTTCGCCTTCCACTTTTCCGAACCTGCCCCCCTACCCTACCGGAAAAACTACGGGCATCGTTTCGCTAATGCAGCCCGGCGCTGCAGCTTACCCCTGGCAGGTGACCGATTTTCAGCGCCCTGCACAAGGCAACCTGGTGGTGTACGAATTGTTGATGCGAGATTTTTTGAAAAAACAAAACTACCAGACCTTGCTGGACACGCTCGACTACCTGCAGCGACTTGGTGTGACGGCAATCGAGTTCATGCCCGTCAACGAGTTTGACGGAAACCTGAGCTGGGGCTACAATCCAACCTACCACTACGCATTAGACAAATACTACGGCTCGCCGGATGCCTTCAAAGCCGTCGTAGATGAGTGCCACCAACGAGGGATGGCCGTTATCCTCGACGTGGTTTTTAATCACGCCCATGAGAAGAACCCGCTCTGCATGTTGTATTGGGACAGCGCCAACTTCCGGCCAGCAGCCAACAACCCCTGGCTGAATCCAACGCCTACCCACGACTTCAACGTCTTCTTTGACTTCAACCACGAAAGCACCGCAACCAAAACCTACGTCAGCAAATGCCTGGAGCACTGGCTGACTGAGTACAAAGTGGACGGCTTCCGCTTCGACCTCTCCAAGGGGTTTACGCAAAAAAATACACTGGGCAACGTAGCAGCATGGGGTGCCTACGACGCCAGCCGCATCAGCAATCTGAAGCTTTACGCTGATGCTATCTGGAATAGCAGCCCCGGTGCCTACGTGATACTCGAACATTTCGCCGACAACACCGAGGAAAAGGAGCTGGCTAACTACGGCATGATGCTCTGGGCCAGCGGCGTCCACGACCAGTACAAAGAGGCAGCAATGGGCTATGCCTCCAACCTCAGCAGCGCTTCTTACAAAAACCGGGGGTGGAGCACGCCCAATCTCATTGCCTACATGGAGAGCCACGACGAGGAAAGGATGATGTATAAAAATCTGACCTATGGCAACTCATTCGGTGCGTATAGCGTGAAAAATCTGAGCACTGCACTTGACAGAACTAAACTGACAAGCACCTTTTTTTATGCATTGCCCGGCCCTAAAATGCTCTGGCAATTCGAAGAAACGGGCTACGACTACTCCATCAACTGGTGTACTAACGGAACCATCAACAACAATTGCAGGCTTGATCCCAAACCCATCCGCTGGGACTACATGGGCCATGCCGGGCGGCTGGATGTTTACAACACCATTCGAGCGCTGCTCTATCTGCGCAATAATTACGAGGTTTTCCAAACTACAGATTTTCAGCAAAACGTGACTGCCTACCAAAAAACTATTCACCTGAATCACCCGGAAATGAACGTCGCCGTGCTGGGTAATTTCAACGTCGTCGAAGGAGAAGTAGCACCAGACTTCCAGCACACAGGCACCTGGTACGAGTATTTCAGCGGAGACAGCCTGGTGGTTACCGACCTCTCCCAGAGCCTCCAATTTGCAGCGGGGGAATACCGCCTCTACACGGATGCTAAAGTCTCCCGGCCGCTATATTATACCAGCAGCCGAGAAGCTCAGCACAAAAAGTTCGATTGGGCCATTGTGCCAAACCCGGCACAAGAAGAGCTGACAGTGCTGCTTTCGCTTGAAAATACTGCCGAAGTCAGGCTTTTACTCACCAACACCCAGGGCCAAAGGCTTAGCATCCTGCCTCCTCTGCACCTCCAAGCAGGCACCCACCGCATCTGGATGCCGGGCAACCCACCACCCGGTATTTACTTTTTACACCTGATTGCCAATGGGTTTTCCGACAGCAAAAAAGTGGTCGTCGTAAAATAAAAATTACAGCACAGAAGGCCGCAGGAAAAGGGAAGCCTACCTCATAAATCAAACCCTTCACCTACGGAGGCACCCTCCTCTGAAAGGTTATTTGGCAGCGACCGCTGCCAGTTGGCTTTTGATACGGCCTCCTTTGGCTGGGGAGATGTTTTGGGAAAAAACTGATTCTTTTCTTCAAAAAATACCCGCTGCGATGCTGCTACAGACCAGAAGCGCCGTAGAGCTTGTTTGCGTTTTGGTGCTTGTGCAGAGATGGTGTTGGGATTGAGCTTACCGGGCTAAAAAGGGGGGAAATTGGCGTAAAAGGGCCGTTTTTTAGCCAAGTGACCAAATCGAAAACAAGCACTTAACAGCCATCTTTTCAGGAAGTCCGGCCTTCCCCGATGGAAGCCGCAACCCTGGGTTTTCTGAAAAACTGTGACAGGATAGAAAGGGAATAGTTATTGTTACATTTTGCCTGATCCCGACTATCGGCATTTCAAACTCTTAAAAAAACCGGAACTGCAAGGCCTTCAGAATTTCCTGCGGTGCGGCTCAAGACAGGCATGAAAAATCTCATTGAAATATCCCGAATTGTCACCAAAAAGAAGGTGCGAAAAATTGAAGTATTTGACAGTTCTACGCTCGACAGCAAAAGCAGCAAATTCGGTGATTTTTACGAAGCACTAACTGCCGGCAAATTCAAAAACGACCGCGACGCCGCCACCCTGCTTTACGGTTGTAGCCCCACAGACGACAAATACCGACAACTGAAATCCCGCTTTCGCAAGCGCCTGCTCAACACCCTCTTTTTCATTGACATCAACGAACCCGGCGCTGCCGGCTACGACCGGGCGTATTTCTCCTGCAATAAAGATTGGACGCTGGTAAAAATCCTTATGTCAAATAATGCGCATAACTCCGCCGGAGACCTCGCCAGCCAAATACTGACCCTTGCCTTGAAATTCAGGTTTGCAGACATCATCGTCAATTGCAGTCGGATACTGCGCCACTACGCAGCCGAAGCAGGTAATGAAAAAGGTTTCGAAGAATACAACAACCTCATCGGGCAGTATTCAACCATCCTGGACGCAGAAATGCACTCGGAAGAACTTCTCCAGCGCACCATGATCAGGTATGCTGCCCCCACAGCCGATGGGGGCGAACTGGCCGAACAATTGTCAAACTACTGCAATACCCTGGTAGAGCTTTCGGAAGCACACGACTCGCCCATCATCCTCTACAACATGTATCTGGTGTGGGTGTATCGCTTTGAAATGGCTCAGGACTACGAGGCCATGTTAGAAGTTTGTGACAGAGCAGACTACTTCATTGAAAACAACCCCAACTACCTCCAGAAGAGCAAAGTAGCCACATTTCAACTAAAAAAAATGTCCGCCTACCTGCACAAACAGGATTTCAAAAACGGAAGGACAAACGCCGAAAAAAACCTCCGGCTATTCCCCGAAGGCAGCGAAATATGGTTCCAGTTCATGGAATACTACCTACTGCTGGCATTGCACACCAACAATTACATCAACGCACTGGCCATTTTCAACCAGGCAAAATCAAATTCTAAATTCAAAAAACTGGATGGCGAATCAAAGGAAAAATGGAAAATATACGAGATATACCTCAGCTACTTCATTGAAAATCAGGGCATTGAAAATCCGCTTTTAAATATCGCCGAGAAAAGAAATTTCCGCACAGGCCGTTTTCTGAACGACCCCGTCCTGTACCCCAAAGAGCTGCGGATTTTTACCGTTCATCTGCTCGTAGCCCAAATCCTTTTCTTGTTAGACGCTAAAAACTTCCCCGAAATCACCGATCGAATTGACCGCCTGCGCAGCTACGCTACAAAACAACTGGACCGGGTGAAGGACTACCGCACCATCCAGTTCATCCGCCTGCTCCAACAACTTCCGAGAGCTAATTTCAAAATAACAGAGCTAAACCACTCGGACAAGCACTACGATCTTTTAGTCGAACAGGCCTTTTCCTATCAAGGCACAATTAGTGGATTGGAAATCATCCCTTACGAAAAATTGTGGAACTACATTCTTTCCCGGCTGTAGCCAATTCCCCACGCCACAAAGCAATTGAAATCCAGCTCTGTGAGCTAAATGGATAAGAGCTTGTTTGCGATTTGGTCACTTGGCTAAAAATACTATCAGCGACACCCCACTTAGGAACGTGCCGGAAATAACTTACGCATTTGGGCGGCGTCTTTTGGGCGCTGGCTGTGTTAGTGAAATAGTTACGTAGCTAAGGCTATGCGCCTATTTCACTGCCTTGTCAGCCCCCAAAATACACTCGCCGAATACCCCCAACTTATTTCCGGCACGTTCCTAAATTCAAACAGCTTCTAAAGTTTCACCACTTTTTTTAGCCACTCTCCTTTTTCAGTTTTAAAAACCAGTAGAAAAACGCCTGGGGGCAGCTCGGTGAGGTCCAGCTTTTTTTTCAACAAGCCTGAAAGTAAAATCTCCTCTTCGTGATGCACTTTACCCCGGATGTCAATCAGTTGCAGGCTCATACGTTGTTGGTATTCCGATCTCAGCTCAAGGTAGAGTGTATTGGAAAACGGATTAGGTGCCACACTCAAATTCCCCACCCCAGGGATGGAAATGGTCCCTGAAATCGTCACCTCAACCTGGTTGGAAGTGGCTTCGCAGCCCTCCGGGCTGGTCACAAAAACGCTGTAAGTTCCGCTTTCCTGGGGGTTGTAGGTGGGTTGTGTTGCTCCTGGAACTGGGCTTCCGTTCAGCAGCCATTGGTAGGTGGCAAACCCCGGTGTTGCGCTCAGCAGCATGTCTGCTTCAACTGTCACAACGGGTAGGTTGGCGATGGGTGAAGTCTCCTCCACCACAGCAGCTGCTGTGAGGGTGCAGCCATTACCCAGCGTAAATGTGACCGAATAAGCGCCCGGAGCAAGGCCGGTGCGGTCTTTCTCCGTTGAACCATCGCTCCAGCTCGCCGAAAGTGGCTCATCGCCCTTGCCAGGGATCTCAAAAGAGATAGCCCCGTCGTCGGCCCCCTTGCAGGTTGCAGGAGTTGTTTGCAGGAAGGAATAGGAAGCGGTGCTGGTAACTCTGTAAATGATGCCTTTTCCCAGAGCTGCGAGGAACAACTCCCCCTCTGCGTTTTCACCAAAAGAAGAAAACTGGCCGTTGTCCAGGTCGGCAAGTTGGGTCATCTCCCAGCCGCCGGAGCTGTTGGGTACCACTGACCAGACTTTTCCCGAGCAGTAATCCGTAAAAAGGTAGCGCCCGTAAAGCCCCGGAAAATCACAACCCCGATACACTATGCCACCCGTCACGGAGCAACCCTGCTGGCTGGAGTTTGAGTACTCAGCAACAGGAAACACCATCACCACGGTGTCGGGGCAACCTCCCGTATTGTAGGCGTGCTCTCCTTCGTAGCAACGCCAGCCGTAATTCTCGCCCCCTGAACTCGAGGCAGGCTGGTAGTCAATTTCTTCCCAGGCATTCTGGCCGACGTCGCCGATCCAGAGGTCGCCGGTAAGGCGGTCGAAGCTGAACCTCCAGGGATTGCGCAAGCCGTAGGCCCAGATTTCTGCGAGGCTGAAGTTGTCATTGACAAAAGGATTATCGGGCGGGATAGCGTAAGGGTCACCGTTGTTGACGTCAATGCGGAGCATTTTGCCGAGGAAGGTCTGCCTGTTTTGGCCGTTTTTGTGAGGATCACCACCCGAACCGCCATCACCCATGCCGATGTAGAGATAACCGTCGGGACCAAATCTGACGCAGCCGCCGTTGTGATTTCCATACGGCTGATCTACAGCCAGCAGCAGTTTTTCACTGGCGGGGTCGGCCTTGTCAGGATTGTTGGCCATCACGCTAAAGCGGGCCACCCTGGTGTCACCGTCGTTATTGGTGTAATTGACGTAGAAAAAGCCGTTCTGCTGATAGTCGGGATGGAAAGCCAGCCCGAGCAAGCCTTGTTCGTTTTGGGAGTCCCCCACCCTCGATTGAATGTCGAGGAAGGGTTGAGTCAGCTTGTTGCCGTTTTGGTTCAGTATCCAGATGATGCCGCGCTGCTCAACGATGAAAAGCCGCCCGTCGTTGCAGTGGGCAATATCCACGGGGCGCACGAAACCCGAAGCATAGGTTTGCAGCACGATATCGGGCTGTGCCATTAGCAAAAAGGGAAACGAGCAAATGAGGAGGGTAAGTAAATTTTTCATGGTTCTATTTTCAACTTTTTTGCGTGATTGTTTCAACTTCAAACCTGCATCAAATCTGCAATTCCAAGTTCAAAAATTCATCATTCTGCCGTCTGTTTTCCATTTTTCCCAAAAAATACCTCTTACTTTGTACGCATACCAACAAAACAATGCGCTATGCACAAAAACATTTTGACTTTCGCTTTTGGGTTGCTGCTTGCAAGTTTCTGCCAGGCTCAGAGTTTGCCGGTGTCCAATGTTTACCTGCTCCAAACAGATTGGTCCGACACGGTTCTTTTATTCAAAAACCCTGAATTCCTCACGGGGTTCAACAAGCAGGGCTACAATAATCAGCCTTCGTTTATCAATAATACCGAGCTGCTACTCAGCGTCGGCATGGCCCAGGATAACCAGACGGACATTTACCTGCTCGACCTGGAGCGCAAGACTAAACTGCGCATGACCCGCACTGCCGAATCGGAATACTCTCCTCAAATGACGCCCGACCACCTGTTCTTCTCAGTCGTCCGGGTCGAAATGGACGAGGGCCGCTCCCAGCGGCTCTGGCAATATCCCCTCGATCGCAAGGACAGCGGCAAGCCAGTGTTCAAATACCTGCGCGGAATCGGCTACTATCACTGGCTGGATCGCTTCAAAGTAGCGCTGTTCAACGTGGCTTCTACAAATTACCTCTCGCTCGGCGATACCCGGGACGAAAACACCCAGCACCTCTCGCCCAACATCGGCCGCTGCTTCCAGACTTCTCCCAACGGCAGATTGGTTTTTGTTCATAAAATAACAGACAACAACTGGATGATCAAAGCAATGGACAGAAACACACTTCAGGTCGAAGAAATTACAAAAACGGTTTCGGGTGCCGAGGACTTTGTCCTGCTGAAAGACGGCTCTATTCTGATGGGCAAAGGTAGCCGCCTCTACCGCTTCAAGCCGGTGAAAGGCAACCGCTGGGAGGAAGTTGCCGATCTGAAAAACCTGGGAGTTTACAACATTACCCGTATGGCAGTCAGCGGCGACGGAAAACTGGCGCTGGTGAACTCTGCCGAATAACCGTCGGGGTGGCAGCCTTCTTTTGACAATACGACAGCCCTTGTACCTGTCAATTCTCTACTTAAAGTGACAGTTCGTCACGTTTTTCCGCATGGCACGGCCTATGATAAGGAGGCGATTGTTCAATCAATCTTTTATACAAAAATCACTTTGTTGATTATCAGATTGACTAATTGCCTGAAGTTGTTTTGTGCCAGTTCTTCAATCCGATAATCATCAAATTACTCATTAAAAACGGTTTACTATGAATTTCAAGCCTATCAACGACAGAGTTGTTGTGAAGCCGGCACCCGCCGAAGAGAAAACCAAAGGGGGCATTATCATCCCCGATACTGCTAAGGAAAAGCCGCAACGTGGCGAGATCGTAGCTGTAGGACCCGGCAAAGACGACAAAAAAATGACCGTCAAGAAAGGTGACGTCGTCCTGTATGGAAAATACGCCGGACAAGAATTGTCCTACGATGGCGAAGATTACCTCATCATGCGGGAAGACGATATCCTGGTTATTCTCAACTAACTCGTTGCCTGTTTGCAAATCATTGGTTGCCAATTTTTTGAGCAACGGGCTTTACGACCAAGCAAAAAAAACCAAAAACCTACACCCAAAAGCCATTTATCCACTTTCTCCAAATTTTTTTATTAAACAAAAATTCACCAACCATTATGGCAAAAGAAATTTCATTCGATAGAGATGCCAGGGAAAAATTAAAACAAGGCGTGGACGCCCTGGCGAACGCCGTCAAAGTTACCCTCGGCCCTAAAGGCCGCAATGTCGTCATTCAGAAAAGCTTCGGCGCACCGCAAGTGACGAAAGACGGTGTTTCGGTAGCAAAAGAAGTAGAACTGGAAGATCCCGTTGAGAACATGGGGGCACAAATGGTAAAGGAAGTAGCCGCCAAAACCAGCGACCTGGCAGGAGACGGAACGACAACAGCTACCGTGCTGGCGCAGGCCATGATCACAGCCGGCCTGAAGAACGTCGCAGCAGGTGCCAACCCGATGGACCTCAAAAGAGGGATTGACGCAGCCGTAAAACTAGTCGTGGAAAATCTGAAATCTCAGACAGAAAAAATAGGCGACGACTTCGAAAAAATTAAACAGGTCGCCTCAATTTCTGCTAACAACGACGACGAAATCGGAGCGCTGATTGCCGATGCCATGAAGCGGGTTTCCAAAGATGGCGTCATCACCGTAGAGGAATCTAAAGGCACAGATACTTATGTAGAAGAGGTACTCGGCATGCAATTCGACCGGGGCTACCTTTCTCCCTACTTCGTGACCAACACGGAGAACATGACGACGGAATACGAGAATCCATACATTCTCATCCACGATAAAAAAATATCCAACCTGCAGGAAATCCTGCCCATCCTTGAGAAAGCTGCCGGCTCCAGCCGCCCTCTGCTCATCATCGCAGAAGATGTTGACAGCCAGGCACTGGGCGTGCTCGTCGTCAACCGCTTGCGGGGTGGCCTCAAAGTGGTTGCAGTAAAAGCACCAGGCTTCGGTGACCGTCGCAAAGCGATGCTGGAAGACATTGCCATTTTGACAGGCGGCACCGTCATCAGCGAGGAAAAAGGCTACAAACTCGAAAATGCCACGCTGCGGGAACTGGGTACCTGCGAAAAAATCACCGTGGATAAAGACAATACCACCATCGTGAACGGCAGTGGAAATGAGGAGGAAATCCAGGCTCGCATCAACCAGATCAAACAGCAAATTGAAGTGACTACTTCCGATTACGACAGGGAAAAACTCCAGGAGCGCCTGGCTAAACTGGCCGGCGGCGTCGCTGTACTGAACGTGGGCGCACCGACGGAAGTGGAAATGAAAGAAAAGAAAGACCGCGTGGATGATGCTCTGCACGCAACCCGCGCTGCCATCGAAGAGGGTATCGTGCCCGGTGGTGGGGTAGCACTCGTCCGGGCTATCAAAGCACTGGAACACGTGAAAGGCAAAAACGATGATGAAACCATCGGCATCAACATCGTGCGCAAAGCGCTGGAAGCTCCTGTGCGCGTCATCGCTGAAAATGCTGGCGAAGAAGGTAGCGTGGTCTTCCAAAAAGTACACGACAGCAAAAATTCACACGGCTTCAATGCCCGCACTGGCAAATACGAAGACCTCAAAACGGCAGGTGTCATTGACCCAACCAAGGTGGCCCGGGTTGCCCTGGAAAATGCCGCTTCTATCTCTGGCATGTTGCTGATGACCGAGTGCGTCATCAATGACAAACCGGAAAAAGAGGCTGCTCCTGCTATGCCTCCGGGCGGTATGGGCGGTATGATGTAATCCGAAATCTGCTTAGTCAAATAATACGAAAGCCTTTCCCTGATAGGGAAGGGCTTTTTTGTTTGTTGAAACCCGGGAAACTTTCTTAGGGCGGAAAGGAGTTTTTTTCAGGAAGATTTTTTCGTAGGCTCCCGGGAGATGGAGATAGAAGGAAATCTACAGGAAGTTGCAAGGGTGGCGGCCGGGCTGTTGTTTTGAGGCTATTGTATTGCGCATCAAATTCTTATGCATTAACGGCAAAAACAGACGGCACTTTAAGAGCTTGTTGGAGTTTTGGTGCTTGAGCCGAGATAAAGTGGGGTAAAAGGTGGCGGGGAGGTAGCGCAAAAAAAAAGAATAACCAAAGAACGCATACCCCCCTCACCTTTGAGATACTACTCGACGACTATCTTGCGGACGCCAATACCTTCAAGGGTTCGGACTTCTACGGTGTAAATTCCTTTTCCAAGTCCCGACACATCCAGGGTCGTTTTAGAGCCTGCGTAGTCCTGCCGGTCTGCTTTCACTATTTGGCCAAGGCTGTTGTATATGCGCACTTCCATCTTGCCTGTTGCTTCCCGGGTTTCGATATTTAAAACGCTGGAAACCGGGTTGGGAAATACACTGAAAGCAAGCTCTCCTGCTCCGGAGGGATCTGTTGTAGCGGTTATCTCGCCCAAGGGAGCATCTCCGGTGGTGATAAGATAGGAGGCGACAATCAGATGCGGATTGTAGGTGTCGTTGCAATCAGGACAGGTAACGCCGGATACACAATTCGGATTATTGGGGTGGCAAAAATCGGTGTAGTTTTCATTGAAAACATAATCCATCTTCACGGAGCCTTGGTTAAGGTAGCTACTCATATCGTAGTCAAACCAGGGGGCGATGGTGCCGGGACACCACCCCGCACGGTTGTAAAACCAAGTGCCGTTTTGAGGCTGGCAACCATCAGGATTGGGGTTGCATACCAGCCAGTTGTGCTGGGTAAAAGTCTGTACGCCGTTCACCCAGATGTGATGAGTATCTTCGTGAAACTCAGCAGCGTTGCCTGTGTTGTTGTCCCCCCAAGCGTGACCTGTAGAGACGAGCTTGAATTTGGCTGCCTTTGCTCCTTCGGGGAAAGACATGGTGACTTCGGGTACGGGCTGGAGGTTGTCGGGATTTCCAAAGTCAAAAGTCTCCTTCCACACCTGTTGGATCGTGCTGTAGGGATGCGCCGGCGTACCTGCGGTGTAATCGAGGTCGAGGCTGTACAAGAAGCCATTTCCCAGCGTGCCGAGATATACCCGGAAAGTCACCTTACCCTGAAGTGCCGACATAAAATCCGTCAGGTCAATATTGTGATTACAAGCAACTCCATAAGGGGTGATGTAGCGGATGATTTCGTACCATTGGCCGTTGTGCCCTTTCACTTCTATACCTGAAATGCGGTCCCAAGGGTCGCAGCCGCCAGCAGGGCAGCTGATTATCAGAGCACCTGTAATTTTGTCAAAAGCTCCCTGATAGCTGGGCAATTCCGCTTCAATTTCTACCTCGCCGTTGTTCACGTCGGCCCATACTTGACTGAACGCTGCCCTGCTCTCATCTGTGACGTTGTTGACAATGTTGATGGCAAGGGTTTTTACCGCACTCGCACCGTAGTTATTAGTGGAAATGACCTTCAGGCTGTAGTTGCCGTAGGCGGGCGGCGTCCACCAAGCGGTGTAATGCTGGTTTCCCCAATCCTTGGCTGCAATTTCTTCTCCGTTGACCTCAAATTTCAGATTTGCAACTGAAAAAAGCTCCGGGTAAGTGATGTTTGAAATAGCAGCCAGTTGGATTGGGCCGAGCGTCGGCACATAGACATCTCCTGCCAGCGGGTTGCGGGCATCTATGAAGGGCAGGTGCTGGTTGGGGTCGAGTACCTGAAACGAATTGAACAGGTCAACAGCCGGATCGTAGGTATCATCGCCGGGCTGGCTGGCTTTGACGACTACTTCGCCAGCTACACCAGTCAGCGTGATGGTATTCCCGCTGAGAGTCGCTGGGCCCGAAACGATTTCGTAGCTCACCGGCAACCCCGAGCTGGCCGAGGCAGTGAGTTCAAACGGTGGATCCGAGATGAGCTTGTTTGGGATTTGTGGAAAGGTGATAGCCTGGAAACTGATGTCTAAGTCGCCGCCAAAGTTGGAAGTGTTACCCGTCAGGGCGAAGTTGAGCAGGTTGCCATCCCGGTCGCCATTGCCCGTCTCTGACTCCAGCTTTGAGATAGAGGTGTTGTCCTCGTAGGGTACTCCCTGGTTGAACTTGTAGTAGAGTTCCAGGCCTGGTTCGTCGCCGTTCAGCTCATTTTCCATCATGTCCTGAATTTCCTGCTGAGTCAGGGCTTTGCTCCACAACGAGACCTCGTCCGCCCTCCCGCCAAAGACGAAGTCAAAGCCTCCAAGGAGGCATTTTCCGATGGTAAAGGGCTTGTTGGTCGCTGTGATGGAGCCAGAGGCTGCTGTGCTACCTTTCAATTGCCCGTTCATGTAAAGGGAAACCTTGGTGCCGTCGTACACCCAGGCGATATGCTGCCATATCTGAGGTATAACGCTGTTGGCAGGTGCCACGTATTCGTGAAATCCCGCCGTCGTAATCAGGCGGCATTCGATGGTGCCGTTATTGAGTTGGATGAGGTACATCTCACCCGTTCCTGAGCCGCCACCCCGGATGCTCATCAGGCCCTGGCCGTAGCCGAGTTGGTCGTGGTAAAACCAGCCCGCCATGGTGATCTGCGTGGAGTTGGCAATGTAGCCCGAGCCGTTGGGCACCTCTACGTAGTCATCTATTTTGTCAAAATGGAGGTACTGGTTGCTTTGTGCCTGCATGCTCACCGCAAGCAGCAGAAAAAGGAATTGAAGTAAGTGTCTTTTCATGATCTTTTTTTTAATAAATTCTGAATGTGTAATTGTCGGCTTTTTTAAAGTCGCTCGTGGGGAAAATAAGAGCTTGTTTGCGTTTGGGTCACTTGGCTAAATCGCAAACAAGCTCTAACAAAAGGGGCAGCATCCCACCCTGGTTTACACCTGGCAATCCTGGTCACTGATCAATTGGTCATCCACCACACTTTTATCTTTGGTGAATCCTCTCCCATTCGGGCCACCTGCGCAGACCAGTTATCAGGATTGTTTTCTGCTTCTGATGGGGGGTAGGAAAAGCGGTAGTACTCCGGTGCTGCACCCTCTCGGGGGGTGCTTTTCGTGCGCCGCCAAAGGGAGAAAGCTTCCCATGGTTGCCGGAATGCATCCAGCCAACGCTGGGTGTAAATCATATTGAGCTTGTCGCTGCTGGTAAAAATACTCATTCGGGGGTTATTCGTCACAGCAAAAATTTCTCCCTCCGAGAGGATGGGGGGCCTGTTGTCCCAAATGGAAGAACCCGTGACTACATTTTGCCAGAATTTGATGGAAGCCACCAGCGCATTGGTGTACTCCGCCTCAGCTAAACTTTGGCTTTGTCCAACTCCTAATCCCCGCATGTAGGCTTCTGCTTTGATAAAACCCACTTCTGCCGCCGTCAAAATTACTTCCGGGATACCCAGCTGGTCTCGGATGAGGTAGTAGTTGAACGGCGAGTACAAATTTCCCTCTCCTTTGATAGTGTAGTTGTTGTCCCGGTGCTGCCCATAGGGAATCCCCCCTTCGGCAGGAGTATTGGCATCTGGAATTTGGGGGAAGGCCGCCCACTTGCCGGCGTTGTTTGTTTCAAAAAAGATGTAGGTACGGGGGTCAAAAATGCCGCTGCCGTCCTGGCTGTCATCCTGGGAAAGCTGGTGCCAAATGTTGCTGCCCATGCGGAGTTTGTTGTGCTCCCTGAAGGACCAATTCGTGCTTTCATTGACCCAGTTTTGCTGCACCGGCCACATACCAACCTCCTCGCCGCTTTCGATTACCGGTAATTTCCCCTCGATGATCTCTTTTAAAACAGGCTTTGCAAAATCAGGATCCTTCTCCACCATCCGCATAGCGTAGCGCAGGCGCAGGGAGTTTCCGAACTTTCGCCAGCGGTACAGGTTGCCAAAAAACAAATTGTCGAAATCGCCAAACGAAACGTATTCTTTGCCCGACTGTGTCGTGGGCGTCGGTGCGGTGTTGATGTGCTCCTCGGCCCATTTTAGCTCGTCCAGGAGGAATTTGTAAATAGTTTCCTGGGAGTCGAACTTGGGGCGCAGGTGCTCAAGGCCCTCAAAGCCCCGCCCCGCATCGAAAAAAGGGATATCGCCAAAGAGATCCGTCAGCCGGAAGGTCTTGTATGCCAGGATGATCTTCAACTGCGCTTTGACGTTATTCAGGGCTTCTTCCTCCACCTCCATTTTGCCAATTCGCCGCTCAATTTCCCGTATATGTGCCAGTGCCTGGTAATAGCCTGTCCAGACTTCCTCCGTGCCAATGGAGACGTTGTCAAACCCCACGGAGGTCTTTGCTGCCAATTGGGTAACCCCATACAGCGTTTCGTTGTGCAGATAAAACTGCTCGTTCCAGCCCAGCCGCAGCGAGCTGATGACCGTGTTAAACAGCGGTCCGATGTCTGTTTGTGTCGGGTTGAAGGGATTGCGGTTTATCTCTTCAAAGTCTTTGGTACAGGAAGGAAGCAGCAGAAACAACCCGATGGAAAAGTAGATTAACGGTTTCATTTACCCTGTTTCTATTTTTTGTAACTACTGTTTTGAGCATCAAATTTCCAGATGGAATCGGCTACCCTAAGGGTACTCTAAGAGCTTGTTTGAATTGAGCTTATCGGCTCAAGCACCAAAGCGCAAACAAACTCTTAGAAGCGTGTCGGAAATAACTTACGCATTGGGGCGGCGTCTTTTGGGCGCTGGCTGTGTTAGTGAAATAGTTACGTAGCTAAGGCTATGCGCCTATTTCACTGCCTTGCCAGCCCCCAAAATACACTCGCCGAAATACCCAATTTATTTCCGGCACGTTCCTTAATGCTCGGCACGTTCCTAAGTGCTGAGCAGACTATGGGAAAACTTAAGCCCCACTACAGTAATTATCTGTTTCTTTAAAAAAGGTAACTATTTAGGTAGTTATGTTATTGAAAATCAATCATCTGAAAAATAATCTACTATTCTCAAAATACCAGCGAAATCCATAAATAATTGTTTATCAAATTTTCATGATGCTTGTAAATACTTATGGAATAAAACGGTCTTTTTATAGGTTGTTGATTTCCAATCAGTTCAGATACTTAAATAGTTACAAAAAAGTAAAAATCAAATTAGGATCGAAGAAAAAACAAAAAATACATTTTATTTTTAAAAAGCCATGCCCACTACAGTTTTAAAATAACAGGTACAATTTATTAATGCTCCGCTCCTTGCCAGGTCCGGCGCTGCCAGGATATAATTCAAAAACTTGCATTAATTCCAACTGTCACGCTGCGCATTCCGGGGAACGAGGCCCATTCCAGGCCCTGTGCATTGCCAGCGCCATTGGCTCCTTCGGGATTGATGTGATCCGGCAGGCTCGTGTAGAGGTAAAACAGATCCCGTCCGGTGAGGGAAAGGGTCAGGTCTTGGAATATCCCGGTCTTGCGGTTCAGGCTTTCAGGGAAGCGATAGGACAAAGCTACCTCCCGCAGTTTCACCCAGGTATTTTTGCGAATGCCGGGTTTAGAAATGAAGCGCCCCCAGCCCCCTGTGTTGCCGATGTATTTAAAATAATAATGCACCACCTTGTCATTTGGTGTGCCATCAGCATAGACACCTGGCAGTATCACGCCTTCGTTGCGCAGGTTGCCGGCCGGGTCGGTGAGGGGGAGGCCGCCACCCATTCGCTCCGGCAACGTTTCAGGGCTTTGGCCTGTTTGTAAACCGATGACGTAGGAGCCGGCGTAGATGTCGCCCCCCCATTTAGTATCCACCAGAGTGCTCAGCGTCAGCCCTTTAAACCCCAAGCGCATGTTCCAGCCTGCGATAAAATCAGGAGAGGCATTGCCGATGGGAACCCGGCTTTCAGAAATCTTATACAACGTGCCTTCATCGTTCAGAATCGGCTGGCCGTTGCTCTCGTGGTACACGTAATCGTAGCCGATGATGGTGCCGTACTCCTCGCCTTCCCGTACGGCAATAGCCGGGCCGTTGAGGCCCCAGATATTGGCAATTTCGAGGAGCTTGGCGCCATCGCCAAGGCTGACCACCCGGTTGCGGTTGCGGGCAATGTTAAAACCTGTTTGCCAGAAATAGTTCCTATTTTCGAGCAAAGTCAGGTTCAGGATAGCTTCAAAGCCCTTGTTTTCCAGCTTGCCCGTGTTGATGCGAATCTGATTGGCACCGGAGGAAGTCGGCAGGGGTGAGTTCAGGATTTGATCGAAAGATTGAATGTAGTAGTAGGTGAAATCCAGGTTAATTTTCTCGTTTAGCAGCCCAATCGTCGTTCCAAATTCATAGGAATTGGCCTGCTGCGGCTTGAGTGCTATGGGCGGGATGGTGCCTGGCAAGGTCGCCGTCTGGTTGCCGCCAAAGGATCCTGTCGAATACACAAAGTCCACCTGGTAGGGGTCGGTGTCCGTAGCTGTCTGGGCATAAGCTCCGCGCAATTTCCAGAAGCTCAGCCAGCTCAGCCGGCTCAGGTCAAAGGCTTTTGTGGCGATAAAACTCAGCGATGCAGAGGGGTAAAAATAAGAGTTGCTCTTCACCGGCAGGGAGCTGGTCCAGTCATTGCGGCCTGTGAGTTCCAGGAACACGAAGTCTCTATAGCTCAGATTCAGGAAGCCGTACAGCGAGTTGATCCTTTTTTCAAAGCGAAATTCGTTCACTCTGGATCCATCCAGGATGTCTTCGTAGTTATTGAAGGCGTAGAGGCGGGGGTTCACCCAACGGCCCGTATTGCCTCGCAATCCATAGCGGTTTCTGCTCCATTGCGTGCCGCCAAAAGAAGCCTTGGCATTGAAGCCCGGTAGGAACAACCCGTCTTTGTAGGCCGTGAGGAGAAATTCGTTATTGCGCACCAGGTCTTTGCCCAGCTCATTGGAGTAATACCCTTCGAGGATGCCAAGTTGATCAATGGGTTTATTGCGGGTTTCGAACTGGTCGAGGTTGAAATCTGTGCCCACACGGCCCGTCATGTTCAGCCAGGAAGTCAGGTCGTAGGTCAGAGCCAGGGCGCCGATGAGTTTGTTGCGGCTCAATTGGGTGTTGTGATTCCAGGTATTCCACCAAAGGTGAGGCGGCGAAAACGTGAAGGGGTACTGTCCGTCGTAGTCATTGCGTGTTCCGTCAGGCAGGATGTTGATCTGCTTTTCCAGGCCTTTATAACTCCGAGGCCAGCTGTAAAGGATGCCTTTGCCGAAGGAATTGTCGTTATCATCACCGAGCGAGGGGCTGTTCAGGCGGTTGTAGTAGATGTAGTTGACGGAAATATCTGCATGTACTTTTTGTGAGATGTCGAGCCGGGAGCCAAGGCTGACCGTCGTCTGGTCGTAATTGCTATTGGGCACGACGGCATCGTGGTCGGTTCGGGTCAGAGATACGCGCATCGTTCCCATCTTGCTGCCGCCGGAGAAGGAAAGGTTGTGCGTCGTGGTGCTGCCATTGCTGAAATACAGTTTCAGGTTGTCGGGTTGCGGGTCAAAGCTGCGCATGACGCCGTCCCACCAGAGCACTTGCTGCCCTTCCATCTTCGGCCCCCAGGAAACCCCCGTCGAATAAAACCCAAACAGTTCGGTCGTAGGTTTGCCGTAAGGTCCCTCGTTGGCATGTGTCTCACGAGGGTAGATGTAAACCCCTTCGGCATTCGTAGGCAGTGTCGGCTCGAGTAGGCTGATAGGGCCACCCGCTCCGAAGATGTTTTGTACCTCCCGATAGTAGTAGGGCTGGATGAGCTTGTGGCTTACGTTGTAGTTGATGCCGATACCCTGTTGCTTACGGCCTCGTTTTGTGGTAATCAGGATTACGCCATTGGCACCTCGCGAGCCGTACAGCGCTGAAGCGGTCGGGCCTTTCAGGATGTTCATGTCTTCTATGTCGTTGGGGTTGATGTTGTTGATGGCCGAGCCCCAGTCCACTCCCCTGCCGATGTCAGTGAGGCCCGGGTCGTTTTCCAGTGGCACACCATCTACGACGATGAGTGGCTCGTTGTTGGCGGTGATGTTGTTGTTACCGCGAATGACGATGCGGGTGGTGCCGCCATCCACGCCGTTCGGCGTCGTGACCTGGACACCTGCCGAGCGCCCACTGAGCGAGCTGACGACGTTGGGAGCATTAGAAAGGACAAGCTCCTGACCGTTAAAGCTTTCGGTCGAATAGCCGATTTCCCGCTTTTGCCGCTTGATGCCGAGCGCCGTGACGACTACTTCCTTCAACTGCCGGGAGTCTTCGTTCAGCGTGACGTTGATCACAGCATGGTCGCCAACAGGTACTTCTACATCCTGAAAACCAATAAAGCTAAAAACCAACACCGACGCTGCCCCTGGAACCTCCAACTCAAACGAGCCGTCCGCCTCGGAAATAGTGCCGACGCCCGGGCTGTCTTTTACAATGATGTTTACACCGATCAGCGGCTCGCCGGTAGCACCTTCGGTCACAGTTCCCGTTACTCTTTTTTGAGCATCCACTGCATTGGTAAAGCAGAAAACAAACAGGCTGACAACGAAAATTAAGCGCGTAAAATGATTGGACATGTCTATGTGTTTTTCGTTTTTTAGAGCTTGTTGGGGGTTTGAGTGCTTGAGCCGAGATGCTATTTGAACTGGCCTTACCGAGCTGAAAAGGTGTCTTCTCCCTCCAAACCGAAGCAAATTTCTCAGCAATAACTTTGGCTATCCCTTCTAAATTTCCTTCGCTCTGGACAAAAAAACCATCCTTTTTATCTCCGATAATCAAATCCAAACAGCATCTAAAAACGAGCAATTTCTGTCAGTTTTTTAGCTCTCTGAAGTAGCATAGCATCCCTACAGAGTTGAAAAAAGGTAAAAAGCAGGCGAAAAAGGGCCGTTTTTAGCCAGCTGACCAAATCCCCAACATGCTCTAATTGTACCTTTTTGAAAAAAGGTGGAAGAAATACAGACTTGAGTTCTGGAAGTCCGCAACAGGATGATTCCTCCGCACCTGCACAAATTTACATTGCTATACGAAAGTTACGGCATAGGTGCTGTTAAAAATCTTCCACGGCTAGGCTGCCCTGCTTCCATCCTCCGGCCGCCAGCCTCCAAGACATCCCACCAAAACATCCTGCGTATTCCTGGCATGTTTCTCAGTTATAGGTTTTGTTCGACAAATGCTTTACAGCATTTTTTTAATGACTTTCGAACTGCTCGGAATTGTTCTTCAATTTCATCTTTCGTTCCTATTGCGTTTGCCGAATGGGAAAAAGTGTAATGAAATTTTCGCTCGTATTTTTTTTGTGCTGAAACACCA
>WBZO01000963.1_pt1 | contig 50906 bp, 45 predicted proteins | sample 5204261 | NCBI WGS metagenome assembly WBZO01 (sample SAMN12412400, study PRJNA552823) | activated sludge metagenome | isolation source: activated sludge from anammox sidestream of wastewater treatment plant... | place: USA: North Carolina | collected 2017-09
CAACCGGTCGGCCCTTTCAGCAGCAGTGGCAACCGTCGCTGCCAGGCGGTTTCAAACAGTTCGCACTCATTGCCGACCGGTACATAGAAAGGTAACTCCATCGTCACCGAAGTCACAGGAATCCCCTTGGAATACCCGGTAAGCCGGGCTCTGATACAGGTGTCATTTGATGGCCGGCTGCAGTGTGGCTGATGGTGAAACCTGTTTCGAGGCAGGTCCCAGCGCCGCATAAAGATACACCAGCGCTCCGACAAGAAACACGGCACCGGCAAGCAGTCGCATCCAGTAGAACAGACCCAGCTGCTGCTGAATTTCCATGAATCCCATACCTACCACCCGTTGCAGGTGGGTTTGCAGCACACCGGCAAAAGTCAGGGTGAAGGTCATGAACGCCATGGCGGCCGTCATCACCCAGAAACTCCACATGTTCAGAATCTGGTTATACGGCTGTACGTTGCGCAGCTGGGGCAGGGCATAGGTAAAGAAAGCCAGATTGAGCATGACATAGGCACCATAGAACGCCATGTGCCCGTGGGCGGCAGTAATTTGTGTGCCGTGGCTGTAAAAATTCACGGGTGAGAAGCTGTGCAGCAATCCCCATATCCCGGCACCGAAAAAAGCCATGACCGGACAACCCAGACTCCAGAGCATGGCTGCCTTGTTGGGATGATTGCGCCCGCTGCGGTATACCATGTGGAAACACCACAGCACCATGGCAAAGAACGGCATCACTTCCAGTACTGAAAACAGGCTGCCAATCCACTGCCAGTAGCCGGGGGTGCCAATCCAGTAGTAGTGATGGCCGGTACCCAGCAGTCCGCTGAACAATGCCAGCCCGACGACCACATACAGCCATTTTTCAATCACTTCACGATCCACACCGGTCATCTTGATCAGAAGAAAGGCAAGCATGGATGCCATGATCAGTTCCCATACTCCTTCTACCCAGACGTGGACCACATACCACCAGTACATTTTATCGAGTGCAAGGTTGCTGGGATTATAGAAGGCGAACAGGAACAGCAGCGCTGCACCCCACATGCCGAGCAGCAGTATCGTCGTTACTACCGTTTTACGCCCTTTCAGCACTGTCATGGAGACGTTGTAGAGAAACAGCAGAAACGCGATTACCAGCAATACCTTGATCCATAACGGCTGTTCGAGAAATTCCCGTCCCTCATGAATCCCTGACAGGTAACTCACCACAGCAGACAGCGCGGCGAAAACGAAAATAAATAACTGCAGCCAGGCAACCCTGGGACTGTGGATGTCGCGCTCACTTTCTTCGGGAATCAGGAAATAGGCTGCACCGAAATAACCCAGCAACAGCCATACCAGCAGAGCGTTGGTGTGAATCATCCTGATGATATGAAACGGCAGGCTCTCCGACAGAAAGTTGGGTATGGCATAAATGCTGCCGGCCAGCACACCGGCCAGCACCTGAACCAGGAACAGTGATAGTGCCGCGATGAAATACGGATAAGCCAGTTTCTGAGTTGCATACTTCATAAATGTTCTCCTTTGGATGGAATGGTTCAGAGGGGGAAATCAGCCTGCTGTATTAGGTGGCCACCCTTGTGTATTGATACGGCTTGTCCATTCAAAAAAATCGATCAGATCATCGAGTTCCTGCTCGCTCAGATTGAACTGCGGCATCTGGCGTCGCCCCGGTACACGGGTCGGCTGGGCCCGCATCCACGCTTTCAGGCCCATTCTGGCGCCTTCCGGATGATCACGCCCGCCATAGCGTACCCACACGTTGCCCAGCTCCGGAGCAAAATAAGCGCCTTCGCCCAGCAGCGAATGGCAGTTGATGCAGGCATTGCGTTCCCACACATGCTTTCCCCGGGCGACAGATTCAGTCAGGGTTGATTCATCTGTCGAAGTGTTGACGATATAAAAATGGGTATGAATGGAGAGCGCGATGAAAAGGATTACAAAGAAAGCTGTCCCTCCGTAAAAAATATTGCGAGCCGCTGATTTGGTAAGTCTTTCACTCATTATTTTCCCCTTGTTATATATTTTTCAGATGGTTGCGAAACGCGACCGGAGCGGCTGAATTTTTCATATAAGCCGATATGATGTCCTTATATTATTTTTGCATATCTTGTCTGATGGATTGCCGGCGCACAAGTGATTCCTGTATGGAAATAAAACTATTTTTATGGAATCCGGAAAAGTAGCCTGATTGATCCGGGCCGGCAGTACTGTGCGATTATCCGGATGATCACTGGCCAATGGCGTCAATCAGGAAGGCCTCCCCGCAATCTGATTCTGCTTGCAGGGGTGCTTCCGGTATCAGTTTTTCGAGATCAGTGCCATACGCCAGACTGATAGATAAATTCAGTCTGACTTCAATCAGCATGCCTTTGTCGCAGGTAAGGCTGATCCGGTCTTTGGCGGCGGGCCCCAGCACGGCAATGATCCGGCTGATGAAATCTTCGGTACGCACTTGCTGGCCAATCTTTCGATTCATGAAGTAAGCCATGCCGGCATCGTTAAATTGCCGGGTGAGGTCAGTTGCCAGATCGAAATAGCTTTCCATTGACCAGCGGGAGCAGGTGCCGTGTTTGTGCCATTCGTGACGTTCCAGACAGGAGCCTGCGTTTACGCTCGGCATCACTTCAGCCAGAGAAGCTTGGGAATCCGTATCAAGTGTCACTGCCGGATAATCACAAAAATCAGTTTTCTGGTTTTTGATTTCTCCGCAGAAACCATAATGAGTGCCGCAATTTTTTTTGTTGGGCCACAGACCATGCAGTGTGAAATGCCTGGCCTGATAGGCTCCGGGATCAGTGATCCTGCACTCGGCTTTGTCAGGCCTGGTTTCGCAGAACGCAGGCTGCCATGACAATGCCAGAACATAGCTGTCAGCCTGTCCGGCAATACGGCAGCTGTCGCCATTATTGTCGCTATGACTGCCATCACTTAATCGGGCTTCACCGCAACCGGCATTGACCCAGCGTTCTTTCGGACTGGCTGTGGGTACGGTTATCCGGTACCAGGCCGGATTGCCGGCGGGTAGAAGTTCGATAATGTTGTACTTGTAACCCGGTTGGATGCGTGCATTATCCGGGTTGGTTGATTTGTTTTTGGAGACAAAAGCCGGGCAGGTTTGTCTGGCGGTAAATTCACCTGAAGCCTTTTCCGCCCATGCAGGCTGAAAACAGGTAAGCACCAAAATGATCAGAAACAGACGTAGAGCCCTATTTTTTACGAGGGGTATCACAATTTTCTCTCTGGCTGATAATGGGTTACAAGGCTGGCGTTATTTCCAGCCGCTATGCGGCAGTCATTTTATGTGAAGCAAGATGGTGATTGTGCAATGATCGGGCGGAAACCTGAAAACAGTAAGCAGGTTGAAATAATGTTTTATACGTGTCTGGCCGGTTTTATTTCCGGGTACGGGTGCAGTATGTTCAGTGCAACACTCTTGCCGGCTGTTTCAACGATGCGTATGTGTTCCCGGCGCAGTTCGCGGGCGTGCTGCAATCCGCAGGAGTGGGCGATCATGTCAATTTCGTGATTGAAGTTGGTGGCGTAATTGGCTACCCGCAGATATTTTTCTTCCACTACCAGGCCGCGCTGCAGACGCGGGTTATGCGTGGTGATACCGGTTGGGCATGTGTTCAGGTGACAGCGCATGGCCTGGATACATCCCAGGGAAAACATGAATCCGCGTGCAGTATTGACAAAATCCGCACCTACACATAACGCCCATGCGCCCTGTGCGGAAGTCACCAGTTTTCCCGCTGCGATGACGCGGATACGCTGTTTCAGATCAGATTCAATCAGGGAGTCAATGACGCGTGGCAATGCTTCGGTAATTGGTAGCCCTGCGTGGTCGATCAGTGTTTGCGGCGCGGCGCCGCTGCCACCTTCCCCGCCATCAATCGTCAGGAAATCAGGCGCATATTCCAGACCGCGGCGCAGGATGGCATCACACAGCTCGTTGATGAAATGCCAGCCGCCAATGGCTGTTTTGACACCAACCGGCCGCCCGGTCAGTTCCCGGATAAAAGCTACCTGATCCAGTAATTCATCAATATTGCCAATGTCGTGATGCCGGTTTGGGCTGATGGAATCCTGCCAGGGCGGAATGCCCCGAATGGCAGCTATTTCCGGATTGACTTTGGAAGCGGGCAGCATGCCGCCTTTGCCCGGTTTGGCTCCCTGAGAAAGCTTGATTTCGAATGCGCTGACAGATTGAGCGATTTCACGGGCACGGGCGGCAGAAAAATTTCCCTGCATATCCCGAATACCATATTTGGCTGTACCGATCTGCATGATGCGATCACATTCCCCTTCCAGATGGCAGGGGGCCAGTCCGCCTTCACCTGTGTTCAGCCAGCAGCCTGCTTTGGCTGCACCGAGTGACAGGGCGCGCACCGCCGGTATGGAAATGGCACCATAACTCATGGCGCTGATATTGATGATGGAGCGTGCCAGGAAGGGCTGGTCACAGTAGCCTTCGCCAATGGCCAGAGCCGGGGTGGGCAGCTGATCTTCTTCCAGGATAGGGAAAGCAGCATTGACGAAAATGAATGCACCGGGCTCGCGTAAATCGTAAGTGGAACCGAAACCGACAGTGCCGCCCTTGTTTTTGGCATTTTTATATACCCAGCGGCGGGTGGCGCGGTTGAATGGCATTTCATCACGGTCACCGGAGAACAGGTACTGACGGAAATATTTTCCCTGAATTTCGAAAAAATAGCGTAACCGCCCGATAATGGGATAATTACGCAGTATGGTGTGTTTTTCCTGGGTGGCATCACGAATGAAAAAAGTCACGACAGTACCAGCGACGATCAATCCGAGAAGGGTTCCGATACCGTTGAGAATCAGGCTAAACAGGCCGTCCGGCATAGTTTTTCCGTATTTTTGAGATAGTAAAAGGGCTGAGTTTGAAGCATGTTGCAGCATGAAGCAATGAGTGACCAGGTGCGCTTCGCACTGGCAGAAGATGTTGGTACGGGTGATTTAACAGCGTCCCTCATCCCGGCCGGGAAATGCCTGGACGCCCGGGTGGTTGCCCGGGAATCTGTCGTGGTTTGCGGTATGCCATGGTTTGAAGAAAGTTTTCACCAGTTGTCGTCTTCCATCAGGATTGACTGGCACGTGAAGGAAGGGCAGCAGGTTAATGGCGATCAGATTTTGTGTGTGCTCAGAGGGGATGCCCGGGCACTGCTGACTGGAGAGCGCACTGCCCTGAATTTCCTGCAGATGCTTTCTGCTGTGGCGACCCGTACCCGACGGTTTGTTGACGTGGTTGAGGGCACCGGAGCACAGATTGTCGATACCCGTAAAACGCTGCCCGGGTTACGTCTTGCACAAAAATATGCGGTACGGTGCGGGGGGGGAGTTAACCATCGTACCGGGCTCTATGATGGCATCCTGATCAAGGAAAACCATATTATTGCAGCCGGCAGTATTGAGGCTGCCCTGCACAAGGCTGCTGAAATTGTTCCGCCTGGCGTGTTTGTCCAGATCGAGGTGGAAACACAGGATGAGCTGGTGCAGGCTCTGTCTGCCGGGGCGCGTATGGTCCTGCTGGATAACTTTGATCTGCCCGGCCTGCGGGATGCAGTCACTTTTAACCGGCAGTTTCCGGGCGGGCCTGCTGTGCTTGAAGCCTCCGGTAACGTAACGCTTGGTACAGTGCGGGCGATTGCTGAAACAGGGGTGGATCGGATTTCAATCGGCAGCCTGACCAAGGATATACAGGCAGCCGATTTGTCGATGCGTTTCCAGTCCGGATAATTCTGGAAAGCACGCAATCCAGTCGGGCGGGATGCGTGCGACGATTCCCTGACTACGCAAACGTATCAATAATGCCCGCATGCCTGATGATCTGCCGGGCTGACGTTTGCGAGCCGGCTGAATCGTAGCGGAAATGACCACGGCCATTTTCTGCCGGGTGGCGGGGTGTTTGCTGTCCGTTTTCTGCCTGCTGTCCGGGAGTATCTGCACTGACTGAGGTATCCGTCAGCGTGATGCCGTTTTCTGCCATGATCTCGCGCAATCTTGGCAGATTGGCTTCGATGGCATCACGTACCCCCGCGTGATGGGAAATAAAATGGGCGGTCAGTTGCTGATCAGCCGAAATCTGTAACGAAATTTCTATCGGGCCAAGATGAGCGGGGTGCAGTTTCAGCTCCGCCGCCTGCATTCGCTGTGTGGCCAGCCAGGTGATTTTCCGGCCAAACTCTTCCGGCCAGTCCGGGTGTCCGAATTCTGCGGCAACTGCCGGGGAATCTTTCGTGGTGCTGTCTGTGGAATCAATAAGTGGCGTACCGCTGGCATGAACAGCTGCAGGAGTCGCGGCAGATGGCAGGATTTTGCCGCTGTCGGCAAAATTTGCCGTATCCGTTGTCTGATTATTGGCCAGGTCCGGTAATGTCCCGTTTGGGCCGGATATATCCAAACCTTGCTGAAAATGTACTTCGACAGGTCCGGGGCGGGCGGGGCCAGGGCGTTCGTTTGCCGGTGTGAGCATGGTGGTACTTGCACCGCTGTTTCCGGGGGTTGGCTGCAACAGGGCGGGAGTACGCTGCGCAAAATCCCCGGGGGCGAATGGCGGATTTGCCGGTATTGCTGCCGGTAACGGGGTATCTCCAGCGGATATGTCGGGCGTATCTGCTGCCGGGTAACCGGTATCGGGTGCCAGATTTGCGGATAACATGGATAACAGCTCTTCTGGCGCTGCTTCAGGAACGGGCCGGGGCTCACTGACGGGGGCGGTCATCATGCTGATCATGAGTGAATCGGCGGGTAACGCAAGCACCGGATTCTCGGCATCGGTATCATCTTTAACGTCCGGAGCTTCTCCCGCCATGCGGGTCAGAATGTTGCCAAAAACCTGGCCAAAGACTGGTTCGGCAGGTTGTCCGGTAGTATCAGGGCTGGCAGCGCCCGGTAAAAGCGTTGTCATGGGGTCGCTGGTTGCAGCGGGCAAACCGGGGCTGGAGATGGCTGGCAGATTTGGCATGGCGCTCCTTAGAGGGGTTGGTTTCTGTATAACAGATACCAAGCAGTTTCTATGCCATTAATTTTCGTTTCTTTGCTGTTTGCTGAAGGCATGGGCGGTATGTTCATCCAGCCGACCCTGTTCCTGTTTCTGTAAACAGGATTGATGGCGGAGTTTGGCGCGCTGTGACAAGGTATCGTAGGACTTCAGCTTTTTCCGGTGGGCGTGGTATTGCATGTTTCCCGCCTCTGTATGCTGCTGTGTCATTGCGACGAGTTTTTGCTGAGCGTGAATGGCTGTGTCAAGTTTGCTGATAAATGCCTTGAAATTACGCCATTCAACCGGGCTGATACCATTACCGGCAGATTCCAGAAATTGTGTCTGGTAATTTTCACGGTACTCAACCAGCAGTTGTAAGGTTTTTTCAGCCTCCTGCTGCTTAAGATTCAGTTTTCCCAGGTTGATGGCGGCATCGTCTGTCTGCCTGTGAGCGTGGTCGAGCAGCAGCTTGAGTGAACGGGGGGTGGCCATTTGTTACATTCAGAGCCTGATGGCGGAGAGTTTTTTCATACTGTCAGCATAGCCTTCCTGTTCAAACATGCCTTGCTGCAAAAATGACTCAAGTGTCGGGTAAAGTTCAATAGCCTGGTCGAGTTGCGGATCGGTCCCGCTCACATAAGCCCCCACGCTGATCAGGTCATGGCTGCGCTGATAACGGGAATACAGCGTTTTGAAGCGCTGTGCCTGGTTGAGCTGCTCGCGTGTTACCAGACTGGACATGACGCGGCTGATGGAAGATTCGATATCGATTGCCGGGTAATGGCCTGCTTCGGCCAGTCGCCTTGAAAGTACGATGTGGCCGTCGAGAATGGCGCGAGCATTGTCAGCAATGGGGTCATTCGGATCATCGTTTTCAGTCAGTACCGTATAAAAGGCCGTAATTGATCCGCTGCCTCGCCGGCCGTTGCCGGCACGTTCCACCAGTTGCGGTAACCGGGCAAATACGGAGGGAGGATAGCCCTTGGTGGCGGGTGGTTCGCCAATGGCGAGTGAAATTTCCCGCTGCGCCATGGCAAAGCGGGTGAGGGAATCCATAATCAGCAGAACATGCCTGCCTTCATCCCGGAAATATTCAGCAATCGCAGTGGCGTAGGCAGCACCGTGCAACCGCATTAATGGTGATGTATCAGCCGGCGCGGCGACCACGACCGAGCGCGCCAGTCCCTCCTCACCCAGGATGGTTTCAATGAATTCCTGGACTTCGCGCCCCCGTTCGCCAATCAATGCCACTACAATAACATCCGCACTGGTGTAACGCGCCATCATGCCGAGCAAGACACTTTTTCCCACGCCGCTGCCGGCAAATAATCCCATGCGCTGGCCGCGACCTACGCTCAGCAGCGTGTTGATCGCACGGACACCGACATCCAGTATTTTTTCAATTGGAGCCCGCTCCAGCGGGTTAAATGGCCGACTGTACAGCGGCGCACTGTGCATGCAATGCAGCGGCCCGTAACGATCCAGTGGTTCGCCTGCTCCGTTTAACACGCGTCCCAGCAGCTCCGGGCCGACGCTGATATGTTTTGTCCGATCCGATACACGCCGGCGGGGGTGCTGAATGCTCCCGATACGCGGTGTTGCACCGGTATATTCGGCAGGAACGACTTTTGCGCCCGGAGTCAGTCCGTAAACATCACCAGAAGGCATGAGAAACAGCCGTTCTCCTGAAAACCCTACCACTTCTGCCGCGACGCTGTTTCCGTTGGGCAGGGAAACAATACAACTGGTACCCACAGCCAGCTTCAATCCAATGGCTTCCATCACCAGCCCGGCAACACGGGTCAGTGTGCCACTGACGAGAAAGGGGTTGACCGGTTCGACCAGCCGCTGGCAATTCTGGATAAAATCACGCCAGAGCGGGGTATGGGCTGACCTGGAAGTATTCAAAACAGCTTCTGCCTGGTGTGGTTAAATCAGCCAGGGTGAATCCTGGCCGATGGAAGCCAATGTGCGCTGCCAGCGGGTTGCCAGGGTTGCATCGACTTCGCAGCCACCGGATTCAATCCGGCATCCTCCCGGTTCGATCTGGTTATCTTCGTGGATATGCCACTTGGGATGTGCGGTGTGATTTTCCAGATGATTGCGGATACGTGCAGCATCATCGGGATGCAAGGTTAGCCGGACGGGCTGCGAGACGGCAGGCAGTTGACGCAAGGCATCTTCCACAACCGGAACAATCAGTTCGGGTTTGACCGTTAATGCCTGGCCGGTAATTTTTCTGGCAAGATCAATGGCCAGTGTCAGCAAATCCTGTGCCATGGTTTGATCCACCTGTGTCAATTCCTGTTCGATACGGGTAATCAGTGACTGCAACTGCAGGATTTCCACCTGGATTTCGTCCTCTGCCTGTGCCCTGCCTTCCTGATAACCCGTCGTTTTACCCTCTTCATAAGCCTGCTGATAAATCTGTTCGATCTGTTCAGCGGTAGGCAGGACGACAGGATCCTGTTCTGCTGTTTTTTGTACAGTCTGTATCGGGGTTGCGGATGGATTCTGAGACCCGGTTGCTGAAGCTGTTTTCTCCGGGAAAATGCTTCTTTGTCTGGGTTTAAGTGAATCAAGCGTGCCGAATTCCCATTTTTGCCAGGTGGAAAGCTCTTTTTTGGGAATTACATGTGCTGCTTCCATGGTATCTGGTTTCCTTGTTATGTTAGCGAAATGTCTGACGGGAATGACTGTCCGCTTCAATGCGGCTGGCGTTTTTCAGGAAGAGCTTAGACGAAACCGTCTCCTCCTTTTCCACCCAGCGCAATACGACCGTCATCGGCAAGCTGACGTAAAGCCTTGAGGATTTTTTTCTGTTCAGCTTCCACTTCGGAAACGCGAACAGGCCCTTTGCTTTCGAGATCTTCCCGCAGGGTTTCGGCGGCGCGCTGTGACATATTCCTGAAGATCTTGGTGCGTAATTCTTCCCTGGCACCTTTCAGTGCGGTAATGAGGGAATCAGACTGGATTTCCCGCAGCAGCAGCTGGATACCCTGGTCATCCACTTTCAGCAGATCGTCGAAGACGAACATTTCATCCATGATTTTCTGTGCAATTTCTTCATCGTACTGGGTAATGTTTTCAATAATGTTCGCTTCCAGATTGGTCGGCATAAAATTAAGAATTTCAGCCGTGGTGCGAATGCCGCCCATACGGGGTTTTTTGATACTGTCGGTACCTGACAGCAGCTTGCTTAGCACGTTATTTAATTCGCGTAACGCGATTGGCTGCACACTGTCCAGTGTCGCGATGCGCAGCAGGACATCATTGCGCAGCCGCTCAGTGAACAGGGCCAGGATCGCGCTGGACTGATCATGTTCCAGATGAACCAGAATCGTGGCAATAATCTGCGGATGTTCGTTTTTTATTAACTCGGCAGCAGATGCGGCATCCATCCATTTCAGGCTTTCGATACCACTGGTTTCATCGCCCTGGCTGATGCGGTCCAGCAGACTTGCCGCTTTTTCATCACCCAGTGCTTTGGTGAGAACGGTACGCAGATAGTCGAGTGCGCCCTGTCCCAGAGACGTTTTCCCTTCGGCCCGCTGGCAGAATTCTGCCAGTACGCTTTCAATGGTTTCCTGTCTGACATCGTTGAGAGCAGCCATGGTTTCGCTTAATTTCTGAACTTCTTTGGGGCCAAGATGGCGAAATACCTGGGAAGCCTCTTCTTCTCCCAGAGACATCAGTAAAATTGCACTTTTGAGTATGCCTTCGTCATTCATTGCCCGTCACCCATCCTTTTACAACATTAGCCACAATGGCCGGCTCAGTGGCGGCCAGCAGCCGCGCTCTTCCCAGATTCTCTTCCAGTGTCGGTGACCTGGCGATGTCGGCCTGTGTTCCTGCTGCGATCTGCTCCATCCCGTTTCTGACTGGTAATGCTGCAACCGGGGCTGGCGGCGGGGGAGGCAGCAGATTCCTGAGAAATGGCCGGAAGATTTTTTGCAGGAAGAACAGCAGAATCCCGGCGATCAGCAGTTGTTTACCAATATCTTTGGCGAACATTACGTTATCCGGATCTTTCCAGAGCGGGAGTGCTTCCACTTCATCTTCCTGCAGGTTGAACTGGCTGTTGGTTACGGTCAGCGTATCGCCACGTGCCTCATCGAAGCCGATGGTCTGTTTCACCAGGGCCGTAATTTTTTCGATTTCCTCGCCGGAAAGCGGTTCGTTTGCCGGAGTGCCTTCAGCATTCAGTCTGGTACGGTAATTGATCACCACTGCAGCAGAAAGCCGGTTGACCCGGCCGCCCCCCTGCCGGGTATGGGAAACAGTTTTATCTACTTCATAATTGGTCGTGGATTCTTTTCTGGTGTCAGTCGGTGTCGTTTTTGCCGCTGTTTCAGATGCCTGTTTGCCGGCCTCTATCGGGGCTTCAGCTGGTGCAGGAGGACGATTTGACAACGCACCGGGCACGCCTCCCTCAGGTTGTGAAACAGAGACTGACTCGGATTTCTGCTGACTGCGAACAGCTGCCGCTTCTGCCGGACTGTTGTTGGGTTTATAGACTTCTTCGGCCCGTTCGATACGGGAAAAATCAATATCTGCCGTCACTTGCGCATGGACATTGCCCTGACCGGTAATCGGGGTCAGTATCGCCTCGATACGGTGAATGAAATTCTGTTCCATGTCCTGCACATACTTGAGCTGACTCGGGTCAAGCCCGGTTTCTGTTTCATTATCTTTCTGGCCGCTCAACAGGTTGCCCTGCTGGTCGACAACGGTCACGTTCTTGACGGACAGCTCGGGAATACTGCTGGACACCAGGTGAACGATTGCACTGACCTGTTCGGCGCTCAGCACTCTGCCCGGGTACAGGTTCAGTAACACGGAAACCCTGGGCTGCGGGCGATCCCGGGTAAAAATACTTGGTTTGGCAATTGCCAGATGTACCCTTGCGCCCTGGACTGCGGACAGGGATTGAATTGAACGGGAAAGCTCTCCTTCCAGTGCCCGCTGGTAGTTGATCTGCTCCAGAAACTGGCTGGAGCCGAATTTCTGGTTTTCCAGAATCTCAAAACCGGACAGATTTCCCTTGGGCAACCCCTGGCCGGCCAGGCGCAGGCGAACTTCATGGATCTGCCTGGCGGGAATTAGAATCGATCCGCCGCTTTCACTGAACTGGTACGGCACATTCATTTTCTGCAGAGCATCGATGATCGCGCCACCTTCCTGATCTGACAGACTGGCATAAAGAACGCGATAATCCGGGGTCTGGCTCCACAGCCAGGTGCCGGCAACCAGCGCAATCACGGCTGCAGCCGCTACCATCAGACCCAGTTTTTTCTGGGTTGGCAGCTGTTTGATTTTATCCAGTCGACTGGATGTCTTTTTTTCTGCCTGGATTTCTTCCTGGACGGTTGCCATAAAGAACTACCTCCTGCCTTGTTTGCCTGGATTTACGAAGCCCGATGAGTATTTCAATTTGTTCTGGTTTGTCATTTGAATAATTTGCCGGGTTCTGCGGATACCGGAATTATCGGGATATTTATTGCACCTGAATTCCTGAAAAGAGAACGTTTGGCGGTGTTATTTCACCGATGGCTGGCGCGGAATGAGGTGCTAAGCTGCGCAACATCGAAATCGGGAATATTTCTCCATGAAAACAGAAGCTGGCGTTATGCCACCGGCAGATCATGAAGAGCTTCGGCATGCCTTTGCTGTATTCAGTCAGGCTTCCAGTCAGCTTTCCGTGGTGTATCGCGAATTGCAGCAGCAGGTAACCCGGTTAACTGAAGAACTGGCGCTGGCGAACGGGGAATTACAGCGCGAGCTGGCCGCCAAAGAGGCGCTGTCACAACAGCTCGGGCAGTTGCTGACAGCATTGCCTGGCGGAGTTGTCGTGCTGGAGCATCAAAACCGTATCAGCCGGGTGAATCCGGCGGCAATCCGTTTGCTGGGAGAACCGTTGCTGGGAATGCTGTGGCAGCAGATAGTGCGGGAGCGCCTGCAGCCTACCAGTGTTACTGGTGAATGGCTCGTGGGAAGAAAAATGCAATCTGCGTTCTGTGCGCGCCGGATCTATATTGAGAGCAGTGTCTCGGAAATGACCGGGGAGAGTATTTTACTGCTCCACGACATGACAGAAGCTTATGCGTTGCGTGAGCAAAATCGCCGTAACCAGAGGCTTGCCGCAATGGGCGAGATGGCTGCGGGGCTGGCGCACCAGTTGCGTACACCGTTATCCACTGCCTTGTTATATGCCGGGCATTTAAGCGGAGATGCACTTAATCATGAGGAAAGGAAAAACTTTGCCGTTAAAACGATTGAGCGTCTTCATCATTTAGAGCACCTGATCCGTAACATGCTTCAATTTGTGAAAGGCGGGCCGGTGTCGGCCGGGCATGTGGCGCTGTCAGCACTGCTGAGAAATCTGCAGCAGGTAATGGCACCCCAGGTACAGCAGCGTAATCTCAGGCTTGTTGTTCAGGACAACAGCAGAGGGGTGAGCCTGAATGTGGATCATGAGGCGCTGAGCAATGCCGTGATGAATCTGCTGGATAACGCAGTACAGGTTTCGCCTGCAGACGGTGTCATTACACTGGTTTGTGAGGTAACAGCAGATAAGGCAAGGCTGATGGTGAGTGATGAGGGTCCGGGGATAGATCCTGATCTGCACGAACAGGTATTCGAGCCCTTTTTTACGACCCGGACAGAAGGAACAGGTTTGGGGCTGGCGATCGTGCATAACCTGATCCGGTCAATGCATGGTGAAATCCGGATTGATCCGGCTCCGGGCGGCGGTACCTGTTTTACGATTACTTTGCCCAGGGTTATGGAAGGCTATGGAAGAAATTAAGTAATTAAGTCTGAAACGTATTGCTGAAAACCGGTAACTGGTTTTTCAGGCGGGCTGCGGTGTCGTGTGTTGTTTATTGTGCCGCCTGTCTTTGCAGAAATACCCTGAAAATAAATTCGTCACATTTGATAAATCCGAAACAGCAGAAAAATGAGGATAAATAAGAAATGCAGAATTTGCCTGTTTTGATCGTTGAGGATGATCCGGATTTGCTGGAGGCGCTGTGCGCAACGCTCAGGCTGGATGGATATACCAGCTTGGCTGCCGGTAATGGTGAGCAGGCGCTGGATCTGCTGCGGACCCATCCGGTAGGGCTGGTAATCAGTGATGTGCAAATGCGCCCGATGGATGGCTATACACTGCTGCAAACCATCCGGCGAAGTCACCCCTGGGTCCCGATCGTGCTGATGACGGCGCATGGGGAAGTCGATAAGGCGGTGGCTGCGATGCGCGCCGGGGCGAGTGACTATTTACTGAAACCATTTGATCCGCAAAGCCTGCTGGCGCATGTCAGGCATTATTTGCTGACTGTAAACAGTGAGGATGAATCCGATGTGGTGGCAGAAGATCCGCGCACGCTGACTTTGCTGTCGCTGGCAAAGAAGGTGGCGGTAACCAGCGTTACCGTGATGCTGACAGGTGAGAGCGGCAGCGGCAAGGAAGTGCTGGCCCGGTTTATCCATCGCCATTCACCACGTGCATCCAAACCGTTTGTTGCCATCAACTGTGCCGCCATTCCCGAAAATCTGCTGGAGGCGACATTGTTTGGTCATGAGAAAGGATCATTTACCGGTGCTTCTCAGGCACAAGCGGGGAAATTCGAACAGGCCAATGGCGGTACGCTGCTGCTGGATGAAATTTCAGAAATGCCGCTTGGCCTGCAGGCCAAGTTGCTGCGTGTCCTGCAGGAGCGTGAAGTTGAGCGAATAGGGGGAAGCAGGCCAGTCAGGCTCGACATTCGTCTGATTGCAACTTCCAACCGGAATATGCCGGTATACGTGCAGGAAGGGCGTTTCCGTGAAGATTTGTATTATCGCCTCAATGTGTTTCCTCTGGAAATTTTGCCACTGCGCGATCGCCCGCAGGATATCCTGCCGCTGGCGCAACGTATCCTGGATAAGTCCGCCCGGGCCGGGCAGCCTCGCTGCGCTCTGGCGGAATCTGCTGAACGCCATCTGGAGCGCTATTCCTGGCCGGGGAATGTGCGGGAACTGGAGAATGTGATTCAACGGGCCACAATCCTGGCTTCAGGATTGATTGAGGCAATACATCTGAATCTGCCGGCTTCTTCTGCCGGAGAAAATCGCCCGGGCAAGCTGTCCGGAAAAGAAGAGTTACCCCTGCGCGATATCAAGTCACTTGAACGGGAGCATATTCTGCAAACACTGGCTGCTGTAAATGGTTCACGCAAGCTGGCTGTCGAGAAACTGGGTATCTCCGAGCGCACGTTACGTTACAAACTTCAGCAATACCGGCTTGCCCAGTGCTGATCAATTTATAAACATTGGAGAAAAATATGAATATTGCTTCAGGTATGGATCAGATACTGACGCAGCTTAGGGCTGCTGCAGAAGTGGCCGGTGGCGACAGATCCGCTGCGAATGCGGCAGAAGTTTCACAGACGGATTTTGGCCAGCTGCTTAAATCTGCGGTGGACCAGGTTAATTCGGTTCAGCAGACAGCCAGCCAGCTCAGCCAGGAATTTGTACGCGGTAACCAGGATGTAGAGCTGCATGATGTCATGATCTCACTGCAGAAGGCGAATGTTTCATTTCAGTCTATGATTCAGGTGCGCAACCGGCTGGTAACCGCGTATCAGGAAATCATGAATATGCAGGTGTAAGTATCCGCAATAATAAAACCCGGCGAGGCAGATCATGGTTACACCTCAGACAAAAACAGCGATAAAGGCAGAGTGGTCAGGTTCTTCATCTGCAGCGGGAAATATGAATGTACCTGACTACAACGTAAATTCACTGGCAGAAATATGCTTCTACCTGAATGGAATCATGCAGGAAAAATCGCTGATTTCATTGCAGCTTGCCCGGAACAGCCATTCCGTTATCCTTTCTTCTCTGTTGGCTGTTGATCCGGAGAATAAACTGCTGATACTGGATTACGGGATTAATGAGACGCTAAACCAGATGGCGCTCAAGCGCGGAACACTGCGCTGTACCACCAGCCATAACCGGATCAGGATAGAGTTTGATTGCGACAATCTGCAGCATGTTCGTTATGAAGGACGTAACGCATTCAGTACCACAATTCCGGAAACGCTCAAGCGCATGCAACGGCGCAATTTTTACCGGATTGCCACGCCGCTCACCAATCCTGCTGTTTGTATCATTCCTTCACTGGAGCAGGATGGGGAAACATCTCTTGCCTTTAATCTGCTGGACATCAGTTGTGGCGGAATGGCGCTGATTGATCAGCCGGGTGCCGAAATATCCCTTAAACCCGGTACGTTACTGGAGCGTTGTCAGATTGATTTACCGGAACTGGGTGCGTTTGAAGCCACTATCCGGATTGTCTGTGTTGGTACCACTATACTTCCCAATGGAGATACCTGTCCGCGTATCGGATGTGAGTTTATAAAACTGACCGAAAAATCCAGGATGCTGATACAACGCTATATCACCAAACTTGAGCAACAGGCCAGAAAATACAGTACAAATTCACATTGATAACCTGGCTTAATAATCGTCAGGCTCCGACTGTTTAAAAAAGATCCGGGTTGTTTATATGCCCGGTTTTTTACTGATCAGGCGGGGGTGTCATACCGTTTTCCAGCCGATAAAGCCAGGCCAGCAATTCGGCGACTGCAATATACAATTCTGGCGGGATGTGATCATCCAGATCAACCTGCATTAACAGCGCCACCAGTTCAGCTGATTCATGCACATACACGCCGGCTTCCCGGGCGTGGTGAATAATTGCTTCGGCAATTACTCCCCGGCCCTTGGCGACAACGCGAGGAGCCGTCATGCCGCCGTGATAAGCAAGCGCCACTGCACCGGGTACCGCATTCTGCCCGGCGGCGGCAGGTGGATCAGTCAGGCTGCTTGACGGTTGCTGTTCATTCAGATCAGGTGTTTTCATGCTGCTGAATTTCCATTGCCTGTATTGTCAGTCCGGTGGTTTGCATGGCATTTGCCAGAGTCAGCTGCTCTTTTTTGAGCTGTTGTGTAATCTCATCAGACTCGGTATCCAGCCGGATTCGCATTCCCTGCGGCTCAATCATGAGTGTGGCAGTGATCTTTCCCAGATTGGGCAATTGCAGATGAATACGGGTTTGCCATCGGCCGGATTTTCCGGATGGTTCCCCGGCCTGTTCTCTATCGTCCAGGTGCTCGGTGATATCCCATTCCGCAACCTGTCCCGGCCAGATTTCTCCTCGCCATTGAATGACTCCGGTTTCCAGCGTATGGAGTTGCTGCTGTACCAATGCAGCGGCTTGTGGTGCAACGGGTGAGGCTGGATCAGTGGCTGCTGCAGCGGTGGGTGTAAATACAGGCAATCTGCTCTGTGGTTCCTGCCGGAGCTGTTGCAGCGAACGGCCGCCATTCAGCCATTGTGCCAGATGTGATTCATAAAACAGCCCGCTGGCTGATAGTGCCTGCTGCAGCTGGCTGGATAAATGTGCTTTTTCTGTGCTGGTCGCAGGGGGGGCCGGTAACAGCGGGATTGTTTCGTTTGCGGTTTTTGTGGCTGTGGATACGGGCTGGTTTAACAGCTGGGCAATAAATTTTCCGGTTTGGCTGAGTGTTGTCGGGTTGCTGCTGCCCTGAATGTTGTTTTGCAGCAAAAATTTAAGTCGTGGAGCCTGCTCGATCAGTGTCAGTTCCAGCACATCCCCGGTATTGACCGAAGCAGGCATCCGCATCTGCAGCCATTTGCCGGCGACATTGACTATGGAATGACCGTCAGCCAGCCGTTCACCAATCTGTGCCATATATTTCTGGCCAGGAACAAAGGGAGGGGTGTCTGACTGTGTGGCATCCGGTACAGGAGTTATCGGATTGACCGGCCGGGTTTGTGAAACGGTATCGACCGGTGTGGCGGACAGAATAACCGCTGGATTGATTGGGTTTGAAATCATGTCGTCGCAGTCCGGAGAGAATGATTCTGGATAATGGCTTCAAGTGTTAACCTGCCCCGGTGTGGTTGCGGGTGCATGCAATTGTATTTAACCGCTTTTATTATGACGTTATAATTATTTTCCACGCATGAACATTTTATCCAGCTCGGCCAGGCTGATTTCAAACCAGGTCGGGCGACCGTGGTTGCATTGGTCTGAACGCTCGGTAATTTCCATTTTGCGCAGGAGCTCATTCATTTCCATCTGTGTCAGCGGGCGATTGGCACGGACAGCACTGTGGCAGGCGATTGTTGCCAGTAATTCATTGCGGTGAGCAACAAGCCGCTGGGCAGGGTCGCCGTTTCTGATTTCATCCAGCAGCTCGCGTACCAGTTTTTCTATATCAGCATGCTGCAGTATGGCCGGGACAGCACGTATGGCAAGTGTGGTGGCTGATAATGCAGATATTTCAAAACCCAGTTGCTGCAACAGAGGCTGATTTTCTTCCACTGTAGCACGGTCAAGACTGTCTGCATGAAATGTGACCGGAATCAGCAGCCGTTGTGCGGATAATGTCTGTTCATCCAGCTGTGATTTCAGTTGTTCATAGACGATGCGTTCATGTGCGGCATGCATATCCACAATTACCAGCCCTTTCCGGTTCTGTGCCAGGATATAGACGCCGTGTAATTGTCCCAGTGCAAAACCCAGCGGGGGGATAACCGGATCCTCATGGCTTGCTTCTCCGGTCTGCCGGGAACGGTTCTGGTTCTGTGTGACCGCGAAATCCGGTCCGCTGCCCGACAGGGTCTGATAAAAGCTGAATGGCTGCGCAATCCTGTCTGCCGGCAAATGTGTTTGTCTGGAATAACCTGGCACAGGCGCAGCGGGTGTGCGGGCTGCAGGGGGATGGTCTGCAGCAGCCGGGTTGCTGGCGGGTATCGCCACCGGAGAAACGGGCAGTTCTGTACCTGCGCGCGGCAGAGACAGTGCCTTGCTGACTGCATGGTAGATGAACTGATGGATAGCCCGTGATTCCCGGAAGCGAACTTCAATTTTGGTTGGATGAACATTGACATCAACCTGTTCGGGATCAATATCCAGATACAGCACGAAAGCGGCATGGCGATCGAGGTGCAGCACATCACGGTAAGCCTCGCGCAGGGCATGAGCGATGAGTTTGTCACGCACAAAACGTCCATTCACAAAAAAATACTGCATATCGCGTGCTGCACGTGAATATGCCGGTTGCGCCAGCATGCCCCGCAGACTGATGCCAGCTGATTGTTCATCCAGCCAGGCGGCTGATTCCGAAAATGTCTCACCCAGCACAGCTTTGATGCGTGTGGCGGTTTCTGCCGCCTGCCAGTGATGGCGTACATTCCCATTGTGACGCAGTGTAAAAGTGATGCCTGCATGAGAAAGCGCCATACGCCGAAAAATTTCTTCACAGTGTGCAAACTCCGTAGCTTCAGTTTTAAGAAATTTGCGCCGGGCGGGAAGGTTGAAAAACAGATCGCGGACTTCAACTGTAGTGCCCGCCATGTGGGATGAGGGCTCAGGCGGTAACATCCGTGTACCTTCGGTGCGTATCTGCCAGGCGTGTTTTTCATCGGGTTGCTGGCTGATGAGTAACAGACAGGAAACTGAAGCAATACTGGCCAGTCCTTCTCCGCGAAATCCCAGACTGGTGATTTTGTGCAAATCTTCCTGACTGGCAATTTTGCTGGTTGCGTGACGCGTCAGTGCGAGTGGCAATTCTTCTGCGGAGATCCCTGAGCCGTTATCGGTGACGCGGATCAGTTTCAGGCCGCCTTGCGCGATATCGACCGTGATTTCAGCCGCACCCGCATCAATGGCATTTTCCAGCAATTCTTTCAGTACAGAAGCGGGGCGTTCAATGACTTCTCCTGCGGCTATCTGACTAATCAATCCATCCGGCAGTAATCTGATCGCACTCATTTGGAAAATGGAAGGAAAGTTGCTGAAATCTGTAGAAAAACTGACTGAATCGACCATTATACTGACTTCAAGTTATGGTACGCTTGAGGCTGAGCAGTCGGGGTGGAAAGCGGTATCCGGCCGATATTGTCCGGATGCCGCAGGAAAGCAGCCCCACCCCGGAAATCTGACTCATTACAGGGGGACTTTTGGAAATCCGGTTATACGGGATGGAGCGTAAGGTACACAAAGCGTAATAATGAGATATATCAATATATCAAATATGGACAGGTGGGGCAGGAAGCATTGTGCAACACCATAATCCGCCCGCAAAAACGATTTTTAGAGATATCCCGCAGTAATCATGAATTTCAGGAACTAACTATTAAAACCATCATGACACAAGACGAGCAGAAACGGGCAGTAGCACAAGCAGCGCTGCAGTATGTGCCGGTAGGTGAAATTATCGGCATCGGAACAGGGTCGACCGCCAATTTTTTTATCGACGAACTGGCCAGGATCAAGCACAGGATTGAGGGTGCCGTAGCCAGCTCCGAGGTGACTGCAAATCGTCTGAAGCAGCACGGTATCGAGGTACTGGATCTCAATTCCGTCAGCGAAATCCCGGTGTATATCGATGGTGCGGATGAAATCACCCGGAATATGCATATGATTAAAGGCGGTGGCGGTGCGTTAACACGTGAAAAAATCGTGGCGGCCGTCGCGCAAAAATTTATCTGCATCGCTGACCGGAGCAAGCTGGTCGGCGTATTGGGAAAATTTCCACTGCCGGTGGAAGTGATCCCGATGGCCCGCAGCTATGTCGCCCGGGAAATTACCCTGCTGGGCGGGCAACCTGCCTGGCGGCAAGGCGTGACTACTGACAACGGCAACATTATTCTCGATGTTCATAACCTGAATATCATGAACCCGGTTGAGCTGGAAACGACACTCAACCAGATTACCGGAGTGGTGACAAACGGCCTGTTTGCCAGACGGGGAGCCAACGTGCTGCTGATGGGTACGGATCAGGGGGTGGAAACCATTACGCTATAAAAAAGGTCAATAAAAGGTCGGTATTCTGCCTTGTTCCGGCAGAGTGTCGACTGGCCCTGCAGCTTTCCGGCAGTTATTCAGCCTGTCATCAGACCATCATGATAGATGTATAGGATGACGCGATTACTTCTTCCCAGGATGCAAACATGCCCAATAAAGAACATTTCTCCAAAAAATTTGATGCTGATCTTGAAGAAATCCGTACCCGTGTCCTGCAAATGGGGGGATTGGTGGAAGAACAGATCAAAAACGCGATTGAGGCTTTGACTGAAGGTAATGAGGCCATGATTGAACAGGTCATTGATAATGATCATCGCGTTAATGCCATGGAAGTCAAGATTGACGAGCTCTGTTCCCAGATTATTGTCCGCAGGCAGCCAACGGCGATTGATCTGCGCATGATCATGACCGTCATCAACACGATTACGGATCTGGAAAGAATCGGTGACGAGGCTGCCAAAATTGCCCGTATGGCCAAACTGATCTACGCTGCAGACCGGATGCACATGCCGCGCTTTGTTGAAATACGGCATATTGCAGCGATCGCTATGGATATGTTGCGCAAGGCGCTTGATGCCTTTGCTCGAGTGGATCCAAATGCTTCAGCGGAAATTGTCAGGCAGGATGAGGAAGTGGATGAGGAATTCCGCTCGATTATCCGGCACCTGGTCACATTCATGATGGAGGATCCACGTAAAATATCGACAGCGATTGAGATACTGTTTGCTGCCAAGGCTGTCGAGCGTATTGGCGATCATGCCAAAAACATGTCGGAGTATGTGGTCTATATGGTTAAGGGCAAGGATGTTCGCCATGTTTCAGCTGATGAGATTGAGCGCGAAGTAGGGAAGTAATCTACCCGGAGCCATACTGGAAACATGCACGAATATTCCACACTCGCAGCAGTCGATCTGGGTTCCAACAGTTTTCACCTGCAAGTCGCCAGAGTGGCGGAAAGGCAGCTTTATCTGCTGGACAACCTGAAGGAAACGGTACAGCTTGCAGCAGGATTATCTGAAGATCAGCTTCTGGATGAAGCATCACAAAGCCGTGCGCTGGCCTGTCTGGAGCGGTTTGGTCAGCGCTTGCGCGGATTTCCGCATCATGCAGTCAGGGCAGTGGGAACGAACTCGCTGCGCGTTGCCCGTAATGCGGCAGATTTTCTTCGCAAGGCCGAAAGCGCGCTGGGTTTCCCGATTGAAATCATTGCCGGACATGAAGAGGCGCGGCTTATCTATCTCGGTGTTGTGCACAGCCTGCCTTCCTCCGATGATGCTTTGCTCGTTGTTGATATTGGCGGTGGTTCTACCGAGCTGATTATTGGCAGCCAGCTGAAGTCCAGCAAGCTGGAAAGTCTGCCCATGGGCTGTATCAGCCACAGCCGGCATTTTTTTTCTGATGGAAAAATCACCAAAGGATCCCTGAAACGCGCTGAACTGGCTGCGCGTACCGAAATACAGGCCATTGCAGCCGAATTTTCCCCGTCACACTGGCAAAAGGCTTACGGCTCCTCCGGAACGGCTCGTGCACTGGCGCATATCCTTGCCCGCAATGGTTATAACGATGGCAATAACGAGGAAATCATTACCCTCGCAGGACTGGAAAAATTGCGCGACTTCCTGCTCAGGGCGGGCGATATCAGGAAGCTGGAAATTGAAGGGTTGAACCCTGCCCGCAGGGCAATCATTGCAGGCGGATTTGCCATCATGTCGGCAGTTTTTACCGAGCTGAACATGGATCGTATGGCGATTGCCAGCGGTGCGCTGCGTGAAGGCGTGCTCTGCGACATGCTGGGACGCTTTCACAAGGAAGATGTACGTGAAATCTCTGTGCAGGAATTTATGCAGCGCTACCGGATCGACCCGGTTCAGGCTGCCCGAATCGAATCTCTTGCGGTGATGCTCGGCAAACAGCTTCTGGCCGGCAGTCCCGATCAGGAAAAAGTGGAAGATGCACTGAAAATGCTTTCATGGGCCGCACGCTTACATGAAATCGGGATTTCAGTAGCACATACCGGCTATCACAAACATTCAGCGTATATTCTGGAAAATGCGGATATTCCCGGATTTTCCAGGATGGAACAGTTTCAGTTGAGCCAGCTGGTGCTTTCGCATCATGGCTCACTTGCCAAAACCCGGGATTTTCTCAGCCAGCCCGTCAACCTTGTCCGTTCAGTTGCGCTGCGGATTGCCGCAATTTTTTATCGCAGCCGGACACATGTCAATTTGCCCGATATGGTGTTGTCCCTGAACGGGAAACACTGCCTGTTACATATCCCGCAGGCATGGCTTGAACGCAATCCGCTCACCGACACTTTGCTGAATAATGAAATCGGAGTGTGGGCAAAAGTCGATATTGACCTGCGTATTGAAAACCTGACAGAGAGTCACCGCACCCGGTCGGGTGCAGCCTGATGATCAGCGCCAGCATTCGGTGACATCGCCATCCGCTCCTCTGACCCCTGTGTGTGTCAATGTTAATGTGCCGCAAGTATCGTTTGCCATAGAGCCTGCCGGTACCGCCTCCAGCGTATAGGTATTTTGTGTTGGGCCTGCTGCAAACCGAATGGTGTATTTTGCCGTCCCCGTTCTGGGTGACTGCGTAACCGGTAGCGTGAAATCACTACCGCTACCGGTCTTGTCGTAGCGGTTGGCTTCGGTGTAATTGCGTTCCAGCAGCTGCGTCATTTCCAGCAGGATGCCCCTGGCTTCAGTACGGTTGGAGCGGCGCACATGCTCCTGATAGGATGGATAAGCAATGGAAGCCAGAATACCAACAATTGCTACCACAATCATCGTCTCGATCAGCGTAAACCCGCGATTTCCTGCATGGATTCGAGTCAGATTCATTTAACGGATCCTCCTGTTTACTGTATCTGTTTCCAGGACCGGCGTGGTGGCCCTTCCCCATTTTTGATTGTTACATTCTCAACTGCACCGGTCGTGGTCGCAGCAATCAGGTGTGTCACACTACCCGCGCTAATGGCAACTGATTCACTGCGAATGCCGTCGGAGCCTACTGCGGCGATAATCCGGTCGTTACTGTCCAGTTTGCCGTCATGATTGGTATCAAACTGCGGTGTGGATATCATCCCGCCAGTCGCGGCATCCAGCAGCATCAGCCAGTTGCGGCCGCCTGCTTCACAGGCATCTGTGGAAGGAATCAGTGTAGTGAAAATGATCCGTCCAAAATTCAGCATAGGCATAATAACCGAGCGTTCACCCTGCTTGGTTGCCGCCGGGGGCTGCAACAGATCGATATACCAGCCGCGTTTGGTCAGCCAGTCGACCGGATTGCCGGACACGGTACGCTCAAAAGGCGGGACGACCGTTTCAGCCGTAATGGTTTGCTGTTGCAGCACGCTGCGATCTGTTTCCGGAACCCGGCTGCTGCTGCCGTTGTTTTTGTCCCAGATACCATAGAGACTCTGTGTCCTGTTGTCGGTAACATCACCGGAAGCCACAAACTGACCCGTACCAAAGAAAATCATGTATCCGTCCTGTTTGTGATAGCCCACTTCCAGTGGCGAAGTAATCGGCTGTACCTGATTACTGCCATTTCTGGCGGTAAAGAGTGGCAACCTGGTACCGCTGGATTTGTATGCTACATCCCACTGGGCAGCATCCGGTTGTGATAGATCAAACTTCCACACATTTCCCTGTAAATCACCCGCATAAACGAGATCAATAATTTTATCGTCGTTGGTATCCACCAGCGCCGGAGTGGAAAGGCCATTGCCGGTACCTGGGCTTGTCGGGATTTTTCTGATGAGTGCACCAGTCTGCAGATCAACAATCAGCAGGTACGCTTTATCGCTGGTGCTGTTGTAGCCGTTACCGATAATGGCTGCCCAGGAGCCATCATTCAATCGTGCAATTTTTGCCTGGCCGTGAACATAACCGAGATCGGTGTCAGTGAATTCCCACAGTACATCTGATGCGGAAAAATTCGCCGGATCGGTAATATCCAGTGCAAATACACTTTTTCCACCTCCCCCCAATGTTCCCAGCAACACTGTTTTCCAGGCAGGTGTTGCGCCAATGTAGGCATCCCCGGCGTAGGCATTACCATCAACCAGATAGCGGTGTGTGTAACCGGGCGCAGTCAGCCGGCTTAACCCGGAATAAATGGCAGCCGGAACATAAGCAAACAGCTCCTTTCCGGTATCGGCATTGAAAGCATGCAGCATGCCGTCATTTGCTCCGGTATAAAGTGCCGATATGCGGCTGTTATTCGTTTGCCGGTAAACATGGTAGGTTGTCTGACCCGGTGTTCCGCCTGGCAGGGAATCGTAGCTGAAATCCAGCGATTTGATATGCAGCAGATCCGAGTTGACGATGTCACCCAGTACCCCGTTATTGCGGTTGCGGAAAGCGCCACCCTGTTCTATTTCAGTTGTTTTGTCGCCGCGCAGCCATTTGACACGATCGGCTCCTTTCCCGTCATTCACCCCGGATATGTCCGTATTCAGCGCTGTTTTCTGCGCAGCAGAAAACGAAGCAAAGCTGGCGGCAGTAAATGCCAGCACATTTGTGCCGTTGTGCGTAAAAATTTTCCGGTCAGCAGGATTGGGTATTTGCGCGGAAGCTTCCCACTGCAATGTTCCCAGTGACGCATCGGATTCCAGATTGAACGCCAGCAGCTGCCCGCTCCAGTCAGCGCTGTTGAACTTTGCCTGGTAAATCCGTGCACCGGTATTAAGCCGGCTGGTATTGGTGGTTACTGCAGCAGCAGAGCTGATTCTGGCAGTCATATTGTTGAGTGCACTGCTTAGCCCGCTGGTAAAAGCAGCCGGATCCTGCGCACTGAAAAATTCTCCCCGACTGTTGACTGCAGCGTGCCAGAGGTCATCAATCTTTGCCGCGTCTGCCGCCGTTGGGTCCGGCCAGCCGGCCGGCCCGCCCGCGCTGCCCGGTAAACTGGTCAGTGTTCCCTCGACGCCCAGCCCAATCGTAAAATTCACCATATGTTGCCAGAAAGCCGGATCCCTGGCGTTGGTGGGTACCTTGTTGTCCAGATCAGTGCGCAGATCGGTTTTCCAGTATTCCATCGCCACATCGGCCAGGGTATTACTGTAGCCGTCCTGGTATGGCAGTGCCGGAGTGTATTTGAAAGATCCTGGCGATACATTGGGAAAATGGTTCGTGATATTGCTGCCGGCTGTCCCATCCGAATTGCCTGTATTGGGAGAGGATGAATCATTCCAGTAGCCATCGGTCATCAGGATATGATAGTTCTGCCGGCAGACCGGTTGAGAGCTGTCGGCTCCACCTGTCCCCGGCTTGCTGCTCCAGGGGCCCTTGTCATCGGCACGTTTCAGGTATTCCCCCACACCTTTTGTAGCAGTGCGCAGTGGCGTGCCCTGTGCCGGAATGGTGCGCCCGTAAAGTTTATCGAAGAAATCAGCCTTGTCTGCTCCGTCAAACTGTCGGACACCGGTAATCAGTGTTGCCGTAGATTTTCCGTCAAGTGGTGCGCTTCCCTGGTTAATTGCGCCAAATGCGACACGCATGTTGTTGCCCTGTGCCGCAAACGCACGGCCGACACCGGCGCGCGCCAGCAGAACACGGGAACGGTAATAGGTGTACCAGTTGGCGAAATTCTGGATTTCTTCTGCATAAGTACAGATTGGTGCAGCTGCACAATCAGTGCGATTTTCTCCGCCGTTAAAGGGGGCATTTTCCGGTTTGATTTCAACCTGCGTGTAACTGGCAGCTGAATCAGTTGCACCACTGCCGTTGTAGTGAAAATAAACTGCCGGATAAAAGGTTTGGTTTTTATTCGTCGTCGTGCCATTATCCTTAAGCCAATCCACTTTTTTAGTATCATTCACGGTCAGATCGCGGCAGCCTTTGGCAGTGTTGAACGGGTTGTGCGGGGCACAGGTAATGCTGGCATTATCCATCAGTGTCCCATCGGCTTTGCTCCATGGCAGATAGCGCACGGTCGGGTCATAGTAGATCCTGTTAACATGGCTGGAGCGTAAAGAGGTTGTACGCCAGTTATTAGAATCGAAACCGACAACCTTGTTAGTGTAATCACTGCTCCCCCCATACACACCATCCGCTCTGGGGTAAACGAAATACACACTATTTGTAATCAGCTCTTCCGGCATGATTTCAAACTGCATCGAACCGGAATCATCCAGTGTAAAAATAATGTTGGGATGTACCGGGGATGTCAGAAACAGGGGCACATCAGACAGGGTGGTTGCTGACCAGGCGGGTGAGGGCGTCAGGGCAAGTGATAATACCGCCCCTCCAATCCCTGCCAGAATATGGTTGATTTTCACTTCAGGCTCCTTGAGTTCCAGCTCTGTGATTTATTTATCTTCGGTAGGTACTTTGCAGCAGAATGGCCGTTGCTTCATTCCCTCCCACGCCACGGGCAATGATGCGGAACATGCTTGCGTTCAGTGATGTGCCGGACTGCTGTGCACTGCCACTTTTCCCTTCCGATGGAATGCTGGGAAGCTGTTCGATAATGTAGCGAGGCTGGCTGGCCACGCCATCCATATCGATATCGGCTGTTACTCTGCCGATGGTTCCCCAGCCTGCCCAGTTAACGGGATCAGGTGCAGGGGAGTCTGCGTGGTGATATAACCCGTCCGAGCCATTAAATTCAGGAATGGTGACCTGCTCCAGGAATATTTCACCCGAGCGCAGGGCCGCTTCTGCCGCCTGGAAGGCAAGTGTTTCATCGCGCAGATTGCCGGCCATTTTTTCTTCCAGCAGCGTGCCCCGCAAGGCAGTTGTCCCAAGTAACGTCAGGATTACCAGAAAGATCAGGCCGGTTATCAGTACAGACCCTTGCTGTCTGGCAGTGGCATAACCGTTGTCATTGCGGATACCCGTGGCGTGAAGCAATCCGGACAGCCGGATGTAAAAGCGCTGGATCATTCCGCTGCTGTGCCAATTGCGATGATGATCGGAGCAGTTGGACCAGGTGCGTGGTGCGGCCCGTGATGATCCGTTTGAATTATTGTGAAGCAGCTGGATTTTTACTGTGAATGAAATGTGATGAACATCCGCAGGTACAGTCTGCCGAGGTTTAAAGAATGATTCTTTGTCGCGGCCGGGGTCTGCTGAAAAATTCATATCCATGTTTTCTATTCTTGAGAAAGCACCATTAAGCACTGCGGTTACGCAGCGAAATTACAGTGGAAAATGTCTGGCGCAGTCGACGATCCGCTGGTGTCACGCTTACACCATTGAAGGTATAGGTTTGCGGCTGACCGGTAATCCCGTCTTCCACGGATTGCACCAGCAGATCGATACGTACACTGACAACATTCTCCCAGTCCGCCACCAGATTCGCTGTGCGGTAACTATCTACAGCCCTGTCCCCGTTGGTATCCTCACCATACTGAATCTGCATGTTCTCTATGCCCTCAACCAGTTCGTCAGCAGCCAGATTCCCGTTTCTCCGGTAAAGAGAGGAAATCCCGCGAGGATTTACCCGGATGTAATAGACCTTTGTGCTGATCCGTCCTATTTCTCCTCCGGTAAATACCCGACCCAGCGATGCTGAAGAATTGCCGGGGGCACTCCCGCCGGCGTCATGTTTGATTGTGTCCTGGCCTGGTGAAGTGCTGACGTCTGTCACCTGGAAGATAACCGCTCCCTGGCAGTTACTTACCAGTACAGTATCGTCTGTCTGCAGTCCGCTACCGGGGGATACACCAAGATCGGCGGGTTCTGATGAGTGTGAGAGTACGCTGGTATTGGTATTTTCAACCCCGCGTACGACGAGAATATCCCGGTCACCCTGCGGAGATAGAATGTCTCCGGGTAATCCGGGTGTCCAGTCAGTTGCGCCGGTTGCCTCGAATCCTTCCAGAGGCTGATGTAATCGCCACAAGAAATCCGATTTGCTGCCAAGGATATTGGCTACCGTGATCCCGTCACCTACACAGCCCTGATACCCTGCCATGCGAATATCGCGCGACAGGATCTGAAAAGCGTAACGCGCATTTTCCTGTATCCTGGCCATTGCCTCATTGACGCGGTAAGTACTCTTGCTGGAAGTCAGCACAGTCATTACCCCACCGAGCAGTACCAGTCCGATGGTCATGGCAATCATCATTTCCACCAGGGTTAATCCCTGCTGATTCCATACAGATTTTGGGTTTATTTGCATATTTCTTATCTCACCGCCTGTTTACAGCCGGGTTGTCATGATGAACTGCTGCGCAGCCACCGCACCGCGACTGTCGTCCCATTGAATCAGAACGGTTACTTTGTTATTGGCATCAACTGCAATGCCTCCCGTGCCTTCTGGCAATCGCAAGGCAAGTTCATTGAGCCAGTTGCTTATATCCTGCTCGGGAAGAGTATCCCCGGCTGGTGCCGCATCTTCCAGTGAGTGGTTATAGCTGCCTGCACCCGCCTCAGTCCGATTGGCACGCATACTGTCCAGAATGTTGTAAGCCATCATGGAAGCGGTGGAGCGAAAACCGGCGCTCTGGTTATGTGCCAGTCCGGTTGCCTGGAGCTTTGCCAGTCCGAGCAATCCGACGGACAGAATAATGATAGCCACCAGTACTTCGATCATGCCGGCACCCGTCTGGGCATGCATCGCCGGTATGTTTCCTGAAGATTTTTGATGAATGTTCAGCATGACGATACTTTCTCCACTCTGGGACGACCGGAAGTATTGATGATGATGTTGCGTCCGTTTGCCTGATTGCACAGGCCGAACATCCCGTTAGGCAGGTTGCCGTTTCCCTGACTGCGTCCACTGGGCAGATAGGAAACCCAGTTGCCGAAATTTGACCCGCCATTCAGTGTGCTGCCTGTCATTTTTGGAAAGACCCGCAATATTTCATCTGTACCATCGACAGATCCGGCAGTGCCTGTGTCACTGAAAATCAGCCAGCCATCCTGCCAGTTGCTTCCATTGGTACAGGATGCGCTATCCGAGCTTTTGCAGATGGTGACCCTGATACCGCGCTTTACGGCTTCGGAACGGGCGTAATGCAGTGAAGTCATCAGTTCGTTTGCCTGTGTGGTCAGGCGTGATTCCCGCATGATCGACTGATAATCCGGCACCGCCACAGCGAGCAGGATGGAGGCAATGCTGATGGTAATCATCAGTTCAACCAGGGTAAAACCTTTGCTGTTTGTTTCAGTCATCTCTGTTTTCATGAATAAAACCGATATTTTTCAGAGGTACTACGGTTTAACGACGATTGTCGTGGCAACTTTAGCTCTTGTAGATCTGCCGTTTGATATTCGGCAGCGGAACAGGCGTGATCAGAATTCGGTAAGCGGGAGTGAGTGATAAAATCCGGGTTTATTTTGGGTAAACGGGCGGGTGAATTACAAAATGATCGGCATTCTGGTCATCAGTCATGAGCAGTCAGGCGCCAGTCTGATTGATTGCGTCGTACATGTTCTGGGGGAACGTCCTCCGCTGCTGGTTAATCATGTGGTTTCTCCTGTGGCAGATCCGGATGTTGAAGCTGCCGGATTGCAGGTAACACTTAAACAGCTGGATCAGGGGAGTGGTGTTCTGATTCTGACGGATGTGTTTGGGGCGACACCGGCTAATATTGCGCGCAGGCTGATCCGCAGCGGACATATCGAATGCCTGTCCGGGCTGAATCTGCCCATGTTGCTGCGTGCTGTGCAATACCGGCACCTGCCTTTGCCACAGTTGATTGATAAAGCCCTGGCCGGTGGTCGGGAAAATATTATGCAGCTGCCTCCGGAAAACAATAACCCTAAAAACCCCGGTTGACTGCTTGTTTGTTGCCTTAACATCATGACAATTTTCAACTTTATTTCCATTTTCGTATTCATCTCTCTGGTGAGTTTGCTACGAGCGGGATTACACCTTTTTCCGGGTGCAGTCTGTTGTTGCAACTCCTTGAAAGGAAAGATCATTTCGTGTTATTGCGCCTTATCCGGCACTCGGAGAAAGGCACACTCCTGTCCGTCCAACTGAGGTTTTTAGGATAATGCAAACTGAATCACTGACCATCCGTAACAAGCTGGGCCTGCATGCGCGTGCCTCAGCCAAATTGACAAAACTGGCGGGTGAATTTGAGAGTGAGGTCTGGCTGACACGCAGCGGCCGCCGGGTAAATGCAAAAAGTATTATGGGTGTCATGACGCTTGCTGCCAGTAAAGGCACGGTTGTTGATCTGGAGGTTTCCGGTCCCGATGAAGTTCAGGCTATGGAGGCACTGAAAGCACTGATCAATGATTATTTCGGGGAAGGGGAATGAGTTTCATCCTTTATGGCGTCGGTGTCTCTGATGGTATTGCGATAGGGCACGCTCACCTGGCCTCATCAGCAGTGCTGAATGTTCCTCATTACCTGCTGCCGAAAAACCGGATTGAAGCCGAACAGGCGCGGTTGCGCAATGCGCTTTCCATTGTGCGGCGAGAGCTGGAGGCACTGAAAATAGCGGATGGACAGGGTTCCGGCTTGGCTGAGTTTCTGGTTTTTCTGGAACTGCATCAAATGATTCTGGATGACCCCATGCTCTCCCAGGCGGCACTGGAAATGATTGAGCAGGCGCAATGCAACGCAGAATGGGCGATTACGCAGCAGATGGAGGTGCTGATTTCCCGTTTTGAAGAGATAGAGGATGCCTATCTGCGCGAACGTAAGACTGATGTTGCTCAAGTGGTTGAACGGGTATTGAAAGTGCTGCTCGGACACCCTGGCTACACACCGCCACCATTGAAGCACGATGGCTCCAGTATTCTGGTGGCACACGACCTCAGCCCGGCTGACGTCATGCAATACAAGCAGCATCAGTTCTCCGCTTTTCTGACCGACATGGGCGGGCCAACGTCACATACCGCCATCGTTGCGCGCAGCCTCAACATTCCTTCGATCGTGGCGATGCAACACGCCCAGCAGCTGATCTACGAAAATGACAACCTGATCGTGGACGGTAACCACGGCATCGTTATTGTCAATCCGGATAAATATATTCTCGCTGAGTACCGCCTGAAGCAAAGCCAGCTTGAACTGGAAAAACGCAAACTCTGGCGTATTCGTTCGGTAAAAGCGATCACACTCGATGGTGCAGCGGTAGAGTTACTGGCCAATATCGAGCTGCCGCAGGAGGTTGAACAGGCGAGAGAATACGGTGCCATGGGAATCGGCCTGTTTCGCAGTGAGTTTCTGTTTCTCAACCGGGATGACCTGCCAGGGGAGGAAGAGCAGTTTGAGGCCTATTCCACTGTTGTAAATGGTATGCGCGGACAGCCGGTCGTGATCCGTACATTTGATCTGGGTGCAGATAAGAATCTGCGCAGTGCTTATCGTACGACACTCAACCCGGCCCTTGGGTTACGTGCAATTCGCATGAGTCTGGCTGAACCCGGCATGTTTATGGTGCAGCTGCGCGCTATTTTACGTGCTTCCGTACCGGGCAAAACCCGGATCCTGATTCCGATGCTGTCCAGCAGCAGAGAGGTCGATCAGACACTGCAGATGATCGAGTTTGCCAAACAAAGTCTGCGTGATGAAAACCGGTCTTTCGATGAACACATCAAGGTAGGATGTATGGTGGAGATTCCGGCTGCTGCGCTCAGTCTTGAATTGTTCATGCGCAGGCTGGATTTTTTGTCCATTGGTACCAATGACCTTATTCAGTACACTCTGGCAATTGACCGTACGGATGAGGCCGTTGCTCATTTGTTTGATCCGCTGCATCCGGCTATCCTTCGCCTGCTGGCGCAAATTATCCAGAGCGCCGGGAAAGCCGGTGTCCCGGTTTCTGTCTGCGGAGAAATGGCGGGGGATTCAAAATACACACGTTTGCTGCTCGGGATGGGGTTGCGACAGTTTTCCATGTATCCGACACAACTGCTAACCGTGAAGCGCGAGATTCTCGGTAGTCATTTGCCGGATATTACCCGTCTGACACAAAAAATCCTCAAGGCGGATGAGCCGGAAAAAATTCAGGAACTGGTGCAAAAGCTCAACAGCTGATTCGCTTTTCCCTCAATCCGACAGGATTGGATACAATGGGCACTCACTTCACACCTCGACATTTACCATTCCCAAATGGCTACGCAAGATTTTGACTCAATCGGCATAGTTTCGGCACGACGCGCCCATTTTGATACTCCGCTCAGTTTGAGAAGCGGTGCTGTACTGGATAACTATGAGCTTGTCTATGAAACCTATGGTGAGCTGAATGCGGAGCGATCCAATGCCGTGCTGATCTGTCATGCCTTGTCCGGTAACCATCATGTGGCTGGCGTTTATGCAGACAACCCCAAGAATACAGGGTGGTGGAACAATATGATCGGCCCGGGCAAGCCGGTTGATACCCGTAAATTTTTTGTCATTGGTATCAATAATCTGGGTGGTTGCCACGGCTCCACCGGGCCTGTCAGTATCAATGACAGAACCGGAAAGCGCTATGGCCAGGATTTTCCGCTGGTAACGACGAGTGACTGGGCAAAAACCTATATCCGTTTTGCCGATCAGTTTGGTATCGACCGTTTTGCTGCGGTTATGGGCGGCAGCCTGGGCGGTATGTCAGCCATGCAACTGGCGCTGGATGCGCCGGAAAGAGTCCGCCATGCAATAGTGGTGGCCGCAGCCGCCAGATTGACCGCACAGAATATCGCTTTCAATGATGTCGCGCGGCAGGCGATTCTGACCGACCCTGATTTTCACGGAGGAGATTACTATTCCCATGGTACGTATCCGCGCAGAGGGCTGCGCCTTGCCCGCATGCTCGGTCACATCACGTATCTGTCGGATGATTCCATGGCCAGCAAATTTGGTCGCGAGCTGCGTAACGGTGCCCTTGCATTCAACTACGATGTGGAATTCCAGATTGAATCCTATCTGCACCACCAGGGTGACAAGTTTGCCGATCTGTTCGATGCCAATACTTATCTGCTGATGACGAAAGCACTGGATTATTTTGACCCGTCACTGGATTACGATGGCAATCTGAGTGCTGCTTTTGCCCGGGCGCAGGCGGATTTTCTGGTGCTTTCCTTTACTTCCGACTGGCGTTTTTCACCGGAGCGTTCGCGCGATATTGTTAAAGCGCTGCTCGATAACAAGCTGAATGTCAGTTATGCGGAAATCCCGTCCGCTTACGGACATGATTCCTTTCTCATGCAGGATGATTACTATCACCAGCTGGTGCGTGCCTACATGAACAATATCGCTATTTAGCTGATTACCTGTTAACGGATTATCTGAACATGATGACAACTGAAGCCGGCAGACCGGTACTGACGCTGCGTCCGGATTTTGCCACCTTTGCGGCCTGGATCAGGCCGGGTTCCAGTGTGCTTGATCTGGGTTGCGGTGACGGAATATTGTTGCGCTACCTTGAAGATAAACTGGATATACGAGGCTACGGTGTGGAAATTGATGCCGACAATATACTGGCCTGTATGAAAAACGGAGTTAATGTCATCCAGAATGACCTTGAGGCCGGTCTGTCCGGATTTGAGGATGAATCCTTCGATTACGTGATCCTTTCCCAGACATTGCAGGCGATGAGAAATACCGAATACATTATTCGGGAGATATTGCGTGTCGGCAAGGAAGGTATCGTCTCCTTTCCCAATTTTGGCTACTGGAAAAACCGTATACAGGTGGCTTGCGGGAATATGCCTGTTTCATCAAATCTGCCGTATCAGTGGTACGACACACCCAATGTACATCTTTGCACTTTGCACGATTTTGAGCAGCTTTGTCAGCAGCACCGGGTCAATATTCTGGAAAGGCGAGTAACGAACAACGATGGGAAAGTGTCTTTTTCCCCCAATCTTTTTGGCATCTTGGCATTTTACCGTATCAGCCATATCCCTGATTAATCTTCCCGCAGCAAAGGTAATGCGTGTAACGGATAACTTGTTCGAAACACGCTACTGCAGTGATCCAAAGTGATTAACGACAACCTGTCCGCCGGAAATGACCAGATCAGGATACTCCAGCCGCTTCAGCTGCTGCTCGGGGTTACCCCGGATTGCGATCAGATCGGCCGGTGCACCGGGCTGTATCGTCCCCAGCAGGGGAATACCGAGATACCGGCCAGCTTTCGCTGTTGCTGCTCCCAGGGCATCTGGCAACGTCATCTTCCCCAGGTGCATCAGATACATCAGCTCTTGCGCATCGATCCCCCAGGGAATATCGGGGTGGGCAATTTCCGTACCGTACAGTAGTTCACCGCCAAGTTCGGCCCAGGTTGTTGTGTTGTGCGCAATCCCGCCACATTTTGAGAGGGTATCGAGTGTACCGATAATCGTGACATTCTGTGCTCTGGCCTGTTTCAGCAACGGCTCAGGAATCGGGTTACAAGGCATATGCGCCCATTCATCGACCCCCGCATTCAATGCCACCTGCACACCTGATGGCTCCGCCACATGGGCTGATACCTTACGCTGATGCCGGTGTGCTTCATCGACAACAGCCTTGACAATAGATTCCGGCAACATGGGCCATGCCGACTGATCATGTGAAGCAGCATGGGCATGATGATGAGAGTCAGCTGGTGCAGTATGCGCTGCATCGTGGTGCGTATGATCATGGTGAGAAGACCAGGGGGCACCTGCTTCACTGCCGGGTTCGAGCGCAATCTTGATGATCACTGCACCCTCACCAACCAGGTGACGCACGGCTTCTCGCGCCTCAGCTTCGCTGGCAACGGGAATTGCCAGATCCAGGGCACCCATGGTAACGATCGGATATCCATGTGGTGCAGTAATGATCCGGCCGGAAGTGAGCACACGTAAACTGCCCTCTCCACCATAAGGTGGATGAACAGGCCCGCCCACATCCCGCAGGGTAGTCACCCCATGCTTCAACACGATGTCTGCCGGTACTTTCTGGAAGGCCAGATGGGCATGTAATTCGATAAACCCCGGCAACAGGGTTGCCTCACCCAGATCAATGTCAGCGGATGCCTCGCCCGTTTTGAATGAATGACGTGGCCCGATTCTCGCAATACGTCCGTCTTTCACCAGTACCGACAAACCACTGCGCATTTCATTTCCATCAAAAACTCGTGCAGCGTGCAGTAATAAAGATGCAGGTCCGGTTTCTCCAGTTTCCTGTGCATAAACCTGCGCAGAGAAAAATATTGCCATCGCCGCTGCGGCCTGGAAACAGCGAACGTGCTGCAGGTAATTAGAAAGAACATCAGCAAAGTTTTTCATTTTTCATCCTTGGTTGATAACAGGTATTTTTCAACAGTCATGCGGGCCAATAAGGCCAGCCAGCACTGCAAGCGCGGCCATCAGAAAAAAATTCCCCATACTGATTCGACCATTTCCTCCTGATTTTGCCGGGTGTGATAACAAACACCCCTGGAACAGGATGGCTGCGTAACCGGACTCCCGCCCGTCCTTTTGTCTGAATTCATGGCCATTGAAACCGGTTGCTGCATGAAAATCTCCCTTGTCTCCCCGGCGTGCAGCCAGCAGTGTTTCCGTATGGCACTGTGCCATACGGTGATGCTGTTTTTCCCGGTTGAAGCAAAGCAGTTGAATCAGGGAAGCAGAGTTATCAGCGGAAATCGTCAGGCAGCCTTACTGATAGCCGGTTGCGTCCGGAACCTTAGCCAGGGACTGGGATGGAGGGGTTCAGGTTCGAAAACAATACCATTTGCTAATATAAATGGAAGGGAAATGACCGGCATCAGCAGATGGCAGATTTTCCGGTATCTGAACGGCGGGTTGTTTCGGCTGATTAACATACTGGTGTATAACAGTAACCGGATAGATGTTACCGCAGGCAGAATCATTAACACATCGTTACCACACAGGCCGTTTGCCAGGCTACCCTGAAAACAGTTTGTGTTTTTAACTTGTATGCTTATTGCATAAAAATTATTCCCGGCAGTCAATATCTGCAAAATGTAAATTAAAAAAATGAAGTTGAACATGTGACAGATTGTCGCGCGGTAATTTGCCACATTGTTATGCTCTTTTCCTCTCCTTATGACGGATACCCTGCAGTAATTACAATCACTTTAACCGGAAATATGCAGCGACGGTTTCCGTAACCGACATCGCGGGTGTGGGTGCCTTTGGTGGAGCGAATTCGGCCTTGTTCTTCCTGGGAGATAGCCGCTCTTTCTTTGCCGGTCTGGAATACCGGATGTAAGCGCATAAGACGGGCCGAAGCAGCATACCGGCAGGAAGCCGATCAAATGACGGCTGGTGACACGACTATTTGTTCTGCCCCCGGTATCAGATTTCGCTTGATTTTTCTGCCGATCTCGAAAAATTGATTCGCCCCACCTTCCATACCAGCACCAGTACCGGTATACCCAGCAGGGCGGTGCCGGTAAAAAATGTGGCATAGCCGTAAGTATCAACAAACTCACCACTAAATCCGGCAATAAATTTTGGCAGCAGCAGCATGATGGAGCTGAAGAGTGCATATTGCGTGGCAGAATAGGCGGTGTGCGTCAGTCCTGAAAGATAGGCAACAAAAGCGGAGGAGGCGATACCGGCTGCAAGATTATCAGCGGAGATAGTGAAGATCAGCCCGCCGATATCATGTCCCCGGCCGGCCAGCCATACGAACAGCAGATTGGTTGCGGCTGATAATGCTGCTCCCAGAAACAAGGTACGGATAACACCGATTCTGGCAATCAGAACACCACCGGTGGCTGCTCCCAGAATGGTCATGATCACACCGTACACTTTGGAAATGGTGGCCACTTCGTCCTTGGTGTAGCCCATATCCACATAAAACGGGTTGCTCATGATGCCCATGACGACATCCGAAATCCGGTATACAGCGATCAGCATCAGGATCAGCAGTGCGTGATAGCCATAACGCCGGAAAAAATCCTGGAACGGCGCAACTGCTGCGTCATGCAGCCAGGTGGTTAATTGTGCGGATAATCTTTCAGAATGTGAGCCGGCCGGTTGTTTTGTGTCTCTAATAGCGGGCTGATCTGCCGGTACATCAGGTTCCCGTATCATTAACGTCGTTACAACACCAACCAGCATACAGCCAGCCATGCACCAATAGGCTATTTGCCAGGATGAGGCGCTGTATTCACCCGGCGAAGCATCAAACATTGCTGCAATCCACAGTACACCAGCCGAAGCCAGAATCATTGCCAGCCGGTAGCCTGCCTGATACGTGGCTGCCATTGCTCCCTGCAGTCGCAAGGCAACGGCTTCGATCCGGTAAGCATCCAGCGCGATATCCTGGGCAGCGGAAGCAAACGCCACGATCAGCGCAAAAACCACCATACGTGACAAATCCCCGGCCGGATCAGTATTGGCCATACCGATCAGCGCCCCCCCAATCAGAATCTGTGACAAAAACAGCCAGGCACGGCGACGCCCCAGCCAGCGGGTGAGTAACGGCAACGGCATCCGATCCACCAGCGGTGCCCAAGCCCACTTGAAACCATAGGCCAGACCCACCCAGCTCAAATGGCCGATGGTTGCCCGATCAATACCTGCTTCACGCAACCAGAACGACAATGTGCCGAGTACCAGCAGCATCGGCAGTCCGGCAGAAAAACCCAGCAGCAGCATGCCCAGCACCCTTGGGTGAGCATAGATACGCAGTACATGTAACCGGCTGGTTCTTATCCCAGGCTTAGCAGTTGGCATTCTGGTCCGTAATGATGCCGTTATTGGAGGCGATATTCATGGTTTAAGGTGGTTCGCTGCTGGTGTTTTTGAATGGATTCCTGGCTGTGCTGCGCCGGTATTATCCTCATAAAGCGGTATTACTTCCTTTTTTATTCCGGATTTTTACTGTTTTTATTCCCTTGAAAAAACAAACGGTGTACTTATATTGACACCGAAGCTGCAGGGAAACCGGCAGCAGAAAGTGTTCAGGTGTACTGTTTGTAATAGACAGGATACCTGTCTTGTAAATAGTAGCGATTGTATGGAGGTTGTTATGGCAATTACGCGATATGAACCATGGGGGTTACTGACACAACTGCAACGTGAACTGGAGCGGGCCCGTGATGATATGGCTGCTGGGGGTTCTTCGGCCATTGCTGAATGGGCTCCGGCAGTTGATATCAAGGAAGAAAGTGACAAATTTGTGCTGCATGCTGATTTACCCGGGGTAAAGCCCGAAGCAATCGATGTATCAACGGAAAATGGCGTGCTCACAATCAAGGGAGAAAAACAAACCGAAGCAAGAACTGAAAAAGAAGGCTACAAGCGGATAGAACGAACTCACGGTTCTTTCTATCGCCGTTTCAGCTTGCCGGATACTGCGGATCTGGGTGCGATTTCAGCTGTTACAAAAGATGGGGTGCTGGTTATTACGATTCCCAAGCGGGAAGCGGTACAACCCAAGAAAATCAGTATTACGGCACAGTGAAATAATTGCGGTAATGGACAGCAAATGGGGCTTTAGGCTCTGTTTGCTGTTATACCGATGTTAAAAGCCAGTTATTTATGAATTTCTCCAGGAATGAATTTTCAAAATAGCTCTTCCCTGTTACGTTACCACTTCGACAGATTTAAGGAACCTCTGCACAGGAGGGCAGGAAACAATCTCAAATTACAGGAAGTCGGGTAGAATGGTTGTGCCGATTAGTCACCAGCTGTGGCTGTCTGGTAGTTCCGGGTGAATGAAATTTTTATGCCTACCCGGAATTTCGAAGTTTGGGTAAGTTAACCCGACCGACAACAACTGTGGCGCGAGCGTCAGGTTTTAGCGGATTTTTATAGAGGAAACGTAAATGAACTTTAAATATTACATCATTTGTATTCTGGGCCTTAGTACCGCTTTAATCGGTTGCAGCGGACCTCCTGAAGTATCTTCGGAAAACTGTGCCGGAAGAGGAATGGAAAGAGCACTGGATTACTACAAAAATAATGAAGCACAGCGCCAGGCGTTTATTGATAAATGTAACGCTCTGCCTAAATAAGTACAGGCGATACTTTTTTCCGGAAGTTCAGGCTCGATTTGCTGCAAGGTTGTCTGTAAAATTAAATCGAGTCTGAATCGTTGATTCAGGTTAGTTATTTTGCAGCAGGGCGCATACACAACCGTTTTTTGGTGGTCGTCAACCGGTCTTTTCTTTTCCCCTGATCTATCTGGTGCCTGCCTGGCACGCTACGCTTTACAATTTATATCACCAGACGTTTTTTTAGTGCCGCATTAACCTGAGCAGGGTTGGCTTTGCCTTTTGACGTTTTCATTACCTGGCCAACCAGGGAGTTGAAAGCTTTTTCTTTACCGGCCCGATAATCGGCTACCTGTTGTGGATTGGCAGCAATTACATCATCTACCCATTTTTCAATTTCGGTGTTATCCGACACCTGTCTGAGATTTCTGGCATCGATGATTGTATCCGCGCTGTCACCCTTTCCTTGCCACATGCTATCAAACACGTCCTTGGCGATTTTTCCTGAAATGGTATTGTCAGTGATGCGCAGCAATAACCCGGCTAATTGTGCCGGGCTGACCGGGCACTGAGAAATCTCAAGTCCTTCCTTGTTCAGCCTTGCACTGACATCGCCCATAATCCAGTTGGCACAGAGTTTACTTTGCTCGGGGAGCAGCCTGACTGCCTGCTCAAAGTAATCAGCCAGCTCGCGCGTTGCGGTCAGTATATTGGCATCATAGGCCGATAAACCAAAATCCCGAATATAACGGTCGCGCCTGGCTTCCGGCAGCTCCGGCAACTTCTCACCGAGCTGATCGATCCATTCCCGGGGAATAATGACTGGTAACAGGTCAGGGTCTGGAAAATAGCGATAATCATGTGCATCTTCTTTGCTGCGCATGGTGCGGGTTTCATCCTGATCGGCATCATACAGGCGGGTTTCCTGGGTGATGTTACCGCCATTTTCCAGAATATCGATTTGTCTGGCCACTTCATAATCGATGGCTCGCTCAAGAAAGCGGAACGAATTGAGATTTTTGATTTCGCAACGGGTTCCGAGTGTTTCCGAATCTGATGGCCGTACGGAGACATTGGCATCACAGCGGAATGATCCTTCCTGCATATTGCCATCACATATACCGATCCAGCGTACCAGTGAATGTAACGCTCGCGCATAGGCTACGGCCTCGGTACTGCTGCGCATATCTGGCTCTGAGACAATTTCGAGCAGGCCCGTCCCGGCACGATTCAGGTCAATTCCCGTCATGCCATGAAATTCTTCATGTGTGGATTTTCCGGCATCTTCTTCGAGATGGGCACGAGTCAGTCGAATCGTTTTTTCCTGTTCCCCTGCCTGGATGGTAATACACCCGCCTTCTACGATCGGATGTTCCAGCTGGCTGATCTGATACCCCTTGGGTAAATCAGGGTAAAAATAGTTTTTTCGTGCAAAAATTGATGGGGAATTAATGGTGGCGTTGATTGCCAGGCCAAATCGGATTGCATGTTCGACAGCGCCACGGTTAAGTACCGGCAGAACGCCGGGAAGGGCGATATCCACAACGCAGGCCTGTGAATTTGGTCGGGCGCCATACGCTACCGATGCGCCGGAAAAAATTTTGGACCGGGTTGATAACTGTACGTGTATCTCAAGGCCGATTACAGTTTCCCATCGCATGATCTGCTAATCCTTTTTTAATCGCTTACTGTTAAACAAACAATGAGTGGATCGGGTGTTTTAGTTGCCGCTTTCCGGTGGGGTGAGCTTGTGCCAGTCTGTTACCTGCTGATAACGGTGGGCGACATTAAGCATATGCGCTTCCCTGAAGTAATTTCCAATGATATGCAGCCCCACTGGCCTGTTCTGATTGCCAAATCCAATCGGTATTGACATGCCCGGCAGCCCCGCCAGGCTGGCGGCACTGGTATAGATATCGGACAGATACATCTGGATGGGATCCCCGCATTTTTCACCAATGTTGAATGCTACGGTGGGCGAGGTAGGTCCCATAATCAGGTCACACTGCTCAAAAGCTTTGGTGAAATCTTCGGCAATCAGACGGCGTAATTTCTGTGCCTGCAGATAATAGGCATCGTAATAGCCGTGAGATAACACGTAAGTCCCAATAAGGATGCGACGCTTTACCTCTTCTCCAAAACCTTCAGCGCGTGTTTTTGCGTACAGTTCTTCCAGATTGTCGTATTGAGCGGCACGGTAACCATAACGTACGCCATCAAAGCGCGACAGATTGCTGGATGCCTCGGCCGGCGCGAGCACATAATAGACGGGGACGGCCAGTCTGCTGTTTGGCAGGGAGACTTCAACGAATGTTGCACCTAATTTTCGATATTCTGCCAGTGCGGCGTCAACGGCACTGGAGACGTCGCTGCTCATTCCTTCTGCAAAAAATTCCCTGGGTAAGCCGATGCGCAGTCCGCCTGCCGGTTTTTCCAGATCCCGTGTGTAGTCTTCTTTTTCCCGTTGCAAGCTGGTTGAATCCCGTTCATCAAATCCGACCATGGCGTTGAGTAATATGGACAGGTCTTCAGCTGACTTGGCCATGGGGCCACCCTGGTCAAGGCTGGAGGCAAATGCAATCATGCCATAACGGGAAACCAGCCCATAGGTAGGCTTGATTCCGCTAATTCCGCATAGAGCAGCGGGCTGACGGATGGAGCCCCCCGTGTCTGAACCGGTTGCCGCCGGGGCCAGTCTGGCTGCGACCGCACAGGCAGATCCCCCTGAGCTTCCTCCGGGAACGGCCCGTCTGTCCCAGGGGTTTTTTACCGGACCATAATGGGATGTTTCGTTGCTGGAGCCCATGGCAAATTCATCCATGTTGGTTTTGCCAAGATTTACCATCCCCGCCCGATCCAGGCGCGCCACTACAGTTGCATCATAGGGAGAAACAAAATTTGAAAGCATTTTTGACCCACAGGTAGTTAGCCATCCTGTAGCACAAAAAATATCTTTTTGTGCTACAGGAATTCCTGTAAGCGGAGTGGAACGTCCCGTGGCAATCATCTCATCAGCAAGCCTGGCCTGATTCAGACTTTTTTCCTCATCAGTCGTAATAAAGGCATTGAGATCAGGATTAAGTACCTTGATGCGGGTCAGAAATTCATGGGTGAGCTCTGTGCTGGATATTTTCTTTTCCGAGAGCAACAGGGAAAGCTGCCTGAGGCTGGCATTTAACATGGTCTGTCAGTGCAGTGGGATGAGTTAAAAAATAAATAAGTGGAGAAACGGGTCAAGATAGCGACTGGGGTTTCGCAGTCTGTATTTTATTCGATTACCTTGGGGACCAGGTAGTAGCCATCCTCAACCTGAGGAGCGATTGATTGAAACAGGGTGTGCTGATCAGACTCGGTAATCTCATCCTCGCGCAGCCTTTGCACCATATCCCGGGAGTGACTCATTGGCTGGATTCCACGGGTGTCAACGGCTTGCATCTGTTCAATTAAATTAAAAATTCCTGACAGCTGAGCCAGATTCTGTTGTGCTTCCATTTCATTGATTTCAATGCGGGCGAGTTTTGCAACACGTTTGATATCGCTTAGTGATAATGTCATATTAGTAGCTTTCTGTTTATACCAAGGCTGCGAGTAGAGTATCATGCACACCTGTTAAACGCATATTTTTATACATCTGCGGCGTCTGTCTGATAAACGGAACCATAAATCTCTGCTTTGCGTACAAACTATTTGGTCTGCCATACTGGATAACTTCATTATGTTTAACTTCCTGAGCAATAATTTCCCGGGTAACTATTTTTCGACAGATATGGCGGTTGATTTGGGCACAGCCAATACGCTGATCTACGTCCGCGGTCATGGCATTGTGCTGAATGAACCCTCGGTAGTTGCTATACGCCATGAAGGCGGGCCGGGCGGTAAACGTATGATTCAGCAGGTTGGGCTGGCCGCAAAACAGATGCTGGGGCGAACTCCGGGAAACATTACGGCAATCCGGCCAATGAAGGATGGCGTTATTGCCGACTTCACCATAACCGAGCAAATGCTCAAGCAGTTCATTCGGAAAGCGCACCCCCCTCGTTTATTTTCTGCGAACCCACGTATCGTTATTTCGGTCCCCTGTGGTTCAACCCAGGTAGAGCGACGTGCTATCCGGGAAGCTGCGTATGGAGCAGGTGCACGCAAGGTTGAGCTGATTGAAGAACCTATGGCCGCTGCGCTTGGCGCCGATTTGCCTGTTGAAACACCCACCGGCTGCATGGTGGTGGATATTGGCGGGGGTACAACCGAGGTTGCAGTGATTTCACTTGGAGGAGTTGTTTATTCCAATTCAGTACGGGTTGGTGGTGACAGGTTTGATGAGGCAATCATCAATTATATCCGCCGTAATTACGGCATCATGATTGGTGAAGTAACAGCAGAAATTATTAAATCAGAAATTGGGTCAGCTTATCCGGGATCAGAAGTCCGTGAAATAGAAGTGAAGGGGCGCAACCTGGCAGAAGGTATTCCACGCAGCTTCACGATTTCCAGTAATGAAGTCCTTGAAGCGCTGGCCGAATCATTGAATAGCATTGTCAGCGCAGTTAAAACAGCTTTGGAGCAAACGCCGCCCGAACTCGGATCCGATATTGCAGAAATGGGTATGGTCATGACAGGTGGCGGTGCCTTGCTGCATGGTATTGATCGCCTCCTGATGGAGGAAACGGGGTTGTCAGTGGTTATTGCAGATGACCCGCTTACCTGTGTTGTGCGAGGGGCTGGAATAGCACTGGATAACATGGATCATTCAGTCGGAGTTTTTGCCAGAGATTATTGAGCAGTTCATCAAAATAGTATGCTGTGATAGCGGACATGCTTTTTCTCAAGCCATAAAAGCGCTCGTATATTGCATCAGGTTTCAGATTTTGCAGACAGTTGCGATCATTGTGTAACTGCCAGAACCTGTAGTTGTATTGTATTGTATAAAGGATTTTTTGTCGCTATTGCTGGTCTGGCTGATTTGACAGAGTAGCGGTTTCGGTACATCAGTCTGACTTTTCAGGTTACCCTTTGCTCTGCGGTTGTCTTGCCGCATCGTGTGCTTGTGCCGGGAGCTTTGGTATACTCCAGTGACATATGCCGTTTATCTGAATTTCCTGATCATCGACAATTTTGTCTCAGGCCATCAGGCACAGGGTTATCTACTCGGGATGTGGAAATACTGAGAGAGGCTACATGCAAACTTCCCCGCAGTTCTTCAAGACAGGCCCGAGTCCGCTGGCACGGCTGTTTTTTTTCGTGTTACTGTCCATTTCCATCATGGTGGCGGATTCCCGGTCAGACTTCATTTCAGAAGTGCGGCGAATAATCGGAACGGTTATTTTTCCATTGCAGAAACTGGCGTATCTGCCTTTTTCACTGCAGGAGAGACTGGATCAGTATATTGCCGATTTTAAACTCGTGGAAGAAATTAACCACCTCAGGCGTGAGTATCTGAACAGCCGGCGTGATTTTTTCCGGCTGCAGGCTTTGACCAGTGAGAATGAGCACTTGCGTGCACTGCTTGGGGCTGCCAGGCAAACGGAAATGCAAACCGTTCTGGCTGAAATACTTTATACCCCGCGAGATCCGTTCAGTCGCAAGATAACCCTGGATAAGGGCAGTTCCAGGGGAATCAGGCCAGGGCAGGTTGTGATTGATGACCTCGGCGTGATCGGTCAGGTGACACAGGTTTTTCCCTGGACGTCAGAAGTGACACTGATTACCGACAAAAATTATATGGTCCCCGTGCAGATTGATCGTAACAGCTTAAAAACAGTGGTTTCCGGTGCCGGTAAAAACAGTGAACTGGAGCTGCGTTTTTTATCAATCAACACAGATATTCAGGAGGGTGATCTATTGACCACTTCCGGGATTGGTGGTGTTTACCCGGCTGGACTGCCTGTAGGGCGGGTAACTCATATTGAGTATGATCGCTCGCATAAATTTGCGCGTATTATATGCATCCCCGTAGCGGGAGTAGATCGTCATAGACAAGTGCTTATCCTGATTGATTCTGCATCTGCTCCAAAAACTTCAGACAACCCCGAGTCCTATGCGCCACAGAGAAACCGGCAAACCAAGAACCACGGGATATGAGTATGTTACCCAGGAATTTCTGCTACCTGCAAAAAAATCCCTGATTTATCTGAGTCTGCTGGCAGCTGTTTTAATTAACCTGATGCCGTTTGATAAGGTGATGCTGGCGCTGCGACCGGATTTTTTAGCGCTGATGCTGCTTTACTGGAACATCCATCAGCCGCAGCAAATGGGGTTGGGTGTTGCTTTCTTATGCGGGCTGGTAATGGATGTGATTGATACCAGTATTATGGGACAGCATGCAATTGCTTACTGCCTCATTACTTTTTTTGCGCTGGTTTTGCATCGGCGCTTACGGCTGTTTAATGCTTTTCGACAAATTCCTGCTGTCTTGTGGGTGCTTTTGCTTGGGCAGGCAGTATTATTTTTGACCGGAATTCTGGCGGGGACTTATATTCCGGAGTGGTATCTTCTGCTTGCCAGTGTGACTGGAGCGCTATGCTGGCCTTTGCTCGTATTTTTGCTGGGGAGTTTTCGGAAGCAACGAATTGAGCCTGATGAAATATGAATGAAATTGTTGAGTTGCGTGATCATACACAGGAAATTCGATCTTTTCGTATCAGGCTGGCTATTTGTGCAGTTGTCGTTGTGGTTTTGTTTGTTTTATTGTTCAGCCGCTTTTTTTATTTGCAGGTATTGCAAAGCGAGCACTATACGACGCTTGCAGAAGCAAATCGTATTGCTATCCAGCCGTTGACGCCTAACCGCGGGCTCATATTCGATCGTAACGGAGAAATCCTGGCGCAAAACTACACGGCATACACGCTGGAAATTATTCCTGATCAGGTTAAAAACCTTGGATCGGCTATTGATGAACTGGCAACAGTGATTGAAATTACTCCGGAGGATCGTCAGCGTTTTAATAAATTAAAACGGGAAAGTACGCGATTTAAAAGTTTGCCTATACGTTCCCGCTTAACAGAGATTGAGGTAGCTCGTTTTGCAGAGAATCAGTATCGTTTTCCCGGGATGGATATTAAGGCTTACCCACTCAGGCATTATCCGAAAGGAGAGTTGATTTCTCATGTGATTGGCTACATTGGTCGGATCAATGACAGAGATCTGGAACAGCTGGAAGCGGATAAACGGCTGAAAAATTACCGTGGCTCTACACATATCGGGCGTATTGGTGTTGAAAAAAGCTATGAGGGTGCTTTGCATGGGCAGACGGGTTTTGAGCAGGTTGAAACTGATGCAGTTGGCCGTTCTGTACGAACTTTGTCCCGTGTGGCTCCTGTGGCCGGGAACGATCTTACGCTTTCTCTCGATATTGGATTGCAGCAGGCGGCGGTACAGGCTTTCGGAGATTATCGCGGCGCCCTGGTTGCGCTGGATCCAACCAGTGGCGAAATCCTTGCGTTTGTCAGTAAGCCGGGTTTTGACCCCAATCTGTTTGTAGATGGCATTGATCATGCTAACTGGCGCTTGCTTAATGAGTCCATTGATCGCCCGTTGAATAATCGCGCATTGCGTGGGGTGTACCCCCCGGGCTCCACTTTTAAGCCATTTATGGCGCTGGCCGGGCTGGAGCTGGGGAAGCGCTCTATTCGTTATTCATTCAGTGACCCGGGGTTTTTTAGTTTGCCCGGCAGTTCGCACCGTTTTCGTGATTGGAAACCGGGAGGGCATGGCTGGGTGGATCTGCATAAATCTCTGGTTATTTCATGTGATACCTACTATTACATGCTTGCGCATGATCTGGGGATAACCAATATTCATAATTTTATTGGACAGTTTGGTTTTGGTAAGGAGACCGGTATTGATATTCCCGGAGAAGCTACCGGGTTACTACCATCACCGGAGTGGAAGAAAAAGCGGTTCAAACAGAACTGGCTGCCAGGCGACACCATTTCGGTGGGCATTGGCCAGGGGTTTAATCTGGCTACACCACTGCAGCTGACTTTTGCCATGATGCTGCTGGCAAATGACGGCAAGGCCTATAGACCGCATTTCGTTAAGCAGCAGGTGGATCATTACAAGGGGCTTGTCGAGGATAGTTCTGCAGAAGAAATGTATCGGCTTAATGTGAAGCAGGAATATCTGGATTATGTTAAGCGTGCGTTGGCTGATGTTACTCGTCCTGGTGGCACGGCTTCACGTGCAGGTGCTAACGCTGCTTATACTTTTGCTGGCAAGACCGGTACATCTCAGGTGGTTAATATCAAACAGGGCGAACGTTATAATGCCAGTAGAATCAATGAACGACACCGGGATCATGCTCTGTTTACGGCTTTTGCGCCCGTAGAGAATCCCAGGATCGTTCTGACGGTTCTGGTTGAAAACAGCGGATCAGGAGGTTCGACCGCAGCACCGATAGCTCGTAAGGTGCTGGATTATTTTTTTCTTGGGAAAATGCCGGAGTCTGCTGAAAAAGCAGGGTAGGGTATAAGCTGTTTCCGGAAAGATCTGATTGGCGATATAAAAAGGTTGCTGCTTTATGGCTGTTGTAAATTTCGGAAAGCCGCTGTGAATTTTAGGATCCCGGCATAATATGAGCTCCCCGGATATTAGAAAAATATGGCATTACCTCGTTCGCTATATTGATAATTTCTTGCTTGCCGGGATTTTTCTGCTTATGTTGACCGGCCTGATAGTGCTTTACAGTGCTGCCGGCGGGAGCCATGCCAGAGTAATCAGTCAGCTGATCAATATGGTGATTGCATGTGTGGTGATGTGGACGGTGGCCAACATCCCGCCTCAGCAGATTATGCGGTTAGCCTTGCCGGTTTACGTGCTGGGTATTATTTTGCTGGTTGCTGTGGCGTTATTTGGTGAGATCCAGAATGGCGCACGCCGCTGGCTGAACCTCGGATTTGTGCATGTTCAACCTTCCGAGTTACTCAAGATTGCGGTGCCGCTCATGATGGCGTGGTATTTTGATAAAGCACATATTACATTGCGCTGGCGTGATTATGTCGTTGCAGCGCTGATTTTACTGCTTCCGGTTTTGTTAATTATACGTCAACCTGATTTAGGGACTGCTCTGCTTATCCTGATCAGCGGTTTTTATGTAATTTTCCTGGCGGGATTGCCATGGCGGATTCTGGCTGGTTTGGTTGTGGCAGCAGCAGTGAGTATGCCATTGCTCTGGAATTTTGGCATGCATGACTATCAGCGCAAGCGAATTATGACCATGCTGGATCCGTCACAAGATGCTTTGGGAGCTGGTTATCATACGATACAATCCAGCATCGCTATCGGGTCAGGGGGAATTTCAGGCAAGGGGTGGTTGAAAGGTACTCAATCTCAGCTTGATTTTCTGCCGGAGCCCAGTACAGATTTTATTTTCTCGGTATTTTCAGAAGAATTCGGGCTGATAGGTAACAGTTTGTTGTTGTCACTTTATCTGATAGTAATCGGGCGCTGCCTGGTAATCACGACAAAGGCTCCAACACGATTTGCAAGGCTGGTCGCTGGGTCGATCAGTTTGACCCTTTTCACTTATGTATTTGTCAACATGGGCATGGTAAGTGGTATTTTGCCTGTTGTTGGCATACCACTTCCACTCATCAGTTATGGCGGCACTTCCATGGTTACCATATTGCTGGGATTTGGAATTCTGATGAGTATTCATACCCATCCCAAACTTGTTAAAACATAACAATATGAAAATAAACTTTAATTATGGTTTTTCAGCTGCGAGCAGGGATTCGTTGTTTTTCCTTTTAGCTGTCGTAACGATATTCATCGTTTCTGCCTGCAGCAATACTCCGCGACTGGGTCAATCATCAACACATTCACATGCCAGAGCAGGGGGAGGGTACTATCTGGATGATGGCCCGGAGCAAAATCCTCCTTCAAATCTGGATTCTGTTCCTGATGCAATTCCCCGTATAGAGCCGCTGAAAACCGCGGCAATGCGTCCCTATATAGCACTGGGAAAAACCTATACGCCTATGACAGCCCTAAGACCTTATAAGGCTCGCGGTCATGCTTCATGGTACGGTAAGCGGTATCACGGCAAACGTACTTCTTCAGGCGAAGTTTATGATATGTATACCATGACTGCAGCCCATCCAACCCTGCCCATACCAAGTTACGCGCGTGTTACAAATCTACAGAATGGGAATTCTGTTGTTGTGCGTATCAATGACCGGGGGCCTTTTCTGGGGAATCGTCTGATTGATCTGTCTTATGTGGCAGCGCATAAGCTTGGTGTTCTGGCAAACGGCAGTGCCCAGGTAGAGGTTGAAAGTATCATTCCGGATCGTTTCAGCAGCACTGGTAATGCTCTCACACAGGTGGAATCCAGGGCTGAACCGGGATCAGCTTCCGGTGAGGATAAGGGAGATTTTTATTTGCAGCTCGCGGCGTTTGGATCAGCATATAACGCACAGTCTTATCTGATGCGGCTGAAGTCGGCATTGCCTTCAATAACCCAGCAGGTTCGTATTAACCAAACAAGCGGGCTCCATAAAATCCTTATTGGCCCTTTCTCCGATCGCGAAGCAGCGGGCCGGACAGCAAGTATCATTACAGCTTCCGGTTCTCCGGAGCCGATATTGGTACAAAAAAATTACTAACTCTGTTGCCCAATTCAATTTTACATTATTGAAAATAGAGCAATATTGCAGTACGAGGGGGTTATTCGAAAATAAATAATCTGCCTGTTTTTGCAGGATCAGACGGCTTGGTGTGTATGTGTTTCTTCATTCGGTGTGGTTTTGCCAAGATCCCGTCCTGCGGCAGCCAAGCTGTTTTCTTATCGTACTGTTAGTAATCAGCGTGAAAACTGATTAGAAAATTGAGAGGAGCAATACCAAAATTGACCTCCGTGGGCGTGTCACCATTGGTTTTTGGATGGAGCGGCCCGGTCAGCATAGAAACACCGGTAACCTTCGTATCTTAATCTGCCCTGCAATCTATCAAGAAGTACCTCAATGCTCAGACTGGCCCGGCCTGCTGGCTGGCCGAGCGTTCTACTTTGCCTGAGAACCTGTATGTACAACCCGATTTATATCTTTGAGAAACATTAACCATGATTTCGGGATGGTTAATTATTATAAAGTTGTGTGTATAGGTTGCTGGGGGTAGTGAGGGGGTAGTGATTTTGGTAACCGATTGATTTTTTGGTATCTGGGGTCTGGTATGGTATTGA
>WBZO01000716.1_pt1 | contig 50889 bp, 35 predicted proteins | sample 5204261 | NCBI WGS metagenome assembly WBZO01 (sample SAMN12412400, study PRJNA552823) | activated sludge metagenome | isolation source: activated sludge from anammox sidestream of wastewater treatment plant... | place: USA: North Carolina | collected 2017-09
CCTTGAATTCGGGTTTGAAAGTACGATGTTTTTGCATCTGTGGATTCCCCTTTCTGGACTGTATGCTGTTGATCGAAAACTGTCCAGTTTTTGGGGTCCACTACAATGCATTCTTCTCCGTGGGGATGGAGAAAACCATCCTGCCATGCTGGTTGATTCAAGAGTTGATGATCACAAACCGGCTCAGTGCGCAGCGTCAGGTTTGCGGCCGAGCCGTTTTGCCGAGCGATGAGGAAATCAAAGGGCTTTCAATTGTTTTGCAAATCTTGTTATCTGCTTCCCGCGCTGATAGGTGACGGGAAGATATGGCGAGGCGGAGAATAGCTATGCCCAATAAAGGTGTCAACAATCCGATGGCAAAAAGCGGGAAGGGACGCGATGATTTGCGCGGAGGCGGCTTCTACTTCTCTTCCCAACTGCGCCACAGAAACCAGGAGGCGATGGAGCAAAAGGGCCGCCAGCCGCGCTCTTCGGCGAGTTGTTCGATCTCGGCGGCGTTCGGCGTATGGTCGAATCCGTAAAGCCGCTCAATGGCCCGGCGAATACCCAGGTCCCCGACCGGCAGCACGTCCATTCGCCCGAGCGAAAAGATCAGGAACATATGCACAGTCCAGACGCCTATGCCCTTGACCGGAACGAGCATTTCGATGATCTCTTCATCGCTCAATCGCGCGAGGCGCGAGAATTTGATTGCGCCCTCTTCGGTCTTCGCCGCCAGGTCTTTGACGAACGCCACCTTCGCGCCGGACATCCCCGTCGCGCGCAACGTTTCGTCGGGAGTGGTCAGGATGTGCGCCGGTTTGGGAAAACGCGCCGGGGCGTAGATGGCTTTGAAGCGCCCGACAATCGTCTCGGCGGCTTTGGTCGAAAGCTGTTGCGAGATGATGGCGTCAACCAGCGTCTCGAAATGGCGCGTGTGAGGCCGCAATCGGCAAGGGCCGTGTCGTTTGATAAACGGGCGCAGCAGCGGATCGCGTTTTGATAAATGGCGCTCAGCCGCGCGCAATGATTCCTGGAAAATCGTCAGCTTCTCGTTTGTTTTAGACATATTTCAACTGTACTTCAACCATTTAACCAGTTCCGGCAGCGTGGGGCGTTTGCCGTACATCAGCACGCCGACGCGGTAAATCCTGGCTGTGACCCAGGTGAGCGCGATGATCGTCCCGATCAGCAGGCCAATCGAGGCTGCGATCTGCCACGCTGTGGCCGCTCCCAGCGCGATTCGCAGAAACATCAGCGAAGGGCCGAAGAATGGGATTAACGACAGAACGGTTAACGCTGCGCCATTCGGATTTTCCATGGCCATCGCCGAAACCACGAGCGATGCGGCGAAGGTCATCGAAATCGGCCATTGAACCTGCTGCCCGTCGTCTTCGTTCGAGACTATCGCCCCGACCATCGCGTAAAGCGTCGCATACAGGAAATAGCCGAGCAGGTAGTAAAGCGCGAAAAAGATCATCAGCGAAATCGAAACCTTCGGCAGCTTGAATCCGGACACAGTGAGAGCGGCGCCGGCGGACAAAGCGCTGAGCGCCACACCGAAGGTCGCCCAGACAAGATATTGCGTTAAGCCGACCAGTCCGATGCCGATGATTTTGCCCAGCATCAGATCAAATGGCCTGACCGACGCCAGCAGTATTTCGATGATGCGCGACTGTTTCTCTTCCATCACGCCACGCAATACGGTCACGCCGTAAATCAACACCGTGATGTAAATGAACATCACCAGAGTGAAAGCCAGCATCACGCGTCCGCGTTCGCTCTCGCCGCGTTCGTTGACGACTTTAAGGTTCACGCCCTTCGTCAACTCATGAATGCGGTCGGCGTTGAGGCCCTCCTGCGCGATGCGGCGCTCCTGAACAGCCTTGTTGATGGCGTCTTCCAGCCGCGCGCGGTTTGAGAAGCTGCTGGCGTTCTTCGCGTAAAATTTGATCTCGTCCTGCCGCAGCGCCTCATTGGGCAGAATCAGATAGCCGTCGAGTTGTTTCTCTGCGATGCGTTGCGAAAGCGCCTGCTGGCGGGCCTCGAGTTCTTCCTGTGAATTCACCTGCTCGCGCTGGAGTTCGTAATGCGGCTGTTGCGGTCTTGCCGGAACAAGCGCGCTGCGCAGGCTTTCGTAAATGGAGTCATCGCCGCTCTGATCCAACACCGTAATCCGGTAATTGTCCGGCCCCGCCCGGCCTCCGAGGAGAACAGGCACGAGAATCAATGACGACATAAACAGCGGACTCAGGATCGTGCCGATGATGAAGCCCTTCGAGCGAACCCGCGTCAGGTATTCGCGCTTGATGATTGCCTTCAATTTGTCCATAAACTTTTCTACCTGCCCTTCGCCAACTCTTTCAGGAATCTTCGGGTGAATCGCGCCGCGTCCTTGTTCTCCGCCAGCTCACGTTTCAACCGTTCAATATCTTCGGGCGTGTCCACGTCATGCCATTCGGGCAGCAGGACTAAATCCAGTTCCGCCTCTTTCGCGCGCTCCATCGTTGCGTCCAGCACGCCAGCGGCGCTCCACGGGATGTCCTCGAAAATTCGCCTGTGAAGTTTGCGCATCCCGATCAGATAATAACCGCCGTCTTCGGTCGGGCCGATGACCACATCGTCGTCGGTTTCAAAACACTCGAAAGCGTCGAACACGTTTTCGCCCGGCAGCGTGGGGCTGTCGGCGCCGATAACAACCACAGTCTCAAATCCCATCCAGAAAAGATCGGCGAAGCAGTTGGCCAGCCGCTCGCCCAGATCGCCGCCGCGCTGCGGGATCATCAGCGAGCCTTCCCGCTCGACTTCTTCAAAAGCTTCTTCGGCGCCTTCGGGCGTGTAGCAGAGCGCGAGGGTGAGTTCTTCGCGCTCCTCCATCACTTCTTCCATCAGCGCGAACGTGTCGCTGAGGAAGGCGATGTAGAGACGTTTCGCCTCTTCGGGACTGAGCGCGCCGAACAAACGGGTTTTGACTTCTCCCTCGCGCGGGGCTTTCGCCATCACGACCAACGCTTCTTTCAATATTTTTACCTCCTGAAAACCAGCAATGCGTCGCTCACTGCGCGCTCGCCGGTCTGATCCGACGGGCTGTTGACGATCTTGTTGTTGACGACCATCGTGGTCGAACCGCCGCCGTCCAGATTGATCGCCTCGCGGCAGCCGAGTTCGAGCATCAAGTCCGCCAATTCCCTGATCGTCATCCCAACACTCTTGCGCGGCTGGCGTCCGTCAACCGTGACCAGAACCAGCCGCCCGTCTTCCCGCCAGCCGATGGCCGTGCGTGGATGGCGCGTCCGCATAAATGATTCGCTGAAACCCGCAGTTTCAGTCTCGGCCACAAATCTTCCCGAAGCCAGCAACTGCGGGCCTGCGCCGATGATGAAATCGGGCTTGAACGGGATGGCGGGGTTGGCGGTCATTTCGGTCTTGATCCGAACTCGCGTTCCGCGCGCCAGATTTGCCAACGCCCATTCGCGCGCTTTTCCGCTGGCTGAAATCACATAGCCATCACGCGGAATCGGCTGACTGCCTGCGCCGTCAATGACCGACGAGACGCGCCCTCGCAAAACGACGAATTCGACTCCGTCGGGCGAAGTCAACGTCGTGCGGTGAAATTCCGGTGTGAAGACGATCAGTTCGTTGTTCTCACGCGGGCGGTTTAATCCATTGATCTCACGCGCGGTCAAGCCCGCGACTATCAATTCGGCTTTGAACTCGATCTGCGCGATAGCGAGCCTGAGACCTTTGCCGTCATCATTCACGGCCAGCGTGGCGCGGCGGCGGGCAGGTTCGCTCAGGACTTCGGCGCCGATGGCCAGCATTCCGACAGGTTCGCCGCGAGCAACGCCGGTCGTGCGGAAATAACCGCCGTTGATGGCGGCGACGGCTCCGTAGCGCGCGGCCATCGAACTGACGGTCTCGGCTCCGGCGATTTCATCCATCGCCTGCGCCAGCCGCAGCCGCGCGCGTTGTGGATCAACAATCAGCGCGTTGATCGTCCAACGATCCTTGCCCGCGCTCTCGCCCGGTTCCGCATCGAAATCTCCTCGGTTGATCTCGATGCGTTCAATGCCGGGCGCAATCGTCTCCGTCCTGCGCGATTCGTTGGCCGATTGCGTTTGAGCGTAACCGGTAAAGGCGAAGATCAGAATCGCAAACAGGTGGATCGGTCGTGGCATAACGGGGATATTCAATCTTCGATCTGAGATTCGAGATTTGAGGTTCGAGATTCATTCCGCTTGGCTTCGTCCCAGTAAGCGTCCATCTCTTCGAGCGAAACTTCCTGCCAGGATTTGCCTTGCTCGGCGATTCGCTTTTCGACGTGTGCGAAGCGGCGGCGGAATTTGCGATTCGTGATTTTCAACGCGCTTTCAGGCTCCACGTTATGCCAGCGGGCCAGATTGGCGATGACGAAGAGGATGTCGCCAATCTCTCCGGCGACGGCGTCGTTGTTGATTTCTCCGCGCGCGATCTCTTCGCGCAACTCACGAATCTCCTCTTCGAGTTTTAAGAAGACGTCTTCCGCTTTTTTCCAGTCGAACCCGACGCGCGCGGCTTTGGTCGTAAGTTGAAAAGCTTCGAGCAGGGCGGGCAGTTTCGACGATGTGCCATCGAGCAGCGACTTTTCTTCCGTCTCTTTCTTTCCTGTAGCCTTACGCTCGGCGGCTTTGATTGCTTCCCAGTTCGCCAGCACGTCTGCTGTGCTCTCGACCTTCTCTTCGCCGAAGACATGCGGGTGGCGGCGCGTCATTTTTTCGTGAACGCGCGCGATTGATTGATTAATGTCGAAGTGACCGCTCTCAGCCGCAATCTGTCCGTAAAACACGATTTGAAAAAGCAGATCGCCGAGTTCGTCGCGCAGATCGTCCCAGTCCCCGGCTTCAGCCGCTTCGATCACTTCGTAAGTCTCTTCGATCAGCATCGGGCTGAGCGTCGCGTAAGTCTGCTCGCGATCCCAGGGACAACCGTCCGGCGCGCGCAATCGCGCCATCATGTCAACCAGGTCCTGAAATGTTCTTTTCGCATTCATCGGTTGTACTAAATCTTATCTGGGTTGTTCTCTTCACGATCACCGACTGTTCGATGTTCTTGCTCAATTAAGCCGACCATCTCTACCGATTGTTATCCGCGACGGTGTCTGAAGATTAAGGGAAACGCGGCGCCGCAATTCGATTCAGGCCGCGCACTATAACAAACCGCTTATCAGCGTCACAAGCAGCCCATCTTTCTCCATCCGATGGAATATAAAACGCCAAAATTGGCATTTCTAAGGCGGAACCAGTGTGCGACGCTGCTGTAGCGCGCGACGCCACAATAATGTCGTTGAATTGCAGGTAGAACATTCGTTGAAAACGCGCTGGGGAAATTTACTTGCCGGTAAAGACGCTGTGTGGATTTTTCCTGAGCGGTTTGGAAGGAAATTTGCTGCAATGCTCAATCGGCTCTTCGTTCAAGGCAATCAGCAATCGAACATCCGCTCTATTCGCAAAGGTTAGAGCCAAATATCTTTTGAAATCATATATCTTCATTTTCGTAGCACGTGGATTGCTGAAATATACGGGAGCGCCAAAACTACGAACATTTCCATAAAAACATAGTGAGAATTTGCTGGGCTTAGAGTGTGCCCCCAACACTGACTCACAGGAATCAAGAAGGAGGCTTAGAAAAATGCTGGCATCTGCTGTTAATAGCGCGTTACAACCGGTTTCATTTCCAAATTCAAAACCCCATTTGCTCTTGGTAAGCGACAGCCCTGACCGGTTAAGGTCACTAAAAGCGGGAATCAATCATGACGAGTTCCATCTTACTTTAGTTTGCTCATTGGAAGAGTTAGCGACGGCCTGTTACGGCTGCCACGATTTGGTCGCGCTGGATGTCAGCCCCGCGCAGATTGCGCCTATGCTGAAGCAGATTCGGACAAGCGCATTGCATTCAACTGTCCCTGTGCTGGTCGAAGCGACACGGATAAAAAATGACCTCACTCTGGCAGGGTTGTTGCCCAAGTACCGGGCAATGCCTTGCAGTTATACCGAAATGTTGACGCTGGTGCAGCGCAGCAATGAAGCGGAGGACGAAGAACCGCTGCGTGGTGTGTTGTAAGGTCCTCAAACATCCGCGCCAAAAAGCAGGATGATTTCACAGATGCGCCTCGGCGATGCTAGAATCCCCGGTCTTCAAACCGGGAGAAAAGTTTATCGCGGAGGCGCATCTGTTCTGGTGAATGGCGCGGACTTCAAATCCGTTGAACCGGGGCGAGAGTCTCGGCTGGTCGGGTTCGATTCCCACACGCCTCCGCCACCTTTCGATTTTACTTCTGAATTACGCTCAGTCCTTCGCGCGCGATGCGGTACGGGATGATCTGGCCGCCCGCGTTGCTCAGCGCGTCTTCGACTTCGGCCTTGCGCTTCGGTTGGCAGTAGAAGGCCACGCACCCGCCGCCGCCTGCGCCGCAGACTTTGGCCGCTTCAGCGCCGGATGCGCCCGCGATTTCGATCAATTGGTCAATGAACGGCGTGGTGATGCCGGGAGCGAGTTCACGCCGGCTGGCCCATTCTTCGGCGAAGATTGCGCCGATTTTGTCGAATGTCCGCGCGGTCAGGGCTTCATCAATCTTCAACGCTGTGTCGCGGATACGCTCGAACCGGTCGAAGATGCCAGGAGCGTTGTCAATGTGGCGTTTGTACATCTCCCAGTTGTTGATGCCGGAGTTGCGCGGCGCTCCGGTGAAGCAGAGCGCCACGCGGCGTTCCAATTCATCCAGATCGGTCACCACCTCTTCGCGCGTCACGCCTTCGACCTGCAACTTGATGCGCGAAACTCTGCCGTGAACCGCCGGGAAATAATCCTGATAACCGGCGGGCACTTTCAACACCTGTGTTTCGACATTGATGGCGATGAACGGAAGTTGCTCCGGTTTGTAACGCTCGCCGGTCAATTTGTTGAGCGCCCCGCAAACGGCGATGTCCAGCGCCGACGATCCTCCCAGGCCAGCGCCCGCCGGGGCCATGCAATCCGTGCTGATGCTCAATCCGGTTTGCGGTTTAAAGAAATAGATGAGTTTGGAAATGAGCGACAGTTCGTCATCGCCGCGTAATTGTTCGAGCGAATCGGCCTCGATCCTGACGTTTCTGTCTTTCGACTCGACAACAAAACGCCCGTCCTCGCGGGTCTCAATGCGGCATTTCGCGTACTGGTCAATTGCGAAATTAATCGTTTGCGAATTTTCGTGAAAAAGGTAAAGCGGCCACAGATCAATCGTGCCTCCGGCCAGATCAATCCGCGTCGGCGCCTTCGATTCGATAATCAATCAAAATCCTCCGTGAGAAATCATATCAGCGTCCACCCTGAGCGGTTACAAGTGAAAAATGGAATGCCGCCACGACTCAAGGCCCGCTCCCTCTTCGCATGGCGCCTCGCGTCCCGCCGCCTCTCCGGTCGTCCCTCTCCTGATCCCTTTCGCCGGGTTCATGCGTCCAGGTTTCGTGCAGCCTTTCGCTCAACGTTTCAGGCAAATGGATGTGCGTCGGCTCCATCTCAGGCACTTTGGGCGCGATCACGTAACGTTCAATCAGGTAAAGCGCCAGAGCGACTGCGCAGGCGATTCCGAGCGCCACCAGCAGCAGCTTCCCTGCGGCCTGCACGCGGCCGATGATTACAAAGATAGCCCCGCTGAAGGAATATCCGAGACCGATCAGCGCCAGCGACCACGTAGCGCAACTGATCAGCGTCAACGGCCCGAACCGGCGGAGAAACCGCATGTGCGCGAATCCCCAGAAAACAGCGCTGGCCGTCCTGAGGCCGTAAACGTATTTGACCAGAAAGATCGAATAGATGCCGAATCGCGCGCTCATCCGCTCCAATTGCGGTTGGGCGCGCTGGTAAAAGTTGCTGTTCTTGATCTTCTCTTTGCCGGAATAGCCGATCAGGTAGCTGATCGAATCGCCGATGAAGCCGCCGAGCGTGCTGGTGAGCAGCGCCTCGCTGAAACTGAACAGGCCGTAATGCGCAAGGACGCCTGCGAAAAGCAGCGTCAGGTCGCCTTCGATCATTACGCCGAAGAAGACCGCCCACAGGCCGTACTGTCTGATCAAATCTTCGATAAGCATTGATCAAGGATCAGTCGTTGCAAGCGCGCTTGAACGGGAAAAAGCCCCGATCCGCAACGCTTTGTTTGATCGCTCGTTAAACATCAAGTCCCGCGTTCAACCCTATGGCTTTTGGCGTCAAGCTTCAGACGCTCCCGCTAAAAACATATCTCGGTTTTCGCGTTTTGACCTGTACTATGGCGCGAAAGAGCGGCGTAAAGATACTTGATGCCCCCTGACATCGCAAGCAAACCAACCTGTGAACCTTGGAACCTTGGAAGGGGGCGATACAGGCGGGACAAAATTGACAGCCCGCATGACCGTTGTTATAGTCCGCCGCGGGTGAACGCTATGGCACAAACAAGTTCTTCTCAAGTGTCCCCTCAAGCGCCTACTCACAAGTCAGCCCTGCTTGGAGTAGATCTAGGCAGCAATCACATCCGCGTCGGAACCGTTGACTCTGTGGGAGGGGTCCTGGCCTTCCGCCGCGAACCTTATTCGGAACAGGCGCGAAAGAACGCTCGCGCGCTGGCCGATCAAATCCTGTCAGTAGCCAGACAGATGATGGACGAGCAGGCAGCGACGGCGCCGGTTTTGGCGGTCGGCGTGGCCTTTCCGGGTCTGGTCAACCAGAACACGCGCCGCGTGATCGAAATCTCGCAACTGCCGAGCCTGGTGGAGATTGACCTGCATCATGAATTCACGCGGGCGTTCGGCGTTCCGACTTATTTTGAGAGCAATGCGAACGCCGCCGCCTTCGCCGAAATGAAAGCCGGAGTCGCGCGAGGCGTCAGCGATTGGCTTTATCTGCACATCGGCGCGAATGTCAGCGCGGGACTGACCATGGGTGGCCGGTTGCAACGCGGCAAATCGGGACTCGCAGGCGCAATCGGGAATATGAGCGTTTATTCCGAGCACCTGGGCGGCTCGGCGCCGCTGCAATCCATGGCTTCCGCCGAAAGCATCGTCCGCCGCACGCGCGAACGCTTGGAAAAAGATCGAACCTCGTCGCTCTCCAAGCTCGGAGCGATGGGAGGGTTCACTTACGACGACATCATCGCGCAGGCGCACGCGGGCGACGATCTGGCGAAAATGATGCTGAGCCGCACGGGAGCTTTCATCGCCATGACGATTGCCGATGTCATCAATCTGCTCAATCTGGCGATGGTCGCTATCGGCGGCGCTCCTGCGGCGCGTCCCTTCCTGGCCGCATCCATTGCGACCGAAGTCCGCGAACGGTCGTTCTCGGCGGCCCTCGATGATTGCCGGATCGTCGCGGCGGAACTGGAAGTGGAAGCATCGGTGATCGGCGCGGCGTTGCTGGCGAGCGAAGAGATTTAAGATGAAATCCGCAACCGAAAATCGCTTCCCGTCTTTGCGCAATCGCGCACGATTCTGGATTGCGGCCGCTTTTCTATTCGCCCTGCTCACATTCGCCTTCATCAGATTCTCCCATTCAGTCTCAGCCCCGGAAGGAGAACCGATGACCCAGAACGTAACAAGCTGGACGATAGAGATAGAAACCAGCGGCGGATTTTCCGGCAAAGGCGTCGGCGGCGTCAGCGTCGGTTCCGATGGCCAGGTTTCAGCCTCGTCCGAGGCTCGCCGCGCTTGCAAGAGTGACGCGTCATCCGAAGAGATCAAGGCGATTGAGAAATTGATCTCGCAGTCGAAGCCGGGCAAATGGCGCAAATCTTACGCCCGCCCCGGCAATCCGCGCGGTTACGCCGACCAGTTCAGCTACACGCTGAAAATCTCGGTTGACAAACCGGGAGGCTCGCAAAGTTACGAAACTTCCTGGTACGACGAAACCAAAGACAGTCTGCCTTCCGATCTCGACTCGCTGGTCAAAGAACTTTGGAAGGTTCGTGACCGTGTGGTCGCAAAATGCTGATGAAAAAAGGGGCGCTCATTTCGAGCGCCCCTTTTGAATTTGAGTCGTAAGGCCAAAGGCTCACGGCGTCACAGTCGGCGTCCTTCCGCAGGCTTTCCAGGCGTTGAAGGTCTGCTGCGACTTCGCGCTGCCGGCGCCAAAGCGGTTCTTGGCCGCATTCACCCAGGCGTTGGCAATCTGCGCGTAAGTGTTATTCTGCGTGCAATACTTGGTGTCGGCGTCAAACGAAATCTTTCCGGCGTCGAGGATTCCGATGCCCGTCACGACCGTGCCTGTCGTATCGGCGTGATTCGTCCCGCCATTAGCCAGCAGGTAGAAGACCTTGTTCATGATCCCGCTGTTGGTATGCACCCCGCCATTATCCGAGGATGTGTTCACTTTCTCAGAGTAATGATCGGGGTCGCCTTCCAGGTGAGGATCAGCCATATTGCGGATTCCACGCGTCGGGCTGGACGGATTATTCGAGTAGTAGAGGTCCTCTCCAATCCACCAATCCCAGGGATATTGAACTCCGCCGTAGCCCGTGATGGTTCCCACGACATATTCGACGACAGTTCCATCAATGTCGGAGAACGATTCGTTGGCCGCGCCCGACTCGTTTCGGTAAACCAGTTTCGATGTGCGTTCGGTCACCCCGTGCATCATCTCGTGGCCCACGACATCAATCGCGTCGAACGGACGGAAGGTGGTTCCGTCTCCATCGCCATAACTCATCGAAGAGCCATCCCAGAACGCGTTGTTGTAATTCGTGCCGTAATGCGTGCGGGAAAGCATGTATTTGAACTTCAGATTCTTGTTGTTGTTATTATCAATCCCATTTCGGCCGAAAGTGCTCGACCAGTAGGCCAAAGTCTTCTGCGCAAAATAATGGGCGTCAACACCTATGCTCTGACGGTCGGTCAAAACGCCGGTTGTACCGAAGATGTTGTCCGTGGACGAATAGACTGTTCCTGTTCTGCTGCCGCAGCCGAAGAAACCGCACGTGCCGTTTGCAAAATCGGTCGTCTTGGCGTTGTTGGGGACATCGAACATGAAATATGTGCCGCCGGTTAAGTCTATCGGGAAGCTGCTGACCGTACCGGCATAAAATCCATAGCCCGTTCCGGTCGTAGCGGAAGTCTGCAAATTGTCCCACCGGTCAATAGTCATCCCCGAAATGGCGTCAATGATGATCTGCTCGCGCTGAGGGGTGTTGTTTTCAACGTCCGTGTTTTTCAGATCAACGCTCCAGGCCAGATATCCTACGGAGTCTCTCGGGTAAATCACCAATTCGACTTCGGCGCTGGTGTGGAGACCGAACTCTCCGACGGCCAGTTGAAGAGCGTCGGAGGGACCGATGACCGGCGCGGTCGAAGGAACATAGCCCTCGAACATGTCGCCGCTCGTTTGCTGAAAATCGCCCCTGGCTCCTTCGTGCGTGATCAGTTCGTGTCCGAAGACGCGCACGCCGTCAATTTGCTGCTCGAATCTGACGTGAGTTGTTCCGACGTCGTCAAAGTCGAAGGCTCTGGCTTTGATCCTTGCAACATCCAGTCCTTTGCGCGCCAGATGGTTTTTAGCTTTGGTTCCCGCCTGCGCGGCTCGAAGCGCCGGGTTGCTCGCCCGCTGCCCCTGGACGAACGCGGGCCAGAACACGGCGACGCACAAACACAAAACGGTTATCGCAATCATCGCATGCATTCTCTTCATAACTTTTCTCCTATGGTTGGCTGGCACTACCTGAAGCTTGGGAAGACAGAACGCCTGTCAGCGAGTGACCTTCAATGAGTCTGATTCTCTTCGTGACTGGCGGAAGTTCACCGCAAACAGTCTTCTGCGTCCGGGAAACGGCGTTGTTCTCAATTTGAATGTTTTTGGCGAAAGCCAATCTTGCCGATGCGGACGCGGATGTTAGCAAACCATTAAAACCGGCGCTATCGAAAAATGAAAAATATTCCACTTATGTTTAAATTTGAGTGGAGTATCGCTCAAAAACCGACATCCGCCATTTACGCCTTCGGATGCGCCTTGTCGTAGACTTCCATCAACTTGTCCATTGAAACGTGGGTATACTGCTGAGTGGTCGAGAGCCGAACATGGCCGAGCAATTCCTGAATCGCGCGCAGATCCGCGCCCGCGTCGAGCATGTGCGTGGCGAACGAATGACGCAGCGAGTGCGGGCTGATGTGGTGGATGTCGGCGCAAATCTTGACGTATTTATCAATCATCCTTCCGACCGACCGCGTGGTGATCCGCGTCCCCTGATAATTCATAAAGACCGCCGCCGGATCGAGCTTTTCAGGATCGGCTTCGAGGAGCAGTTCGCCGCGAACGCCGAGGTAATCCTGCAAAGCCTTCTTGGCGTGATCGCCGAAAGGAACCATGCGCTCTTTGCGCCCCTTGCCTTTAACGCGCACGGTCTGGTTGTTGAAATCAATGTCGGTGAGGCTGAGATTGACAAGCTCCGAAACGCGGATGCCGCTGGCGTAAAGCAGTTCCAGGATCGCGCGGTCGCGTTTGCCCAAGACCGTATCGGTTTCGGGCGTCTCGATGAATTTGATCATCTGCTCGATGGTCAGGTGGTTCGGCAACTTGCGTTCGACGCGCGGACTATGCACCAGTTTGGCGGGATTCACTTCGAGTACGCCTTCGCGGCAGAGATAGCGGAAGAACGTTCTGAGGGCGGCGACCTTACGGTGAATCGAGCTTTTCTTCTTGTTCTGCTCGTAAAGCGAGGCCATGTATTCGCGGATCGTCAGGTGATCAATGTCGCGGATGTTGACTTCGCGGCGGAAGCCCTGGCCATCGGGCGGCGCGACATAATCGTAAAACTGGACGAGATCGCTTTCGTAGTTTCGCAGCGTGTGGTCGGAGGCGTTGCGTTCGTATTTTAAATGCTTGATGAAATCGTCAATGTGTTTCTGCATCGGCGATCCTCACAAAATCAGCCAAGCAACTGGTCGGCTTTCAAAATCCTTGATCGAATGCGCCGGTATGATAACACGGCGTCTCAAGAACGAATCACTTGATCGGCGCGCGCAGGGCGCGGCCAGGCGTAACGCCCTCCTGCAACTTTCCATCTTTCACAACAGCCACGCCGTTGATCAAAACGTATTTGAAACCTTCGGAATATTCCGCCGGCTTTTCGTAAGTCGCCCTGTCCGTCACGCGCTCAGCGTCGAAGACAACGATGTCGGCGTCGGCTCCGACTTTGATCCGCCCTTTGTTCTTTATCGCCGGCGCGCGGCGTTCCAATCGCTGCGCAGGCATCAGCGACATTTTGTTGATCGCGTCCATCAAGCTGAGAGCTTTTTCCCTGCGAACGTACTCGGCCAGGATGCGCGAATACGTGCCCGCCGCTCGCGGATGGCCTTTGCCGTTTTGATAAGCGATGCCGTCGCTGGCAATCATCGTCAACGGGCTTGTCACGGCGACGCGCACCATCTCGTCGGTGTTCGAAAAGATGATCACACCACCGCCCTGTTTTCGGTAACGCGCGAAGCTTTCAGGAGTCATACGCTCGCCGGTTTGCGGCCACATCAAGTCTTTGTGCTCGACTCCGAGCCGCTGCTGGAAACCTTCGTCGAAGAGCGCCGATTCGATGCGGGTCATCCCGGCGGTGTACGGGTAACACTCCGTCGTTACATCCAATCCGCGCGAGCGCGCCTCGCCGATGTTTTGCAGAAGTCGCGGCGTCCACTGCGTGCCCATGCTGTTGATGTGAACGACGTGCAGCGGCGCGCCGGTGATCGCGGCGGCGGCGATCACTTCGCTGAGCGCGCTGATCGCAGGCTCGCGCGCTTCGCGCATGTGGACGTGGCACGACGCGTTGTGTTTCGCCGCGACGCGGAACATCTCTTGAATTTCCCAATACGAAGCCGCAGGCGTGTAAGCCGGGCCGAAGCCGACCGCGACCGCGCCACGATTCAGCCCGCGCTCGATCCGCTTCTTCATCTCTTCGATCTCGGCGTCGGTCGCGGCGCGCGAAGCCGCAGACCCGCTCGGCAGCCATTCGCCCTTGTCGTTCATCACCGCCATCCGCGTCGGGATGTGGCCGATGCTGACGCCGAAATTCACCGCCGCTTTGCCTTCGCGCTCGGCGTACCAGCGGTCAACGTCCGCCGTCCCGAGTTCAAGCTCGAACGAACTGGTCACGCCGTCCATCGCCTGCGCGCGGTAATTTTCTGGAATCTGTCCGTGCTCGTGCAGGTCAATGAAACCGGGCGCGACGATCAATCCTTTCGCGTCAATCGCCACGCGGCCAGTCAACGCTTTCGCCGTGATCGTTTGAATCTTTCCATCGCTGACACCGATGTTGCGCGCGGCGTCGAGTTTCGATTCGGGATCAATCACTCTGCCGTTGAGGATGACGATGTCGAAATCCTTCGCGGCTGTGGCGGCGCTCTTCAAAACGATCGCGCAGCAAATCAGGGAAACAGACAGGAGCGCCAAACAAAGAATCGTCTTTCTTTTCATATTTTTTTCTCCACAAAAATCAGACCTGTGACACCAAATCCTTCAGCCTTCTTTCGTCCTCGCATCCGAATTCGATCCGGGCGGCGAAGATAGGCAGCGCTGATGAACCCGCAAAATCAGCGGGCAGATTGGCCGCATCCTTCTCCGTCGTGATGATCGCTTCGGCTCGGGTTTCCAGCGCGCGTTGGATGATCTCCGACAATTCCTCGCGCGTGTAGCGGTGATGATCCTCGAAATCGCGCCGCAGGGCAATGTTCATGCCCATTTGCTCGAGGTCGGCGATGAAGCGGTCAGGACGCGCAATGCCTGACACGGCGGCGATTCGCCCTTGCGCGAAACCGGCAAAGCCGATGGCTTCGCCATCGCTGAGCCTGATCAAACTCGTCATCTTATGATGAGCGTAAAAAACCGGCGTGCCGGCGTGGGCGCACTTCATGATCGTGTTTTCAAACGAGCGGCGGTCGAACGGCTGATCGCTTCGTGTGACAATCACAGCGTCGGCTCGCCGCATTGACGCGAGCGGCTCGCGCAAGCGCCCGAACGGAACCATCCTCGCCTGATCGAGCGGTTCGGTCGCGTCAACGAGCAGCAAATTCAGATCGCGCGCCAGCCGCAGGTGTTGATACCCGTCGTCGAGAATGAAGACGGAAACCACCGCGCGCTCTTCAAGCCACTTCCCAGCCGCGTAACGATCACGATCAACAACGACGCGAACGCCCGGACAGGATTTCGCCAGCAGATAAGGCTCATCGCCCGCCTCTCGCGGCCCGCGCAGAATCTCTTTTCCATCCGACACCTCGACGCGGCCCTCGCTTTCGCGCTTATAGCCGCGACTCAGGATGGCGACTTCGCGCCCCGCGTCGCGCAGAAACCGCGCCAGGAAAGCCACGCAAGGCGTTTTGCCCGCGCCGCCGACGGTCAGATTGCCGACGCTGATCACCGGCGCATTCAGCCTTCGAGTTTCGCAAATATTGTTTTCGTAAAGCGCAATGCGCGCCCGCACGCCCAGTTCATAAAGTTTGGCGGGAGCGTAAATGAACGGACGAGTCACGGGCGGCAGAAACATAAATTTACGAGAGAAGCTCCGAGACAATCTCGACGGTTCGCGCCGTCGCTCCGCGATTTTCATCAATGGCGGCGCGGGCGTTCGAGCCTAGTCTTTCAGCGCGATCTTTATCGCCGAGCAGATCGCGCAATTCCCGCGCGAGTTGTTGATGGTCGGCGCCGCGCAACTGAACCAGCGCGCCTCGATTCAAAAACTCACGCGCGATCTCGCGGAAATTTTCCATGTGCGGCCCGACGATGATCGGCCTAGCGTAAAGCGCAGGCTCCAGAATGTTGTGCCCGCCTTTCGGAACCAGGCTGCCGCCGACGAAAACCACTGAAGCGAAGCGGTAAAGCGCGGCAAGCTCTCCGACCGTGTCGAGCAGAATCACGGCGGCGGCTTTGCAATCTCTTCCAAGCGATGAACGCCGCGCGTAATTCAGTTGAGATGATTTGAGCAATCGCTCCACCGCGTCGAAGCGTTCGGGATGTCGCGGGGCGATGAGCAATCGAACGCGCTCGAAATCATTTTCTTTTCGCAATTGTTCAAAAGCGGCGATAACGATCTCTTCCTCGCCTTCGGTCGTGCTGCCGGCGATGATGAGCGGCGCTGAACTCAGCGCCAAGCTCTCGTCGAGCGATCTCGCGGCCTCGACAATCTTCGGCGATTCGGAGGCGTCTCCAATCTCGAATTTGAGATTGCCCGACACGACGACCCGCTCGGCTGGCGCGCCCAACGCGATTGCGCGCTCGGCGTCAACTGGGCTCTGCATCGCAAATCGCGTGACCAGCGCATACAGCCGCCGCAGGAAGAAACCGAACTTTTGCGAACGAGCGAACGAGCGGTCAGAAATTCGCCCATTTGCGACGAGCGCCGGAATCCGTCTCGCTTCGCACTCGCTCAAAAAATTTAGCCACAACTCCGATTCCATCAGGATGACGATTTGCGGGCGGATCGCCTCGAGCGCGCGGCGCACCGCGAATTTCCAGTCGAACGGGAAGTAACAAAACCCGTCGGCTTCGGCCACGCGCGAACGCGCGACGGATTGCCCGGTCGCGGTCGTGGTGGAGATGATCAGGCGATAGCGCGGGAAACGCGCGCGCAACGCGGCGATCAGCGGCTTCGCGGCCAGGGTTTCTCCGACCGAGACGGCGTGAATCCAGATCGCCGGACGCAAGTCCGATCCAGTTTCACCGTTCAACGAGCGTGGCAGAAGGCCGAGTCGCTCACGAAGATTACTCAGATATTTGCGATTGAAGACGGCCTGATAAATGAAATAAGGAAGCAGCGCGATAAATGCGATGGTAAGAATCAGGCTGTAGATAAAACGCATTTTAGATCGTGTCTCTTGACCTCCTTCAACAGGCTCTTATAAAGTCGCCGCCGGTTCGGTTCAGCGTCAGCTCCCGTACTGTACCGGTAATACAGACATCAAGCAAAGGAGTACAGCTTGCAGCATCCAACGTCCCGCATCGCGCGGCTGTTTTTTGCCGCCGCCTTTTTGATCCTCCCCCTCAACACAAACTCTTTCAGTCAATCGCAGAAAAACAAAACAGGCGCGGCCTCGCGCAAGATCAGCTTCGCCGAAGCTCAGCGATTGCTCGCCAACGAACTGGAAGGCAATTTGAGCAGGCAGCCCGGAAAATTCACGCGCACGAAGTTGAGCGCGGGTCAGGTGCTCGAACTCTATTACCCGATCACCACGCCGAACCCGCGACGAAAAGCCCGTCCCGTGACTGCGCCCGGATACGGCGTGCTTTATGATTCGGAACTGGCGTTCAAAGAAGCCAACCGCCCGCGACACGTGCTCGAAGATTTGATTCCGGACGGCCACAAGCTGGTCGGCGGCATCCCGCAGCTTGTCGCCAGGCTCGAAAAACGCTTGCGCCTGGGCGCGGGCAAGCTCGATTATTCGCGCGCGAGTTTGAAACGTGTTGACGCGTATCTTGCCGGTTACCTGAACTCGCATTCGACGATGCAGACCGACCCGCAACTGTTTCAGGAACTGACGGCCTATTACGGAGAGACGCTGCGCCGGGCGGCGGGCGGCGAGTGGCGGGTGCGCGAAGAGCGCGTCAGCGAATTGCACAAGCAGCCCGAACCAAATATCGTTCTCGCTTCCGGCGGCAGAACAAAAGAGATCAAACCCTGGAGCGGTTTGATCAGCATGCTTTACGACGAAGACAGACGCGGCGCCGGATTGATGAAGCTCTTCGACGCCGACGTGCGAGCCACACAATGACAACCACGACGCAGGAAGATTCCGCAATCCGCAATCCGCAATCCGCAATCCTCCTGATGCGCGGCGTCACCAAATCTTTCCCCGGCGCTCAGGCGCTGGCCGGAGTGGATTTCACGTTGCGGCGCGGCGAAATTCACGCCCTCGTCGGCGAAAACGGCGCGGGCAAATCAACGCTCATGAAAATCCTCGCCGGAGTCGTGGCGAAAGACGACGGCGAGATCATTTTCGATGGCGGTGAAATCAACCCGCAAAACGCGGCTGAAGCGCAATCGCTCGGCGTCAGCTTTGTTCATCAGGAGTTGAGCCTGGCGCCGAATCTGACGGTCGCCGAAAACATCTTCGTGCGGCGCGAACCTCGACGTTTGGGCTTAATCAACTGGCGCGAGTTGAACACGAGAGCGAAAGAACTGCTCGATCAATTCGAGTTGGAAATAGCGCCCGACGCGATGGTGAAAGACCTCAGCCTGGCCAAGCGCCAGATCGCCGAGATTGCAAAGGCGCTGTCGGTTGACGCGAAGCTGCTGATCCTGGATGAACCAACGTCGTCACTCGAAACACACGAAGTCGAATTGCTGTTCAAGCTGCTTCGGCGGCTTGCGGCTCGCGGACTCGGCCTGGTTTACATCACGCACAAGATGGACGAAATCTTCCGCATCGCCGACCGCGTTACGGTCTTGCGCGACGGGCGATTGGTCGGAACGCGCGAGCGCGACGAGACTAACGCGGATGAAATCATCAGGATGATGGTCGGGCGCGAGCTTGAAAAGCTATATCCGCCGAAAGCGGGGTGCGCTGGCGAAGTCGTCTTTGAATTGCGCGGCCTGACGGCTCGCGGCAAGTTCAGCGATGTGAACTTATCGGTTCGTAGCGGCGAGATTCTGGGGCTTGCCGGCTTGATCGGTTCGGGCCGCACCGAAACGATGATGGCCGCGATTGGCCACGCGAGGCTTGACGGCGGAGAAGTTTTGATTGACGGCAAGCCCGTCAGGATTGATTCTCCGGGCGACGCGCTACGCCTCGGCGTCGTCTATTCGCCGGAAGACCGCAAAGACCAGGGCTTGTTTCTGTCGCAGAGCGTTCAGGCGAACATCGTCGCCGCAAGTTTGAACGGATGCAGCGGAGCCGGTTTGATGCGCCGCTCAATCGAACGAGGCTTGAGCGCGGGCTTCGCGCGCGACCTGGCGATCAAAACGCCTGGTTTGGAACAGCCCGTCGGCGCGCTGTCGGGAGGAAACCAGCAAAAGGTTCTGCTGGCCAAATGGCTGGCGACGCGGCCTCGCGTGTTGATCGTTGATGAACCGACGCGCGGCGTTGATGTCGGATCGAAATCGGAAATCCATCACCTGCTGCGGCGGTTCACCGAAGCCGGCGGCGCTGTGATCATGATCTCTTCGGAGTTGCCGGAGATTCTGGGGATGAGCGACCGCGTGGTCGTCTTTCACGAAGGGCGCGTGGCGGGCGAGTTGAGCGGCAATGACGCGAGTGAAGAGAAGATCATGCGGTTGGCGACCGGAGCCTAAGAACTCAACGTGATTGAGCATATTGCTCGTGTGATTAGGTTTAGACCCTGAAAATCATTCCTCGCCGCTTTCAAGCCACGCGACGTCGGCTTTGTCCTTTAGTCTTCCCGCAGCTTTTTTATTTCGCAAAAGATGATCGCGTCCGATGATGGGAATTTTCAATCCTTCAATTTCGACTTCAATGCGTTCGGGCCACGCATCATCGAACTCGACTCCGTCAATCGCTGTCAAAATATCGATTCGGCGCGGGGGCAGCCCGATTTGAAAAACAGTTCCGGGCGCTTTGAGGTCTTCGAGCGTCAAGCCGGACAGCGGCGCGCCAAATTTCGCGATTGCGAGCCAAACCCGCCGGGCATTTTCATCAGAGCGGCCAATCCAGAGATCAATATCGCCCGTGGCCCGCGGCAAACCATGCGCCGCCAACGCATACGCGCCCACCACCATGAACTCAACCTGTTCGTCGCAAAACGCGGACAACATGTCGCGGAAGTCTGGATTGAGCATCTTTTTCTCCTGTCAGAGCTTCTTTGAAAGCCCATGCATCCAGTGCAAGTTGCCACATCATCGCCAAAAACTGGGCGGGAGAGTGATCCAGAAGGTCCGTCTCTTTCCCTCGCTGACTTAACCTCTGAACACGAATTATTCGAAACGACATTGCCATACCGCAAATTTATCACAAAGGGCGGTTTGGAAACTAACGCTCTTTGTTGAAGCCGCTTGTTTCCCCCGATTACCGATGCTAAATTTCGCGCCGTCGTTCAATCAATCCCGATTCAAAACCGATTCGCCAACCAGTCGGAGGTTTGTCATGCCTGCAATCCGCAATCGAATTCTACGGACAATCATCGCGCTCGCAATCGTCGCGCTGGCCACCACGGCTTTCGCGCAAACAACCGGCGCGCCCGCGGCAAGCGCGTTGAAGTCGGTCAAGATCACGCCTGAAACCGCCGAGGCTGAAGTCGGGAAGCAGTTGAAACTGACCGCCACCGGCTTCGACGCCGAAGGCAAGGCGACGGAGCAGAAGGCGGCTTTATGGATCGCGCTGCCGCCAGATTTGGCCGGAGCGGACGATTCTGGCACGGTCACATTCTTCGCTCCCGGCGAGGTTCAGGTGGTCGCGATTGTGGGAGGCAAACCGGCTGTCGCCAGAATCATGGTCAAGCCGGCTCGCGTGAAACAGATCAACATCTCGAGCCTGAACGCGCCGCTTGTGGCCGGCGGCGCGTACAAGCTCAACGCCAAAGTGATTGGCGCAAACGGCGACCCGCGCGATGACGTGAAGTTGGAATGGTCTTCATCCGACTCCTCGATTGCGGTTGTTGATTCCGCAGGGCTGGTGACCGGCCTCGCTCCGGGCAAGGCGAAGCTCATGGCAAAATCCGAAGGCGCGAGCGGCGAGACGCTGATCGAAGTCGTCAAAAGCGCAGTCCGCGCTGTCACAATCGAACCGCGAACGGCAAACGCCAGAACTGGCGACGTGATCCGGTTTTCGGCGATGGTCAAAGACGCCGCTGGCGGCGCGATCAAGAGCGCCGCCGTGCGATGGTCGGTGAGCGGCGATGGCGCGACGATTGAACCGGATGGAGGCTTTGTCGCCGCGCGCCCCGGATCTTACGTCGTGACCGCTGCGGCAGGCGATCAATCTTCTGTGGCCACAGTCGTCGTCGCTCCGCGCAACGCCGAACGCGCGTTGGAACTGGTCGGGCGAGTCAGACTCAAGGACATTCAATCCGCCGAGCAGTGGATGTTCGGCAATTACCTTTACGTTTCGACCGTCTGGGATCAGGTTCAGGTTTATGACATCAGCGACCCGAAGAACCCCAAGCTGACCGACACGATCAAGGTTGACGCGCGCGTGATCAACGACGTGAGTGTCACGCCCGACGGCAAGATCGGCGTGTTGACCCGCGAGGGCGCGTCGAGCCGCAAAAACGGAATCGTTTTTCTGGACACCTCCGACCCCGCGCATCCGAAAGTAATCTCGGAATACACCGAGACCGTGACCGGCGGTGTGCATAGCGCGTTCATTGATGGCCATTACGTCTATTTGACCGATGACGCGACGGGTTCGATGCGCGTGATTGATTTCAAAGACGTGAAGAACCCGAAAGAGGTGGCGCGGTGGCAGGTTGAAAGCAAAGGCAAAGTCGCAAACAGCGTGACCGGCGGGCAGTTTTCGGAAGGCCGTTACCTGCACGACGTTCAGGTGAAAGATGGATTGGCTTATCTGGCTTACTGGCGCGACGGGTTGGTGATTCTGGATGTCGGCGCTGGAATCAAAGGCGGCAGCCCGGAGAAACCGCAACTCGTCAGCCAGATTCGTTTCAACCACAACGAGCTTTACGGCGACGGATGGCTGGCCGGGACGCACGAAGTTTACCGCTACAAAAATTACGTCTTCGTCGGCGATGAAGTCTTTCCATCTAATTTCGACATCTACGCCAAAGACCGCATCCCGGCGCGCGGCGTGCTGCACGTGGTTGACGTTTCGGACATCAACAATCCGCGCAAAGTGGCCGAATACGCCGTGCCCGAAGGCGGCGCGCACAACGTCTGGGTCAAAGACGATATTCTGGTGATGGGCTATTACGGGGCTGGCGGACGCGCGCTGGACGTGTCAGGCGAATTGCGCGGAGACCTTTACGCGCAGGGCCGCGAGATCGCGCGGCTGTGGACAGGCGACCCGCAGGGCTTCCGCCCGAACGTGCCTTTCGCGTGGGGCGCGCGCCAATTCGGAGATCACATCTTTTTCAACGACATCAATTCGGGAATCTGGATTATGAAACTCGGCAAGGCTAAGCAGAAAGGTTCGACGACCGCGCCGGGTGAGTAAAGCGACGTAGAGACAAAGGAACAACGGAAAAGGGCGGAACAGATGGAAAGAAGAATAGAATCACTTCCATCAGTTCTGCCCTTTTCCGTTTGTTCCGTGTTAAGGCTGACGTTCATTCGCGCGGATGAAAGCTTCACGATCCAACGGATGATCGCCGCCAACGAATGAAGTCGCCAGAGTTCCTTTTCGCCGGGTGGGTTGAGATTGTAAAAACCAGGAGAAGAAAAAGCGCGGCAGTGAAAACCTCACTTGATCTTTGCTTTGGAACCAAGTTTGTTTTTCAACAAGTCTTTAAATCGGCTGATGTCTTCGCCGCCCTGAAAGCACCGTTTGGGTATGATGAATATCTGATTTAGAGAAATGAACAAGAGGAAGTTACTCTTTGTTTCGAACGCCTCACGGATATTTCCCCAGTTTTGGCGGCCAGCGCTCGATTGAGCGGCGATTTCGATCTCTTCTTCCGTGAAAGTGTAGTGATGAGTTTCATGCAGGAACTTGGCGCCAGCCAATTGCCGCTTTGCCCCCCAATACGTGCCGCCAATCATAAACAGGAGAATAGCCCAGGGTATCAACAGGCCCCAGTAACTTTCACCTGGATTCAAAGGCTTGTCGTTGAAAAATAACAACAGAGGACCTGCTATGCCGGCGAAAACAAGCATGAAGATCATAGCCTTCAGCGATTTATATCGGTTGAAGAGAACCCAGTAATTTGCCCGAAGATAATCCTGTAGAGTTAAGAGTACATCAACTTTGATTGATTGTTGATCCATACACTTTCAAGCTTTAGTAATAGCTCCTTCGGACGCTGACGACACCAGCGCGGCGTATTTGTGAAAAACTCCCGAAGTGTAACGAGGCGCGGGAGCTTTCCATTCGGCCAATCTCGCCTTGATCTCTTCGTCCGAAAGTTCGACTCCAAGCTTTCGATTCTCGATGTCAATCACGATGATGTCGCCTTCGCGCAAGGCGGCGATGGGGCCGCCGGCTGCAGCTTCGGGCGCAACGTGGCCGATCATCAATCCGCGCGTGGCGCCGCTGAACCTGCCGTCGGTTATCAATGCGACGCTTTCGCCCAGGCCTTCGCCGACGATTGCGGACGTGACGCCGAGCATTTCGCGCATGCCGGGGCCGCCCTTCGGGCCTTCGTAGCGGATCACCACCACATCGCCTTCTTTGATTTGCTTGCTGGTGACGGCTTTCATCGCGTCTTCTTCGCGCTCGAAGATGCGCGCGGGGCCGCGATGATACGGGCGTTCGTGACCCGCGACTTTGACGACAGAGCCTTCGGGCGCGAGATTGCCTTTCAAGATCACAAGCCCGCCCGACGGTTTGATCGGCTTATCGGTGGTGTAGACCACATCCTGACCGGGAGTCTCGTCAGCAAGCTCCGCTTCCTGTCCGACGGTCAATCCGCTGACGGTCATCTGGCTGCCGTCAAGATGGCCGCCTTCGACCAATCGCCGCGCGACCAGTCCGATGCCGCCTGCGCGTCCGAGATCAACCGCCGTGTATTTCCCGCCAGGTTTCAAATCGGCGATCATCGGAGTGCGCGCGCTGATCTCGTCGAAATCTTCGATCTTCAGCTCAATGCCCGCCTCGCGCGCCATCGCCAGCAGATGCAGCACGGCGTTGGTCGAACCGCCGGTCGCCGCCACACTGGCAATCGCATTCTCGAAAGACTTGCGCGTCAGAATTTCGCTGGGACGCGTTCCGCGCCGCAACAGATCAACAACGTATTTGCCAGCGTCAACAGCCGTCTTGTGCTTCAACGGATCGGTAGCCGACACGCTGCCTGTGCCCATCACCGCCAGCCCGATAAATTCCATCACCATCGCCATCGTGTTCGCGGTGTATTGTCCACCGCACGCGCCCGCGCCGGGACAGGCTACGTTTTCGACTTCGAGCAGGTCGGCGTCGGACATCTTGCCGGCGGCGTTCGCGCCGACGGCTTCAAACACATCCTGGATCGTCACATCGCGCCCATGAAAATTGCCCGGCGCAATCGAGCCGCAATAAAGAACCATTCCAGGCACGTTCAACCGGATCAGCCCCATCGCCGCGCCCGGAATCGTCTTGTCGCAGCCAACCAGCGCGATCACCGCGTCGAACATATAGCCGCGCGCAACCAGTTCAATTGAATCGGCGATCAGGTCGCGGCTGATGAGCGAGGCCTTCATCCCTTCGGTACCCATCGTCACGCCGTCGCTGATCGAGATGGTGTTGAACTCCATCGGCGTGGCCCCGGCGGCGCGAATGCCTTCTTTGACTTTCGCGGCCAGGTCGCGGTGGTTGAAATTGCACGGCATCGTTTCAATCCACATATGCGCGACGCCGATAATCGGTTTGGCCAGGTCTTCGTCGCTGAAGCCGATGGCTTTGAGCATTGAACGGGCAGGAGCGCGGTCGCGCCCCGTCGTGATGGTGTGACTCAGGTGTTTTGGATCGAATGACATAGTTGATATGTGGGGAAAAGGGCTTGCGCGGCCCGGTTTATGTTCTCATCCCTTAAATTGATTTAGTGAGGGGTGTTAGCGGCGAAACGGAAGGCGCATTGTGGCCGAGTTTTGCCAGTGGCGCAAGGTTGAATCAGTACTGCGAGCGGTAGCGAGCGTGCCCCATCAATCGGCCATTGATCAAGGCATGCTCGCTACCGCTCGCGGTACTTATTACTCGTATCTCAAAGCTTCAATCGGGTCGAGCCGTGACGCCTTGAACGCCGGATAAAGCCCTGCGACCAACCCAATCGCAACCGAAACGCCGAACCCGACCAGCACCCAGATCATCGGAACTTGCGAAGGCATCTTCAGCAGGCTGAGCAGGAAACTGATCAGAAAACCGACGATGACGCCGATGACGCCGCCCATTCCAGTCAGCGCGCTGGCTTCGAGCAGGAATTGCAAAATGATGTCTGACCGTTTGGCGCCGATTGCGCGGCGCACACCGATTTCCTTCGTGCGCTCGGTCACCGAAACGAGCATGATGTTCATCACGCCGATGCCGCCGACCAGCAGCGCCACGCTGACAATCGGGATGACGATCATCGCCACCATCGCCAGCATCTTGTTGAAGCTTTCGAGCATTCCGCTCGGCGTCGCTACTTCAAAGCTGTTCGGTTTGTCAGCCGGAACCTGACGGCGGCGGCGCATCAGCTCGGTCGCTTCATCAACCAGCTTGTCAAGATTTCCCTGGCGCGCCCCGATTGCTACCCAGTGGTCGTCCTGCATCGGAAACATCGCGTGCATCACGTTGTACGGGATGAAAATCATGCTGTCCACTGGCGGGCCGCCGCCGCCGAGCGGCTGTTTCGATTTTTCGAGCACGCCGATGACGCGGAAAACTTTGTTGCCGATCTGAATCTCTTTTTCGAGCGGTTCGTATCCGGTGAAGAGCTTCTCGGCGATGTCGTAACCGATGATAGCAACCTCGATGTTGTGCTGGTCTTCGGTTTCGGTGAAAAATCGTCCGCGCGAAATGGTTACTTCGCGCGTGTTGGCGTAGCCGGCCCAGACGCCGCGAACCTGGGGCGTGCGGACTTCATTGCCGCGGAATTTAACCGCAGGCGGCATCCCGGGCGGGCGAAGGATCGGAGACGTGGCGATTGCCGAAGGCAGTTGACTCAAAGCGACGGCGTCTTCGAGCGTGATCGGTTTGCGCTTGCGCTCCTCTTCGGTGAAATCGCTGTGGCGCGGGCCGCCGCCGAAGCGGCTGACAAAGGCCACGTTAGTTCCGAACTGCTCGATTTGTTCCTTCATTCCAGCTTCGAGGCCTTTAGCCAGCGAAGCCACGCCGATGACGGTCGAAGTCCCGATCACCACTCCGAGCACCGTCAGGAACGAGCGGAATTTGTGCGACCACAACGTGGTCATCGCCTGTGTGAAAAGTTCTTTCGTCTGTTGCTTCAACATAAAATCTACTCCGACCTCAACGCCACAATCGGATCGAGCTTCGCGGCCTTCCACGCCGGATAGATGCCGAAGACCAATCCGACCCCGCTCGAAACGCCGATGGCCAGCGCCGCAGCCCACAGCGGCAACTCAGCCGGAATCGGCGTGAATCTGACCAATAATTGCGAGATGCCGTATGCAATGCTCAGCCCGATCAATCCGCCGACCAGCGAGAGCGTTGTTGATTCGACCAGGAACTGCGCCAGGATGTCCTTGCGGCGCGCGCCCAGACTCTTGCGAATGCCAATCTCGCGCGTTCGCTCGGTCACGGTCACCAGCATGATGTTCATAATCACGATCCCGCCGACCACCAGCGAGATTGAAACTACGCCCAAAGCAACCGCCGCGACGATTCCGAAGATCGCCTGAATAAAGTTGTTAATCGTATCCGAAGTGAGAACGCCGAAAGTATCTTTATCGTTGTAACCGAGTTTGTGGCGCGCGCGCATCAACAGCCGGGCCTGATCCTGAACATCTTCGAGCCTGACGTTGTCGTAACCTCTGACTGAAATCGTCAGGCTCTGTCGCGTCCCGAAGATTTTCTGATAAGTCGAGAGCGGAATAATGACGAAATCGTCACGCGACTGGCCGAAGAACGATCCCTGCTCTTTGGCGACGCCGATGACCTCGAACGGCAATCCGTCAATCTTGATCTCGCGCCCGACGACTTCGCGCGAGTTGAAGAGTTTATCGGCGATCTCCGAACCGATCAGCGCCACGTTGCGCCGGTGTTCGTCGTCGGTTTCGCTGACGTAGCGTCCGAACTCCGGTTGAGTGGAATCAATGCTGACCATGTTCGGCGTGTTGCCCTTGATGTTGACGTTGGTCATCTTCTCGCGTGGCGATCTGACCTCGGCGCTTGAAAATCCCTGCACGCCGATACTCTGCGCCAGCGTCATCCGCTCGCGCAGGAATTCGGCGTCTTCGAGCGTGATGTCCTTGTTGCGGCGGCTGGCGTTGATGAAATCCTCGAAGCTGGTAATCATCCCGAACTTATCGAGCAGGACAGTGTTCGCGCCCAGATCGGCTGTCACCGTTCGATCAACGTAACGGAAGAACCCTTCGATCACCGCCGCGACGGCGACAACCGTCATCACGCCGAAGATCACGCCGAGCAGCGTCAGAAACGATCTCAATTTATGCGCGCGCAACGACGCGAGCGCGATTTTTACACCTTCCAAAAATCTCATAAGCGCGCCTGTAATCCTTTACCGGAATCTCTGAACTGTGAGCAGAAAACAGAAACGATTCATTAACAACTCCGGTTGCAGATATTTGATAGCCCCACTCTTTAAAGCAAAAACCGAAGAGAGCCAAACACTCCTGGCGCTCTTCGGTTTTTTAATTGTGAGCCGGCAATCGCAACCGGCTCGCCTCACTTGATCGTCACCGTCACCTGATTCGAGCCGCTGCGGTCAGCCGTCAGCGTGATCGAGACTTCGCCGCGCCCTTTCAACGCGCGCGGCAATTCGATGTTGACCTGATCCAGCCCCGCGAAATCGCCCTGCGCTCCGGCAAACAAAGCCTGCGCGTCAATCCCGCCCACTTTCACCTGCAACGACAGTGGCGAACTATAGCCACGTATACCTGTCCCGAACAGGATCAGAAAAACCCGCTCGCCTTCAGGCCCAGGATCAATCGGGCGCGCGACGAAACGTTTCTGCGCCTGATCGAATTCCGCCACCGGCTCGAATTGCTGCGAGCCGTCGGCCTTCACGCGCAATGCGACTGCGGCGGCCACCCCCGCCCCGCTCGCGTTGGCCGAAAACAACCCAGGCGCGACCGGAGCAAGCGAGATGTAACCGTCCGACACCAACTGGCCGTCAACGAACACCGAGAGGAAGGCGATTCCTCCCGTCGGCGACAGCGGCGCTCCGTCGTTCGCCTGCGGAACCAGAAAGTTGATCTGGTTGGGCGAGACGAAAAACAGCGGCGCCGGTTGCGGGCGTCCGCCGCCCAATCGCGCCACCGTCACCGTCGCGCCAGCCAGAGTTGTCGGCAACGGCAATGTCGTCGCAACCTGCGTGGCCTTCGCCAAACCAACGCCGAAGATTGTGGCGATGCTTTCAGGCGCGCTCCCCTGTCCGAAACTCGCGGATGAAACCGCTGTGGGGCTGCCGAGCTGATTGATCGTCAACGTCTGATCGGCGATTGTGACCGTGCCGGCGCGCGGCGAAGACGACGGATTGTTGAGAATGTTGTAGCCGACGGGCGCGCCGCCAACGCCGTTCGTATCAGCCAGCGCAATCCAGTCGGCGTTGCTCTTCGCCGTCCACCGGCAATGGTCGCCGGTTTCCAACAGCACGCCTTGCAAATTCAGTTCGCCATCTCCGTCGAACAACCGCGCGGCTCCGGTTGTCTGGCTGGTCTTTGAAAGCTTGAAGCTGCACGGCGCGGCGCGCAACGTCAGCGGGTTCGACACGCCGCCGCCCGGAGCGGGAGTCGTCACGCTGATCTCGGCGTTGGCCGCGCTCGTCAAATCGCTTGCTGGAATAGTCACTTCCAGCTTCACGCTGCTGATGAAGTTCGTCGTGCGATTGGCGCCGTTCAAACGCGCGACTGAATTCGCCGTGAAGTTGCGGCCCAAAACTTCGATGATCACGTTACCGCCGCCTACAGCCACGACAGGAGGATCGAGCCGCGTCAACACGGGCGGTGGATTTTCTGCCGCGACGTTGAATTCAATCGGTGCCGACTCGCGCCCGCCGTCCGGCCCCGAAGTGAAGACTGTCACGCGAGCCTTGCCCGCGTTGGCCAGATCGGCGGCTGTGATGTCGGCCCGCAGCAACGACGGGCTGAGGAAAGTCGTCGGACGATCCTGCCCGTTCCAGCGCACCACTGATTTATAGCGGAATCCGCCGCCATCAATCGTTTCAGGTTTGAAGTTCTGCCCTTGCGCGAAGAGCTTGAGAGTTGAAACGCCGGGCGCGACAGCCGTCGGGCTGAGCGTGACAAGTTCGGGCGTGGCGTTGTTGCTTGCGTCGAACTTGTTTGTGACAACCGCGCGCAGCATCAGATTGATCGGAGCGTTGGCGCCGGTTCGCAGCGGTTGAAAACTGGCGCCGTTATTTGTCGAGATGAACGAACGGTTGCGTGGCGCGCCGTTGGTGTCGCCCGCAAACAACACGCTCGGCGATGAAGACTGAACGCCGACATAAAGATCGCCGCCGTTGACGGTCGGGCCGTTGGGCAACATCACTTCCAGAAAACGGTGATCGGGCAGCGCGGGAATCGTGATCGTTCGATCAACGAGCAGTTGCGGATTGGCGGGCGGCTGCCCCGTCCTCGCGGAATCGGCGAAAACGACTATACGCAGCGATTGTCCAACAGGAGTTGATCCATCCGCCGGTTGCGGCAATTGCGCGCGCACCGATTGAACGGTGAACGGATAGCGCGACGGCGTGAAGCGATTGACGACGAGCGCGCCGGCCGGCGGCAAAGTCTCTTCGCGCGAATTGTCGTCGTGCGAGAGGACTTCCATCACCTCCGTGCCGGAACGTATGCGATAACCGAAATATCCCAGCGCCAGCAGATCGTTGGCGGTGATCCCGCCTCGCTCGCCCGGCGCGTAGGTCGGGTCCATAATGCCTACGTACTGCCCGGTCAGCGCATCGTCTTTCCAATGCCCTGCTGGACGGCCATCGCCTCCGGAGCCATCCGACCGCGCCGTAGACATTGGCAACTCAGCATCACCGGTGAAAAAGATTTGTTCGCCGCCTGAACGCTGCACGCGAATGGCGTCAGTGAAATTTTCCATCGTCACGCCAGGGCGGAACCGGTAAATATCCCAGACCGAGGGGAAAGCCGTAATTGGCCCCAATGGCCTGTATGGATATATCGCGGGATTCAACTCGCGCTCGCCGACTTCGGAAACAAATCCCATCACACGCCCTAATTCGCGTAACACAAGCGCCTCAAAGTCCAGTTTGTCGGCTTCTATGCCATCGCTCGGATCAAAATCGAATTTGATCGCAGAGTTAAATGCGATTGCATGTTGCAGTCGGGATGGAATATCTCCACCCAAAGTTCTATGCACAGCCTCAGTCCACCGCAAAGACACGGTCTCTCCAAATTCCGTATTGACCGGAAAAGGCAATGCGCTGTGGGTTGCGATTTGTTGTGGGGTCACAGACGAATTACCAAAAATCTCCGGGAAGGGAGTGAGGGCTATCAATCCGAAAAACTCGACAACCGACGCGCCTATCGTGTTGGGTGATGAATACGGGGTACCGAAGTATGTAGCGCCAAAATCCACGCTGACGTTGACACTGAAGTTTTGATCGGGGTTGATTAAGCGAGACTGTAAAGCGGATTCCAACTTGGATGCCGCGCGCAAAAAAGCCGCTTTTGCCTGCGGAAATCCTTCAAGCTGCTGCGTGCCGAGCAAATTGATCTTCCAATTTCCCGTCTCCTGTTGACCGATTGCGCTTCGGAGAGAATCTCCGCTTGAGATGCTGTGTAACGCCTGGCGAGGCTCATTCGCGGAAAATTCAGTTATTTCCTGCTCCCTCATTCTCAAACTGACAACGCCTTCTTCGTTGAGATGAGCGATGAAACCATATCTCCCTTTATCACCTGACCGATATTGTGCGGTTTGCGCTTGCTCTCTCTGATGTGGAAACAAGCTAAACAATGCAATGAAAAGAATGATGGAGCTTATGAAGCCACTTTTGAACCGCTCGTTTCTCATTGATCAACCTCGATTGTAAAAAGCCATTGGCGCGGAGACAATTTTCCCCGCGCCAATGGCGACTCAGTGATGGATTATCCGCACCACTCAATTAAACCTATTTTGCTGCATTGGCAGGAACCACGATTCCTCCAGTGAATTGTGGTTGAAGTTTCAAGAACCAACATCGCCCGCGCCGCTCGACGCGGGCGCGGTTCGTATGGGCAACCCTCGTGCCCGTCGTCATCGGAGAGTTAAACCGCAGTCTCGCCACGTCTTAACGAATTGACAAAGAACTTTCTCGAACGTTCAGGTGATGACTGAGTCATCAAAAGTGATGACTCAGTCATCACAGCCTGATTCCCAATCGCCTGATCGCCTTGCTCAACCCCGTGCGATCCATGCCCAACCCCTCCGCCACTTTCGAGACATTGCCGCCGAAACGATCGAGCGCTCTGGTGAACATCTCCCGCGCCAGTTGATCTCTCGCCGCCGCGTAGCTCTGGTTTCCGTCAATCAGAATTTTGCCTTCAAGCTGCGGCGGCGAAGTTTCCGGCGTCCTGCGGTCGCGGATGTGCGGCGAAAGGTGATCGGCGGCGACGACTGCGGATTTTTCCAAATGCGCTTTCACGATCATCCTCTGAATCTCGGCGCACAATTCGCGCACGTTGCCCGGCCAGTCGTAACGGCGCAGCGCTTCGGCTGCTTCCCCGCTCAATCGCAGATCGTCTCTTTTCGCCTTCCGGCGGAAATGATCGAAGTGGTAGGCGATGATCGGTTCGATTCGTTCGCGGTCTTCGCGCAACGGCGGCAAATGAAGATTGAAGACATTGAGCCGGTAGAAGAGGTCGGCGCGAAAACGCCCCCTGTCGGCTTCCGCCGCGATGTCGCGGTTGGTCGCGGCGATGACGCGGACATTGACTCTGACCGGTCGCGCTTCGCCTACCGGGTGGATTTCACCTTCCTGTAAAAACCGCAGCAGCTTCGGCTGAAGGTCTGAAGTCATCTCGCCAATTTCGTCGAGGAACAACGTTCCATCTTCGACGGCCCTGATCACGCCACGATTGTCGCCGTGGGCGCCGGTGAAGCTGCCGCGACGATGACCGAACAGGTGGCTCTCGGCCAACTCTTTGTTGATGGCGGCGCAATTGAACGGAACGAAGGGACGGCGGCGGCGCGCGCTCATCGAATGAACCGCACGCGCAAACAGTTCCTTGCCGGCGCCTGTCTCGCCCGTGATCAAAACCTGCGTGTCGTTGTCATTCAACTGCTCGATCTGGGCCAGAATTTTCTTCACCGGTTCCGAGCAGATGATCGGGACGGGCAAACCTTCCATCTCGCAAATCTCGAATCGCTCCGGCGCCCGGCTTCCGGAGGAAATCGCAACACACGACGTTAAGCGGATTGAATACCTGTTTGAATTGGAGGTCATATTGTCGTCCTTAGGCCGAGACCCCGGCATAGCAGTTGCCGGGGGGGGCATAAAGTGGCCATAACCCCCTGAAGTCATACTTTAAATTTCAAGGAGCCACACAGCAGGCTGACAGAGACGCTGCGCTCCGGGTCAACAAATCACAAATTGGACAGGGGCAATCGGCAATCGAATGTGGGCTTTAGGCCGGTAACACGAGGAGGCTGCAAGATACAGCAGGCCTTGGAGTTTCGCAATACTTTTCTTCTTCATCACCCGTTAAGCCTTCGTCAAAATAAAAAGGGCGGCAGCCGAAGCCCCGCCCTGCGAGATTTGAATTTTTAAGAGAGTATTTCAGAGTTTGGCCAGCTTCTGTGTGACGCTGTGATGCGACAGAGGCTGTCCGCTGTAAGTCGGGCGCATGGTCAACTCGATGTTGATCGAGCGCAGATCGGTTATGAATTTCCGGACCTCGTCAAGCGCGAAGGCTTGGAACTCTTCTTCAGTGTCGAAACGATGACGTTCCTTGATCAGGTCATTCATCAAGGCGCCGTAAGTGGTGTTCTGAATCTTGTAACTGCTCATAATTTTCACCCCCACTTTGAATGGCCGCAAGGAACCGCTTGCGGCCCTCTTGCGATTGATTAACTCAGGAATAACATCTCGCGGTACTTCGGCAGCGGCCAGAGCGTGTCGTCAACTATTACTTCGAGCCTGTCGCAAACTTCGCGGACGGCGGCCATTGCGTCCGACACGCTGTAAGCCAGCGCCGCAGACTTTCGTTCGATGTCATCGCTTTCGGCTTTTTCGACAGCTTTGTCCAGCGCGGCGAGGGAATCTTTCAAATCAGCGATCAGCTTCGCCACGCTCTCGACTTCGGCAACTTGTCCGGCAACGAGATTACCCTTCAACCCGATCCCAGTGAGTCCGCTGACGGCCCCAACCAGATTCGCCTGATGCTTGTAGGCGGCAGGCGCGACCTGGGTGTTAGCCATCTCTTTCAGGCAGGCAATCTCTATTTCAATGTCTTTGATGTATCGTTCGACTTCGAGGTGATACCGAGCTTCAAGCTCGTCGTGGGTGTACACGCCCGATTTTGTAAAAAGTTCCTCAGCTTGCTTGGTCGTAAGCTGGGCCAACGCTTCGGGCGTCTTGCGTAAATTGGGCAGCCCGCGCCGTTCGGCCTCAATGACCCACTCTTCGGCGTAATTGTTACCCTCAAAGCGAATCGCCCTGGTCTCGATGACCCACTCCCGCACGATGTCCATTACTGCCTTGTCAAAATCTCCCCCCTTCTTCGCGCGCGCTTCGATGGCGTCGGCGATTTCGCCAAGCGTTGCCCCGACAGCGGCGTTGAGCGTGGCCATCGGCGTTGCGGGCGATGCGCTCGACGCGACGGCGCGGAATTCAAATTTATTGCCGGTGAAGGCGAATGGCGAAGTGCGGTTGCGGTCGGTGTTGTCTCTTGCGACTTCGGGAAGCTTCGAGACGCCCAGGTTGATGACCTGATTTTCGGTCGTCGCGCCTTTCAGGTCGCCTTTCTCGATGGCGTCGAGAACTCTTGTCAGAGCGTCGCCCAGGAAGACCGAGATAATCGCCGGTGGAGCTTCGTTCGCGCCCAGGCGATGATCGTTGCCCGAACTGGCGATTGCGGCGCGCAACTCCGGCGCGTATTTGTAAACCGCCTTCATCGTCGCCAGCAGGAAGACCAGGAATTGCAGGTTCTGCGCTGGCGTCGAGCCGGGTTCGAGCAGGTTCTCGCCGTCCGAAGTAGCCATTGACCAGTTGTTGTGTTTGCCGCTGCCGTTGATGCCGGCGAATGGTTTTTCGTGAACCAAAAACGCCAGATTGTGGCGCTTGGCCACCTGGCGCAGCATCTCCATCGTCAACTGATTGTGATCGGTCGCCACGCTGACCAACTCAAAGACCGGCGCGGTTTCAAACTGGCTTGGCGCGACTTCGTTGTGACGCGTCTTGACCGGAATGCCGAGTTTGAACAACTCGTGTTCGACCTCCTGCATGTAAGCCAGCACGCGGGCTTTGATGCTGCCGAAATACTGATCTTCCAGTTCCTGCCCCTTCGGCGGTTTCGCGCCCATCAGCGTGCGGCCCGTCGCGACCAGATCGGGACGCAGCGAGTAGAAGGCTTCGTCAATCAGGAAATACTCCTGCTCAGGTCCCAGCGTGGCCTCGACGTGGCCCGGAGTTTTGCCGAAGAGTTTCAGGACGCGCAGGGCGTTTTTGCTCAGATATTCGACCGAGCGCAGCAACGGCGTCTTTTTGTCGAGCGTTTCGCCGGTGTACGAAATGAAAACCGATGGGATGCAGAGCGTCTTGCCGTTCGGCCCTTCCATAATGAAGATCGGCGTCGAAGGGTCCCATGCCGTATAGCCGCGCGCTTCAAAAGTCGTGCGCCTGCCGCCCGACGGAAAACTCGAAGCGTCAGGCTCGCTCTGGACGAGTTGCGACGCCGAGAAGCGTTCGACCGCGCCGCCGCTGGAATCAACCGTCAAAAAGGCGTCGTGCTTTTCCGCCGTGCCGCCGGTGTTGGGTTGGAACCAGTGGCAATAATGCGTGGCGCCTTTTTCAATCGCCCACTCCTTGACGGCGTGCGCGACCGCGGCGGCGATGTTTTGATCCAGCTTGTGGCCGGCGCTGATCGTCTTCAGCAGCGATTGATAAACGTCCTTCGGCAGTTTCTCCGACATCACTTTCTGGTTGAAGGTATTGCAGCCGAAGTATTCAGACGCCTTCGCCCCGTTGCCAATGACCCGCGGAGTGCGGTTGGTAACCTCGGTGATTGCCCACAACCGCCCCTGATTTCCTGTCGTACTCATAATCTTTCCCTGAATGCCTCTCCGAATGTTGAATTGTTTAAGATTGCTCAAGAAGACCCCTGACCGTAGCGAGTCTGATTTCAAACCATCCTGCAAGCAATTGGCTTGCCAATCGGCGTCGTCCGCGTTTGAACGTGATAAACGCCGGAAAAGACTGGAAAAAGCGCCTTGTGGGAAGTTCCGTGAGAATGACTCAGACGCGACAAAAATGTAGGGCCAGCAAGCTTTTCAAACAAAATTGTAATATCTGATTCGCCATCAGCCTTTGAACCGCCTGCAATCTATCTCGTACTTTTTGACCTTGTAGCCGAGAATTCTTTCAGTCGTGTCGAGCAGTCTTGCGGCGCGGGCGCGATTGCCCCGCGCGGTCTTCAGCGCGTCCTGAATCAAATCCTTCTCGAACGCGCCGACTGCCCTGTCCAGATTCATTTTTGTCACAGTGCCCGAACCTTCGGCGGTTTGCAGCGTCGGCGGCAGGTGATAGCCGTGAATGACGTTGCCTTCGCAGACCAGCGTGGCGCGTTCAACCACGTTCTCAAGCTCGCGCACGTTGCCGGGCCAGTGATAACTCATCAGCATGTCAATCGCCGGCGTCGAGATTCGCCTGACGCGTTTGCCGTTCTGGCCGTTGTATTTCTCCAGGAAGTGATCGGCGAGCAGCAGGATGTCCGTCTTGCGCTCGCGCAGCGGCGGCAGATAAATCGAAAACACATTCAACCGGTAATACAAATCCGAGCGGAAGCGTCCATCCGCGACCGCCTGCTCCAAATCAACGTTCGTCGCCGCGATCAGGCGCACGTTGGCCTTGAGCGTCTCTGTTCCGCCGACGCGCTCGAATTCGCGCTCCTGCAGCACTCGCAGCAGTTTGACCTGCATCGCTGGCGATAAATCTCCGATCTCGTCCAGGAAGAGCGTGCCGCCTTCGGCCAACTCAAAGCGCCCGCGTTTGCGCGCGACGGCGCCGGTGAACGCGCCTTTTTCGTGGCCGAAGAGTTCTGATTCGATCAAAGATTCTGGCAGCGCGGCGCAATTGACTTTGACGAAAGGCTTCGACGAGCGCGGGCTGTTGTAATGAATCGCGTGGGCGACAAGCTCTTTGCCCGTGCCCGATTCGCCGCGAATCAGCACAGTGGTGTTGGTGTGGGCGACCTGCGCGACCTGATCGTAAATGTCGCGCATCTCCTTGCTCGTGCCGATGATGTTTCTGAAGTCGTACTTCTGCTGCAACTCGCGTTTGAGCAAGGCGTTTTCGTCCTGCAACTGCGCGCGTTCCTGCTCGACCAACTGCGCAAGCCTGAGGCTTTGCGAAATCATCGAAGTGACGATGGTCAGCAGTTGCACCGAATCTTCGTAATTGCGGTTCTGTTTGAACGGGTAAGTGATCGAAAGCGCGCCGATGGTCTTGCGGCGGTCCTTGATCGGGACACAGATGAACGACTCCTCCCTGTCCGGCGAGCGTTTGCGCGTGCGGTTTAAAAACAGCGGCTCCTTGCTGATCTGCGGCACGACGATGGGTTTGCCGCTCGCCACCACCTTGCCGGTGATGCCTTCGTCAACTTTGTAACGCCCGCGCTGGCGCTCACCTTCGCTCAGCCCGTGAGCGTATTGAATCTTCAGATAGCCGCCACCTTCGAGCACCGCGATTGCGCCGCGTTTCATTCCCAGTTCGCGGTCTAAAATTTCCAGCACCTTCTCGACAGCGGCCCTCGTGTCGAGCGTCGAACCCAGGGCCTGACTGACTTCGAACAGAGCCGTTAGCCTTTTGCTTTTGATTTTCGCTACGTCGTCCATACCTGAAACCACGTCTAAAACCCTATGATAAATTTGAAGTCTGAAAGTACAAAATTGTTTGATTGCGCGTCCAAGATAACATTTTTGTCGTTTTTGCGAAAATCGCCTGCTCGCGCGCCCAAAGATTGGCCACGCCATTCCGCTGGTAAACAGAAAGGTTTGAGTCAGCGCGGTCTCAACCGCCAAATCGTTGTTGAAATAATGCGTGATTAGGGAGAGCAAACAGCGTACCTCACCGCCGGATCGAGCTTCGCTGACAGAGTTGAGCCGAACCTGTTACAATACGCCTCACATTCTCCACAAATTCTTGTTCGGAAGACCCGCTCCTGAGCTACTCCCCTGCGGCCCATTGTGGCCTTCTGCGGTAAAGATAATCACTCGCGGCCTTCAGCGTCGTATGACGGAGTTTTTTACGCGCGACCGCCGGAGGGCCGGGCGTGGATTTATCTTTACCCGTTTCAAAACATGCATCACGAGGTTGTAGGCGATGAACAAGAGCGCGGAGCGGCGAGCGGAAGAAGTTTCGGAGTGGGGCGACGGAAGGCTTTTGAGCCTGATGTTGGAGAACATCACTGACTACGCGATTTTTGCGATTGATCCTCAAGGGCGCATTCGCAATTGGAACAAAGGGGCTGTGGCCCTGTTCGGTTACGGCGAGAAGGAGATCATCGGCAAACACACCACCATCATCTTCACTCCTGAAGACCGGCGCCGGGGAGCGCCGGAGCGTGAGCTAAAAATGGCCGCTGACGAAGGAAAATCCTGGGACACGCGTTGGCAGATACGCAAAGACGGCTCGCGGTTATGGACATCCGGCATAGTCGCGCCGCTGAGGGACGAGGCCGGAAACCTGATCGGCTACGTCAAAGTGGCGCGAGACGCTACCGGGAAAAAACAGATGGAGGCGGAGTTGGAGGAGGCCCTGGCGCGTGAGCGGGCGATGCGCTCCGAATCTGAAGAGATTAGCCGCTCGAAAGACGAATTCATCGCCATGATTTCGCACGAACTGCGCTCGCCGTTGAACGCCATCCTCGGCTGGACGCGACTCCTGCGCAAAGGCCAGCCTGATGAAGAACTCTACGATCGCGCCACCGAAATCATCGAGCGAAGCGCGCGGATGCAATCGCAACTGATCGAAGATTTGATGGACACGGCGCGCATCGTCAGCGGCAAACTGCGGCTCGAAGTCCGGCCTGTCAACCTGGCGGTTGTAATCGAGAAGGCTATGGATGTCGTACGCCCGGCGGCGGACGCCAAAGGCGTGACTGTCAACGCTGAACTCGACCCAGTGGCGGGCCAGATTACGGGCGATCCCGACCGATTGCAGCAAGTGGTTTGGAACTTGCTCTCGAACGCGGTCAAGTTCACGAAGGAAGGCGGGCGCGTCGAAGTCAGTCTGGGACGCGTGGATCCGAACGTACAGATCGCCGTCCGCGACACGGGGCGCGGCATCAAGCCTGAGTTTCTGCCCCACGTGTTTGAACGCTATCACCAGGCCGACGCGTCAGGCGCGCGCCGCACGAGCGGGTTGGGATTGGGGCTGTCGCTGGTTCGTCAACTGATCGAGTTGCACGGCGGCAGCGTCGCCGCTGAGAGCGAAGGCGAAGGGAAAGGCGCGACCTTCATAGTCAAATTGCCCATCCGCGCTGTCTACACCCCCGAAACAGGACGCGCGCCGAGCCTCCGCAGCCAGGCGAAATCGCTGGCCGGTTTCCGGGCGGTTGTCGTGGATGACGAGGATAACGCGCGCGAATTGATCGCTTCAGTGCTGGAAGCGGCCGGAGCGCGCGTGACCGCGTTCAGTTCCGCGCGGGAGGCGCTCGATTTGTTGATGGACGATTCGACTCCGCGTCCCGACGTGCTCGTCTCTGATCTGGCTATGCCCGGTGAGGACGGTTTCAGCCTGATCCGCAAATTGCGCGAATGGGAACGAGCGCACGGCGCCGACGTCCTGCCCGCCATCGCCCTGACCGCGTTCGGACGCGCTGAAGATCGCACGCAGGCGCTTTACGCCGGTTTCCAGATGCACGTGACCAAGCCGGTGGAGCCGGTCGAATTGGTAGTGGCAATCAAAAGTTTGATTGAGAGAGGATGACAGTCAAAGCAGTGAAGACAGAAGACAGAAGACAGAAGACAGAAGACAGAAGACCAGAGTTAAGCCGTGCGCTCAATACGTCCGAAAATTACTTCTCAGGAAACGTACCGTCAGTAGATCGCGCGCCGCGTTTTCATTCTTTCAGGGCGTCGCAATGCGGCCTGAAGGCTCCTTCTGTCTTCTCTCTTCTCTCTTCTGCCTTCTCTCAGAAGTGAATGTGCCCTGTCAGGCTCGCTACGACGGCGATCAGTTCGTTCGGGTCAACAGGTTTGGCCACGTGCATCTGGAAGCCGGAGGCCAGAGCGCGCACGCGGTCTTCAGCCCTGGCGTAGGCCGTGACCGCCACCGCCGGAATTTTGCCGCCTTGCTCAGGCCCGCGCGAACGCACTTCGCGGATCAATTCGTAGCCGTCCTTGACCGGCATCGCAATATCCGAAACCAGCGCGTCGGGACGCCAGCGTTCCAGCGCCGCCAGCGCCTCGTCCGCCGATGCTGCGGCGATCACGTCGGCCCCGCAGCCTTCGAGAATGAATTTGAGCATGTCCAGGGTGGCCGGATTATCTTCCACAACCAGCAGGCGCAGGCCGTCCAACTTCCTGCATTCTTCCCCTGCGCTACGCTCCTTCAACTGCCTCACTTCCGATTCCGGCTTCCGGCTCTCCTGTCGCGGCAAATTCGCGGCCGAAGCCAGAGGCAGGCGGATCTTGAACGTCGCTCCCTGGCCTTTGCCCGGGCTTGACGCTGAAACTCCGCCTCCATGCATTTCGACGATGTGACGCACAATCGCCAGCCCCAGACCCAGACCGCTGTATTTGCGCGTGGATGTGCTGTCGGCCTGTCGGAAACGATCGAACACATAAGGCAGGAACTGAGGCTCGATGCCCATCCCGGTGTCGCTGACGGTGATCTCGACCTGGCCTCCGGCGCGTGTCAGCCGCGCTTCGATGCCGCCGCCTTCATTCGTGAACTTGACCGCGTTCGAGAGCAGATTCCAAATGGCCTGCTGCAACCGGTTGGCGTCGCCGAACACCACGCCGCCCTGGTCTTCGATTGCCACCCGCAAGGCGATTCTTTTCGCCTCGGCGCTGGGCCTGACGACATCAATAGCGGCCTGAAGAATGCGCTCGATCTCGACCGGGCGGACTTCGAGCTTGAGCCTGCCGGTGATGATGCGCGAAGTGTCGAGGATGTCGTCAATCAAACTGTTTTGCGCCTGCGCGCTCTGCCCGATCACTTCTATCGCGTGGCGCGACTGATCCTCCGACAGATCTCCGCCGATGAGCATGCGCGCCCAGCCCAGAATCGAAGTCAGAGGCGTGCGCAATTCATGCGAAATCGTCGCCAGAAATTCGTCCTTCATCCGGTTCGCCGCTTCGGCTTCGGCGCGGGCGGCTTTCTCCTGCCGCAGCAGCCGCTCGCGTTCTTCTTCGATTTTCTTGCGCTGGGTGATCTCCACGACAACTGCGTTGATGCCGAGCATACGCCCGTCTTCGTCTTTGATCGGGTAAAAGCTGTCTATGAAGTGGCGGGTAACACCTGGCTGCGAGGGAGTCTCAGTGGTTACCTCGATATTTAAAGCAGGCTCGCCGGTTTCGATTATGCGCTGAAAAATCAGCTCGACCTTCTCATTTACCTCCGGCAAAACCTCAGGCAGCTTGTGTCCCAGATGATCTTCTACCGATAGGCCGTCAATTCTGGCCAGATGATCGTTGATGCTGACGAACCGCAACTCGGTGTCCAGAAAACACAAGCCGGCCGGGGCTGTGGCGTAGATCGCTTCGATCTGCGCCAACTGCCGCCGCGCCTGTTCTTCGCTCCTGCGCAGCGCTTCCTCGGCTTGTTTGCGTTCGGTAATGTCGCGGACGATTGTGAGGAAACATCGCTCCCCACGGACTTCAAGCCACTCGCCCGAGATTGTGACCAGACGCGTCTCGCCCGATCTCCCCTTCACGGCCATCTCAAAGTCACGAATGTTGTTTTGCTCTTTCAGAATCGCCTGCGCGCGCTGGCGTTCCGCCGGATCAACTACGAGGTCAACGAGAGTCCAGCTTTTTCCAATCACCTCCTCGCGGCCATAGCCAAACAGCGTGGCCCAGCTATCGTTAGCCTCAAGAATGACCCCGTCGGACAAGCGGGTGATGACGAGAACATCCGGGCTTGCGCGGAACGCTTTCGCAAAACGCTCCTCGCTCTCGCGCAGCGCTTCCTCAGCCTGCCTGCGCTCGGTAATGTCACGGACGATTGTCAGCCAGCAATGCTCGCCACCAAGATTGAGAGGCTCGGCGGAAAACGAGATCAGACGCGCTTCGCCCGATTTCCGCTTCATTTCAAATTCAAAGTCACGAACGTAATTTTGCTCTTCCAAGATCGCCAACGATCGCTGGCGGTCTGCGGGATTAGCATAAAATCCAAGCTCAATCGTGCTTTTTCCGATCATCTCGTCCCGTTCATAACCAGACAGCGAGACAAAGCTGTCGTTGACTTCAACGATAGCGCCGTCAGAAATGCGGCTGATGACGAGGCCATCCGGGCTGGCGCGAAACGCCTTCGAGAAACGCTCCTCACTCTCGCGCAACGATGCCTCGGCCCGTTTGCGTTCGGTAATATCGTGGCCTATCGTCAGCCAGCAATGCTCGCCGCGAAGCTCAAACGGTTCGGCGGAGAATGTAAACAGACGCATTTCACCCGATTTCCGCCTCATCGCCAGTTCAAAGTCACGAATGCTATTTCGCTCATTCAGTATCGCCACCATGCGCTGGCGAACCGTGGGATCATCATAGAGACCAAGCTCAATCGTGCTTTTCCCGAGCGACTCATCCCGGTCATAGCCGGAGAGCGAACACCAGCTATCGTTAACTTCAAGAATGACGCCGTCAGAGACGCGGGAAATGACGAGAGCGTCGGGACTTGCGCGGAACGCTTTCGAGAATCGCTCCTCGCTCTCGCGCAACTCCTCCTCGGCCCGCTTGCGCTCGGCGATGTCAATAAAAGTAGTGACCGCCGAAACCATGCGGCCTTCCTGATCGGTGATCGGCGCGGAATCAACCGAGAAGATGGTTTCTGTTCCATCACCCCGCCGATACCTCATCTCTTCACCTTTGATCACTTCTCCCGAAATAAGCGCGCGCGCAATGGGATACTCCTCTGACCGATAGGGGCTGCCGTCTTCGTGCAGCGCGCCGTATTGCGTATATCCCCGATAGTCGTCAGAGGGCAGCAGCGAGTGATTCCAAAGCCGTTCCGCTTCGCGATTGTGGAAAAGTGGGCGCCCCGAAGGCGCCTCCGCGATGATTACTCCGATGGGCATCTGTTCGAGAATCTGCCTCAGATGGTTGCGTTTGGCCTCGATCTCATTGAGCAGACGCTCGCGCTCAGCCTCGGCCTGTTTTCGCCCGCTGATATCATGGATGACGATCTGCGCGAACGGCTGTCCCTTCCATTCGAAGCGCACGGCGTTGACCTCTACAGGAAAGCTCCGGCCGTCTTCGCTCCGAAACACGGCCTCGACCTGCGCCGTCAGCGGACCATTGGTCATCAGCATGGTCATGCAATTGCGGCAATGATCCAGATATTCGGGCGCAATGAAGTCGAAGAGATTTCGTCCGGTCATGCGCTCCGGCGAGGCGCCGAGCATCCGCAGCATTGACTGGTTGACCAGATGAATCGTTCCGTCCGGGCCGGTGATCACCACGCCGTCGGGCGAAAGTTCGGTCAGCAGCCGGTAACGCTCTTCACTTTCGCGCAGCGCATCCTCAGCCTGCTTGCGCTCGGTGATGTCAGCCATCGCGCCCGCTACCTTCGACGGCGCGCCGCTCTCGTCGTAATATTTCCGGCCCCGGTCGAGAATGTAAACGTATGAGCCATCGGCGCGGCGGAATCTGTATTCATCAGTCCAGTCAAGATCGCCGCTCTGCAGGAATTCTTCAAATTTGGCGTGAACTCGATCAACGTCTTCGGGATGAATGCTGCCATACCAGTCTTCCAACCCGATCTCCAATTCTCCGGGGCTGTGGCCGAACAGCGGTTTCGCTCCCTCGCTCCACCACAACTGTCTTGTATCAAGATCAATTTCCCAGAGCGCGTCCTGAGTGGCTTCGGTGATGCGCCGCAGCCGCTCTTCGCTCTCGCGCAACGCCCGTTCGGCCAGCTTCTGCTCGGTGACGTCGCGCTGCGTTCCCCAGGCGCGCACGACGGCTCCATTTTCCACGATGCCGGTCAGGTTGTTCAGGAAGTATTTCGTGTTTCCGTACCGGTCAACCTCGTGCGATTCGTTATCGGTCAGGCAATAACCGGCGTGTTTAAAGGCGCGAAGATGGGCGATGTTGCGCGAATCCGATCGAACGAGCAGATCGCCGATCCGCGCGCCCAGAATCTGATCCGCGCGGTCATAACCGTACATCCGCGCCATCGCGTCGTTGCATTCGGCCAGGTAGGCGAATCGGTAAAGCCGCTCGATCTGTTCGTCATCAGGCAGCGTGACCGGGATCGGCTCTTCCAGTTCAAAGCGCCAGATCGCCTCGGAACTCTGCTTGATGAAAGCGCGGTAACGCTCCTCGGTCTCCTCCAAACTCCGGATCGCCCGCGCCCGCTCGACCGATTCCCAGCACCGGTTGGCCACAATCGTTACGAGTTTAATCTCTTCGGGCGACCAGCGGCGCGGCGTCTTCTGCTGGACGGACATCCTTGCCACAAAATCCCCGCCTTTGTTCAACGGCGCGCAAACCATAGCCCGGATTTCCGCCTGCCGCGAAGCTGAAATGTTCATTCCAGCCGGCGTTTCAGCCTCGAGGTCATTGATCACAAACGGGCGGTTTTCCAGTAAGACACGCAACACATCGGGGCCTAAATCCTCAAGGCTGAACCGCCCCACGAGGCTCGGAGTCGCGCCCCGCGTGTAATCGTTCGTAACGACTATGTGATCCTCACCTGCCTTGACTTCGGCGTACATGCAGCGATCCGCGTCCAGATGTTCGCACAGCATTCGGGCGGCGGCTGCCATAATCTCTTCGGGGTCGGCCAGCGGACGCAATGTCTGGTTCAAGTTGGCTACGAATTTGGTCTTCTCCTCCGCAAATTTTCGTTCGGTAATGTCGGTCGCCGTCCCGATGATTTCACGCACACTGCCGTCGTCGTTCCGCGCAAAGATCTTGTCGCAGCTGTGATACCAACGCCAGGCGCCGCTGCTGTGACGTATCCGGTAATCAAATTCGGCGGTTTCGTTATCGCGCAAGTTGGCTAAGCCGTCGAGGTAATCAAGAAACGATGGCCGGTCGTCCGGGTGCATAATAGTTTTGACGAAATCGGACTGGCGAGCTTCCTGTTCCGAATCGTAGCCGAGCGCAACTGCCATGCCGCGATTGACGAAGACGTTCTTCCGGAGTTCCACGTCATAAAGGTAGATCACGCTCGGCGAGACCGCGATGATTTGCTGGGCGAACCGCCGGCTTTTGCGCAACGCTTCATCCACCAGCTTGCGTTCGGTAATGTCGCGCATCACTTTTGCGAAGCCGCGCAGTTGTCCCCTGTAATCGCGCAGCGCAGTGACGCCCGCGTTCGCCCAATAACGCGAACCATCTTTCCGCACGCGCCAGCCTTCTTCTTCATAACTCCCATTTGCCGCCGCGCTTTCCAATGCTCGCCGAGGCTTGCCGCTTTCCATGTCCTCCGGCGTGCGCAAGACCGAAAAGTCACGCCCGATGATCTCATCTTCCGCATACCCGGTAATCCGCTCGGCGCCGGAGTTCCAACTGACTACGCGTCCCTGCGGATCGAGCATAAAGATCGCGTAATCCCTGACGCCTTCGACCAGCACTCGGAAGCGCTCTGCATACTCCAGCTCAATCTTGATGCCCTTCCGAATCCTGTCAATCAGCATGCTGAACGCCGTCCCGACAAACCCCAGCGTCATGGCGGTCGACAGACCCAGAGGGGTTTCGTAAATTAATACCTTCCCTCTGGGCGCGATGAACAGGTAATCGCCGAGCAGCAGCGAGAGAGCGGTCGCCAGCACCCCCTGCCACAAACCTCCGTACCAGGAAGCAATAATTATCGGGAAGACGAAGATGAACAGAGGCAGTTCCTCGTCGAGTAACGGGTCGAGCGTCAGGCGCAAACCAGCGGCGGCGATGACGCCCAGGATGGCGATGGCGTAACGCTCCGTTCGCGTTAATGAAAACATTCGCATAACCATTTGATTCATAGCCAGACGATAGACGTCTCACAAGCGCGGAGGCGCCCCGGAAGCGCGCTGAAATTTGGTTGCAAGAGGTCTAGCCTCCTGATGTGGGGTAATGCAATTAAGAGTCCATTGCTTCAATGCTCCGAGCGGAAATAATCGCAAGAGAAAGGGTAAAGGAGTGATTCAAGCTGTCTTCGACAACGCCTTGCCTGCAACCGGATCGCCGCTTAATATGCGCGCCTCACAATCCGACTAAAACTCACGGAAAATTTATGCTGCGCCTGCTGATGCATCACCTTGAGCGAAAGCTGCACGCGCGTGACATTGACGCGCGCGTGTCGCTCCCTTTCGACTGGGGGCTGGAATTCCTGGACGCCGGCTACGGCTCCATCCACGAGGCGTTTGACTCGCGCCAGTTCATCCAATTCTTCAGGAAGTACAATGCCGAGGCGATTGCCGCCAGCGATAACTTCTACACGCCAGCGGAAAGCTGCGAATCCGATTTTGAACTTTCGGCGTCCGAACCCGGTCCCGATTCTTCGTTCTTCCGGTTGAAATTTCCGAGCGCGATCAACACGCCATATGAAAAGAACAATCTGGTTCACGCGCGGTTCTTTCCCGCCGGGAATGGCGACAGCGCGGTGATCGTTTCGCCGCAATGGAACGCGGGCGAAGATTCGCACGTGGCGTTGTGCCGGGGATTGAACCGCTTCGGGGTTTCGGCGCTGCGGCTGAGCCTGCCCTTTCACGACCGGCGAATGCCCGACGGTTTTACGCGGGCCGATTTTATGGTCAGCGCCAACATTGGCCGCACAATCCAGGCCGTCCGCCAGGCTGTGCTCGACATCCGCCGCGCCGCCGACTGGTTGTTCTTCCAGGGCTACAAACGCGTGGGCGTCGTTGGAACCAGCATCGGTTCGTGCGTTTCGTGGCTGGCCTTCATTCACGACGAAAGGCTGGAAGCGGGCGTCTTCAACATGGTTTCGAGCTGGTTCGGCGACGTGGTCTGGCGGGCGATCACCACGTCGCACATCCGCCGGAGCCTGGAAACCGAATTGTCCGCCGAACAGACGCGCGAGGTGTGGAAGGTGATCAGTCCGAGCGCGCACTCCGGCAGACTCGCGCGCGTGCGCCGTCCGGCTTTGTTGATTTCGGCGGCCTACGACATGAGTTTTTTGCCCGACCTGTCGCAGATATTTTTCGACGATTGCGAACGTCACGGCGTCCCGGCGCGCAAGGTGTTCCTGCCCTGCGGCCATTACACCATCGGACAGACGCCGTTCAAATACATTGACGCTTTCCACATCATCAATTTCTTCCGCAGGCTGTGGCGGTAGAGACGCCGGCTGATCAGATCGCTCCCAACCAGACGTTGATAGTATCAATCCGTGTCACGCCTCTTGAGACCGGGTTGACAAAGAAAAACATACCCGGAAAATGGAGCCATCTCGGCGCGCACAAACACCGATTTAGCTTTTATGACGCCGCTCGACTTCACAGCCAGGCTGCCGGCCTGAATTGACATGTGTTTCCCGTAATGATGAAAACGAATCCGGAAATAACCTCGAAAAAATCCGCCAGCGAGCGCCGCTGGCATGAACCCGCGACTTATCTCACCGCCCTCGTCCTCTGCCTGTGGATTCTCGAAAGGCTGCTGAAATTGCGCCGCGGCGATCTGGCGATCCCGTTTCTTTACGAAGGCGATGGGATGTTTTACAGCATGGTGATCAAAGCGATCATCACGAACGGCTGGTATCTGAAAAACAACATGCTGGGCGCTCCGCATGGGATGGAGTTGCACGACTTTCCGCAGCCCGACAACTTCAGTTACCTTCTGATCAAGCTGATGGGATTGTTCACGTCGAATTACGCGATGGTCTTCAATCTCTTTTACCTGAGCACCTTTCCGCTGACGACCATCTGCACGCTGTACGCGCTCAGGAAATTCGGCGTCTCGCGCGCCCCGGCCATTCTCGCCAGCCTGCTCTACACTTTCACCTATTACCATTTCAGCCGAGGCCAGCATCATCTGATGTACATCGCTTACTATGCCGTGCCGCTGATGGTGATGGTCATTCTGTGGGTATGCTCGGATAAACTCTCGGTAATCAGAACCGGTCAGGGACGGATGAAACTCGCATTGCGGGAACCCAAATTGATCGCCAGCGTCATCATCTGCGTTCTGATCGCCTCGACCGGCGGAGCTTATTATTCATTCTTCGCCATGTGGCTGCTTTTGAGCGTCGCGCTTTTCCTGGCGATTCGTCACAGAAGTTTCGCCAAGCTCATCACGCCTGCATTCCTGATTGCCGTCATCTTCGGAGTGTTCCTGATCAACCTGACGCCGAACATAATCTACCGGCTGAAACACGACAAAGTAGACGCGGCGGAGCGTCTGCCCAGCGAAGCGGAACTTTACGGATTGAAGATCGCGCAATTGCTGGTGCCGGCTGACAATCACCGGATTAAATCGTTCGCCGAATTTAAGCGGGTCTATAACCAGACGCCGCTGTCCACCGAAAATGTTGATTCTTCACTGGGCATTATTGGCAGCGTCGGATTTCTATTTCTGATTGGATGGTTGCTTTATCGAAAGAGCCAGGATGAGGCTGATCAGCGGCGCGAACTCTTCAATCACCTGAGCCTTTTGAACGCTTCGGCTGTTTTGATCGGAACCGTTGGCGGTTTCGGATCGCTGTTCGCCCATCTCGTTTCGCCGCAGATCAGAGCTTACAACCGCCTTAGCGTCTATATCGCGTTCTTCTCCTTCTTTGCTGTCGCCCTGCTGCTCGATGGCCTGTCCCGCAGATTGTTTCAAACAAAATTGCGGCAGACCGGCTTTTGCATCTTGATCCTGCTCTTAATTCTGCTTGGCGTGCTCGATCAGACGAAGAAGCGATTCCAGCCGGAATATGAAGAGGTCAAATCCGAGTACCTGAACGACCGCGACTTCGTTCGGCAGATCGAATCGGCGCTGCCCCGGTCGGCGATGATCTTTCAATTGCCGGTGACCATGTTCCCCGAAGGCGAGACTTACGATTTTTTCAAAGGATATTTGCACTCGGACCATCTGCGGTGGAGTTTCGGCGCAATGCGGGGGCGGAGCGGAGACACCTGGCAAAGAACGGTCGCCGCGATGCCGACTGACAAAATGATCGAGACAGTCGCCATCGCCGGATACAGCGGCGTTTACATTGACCGATGGTATTACGCGGATAGAGGCGCGAAAGTAGAGTCGGAGATTGCTTCCCTGCTGGGAACGACGCCACTGGTCAGCCGCAATGGACGCCTCTCATTCTTCAGCCTGATCGAATACCGCAAGGGACTGAGAGGCGACCCGGAAAAGGCGCTGCACCCGCTGCTGCTATTCTGGCAAAAGGATTTTTCCGACCGGGAGGGCACGGAGGAAAATAACTGGCGCTGGTGTTCGGTAAACGGCGAGTTGCAGATCGAAAACAGCCTGCCGCGCGAAAGACAGGCGATGATCGAGATGACCGTCTCCTCGTTCAATGCTGGCAGTTTGCGAATGGAAGGCCCGCTTATTTCAGACAGGCTGCAAGTCAGTTCGGTGAATACGCCATTCTCCAAAAAAATCTCCATCCCGCCCGGCAAAAACTCGATTCGATTTACCTGTGAGGCGCCGCCTGTCAGACCTCTGCCTGACACACGATTGCTGTGTTTCAGGATAAATAATTTCAGGATGAAGGAAGTGGAGCAGTAGCGGCTAGCGCCGAACGAGAGTCGCAATCAAGCTCACGCCAATCGGCAAAGGCAAACGTGAAACGATGTGGCGTTCAGCGGCAAAGACTGTAGTCAAAACCTCATTGATCAATCCGGGTTTAGTGTCATCAAAGTCGCTGCGCGCGAATTCAGCTTTTCCCAGCGCGCGCCGCGTCCACCGCACGCCCGCCACCGGCGGGAACAGGAGCGTGTTGAAATAGCTGATGCGAGGCGAAGCCAGCCCGGCCCGGTCGAAAGTCCGGCGCAAAGTCTGCCTGGTATAGCGGCGCCGGTGATGGCTGACGACATCCTGACTGCCCCACAAGCTCGGCAGCGCCGGAACTGTCACCAGCAAAAGGCCGCCGGTTTTGACCATCCGCGCCGCTTCGAACAATCCAGCCGCGTCATTATCCAAATGCTCCAGGACGTCCAGAGCCAGAACAGCGTCGAATGAGCCGGAAGCGAACGGAGCCGACTCCAGCTTTCCGATCGCATATTCGATGTGCGGCGGAATGCGGCGCGCGTGCAGCGGCTCAAGATCAATGCCGACGACCTTTCCCTGCGGACTGATAAACTGTTCCAGCCATTGCAATCCCTCTGCCGGCCCGCAGCCCACCGACGCAATCGAGGTTGAACAGCGGGCGCCGAGTTCGCGCCGCAGAACGGATTCGAGAATCCGCTGGCGTCCGCGAAACCACCAATGCCACTGCTCTAAATTTGCATACTGTTTTGCGAATTGCTGCTTCATTGATCAATTAATTCCGCGCCAGTGGCTCACCGCCAGTAGCGCGCCGCCAGTAGCGCGCCGGATGATTGCCCTCGGCGAAATCCTCGCCCGCGCCCACGCTGTTGGCGCAAATTTCAACGCCCGCGCTCGAACGCACGATGTAAAGCGGGCGCCGGCGGACTTCGTCGTAAACGCGGCTCAGATATTCGCCGATTATTCCCAGCATCAGTAGCTGGACGCCGCCAATGAACATGATCACAGCCATCGTCGAAGCCCACCCGCGCGGGCTGTAGATTCCAGCCAGCTTCGTATAAACGGCCCACAGCGCGACCAAAAACCCGGCCAACGCCGCCATCAAACCCAGCCAGGTCGCCATTCGCAACGGCATCGCCGAAAACCCGATGTAGCCCGACAAGGCCAGCCCGAGGAGTTTCCGCATGGTGTATTTCGGGTCGCCCGCATGCCGCGCGTCGCGTTCGTATTCGACGCCGGCCTGTTTGAAGCCGACCCAACTGCGCAATCCGCGCAGGAAGCGGTTGCGCTCCCTTAGCGAGACAAGCGTATCAACCACGCGGCGATCCATGAGGCAGAAATCTCCGGCGTCCAACGGCACGTCAATTTCCGAGATGGCCTTCATCGTGCGATAAAAAATGGCGTAGGCGGCGCGCTTCCAAAGCGCCTCTTTCCGTTTTTTCCGCACCGCGTAAACGACGTCGCATCCCTGCCGCCAACGCCGGATGAATTCTTCGATCAATTCGGGTGGGTCTTGCAAATCGGCGTCCATCAGCGCCACCGCGTCGCCCGCAGCCACGTCAAGCCCGGCCTGAAGCGCGGCCTGATGGCCGAAGTTGCGCGAGAAATGAATCGCCTTGAAACGCGGGTCGCTCGCGTGAAAATCGTCAACGATCAGATCGGAACCGTCCCGGCTGCCGTCGTCAACGAACAAAACTTCAAATGATCCGCCCGCGCACTCTTCCAGAATCGGCGTCAGCCGGGTCTTCAACTCCCGCAGCGTTTCGCGTTCGTTGTACACAGGAAGAATAACGGAGATTGTTGGCCGCATAAGCAGAAAATCGTCGTTATTGATGTTGGGGGGACTTTCAGGGAGGGCAGATTCTATAGGGGCGGCGCGTCGAATGTCCAGACAATGCAAGGCGAGGCGTTGCCGAGCGTAGTCGCGCCGATGTATCCTGAGAAAGAGGTATGCCTATGGAAATCACGTTGACCATTCCGGATGAAATTGCGGCGGACTTGCAGAATGGCTCCGCCGCCCCGCTCTCGCGCCGGTTGCTGGAACTGCTCGCGATCGAGCTTTACAAAGCCGATGTCTTCACGAGCCGCCAGGTAAGAGAGTTTCTCGGATTTGAAACCCGAGAAGAGCTTTGGGAGTTGTTCAAGAAATACGACGTGCGCGACCATCATTTCACGATGGAAGAGTTGGAAAAGGAGAGAGCGACAGCCGCCG
>WBZO01000964.1_pt1 | contig 50848 bp, 45 predicted proteins | sample 5204261 | NCBI WGS metagenome assembly WBZO01 (sample SAMN12412400, study PRJNA552823) | activated sludge metagenome | isolation source: activated sludge from anammox sidestream of wastewater treatment plant... | place: USA: North Carolina | collected 2017-09
CGTGCTCGTGACGCTCGCCGCGTACGCCTTCGCGCGCTTCGAGTTTCCCGGCCGCAACGTGCTCTTCGCGCTCGTCCTCGTGCAGCTCATGATCATGCCCGACGTGCTCATCGTCGAGAACTACCGCACGATGGCGTTCCTCGGCATCCGCGACACGATCCTCGCCATCGGCCTGCCGTACATGGCGAGCGCCTTCGGGATCTTCCTCTTGCGCCAGACGTTCAAGACCGTCCCGCGCGAACTGGACGACGCCGCGCGCGTCGAGGGTTGCACCCCGCTGCAGGTGCTCTTCAAGGTCTACGTGCCGCTCGCCCGCCCCACGTATCTCGCCTACGCGCTCGTCTCGGTGAGCTACCACTGGAACAACTTCCTGTGGCCGCTCATCATCACCAACTCGGTCGAGTCGCGACCGGTGACCGTCGGCTTGCAGGTGTTCTCGGCGACCGATCAGGGCCTCGACTGGTCGATCATCACCGCCGCCACCTTGCTGTCGACCGCGCCGCTCCTCATCGCGTTCCTGCTCTTCCAGCGGCAGTTCGTGCAGTCGTTCATGCGCGCGGGGATCCGGTAGGGGCGTTGCGCGTGATTCCGACCGGACCGTCATGGGAAGCGTCGCGAGTGAAGTCTCGAATCGCCCGGTGAAGGCGTCCCGCATCGAGAGGGCGCGCTCGCCTGGGTCGAGCGGTGCGCGGCTTGCGCCGGTGCGGTCGACGGGACGCCGCCGCCCACGATCGGCGGACTCGCCCGATGCCTGACGCACGCACGTACGCCACGCTCGCCGCCGCTCGCACTGCGCTCGAACGGGGCGAGACCAGCGCCCGAGGGTTGGCCGAGGTGCAACTCGCGCGCGTCGCGGCGACCGAGCGCGACATCGGCGCCTGGGCGCACGTCGACCCGGCGCACGTCCGCGACGAGGCGCGACGCGCCGACGATGCGCATTGCGCGGGCATGCTCGGCGGCATGGGGATCGGCGTCAAGGACATCATTGCCACGGCCGACCTGCCGACCGCCTTCGGCACCGACATCCACGCCGGCCATCGCCCCGAGCACGACGCGGCCTGCATCGCGCGCCTGCGCGCCGCCGGCGCGTACGTGTTCGGCAAGACCGTGACCACGCCGTTCGCGTTCATGGACCCCGCGCGAACGCGCAACCCGTGGAATCGCGCGCACACGCCAGGCGGCTCGTCGTCGGGGTCGGCGGCGGCGGTGGCTGCGGGTCACGTGCTCGCCGCGATCGGCACGCAGACCAACGGTTCGGTGATTCGCCCGGCAGCGTACTGCGGCGTGGTCGGCTACAAGCCGACGATCGGGGCGATTCCCGTCGGCGGCGTACACCCTTTCAGCCCGACGCTCGACACCGTCGGCACGTTCGCACCCAGCGTCGCGGATGCGGCGTGGCTCGCGAGCGTACTGGCACGGAACCGGGCCATCGCCCCGAGGGTCGTCCTCCCCGAGCATCGGCCGCGCCTCGCGTGGCTCGCGAAGTTTCCCTGGGTCGAGCCGGACTCCGCGACGCTGCGCGCGCTTGTCGCGGCGCTCGATCGGATCGGCGACGATGCGCAGGTCGCGCCCATCGCGGTCCCCGACGCCTGGTCTGGCGCGAAGGCGGTGCAGCGCACGATCATGATCAAGGAAGGCAGCGAAGTCCTGGGCGGCCTGCAGGCGCGTGAGCGCGCGCGCATGCCACCGGCGGTCAACGCCGCGATCGACGAGGGTTGCGCCATCGTCGACGAGCGCTACCGGGAGGCGCTGGTCGAGCGCGAGCGCGCGATCGCGTTCTTCAGCGGTTGGCTGGACGAGTTCGATGCCGTGCTGTCGCCTGCCGCGCCGTCGACCGCGCCCGCCGGACTGGGCAGTACCGGAGACCCATCGTGCTGCACACTGTGGTCGCTGCTCGGGTTCCCGGCGCTGTCGATTCCCGTCGCGCTCGCCGACGGCCTGCCCGTGGGCCTGCAGCTCGCTGCACCGCAGGGGCGCGACGATTCGCTGCTCGCGGCCGCGGCGTGGTGCGAAGCGCGCATTCGGTTCGCACCGAACCCGTGAGCTGCGCCACGCGTCGCGGACGTGGCGTCGCGCCTGCCCCGACCGCACCCTGCCAGAGGAGGGATCGCCATGCCCGTCATCACCAACATCGAGGATCTGCGCGTGCTCGCCGAGAAACGCGTGCCGCGCATGTTCTACGACTACGCCGATTCGGGCTCGTGGACCGAAGGGACCTACCGCGCCAACGAACGCGACTTCCAGCGCATCCTGCTGCGCCAGCGCGTCGCGGTGAACATGGAGAATCGCAGCACCGCTACGACGATGGTCGGCCAGGGCGTGAAGATGCCGGTCGCGATCGCACCGGTCGGGCTGACCGGCATGCAGCACGCCGACGGCGAGATCCACGCCGCGCGCGCGGCGGAGAAGTTCGGCATCCCGTTCACGCTGTCGACGATGAGCATCTGCTCGATCGAAGACATCGCCGAGCACACGAGCGCGCCGTTCTGGTTCCAGCTCTACATGATGCGCGACCGCGACGCGATGGCGCGCATGATCGATCGCTGCAAGACGGCGAAGTGCAGCGCGCTCGTTCTCACGCTCGACTTGCAGGTGATCGGCCAGCGCCACAAGGACCTGAAGAATGGCCTGACCGCGCCGCCGCGGCCGACGCTCGCCAACATCGTCAATCTGATGACCAAGCCGCGCTGGTGCCTCGGGATGGCGGGGACGCGGCGCCACACGTTTCGCAACCTCGTCGGCCACGTCAAGGGCGTGAGCGACATGAGCTCGCTCGCGGCGTGGACCAACGAGCAGTTCGACCCGCGCCTGTCGTGGGCCGACGTCGAGTGGGTCAAGAACCAATGGGGCGGCAAGCTCGTCCTCAAGGGCATCATGGAAGTCGACGACGCGCGCCTCGCGGTGCAAAGCGGTGCCGACGCGATCGTGGTCAGCAACCACGGCGGGCGCCAGCTCGACGGCGCGCCGTCGTCCATCGCCGCGCTGCCGGCGATCGTCGACGCCGTCGGTTCGCAGGTCGAAGTCCACATGGATAGCGGCATCCGCTCCGGGCAGGACGTGCTCAAGGCCTGGGCGCTCGGCGCGCGCGGCACCTACATCGGCCGGGCGATGGCCTACGGCCTCGGGGCGATGGGCGAAGCCGGCGTCACGAAGGCCCTGCAGATCATCCACAAGGAGCTCGACGTGACGATGGCGTTCTGCGGCCACACCGATATCCGCAACGTCGACCGCTCGATTCTCGTCCCGGGGACGCTGCCCGCCTGATCGGTCGTGAACGCGGCAGCGACGTGGTGCATCGTGTCCGGGTCGGGCCGCAGCGTTGCGCTCTTCGATCGAGCGCGATCCGATCAGTCCCCGAGGCCCACGTGGAGCTTGTAGCGCCAGACCACCGCCTGCCCGTCGATCTCGCAGCGTGGCCGTTCGAACGGTGCTCCAGGAACCTTGACCATCCAGCGACCGTGGTATTCGCGGCACAGCGCGTCTTCGGCCACGCAGCCACGTCCCCGGATGAAGTAGCGTAGCGGCGTGGGGAGTGCATCGTCCGGGTATCCGTGGCGGGTGAAGGCAACCGCTGCGGCGGAGCGGCCCATGCAAGAGCAGGTGCCGCGCCAAGGCTCGTAGCGCGAAGCGCCGGGGTACGGCTCCCAAGTGCCGCCACTGCGTACGCATGGCAGGTACGCCACGACGCTCGGGGCAAGAGGCGCGAGCGGGCGCGCCACGCAGTAAGACATCGTCGCATCGCCGCCCGGCGGGCAGGGCGAGCGCGTGCAGGTGAATGTCGTGTGTACGCGGCACAGCGCGTCGCTCGCACAGGTGGCGACCGGCCGCTTCTCACAGGTGGGCGGGGCGCGATTGGCGGGCGTGCAAAGCTCGATGGCGCGAGGAAAGTGGGCGCTAACTTCCGGTTCGCTTCGCAGCAGTCGGCACGCTTCGGCCACGATCGCCTCGCTCGGGTCCGGGCCGTCCGCCGGCGGGGCCGCCGGTGCCTGCGGCGCGGAGGCCGCCACGAAGCCGGCGGCCACAAACGCCGTCAATGCACGCCACGGGTTTCGCACCGTTTACCCTCCTCGCGTTCTCGTCGCCCATGACAACGTCGGCGTGCGGCGTTCGGGGTCGACGCCGGGCCGCCTGCACCGAAGGCCCTGCGCCGGGCCGCGCGTGGGCGACGCCTGCGATCACGGGCGATCCCGCCACGGTGCGAACCGGGCGGCGGGTTCAGGGCTTGGCGCGCGGACGATCGAGCCAATGCAACTCGATCAGCCGGGATCGCAGCAGCAGTCCCTGGCGACTTCGAACGAGCACGCGCACGTCGACGCCGAGCGCGGGGTTGGCCGCCATGACCTCGCCCTCGACGGCGGAGGTGAAGCGCAGGAGGTCCGCCGCGTCCGGGCGCGGCGGTGCCACCGTGAAGCCGCGTGCGGCGAGTTCCTTCGCGTACCAGGCGACGATCGCCGGCGCCTCGTCGTGACTGAGAAGCTCGAGGTCGCCGGACTTCGACGGCCGACCCTGGTCTTCGACCGTGCGCCCGGCCTTGATCCGCAGCGTATCGGGCATCACCGGGACCCACTCGGGCACCGCGACGTCGGGCCCTGAGACCTGCGTCGTCCTCGAGCCATCGGCGTTCTGGAACCAGACGGTTTGCTCACCCATGACGCGGGCGATCACCCAACCGAAATACGGGTTGCCGACCAGGAAGGCGATGAGGATTCCGATCGCCACCACGACCAGCCCGAAGAGTCCGCGTCGCATCGCGGCATTGTGCCACCGGGAGGGCGATTATCGCCGTGAACAACGGCCGGTCGTCAGCCCCGGCAGCGATCACCTCGCCGAACCGTTCGCACGCGCTCGGACCACCTCACGCAAGGCAGCGTCATCGCAGCTCCGCGTCGGGCGACACGACAGTCACCGTCGGGAAGTAACTGCGATAACGTCGCGCATCGCGCGTCAAGATGTTCCAGCCCTGCACTGCGGCGTGCGCGCCGATGAAGAAATCCGCGAGCACGTTGGACTTCCTCCCGCCCTCGCGGCGGTACCTTATGAAGGCGCGTCCGGCCAGGAACAGCGCCGGGCGGGGCAGTTCCTGGACGATGAGCCCCATCGCTTCGATGATCGAATCGAGCGCCTGCACCGAATCGAATGCGAGCGACAGTTCCGCGTAGATCACGGGGTTGATGGCGAGCTCGTGCACCTGCGACTGCGCCCGCAACTGGTGGAGCGACCAATCGGCCCACGCCGGATCGTCTTCCAGCACGTCGAGCAGGACATTGGTGTCGACGAGAAGCATCGACGCCTTCAATCCTCTCCGCGCAGCAGCGCCATCAGGTCATCGGTGCGCCACTTCTGCTGGGCCTTGCCCCGCGCGGCTTCGAAGCGGTCGCGCTTCGCGGCGTGGCCCTTGCCGGGCGTCGGGCCGCCCGCCTTGAGCACCACGACTTCCCCTTCGCGGTTCACCCCGAACTCCACCCGGTCGCCGGGCGCGAGACGCAGCGCGTCGCGCACCTTCTTCGGGATGGTGACCTGGCCCTTGACGGTCATGGTGGTTGCCATCGATGGATGCCCACGTAATACCTTGACGGTCATTGTATTACAACGACCCGCCCGGCGTGCGGCGAGGCGCCTTGCATCGCCCGCGATCCGCTGGTTTGATCGAGCGACGGCAAGGGTGGGGCCCACCGCGCGGGAGTGACCCATCGCGCGATCTCGCCTCCCACCCCGCACAACCCTGGGATCGGCCGGCGCGACATGTTGCAGCAACCGGTCAGCGCGAGCACGGCGATGAGCCCCGCCGCCGGCAGCGCGGCGGCCATGCGTGCGCGTCGTTCGTGTTGCATCGCACCCTTCGCGAGACGTCGATGTACTCGGCATAATAGGGCGGAGCGAACTGTCGCGCCCTTGCCGGACGCCGATCCGCGTGCCCAATGACGACGCAAGCCGGGCCAGCCAGCGTGAGGTGCGCATCACCCTCGCCGGGCTCGTCGGCATTGCGGTCGTCGTCGTGCTCCTCGTCTTCGCGCTGCCGCGTACGCCTCCTCCTCCTCCGTCGCTCGCCGATCCGGGGGAGGCGTTCGTCGATCGCACCGGGATCGTGTCGCCGCAGTTCGCGCACGAGTGGGCCGGGGCGCTCCTCAACGACGACCGCGCGCAGATCGTGGTGTACGTCGACCGCCGGCCGCCGGAGGGTGAATTCGCCGCGTGGGCGATTCAGACCGCGAGCGACTGGAAAGTGGGCGCAGCGAAGGACGACACCGGTGTCGTGCTGTTCGTGTTCACCGAACCGCGCCTCGCGCGCATCGAGGTGGGCTATGGTCTCGAGGATCGTCTGACGGATGCACGCGTGCGCCGGCTGCTCGAAGACCATCTCGTCCCCGCGTTTGCGCTGGGGCGCTACGAGCAGGGATTCGACGACCTGATCGGGGCGATGCGCAAGGCGTTGGGCGGTGAAGACGCGGACTCGATCCACGCGCGCGCCGCTGCCGCACGCAAGCGCGACGACGTGCCGTGGATCGCGCAGGTCGGCCCCGCATTTGCGCGTACGCCGCGCGTGATCGCCGCGACCGCCGGTGCATTCATGCAAGGCGACGCCGGCACGCGCATCGCCATCGTCGTGGCGTCGGGGGTCGCGCTTGCCATCGCCGCCTTCGGCGTCACGATGTTCGGCAACACGGTCTGGCGCCTGGTTCGTCTTCCCTCGACGTTGCGCGCGCGCCGCGTCGAGGGCTCGAGCAGCGCCCTGTCGACGAGCGGGTACGAGATCGTGATGGGCTGCGTGGGCGTTGGGATCGCGGTGACGCTTCTCATGTTCGTGCTGCTCGCGGGGGACAGCTTCTTTACCCGCAAAGGCAGCTTTGCAGGCGCGGGCGCGATGGTCACGTGGCAGGCACCGCGTTGACCGCGATGCGGCCACCGGCACGTCGTGTAAGGTACGCCTCGCCATCCTCGATCCACCACGGGAGACCCCGATGACAGCCATTTCCCCCGAGGGCAAGGTTCGTGTCGCCGTCGTGCAGGCAGGCTCGGTGCCGTTCGATACCGCGGCGTGCGTGAACAAGGCACTGCGGCTCACGGCGCAGGCCGCAGCCGAAGGCGCGAAGCTCGTGCTCTTCCCCGAGGCGTTCATCGTCGGCTATCCGAAGGGCTTGAGCTACGGGCTCGTGATCGGCGCCCGTGATCCGGTCGGGCGCGAGGAGTATCGCCTGTATCTCGACGCGGCGATCGACGTGCCGGGTCCGCACACGCAACGCTTGGGCGAGGCGGCGGCGGAGCATCGCGTCTATCTCGTCGTCGGTGTCATCGAGCGGGAGCTTGGCACCTGCTATTGCACGGTGCTCTTCTTCGGGCCCGACGGCGCGCTCCTCGGCAAGCATCGCAAGCTCATGCCGACGGCGCTGGAGCGCATGATCTGGGGCTTCGGCGACGGCTCGATGCTCACCGTGGTCGACAGCCCCTACGGCCGCATCGGCTCGGTCATCTGCTGGGAGAACTACATGCCGATGCTGCGCATGGCGATGTACGCGAAGAACGTCCAGCTCTACTGCGCGCCGACCGCCGACGACCGTGACACCTGGTTGCCGTCGATGCAGCACGTCGCCCTCGAAGGACGCTGCTTCGTACTGTCGGCGTGCCAGTTCCTGCGCAAGAAGGACTTTCCGGCGTCGGTGCGCGTGTCGCTCGGCGACTCGCCCGATGCGGTGCTCATGCGTGGCGGCAGCGCGATCGTGAGCCCGCTGGGCAAGGTCCTTGCCGGGCCGAACTTCGAAGGCGAGACGATTCTCACCGCCGAACTCGACCTCGCCGAGATTGGCCGCGGCAAGTTCGATTTCGACGCGGCCGGCCATTACAGCCGGCCCGACGTGTTTCAACTGGTCGTCAACGAGGAGCCGATGTCGGCGGTCGTCGCGAAATCGTGACCCGGCAGGCGCTCGTCCACGCTTCGGGGGAGCGGGGAGCGCTCATCGCTCGACACGTGCTGCGTCGCGGCCGCCCGCCGCCCGGTCGAAGGTCGCGCTCACGCGTCCACGCGCCACGCGGCTGTTGGTGCAGGCGCCAGAATTGCCCGGCGCGGGCATCGCGGGTCGAGGCCTACGTCCTCGCTTGGCTCGGGCCCCGGCCTCAAGCGGTCAGCTTTCGTGCGACGTCCAGCAAGCGAAGCGTCTGCGCGCGGATCGAGGCCTTGGCGGCATCGTCGAGCGGCTGCCCTTGCGTGTGGCTGTAGCCGTAGGGATTGCCGCCGGTCTTGTAGATCGCGGGATCGGTGTAGCCGGGGGCGACGACGATGCTGCCCCAATGGATCGCCGTGGCGTAGAACGACATCAGCGTCTGTTCCTGTCCGCCGTGCGCATTCATCGCCGACGTCATCGCCGAGATCGCCTTGCCGGCGAGCTTGCCCTCGCCCCAGATCGGTCCCAGCGTGTCGATGAAGGCGCGCATCTGGCTCGCCTGCACGGCAAACCGTGTCGGGCACGAGAACAGGTACGCATCGGCCCAGGCCAGGTCGTCGGGGGTCGCGTGCGGCACGTCGGCCGTTCTTTCCGCGTGCGCTTGCCAGGCATCGACACCGGCGACGACTTCTTCGGGCGCGGTTTCGCGGACCTTGCGCAGCCGCACGTCGGCGCCGGCCGCCTTGGCAGCTTCCACGGCAACGGACGCCATCTGGTGGTTGGTGCCGTACGTCGAGTAGTAGATGACGGCCAACTTGACGCTCATGACGATCTCCTTCATGTTTTCGGTTCGCGAGCAGCGCGTGGCGCGCAGGCTCCGCGAGGCTTTTTCTCGGGCGGGAGGGATCGCGGCGGGCGCGACCTGCGACCGTTGCCATGCACGATGTCACGCTTCACCCCGGGTTTGCGGCATGACACCGTGCTTCCATTGTAGGGTCGCACCGCGCGAAACCGGTGCCCAGGATCTGGCCACTGCGTTCCACAATTGCAACAATGGAGGGCATGGCAACGACCGACCTGCGTGCGGACGACTTGATCCTCTTTGCGCGCATCGTCGATGCGGGCAGTCTCACGCGCGCCGCCGAGGTCACGGGACATCCGAAAGCGACGCTTTCGCGCCGGCTGTCCGGGCTCGAGAGAAGCCTCGGCGAGCGCCTGATCCAGCGCGGCACGCGGCACTGGGCCCTCACTGAATTCGGCGCGCGCATGCTGGAGCACGCGCGACGCGTGAGCGAGCATCGCGACGAGGCCCTGGCGCTCGCGCTCAATCGTCGGGCCGAGCCGGAGGGGACGTTACGGGTGTCGCTGCCGCCCGATTTCCGGCAACTGCCGCTGGCCGACGTCATCGCCCAGTTCGTCCAGCGCCATCCGAACGTCCGCCTCGAGCTCGACCTGTCGGCGCGGCGCGTGGATCTCGTCGCCGAGCACTTCGACGTTGCGGTACGTGCCGCCGCGCGCCTGCCCGATGACAACACGCTGGTCGCGCGCCACCTCATCACGCAACACAGTGGTCTGTATGCGAGTGATGCCTACCTCGCCCGGTACGGCAGTCCCGCCGCGCCGGCGGCGCTGCTCGACCACTTCGGTCTCATGCTCGCCACCGGCAGCGAGGCGCAGCCCTGGCGCCTGTCACGCCGTGACGAGCACTGGGAAGGCATGCCGCGGCAGGTGCTCACGGCCAACTCGCTGGGGCTGCAGCAGGAATTGGCGATGCGAGGCTTGGGCATCGTGGAGCTCTCGCGCCGTGTCGCCAGCGAATCGATCGAGCAAGGGCGGCTTCGGCGCGTCTTGCCGGACTGGCATTGTCCGGCGGTGACGATCTGGTGCGTGACCGCGGGGCGGCGTCTGCTCCCCAGGCGCAGTGAAGCGTTCATCGACGTCCTTCGAACGGTCCTGCGCGACGGCGACAACGGGCTTACGTGATCGCTATCATTGCGGGCGGCACGCTCGCCACGTCTTTGGTCATGGCCGGCGGATCATGAGGCATGCATCGCACCGTGGCGTGTATCGACATGTCGCAATCGGACAGGGTGATCGATGAACAAGCGGACGACCGGCATTGTGACCTTCACCGTCGTGAGCGTCGCGCTGTGGGGTCTTGCCGCCTATCTCCTCGCCAACGCCGGGGCGGCGAAGGATCTGCGCACGTGGGGCTTCGCTGCCGGCTTTGCCGCATCGATGCTCACGTTGCACACGATCCTGTTCGCGATCTTCGCCGATCGAAAGTCATTGACGGCGGAATGGTTTCGGCGCAACGGAAAGCGCATCGAGGCGGAGGTCGTCAAGGTCGGCCGGCGCGGGCATCGATCCGCCTGGCGCATCAAGGCGCGGCATCGTGATCCCCGATCCGGCGCCGAGGCGAGCTTCAAGAGCGATCTGCTCCGCGTGAATCCGGACCGGAAGTTTCAACCGGGTGACAAGATCACGGTCTACCTTCATCCGACGGATTCGCGGCGGTACTGGGTCGACACCGGCCTGCCGAGCAAGTACCTCTGATCGCGGCCGGGCGCGCTTGCCTTCAGGCCGCTGCCCTACGTGTATCCCACAGGCCCACGGCGAGGAGGACGGCCGTGGTGAGCCCTCCCATCGCAAATCGAATCATCGCCGGGGTGAAGCCGGCGCGGCTTCCTGCACGGGAACCGCCACCGCGTACAGCGTCGTCTCGCGCCGCGCGTGCCGGCGATGCGGCGGCAGCGCGGCGCTATGATGCACGCTTCCGGCGCGAGTACGACGAAAGGAACAGCGGATGCGGCTCATCACCTGGAACGTGCAATGGTGTCGCGGAGTCGATCACCGCGTCGATCCGGCGCGCGTGATCGCGCAGGCGAAGCGGATCACCGACTTCGACGTCCTGTGCCTGCAGGAAGTGGCCGACAACTATCCCGACCCGCTGCTGCCCGACGGTCGCGCGGAGGACCAGTTCGCGCTCCTCGCAGCGCTCCTTCCGGGCTACACCGCGGTGCCCGGAGTCGCGGTCGACCAGTGGGGCGATGCAGGCACGCGCCGGCGCTTCGGCAACATGATCCTCACCCGCCTGCCCGTGTTGCAGGCGTACCGCCATCTGCTCCCGTACCCCGCGGATCACGGCGTTCCCAGCATGCCGCGCGTCGCGGTGGAGGCGGTCGTGCGCGCACCGTTGGGCGACCTTCGCATCGTCACGACGCATCTCGAGTACTACTCGCCGACGAAGCGTGCCGCACAGGTCGAGGCATTGCGGGCGATCTACGCCGAGGGCGCCGCGTACGCCGCCAATCCGCGCGTGGCCCAGCGCGACGAGGGTCCGTATCAGGCGCAGCCTCGTCCGCTTCCCACCGTGATCACCGGGGATTTCAACCTCGAGCCCGACGATCCGCTGCACGCGCGGATGGTTGCGCCGATCGCACCGGGCGTACCGGTGCTTCTCGACGCGTGGGAGGTCAAACACCCCGGACGGGCGCATCCGCCGACGTTCAAGGTCTACGAGAAACTCATCCCCGGAGAGCCCGAGCTCCACTGCGACTTCATCTTCGTCAACGAACCGCTGCGCGAGCGCATCGTGCGCATCGACGTCGACACCATCACGCAGGTCTCCGATCACCAGCCGGTCGTGCTCGAGCTCGCCTGATCGCACCGCGCCCATCGCCCAAGGCGTCACGCGCCCTTCGTGGCGGCGTCGCCGCGATGGCCGACACCGGCGTCGCTAGAATAGAGGGTTCGGCGTACGACCCGTGCGCTGCCCCGTCCCGCCCGAGCGCGACCCCCGACCTTGACGCCCGAAAGCCCGCTTGACTTCACCGGCGAGCGCTTCCTCCCCGAAGTGCGCGGCGCGATCTATTACGAGCATTGGCACCGCTACGCGGTATTGGCCGATGTCGTCACGGGCAAGCGCGTCCTCGACGCCGCGTCGGGGGAGGGCTACGGCAGTCATCTCCTGGCGCGCACCGCCGCGCAGGTGACCGCGGTCGACGTCTCGCCGGATGCCGTCGCGTACGCCACGCGTCGCTATCACCGGGCCAACCTCGAGTACGTGGTCGGCTCGGTCACCGCGCTGCCGCTTCCCTCCGGCAGCATCGACGTCGTCGTCTCGTTCGAGACGATCGAGCACCTCGCGGCGCAAGCCGAAATGCTCGCCGAGTTTCGTCGCGTGCTGACCGCGGACGGCGTGCTCGTCGTCTCGTCACCCAATCGCCCGGTCTACAACGAGGCGGGGGGCGAGGCCAATCACTTCCACGTGCGGGAGCTCGACCGCGACGAACTCGCGGCGCTGCTTGCGCCGCAGTTTCCGCAGCAGGCCTGGTACGCGCAGCGCGTCGTCGCGCAATCGGCGCTGTGGGCGGAAGGCGGCGTTGCGGGCGCGCCGGCGTGCCTCGCGCTGGCCGACGAGGCTCCCGTGGTCGCCGCGGCGCCCGCCGCGCCGATGTATTTCGTCGTGATCGCCGCGGCGCCTGGCGTCGCGCTGCCCACGCTTCCGGCACTCTCGCTCTTCGACGACGGCACGCTGTCGCTGTGGCGCGATTACGCACGCGCCGTCACCCGCGAGCGGACGCTCGCCTGGGATGAGCTCGCCGCGCGCAAGATCGCCGAGGAGCGGCTTGCCGAGCTCGTTCCGGCGCTCAATGCGCTGTCGAGCGCGCGCGAGGCGAACGCGGTCTTGACCGGACGCGTCGGCGAACTCGACGCGGGACTGACGCAGGCGCGCGAGCAGGCGCAAGCACTCGCCACGGCGCTGGCCACCGCGACCACCGCACGCGCCGAAGCCGACGCCGCCCTCCAGCGCGAGCGGGCCGAGCATGTCGACACGCGCAAGCGTCTCGCGTACCGCGAGTCGGTGCGCGGATGGCTGCGCTATCCGCTGGCGGCGGTCCGGCAGCGCTTCGCTTCGGACCGCTGAGCCGTCGCGTGATGCCGATCGTCGACGTCGTCGTTCCCGTGCACGGCGCGCTGCAGGCGCTGCGCCGTTGCATCGACAGCGTCCTCGCATCACGCAACACCGTGGACATCGAGCTCGTCGTCGTCGACGACGGCAACACCGATCCGGCGCTCGTCGACTACCTCGCGGAACTGCGAGCGCAGCGGCGCGCGACCATCGTCACGCAGGCGTCGCGTCAGGGTTTCGCGGCGAGCGTCAACCGCGCCGTCGCCTTGCACCGCGAGCGCGACGTCGTCGTCCTGCAGTCGGACGCCGAGGTCGCCAACGACTGGCTCGACCGGCTGCGTGCGCACGCCGGCGCCGCCGACGTGGGTGTCATCGGCGGCTTCACGAATGCCGCGGGCATCGCGACGTACCCGTTGCCGCGCCACGCCAATGCCCTGCCTCCGGGCGAGACGGTCGCAAGCCTCGATGCGACCTTTGCCCGGGCGAGCCCCGGCGGCGCCGCGGCAATGCCGGTGGTGACCGGGCCGTGCCTGTATTTCCGGCGCGAGTGTCTCGAGACGATCGGCGTGCTGGACGCGGTACCGCTCGGCGGCGATCACGGCGTCGAGATCGACTTCTGCCTGCGTGCCGCCAGCGCGGGCTTTCGCCATCTCCTCGCCGGCGACGTCTTCGTGGGGCACGAAGGGCACGCGTCGTGCGCGTCGTGGGACGAAGGCGAGCTCTTCGCTGCCCGCGCCCAGCAGGCGCTGATGAAGCTCTACCCCGCGTATCGCGCGCAGACGCAGCAGATCGATGCGGGCGACCCCGGCCGGCCGTTTGCGCGGCGCGTCGACCTCGCGCGGCTCGCGCGCTCACCGCGCCACCCGATCGTCTTCGTGTCGCATCCGTGGGGCGGCGGCATTCGCCGTTACATGCACGATCTCGTTGCACTGACCGAAGATCGCTGCGACGTCCTGTTCCTCGAGCCTGCGGTGGACGACACGGTGAAGCTCTCGTGGCCGAAGGCCGGCGAGGCGTTCGCGCTGTACTTCACCTTGCCGCACGAATTCGATGCGCTCGTGGCGACGTTGCGCGCCATCGGGGTCGAGCGGCTGCATTTTCACCACGTGCACCTGCAGCCGCAGACGATCGTCGATCTACCCGGCCGGCTCGGCGTGCCGTACGACTACACGCTGCACGACTACCACCCGATCTGCCCGCAGTATCACCTCGTCACCGAGGATGGTCGCTACTGCGGTGAGCCCGACAACGCGGGATGCGCCGCGTGCCTCGGCAAGCGTCCGGCGCTGTGGGGCCTCGACATCGTGACCTGGCGCGCGCTCTTCGCGCGCCTGTTGCGCGGCGCGGATCGCGTGATCGCGCCATCGAACGACGTGGCCACGCGCATGCACCGCTACCTTCCCGACCGCGAAATCGTGGTGTGGCCGCATCCGGAGGGTCCCATCGCGCCGATGCCGCGCATCGTCCGCGTCGCGATCCTCGGCAACCTCTCGCCGGAGAAGGGGTTGCACGTGGTGGCGGCGTGCGTGCGCGACGCCGTCGACCGTGCGCTGCCGCTCGCCTTCCGGATCCTGGGGTCGACGACCGAGCCGATCGCACAGGCCCCGGAGGCGCCGCTCACGATCTACGGACAGTACGCCGAGGGCGACCTGCCGCGGCTCATCGCCGCGGAGCGCCCCGACGTGCTCCTCTTCGCGGCACAGGTTCCCGAGACGTACGCGTACACGATGTCGGTGGCGCTCGCTTCCGGCCTTCCGATCGTGGCATCCGCGCTCGGCGCCCTTCCCGAGCGGCTTGCCGGAGCGCCGCGCTCGACCACCGTGGCGTGGGACGCACCGGCCGCGCACTGGAACGATGCACTCCTGGCCGCCGGCGGCAGCGACGAGCGCGCACGCGCGATCCCCGCGGCGCGCAGTGCCGCCGCGGTGTGAGCACGATGGATCCGACCCGTTACCGCACGCTGTACCTCGCTGCGCTCCCGTCGGGTCCGCGCGTCGCCGCCACCGACGTGGCGTTGCCGGCGCTCGCCCAGGAGAATTTCTATCTCGCCGAGGGCGCGGTCGAGATCGTCGCGCTGCCCTTGCCGCAGCTCTACGTTGCCGGCGTCGAATGCGGGCATACCGCGGCTCGCATCGAACTCAAGCACCAGATCGACACCGTCCACGCGCAACTCGAGCAGTTGCGCGAGCTGCGCGATCGGGCCACCGACGACCGCGAGCACCTCGCCCGCGAGGTGGTCGCGACACAGCGCGCCTTCCACACCGCACAGATCCAGATCGCCGAGACGCAGGCGTACGCGGGTCACATGGAAACGCAGGCGAGGAAGCTGGGCGAGCACGTCGCGCACCTCGACGCCGAGCTCGTCACCGCCCGTGACCGCATCAAGAGCATCGAGACGTCGCTTCCCTGGCGCCTCGCCGCGCCGTTGCGTTTCCTCGTGCGCCGCACCCGCGTCGCGCGCGCGCGGATGCACGCGGGACTCGCCGGGGCGAGACGCCTGCCGCAGCTTTCGGCCACCGCCTGGTCGGTCCTGCGCCACGAGGGTCCCGCAGCGCTCGCCACGCGCGTTCGCAACAAGGTGACGCCGGAGGAAGCGTTCCGTCCCTCGGCTCCGCCGCCGATCGCGGTCGAGGAAACGATCGCGCCCCTCGCCTTCGCCCGCGCCGTCGTGCCGCGCGCGACGATCGTGATCCCGGTGTACGGCAAGGCGCTCCTCACCTACAACTGTCTGAAGAGCGTGCACGAGCACACGGCGCACGAGCTCATCGAAATCGTGCTCGTCGACGACGCATCCCCCGAGCCGCTCGCCGAAGCGCTCGCCGAAGTGTCCGGCGTGCGCATCGAGCGCAATGCGCAGAACCTGGGCTTCATCGGCTCGTGCAACCGTGGTGCCGAACTCGCGCAAGGGCAGTACGTCGTCTTCCTCAACAACGACACGATCGTGATGCGCGGCTGGCTCGACGCGCTGTTGCGGGTGTTCGACGCGCATGCGGAGGCTGGGCTCGTCGGCAGCAAGCTCATCTATCCGGACGGCCGCCTGCAGGAAGCCGGCGGGATCGTGTGGCGCGACGGGTCGGCGTGGAACTGGGGGCGCGGCGACGATCCCGATCGCCCCGAGTACAACTACCTGCGGGAGGTCGATTACTGCTCGGGCGCCTGCCTTGCGATTTCGCGGGCGCTTTTCACCGAGCTGGGCGGCTTCGACACGCACTACGCTCCCGCGTACTACGAGGACGTCGACCTCGCCTTCTCCGTGCGCGCCGCGGGCCGTCGGGTGTACTACCAGCCGCAGTCGACGGTCGTGCACTTCGAAGGCCAAACGTCGGGGACCGAGACCACCTCGGGCACCAAGCGTTATCAGCTCGTCAACCAGGAGAAGTTCGCGCGCAAGTGGGCGAGCACGCTCGCCACGCATCGCGCGAACGGCGTGGCCGCCGAACTGGAGCGTGACCGCTGGGCCAAGCGCCGCGTGCTGGTGATCGAGGCGTGCATGGTCACGCCGGACCAGGATGCCGGGTCGGTGCGCATGATGGCGATCGTCGAGCTCCTGACCGCGCTGCGCTGCAAGGTCACGTTCGTCGCGGACAACCTCGAGCACCGGCAGCCGTACGTCGGCCAGCTCCAGCAGGAAGGCGTCGAGGTCCTGTTCCATCCGTACGTGCGCTCGATCGCGGACCTGCTGTCGAAGCGGGGTCCCGAGTTCGACATCATCATGATCGCGCGGCACTACATCGCGGTGAAGCACGTCGACGCCGCGCGAGTCTTCGCGCCCAAGGCGCTCGTCGTCTTCGATACCGTCGATCTGCATTTCCTGCGCACCGAGCGGCAGGCCGAACTCGACGGCAGCGCGCTGACGCGCGCGGCGGCCGACGCCAAGCGCGAGGAGGAGTTGGGTCTCATCCGCAAGTCCGACGTCACGCTCGTGGTGTCGACCTTCGAGCAGGAGCTTCTGGCCAAGCTCGTTCCCGAGGCGCGCGTGCTCGTGCTCGCGACGATCCAGGAGCAGCAACCCGAGGGCAAGCCGTTCGCCGAGCGCGAAGGCCTCGTGTTCATCGGCGGCTTCCAGCACCCGCCCAACACCGACGCCGTGCTCTGGTATGCCAGCGAGGTCCTGCCGCACGTGCGCGCCGCGCTGCCTGGGGTGAAGACGTACATCGTCGGCAGCAAGGTGCCGGCAAACGTGCGCGCGCTTTCTGCCGACGACTTCGTGGTGACCGGCTTCGTGCCGGACATCACGCCGCACTTCACCGGCTGCCGCCTGTCGATCGTGCCGCTGCGCTACGGCGCGGGAGTGAAAGGCAAGATCAACCTCGCGATGAGCTACGGACTGCCGGTGGTGGCGACGTCGCCGTCGATCGAAGGCATGTCACTCACCCCGGACGAGGATGTGCTGGTCGCCGACGATCCCAAGGCGTTCGCCGACGCGATCGCCCGGCTGTACCACGACGAGGCGTTGTGGCGGCGACTCGCGGCCGGGGGGCGCAAGAACATCGAGACGCACTTCTCCCGCAATGTGGCGCGGCGCGCGATCACCCGGCTCATCGCCTTCACCCAGGGCAGCACCGACACCACGCGCAGCACCGGATAGGCGCTCGCCGCGCCTTACCGGCGTCGGAAGACGAGGTCCCAGGTGCCGTGACCGAGGCGCGTCCCCCGCGCCTCGAACTTGGTCGTGGGGCGCGTCTCCGGGCGCGGTGCGAACCCTGTCACCGTGTTGGCGAGTTGCGGCTCGGCGCTGAGCACGGCGAGGATCGCGTGCGCATAATCTTCCCAGTCGGTGGCGACGTGGAGGTAGCCACCGGTGACGAGCCGTTGTGCGATGAGGTGTACGAACGGCGCCTGCAGGAGGCGTCGCTTGTGGTGGCGCTTCTTGGGCCACGGATCGGGAAAGAACACGTGCACGCCGGCCAGTGACGCCGGCGCAATCATGTGCGTGACGACCTCGACCGCGTCATGGCAGATCACGCGCACGTTCGTAAGCGATTGCGCGTGCACGCGAGCGAGGAGCGCGCCCACCCCCGGCCCGTGCACTTCGACGCCGAGAAAGTCGGTCTCTGGTTGCGCGGCGGCGAGCGCGGCCGTCGTCTCGCCCATGCCGAAGCCGATCTCGAGGACGACCGGCGCCCGCCGGCCAAAGCTCGCTTCGAGATCGAGGCGGCGCGGTGCGAAGTCGATCCCGTACACGGGGTGGAGGTCACGGCGTGCGCGCTCCTGCGCCGGCGACAGGCGACCCTGGCGGAGGACGAAGCTGCGGATCGGGCGGTGCGCCGCCGGCGCATCGGTGGCGAGCGCGGCGGCATCGGTCGGGGGCGCACCGTGCTCCGCGCGCCATCGCGCCTTGTCGACGCCATCGTCGAGCACGGTCATGGGCGACGCCAATCGCTGGCCGCGAGCTTGCGCTCCAGCGTGCGCGACTCGGCGCCGTCGGCCGGCGTGTACTCGACGATGAGCGTTTCGCCGTCCTTCCACTTCGCGCTCGCGTCACGCCACGCCGGCTGCGGCTTCCACCCGAGCTCCTTGCGGATGCCGTCACGGCTCACGCGCCACACCGACAGCTCGTTCGTGCAGCGCGCGCAGAAATCGGCCACCACCAGCCGCTGTCGATCCGGCGCGAGCACGGGCTCGGCCGGAACGGCGGTCACCTGCCCATTCGCGCGCTGGAGGATGGCGAAGCTCGCGTCGTCATCCGCGTGGACGAGGAGCACGACCGCATTGATGGGGCTCCAGTAGTCGAAAAGCGCGTAGCTCTTCTCGCTCGCAGCACTCACCGTGTCCGCGAAGCTGCGTTGCCCCGTCGGGAACAGCGACACGACGAGCGTGTCGCCGTCGCGTCGGGCGAGGTTGGGTAGTGCCTTGAGCTGCGCTTCCTCGATGAGGCGGCCACAGTGCGCCGGGCCTTCCGCATTGGCGCAGATCCGGGCGATATCGGCCGCGGTCGGTGCGGCGCCGAAGCCGAGCCCCGAACTCGCAGCAAGCCACGCACCTGCGACGATGCGCAGCCCCCGATACCCCATGGTGACGTTGCTCAGGAGATGAGGCCGGCGGTGGGTGAGCTCGGACTCGCCGCGTAGAGCTTGCGCGGCATGCGTCCCGCCAGGAACGCATCACGGCCCGCCTCGACCGCGAGCTTCATCGCGCGCGCCATGCGAATCGGATCCTTGGCCAGCGCGATGCCGGTGTTCATGAGCACGCCCGAGCAACCGAGTTCCATGGCGATGGTCGCATCGGATGCCGTGCCGACGCCGGCGTCGACGAGCACGGGAACCTTCGCTTGCGCGATGATGAGCTGGAGGTTCCACGGATTGAGGATGCCCATGCCGGAGCCGATGAGCGAGGCGAGCGGCATGATGGCGACGCAGCCGATCTGTTCCAGCTCGTGCGCGATGATCGGGTCGTCGGAGGTGTAGACCATCACCTGGAAGCCGTCGGCGACCAGGCGCTCGGCGGCTTTCAACGTCTCGCGCACGTTCGGATAGAGCGTATTGGAGTCGCCCAGCACTTCGAGCTTCGTGAGCGCGTGGCCGTCGAGGAGTTCGCGCGCGAGCTTGAGCGTGCGTACCGCGTCGTCCGCGGTGTAGCAGCCGGCGCTGTTCGGCAGATACGTGAACTCGGTTGGCGGCACGTGCTCGAGCAGCGATGGCGCGTTCGCATCCTGGCCGATGTTCGTGCGGCGGATCGCCACGGTGACGATCTGTGCCTGCGCGGCAATGAGCGCCTCGCGCGTCTGCGCGAAGTCGCGGTACTTGCCGGTGCCGACGAGCAGGCGCGAGCGATACGCGATACCGCCGATCACCAGTGGGTCGGCGATGGTGGGGGATTCGAGCGGAGCGTTCATGCGTTCATTTTACGCCGCGACCCGGGGCGTCGGGCGATGCATCGTGCGACGCGGCCCGCGTCGCGAAGCGCGCGACCGCCTCAGCCGCCACCGACGGCCGCGACGATCTCGAAGCGGTCACCCGGCGCGACCGCGGTGTCGGCGTGACGGCTCTTCGGCACGATCTCGCCATTGCGCTCCACCGCGATGCGCTTACCCGCGAGACCCAGCGCCTGCACGAGTTCCGCGACCGTTGCCGGTGCCGGTTCGAGCCGGCGCACCGTACCGTTGACCAGGAGTTCCATGCCCCGATGGTACCCCGCGCGACGGCACGCCTCGCTATACTCGGGGGAGCCCCTGTATTGCTCCCGCCTCTTGCCATGATCAAGCGATTCGCCGTCGCCTGTGCGCTCAGCTCGTGCGTGTCGCTCGCGCATGGCGCGGGGCTCGCCGTCGAATTCCACCACGCCGGCTTCGGCCACTTCTTCGTCACGGCCTTTCCCGAGGAGGTCGCCGCCCTCGACGCCAACCCCGCGTCCGGTTGGTCACGGACCGGCACGACGTTCCTCGTCGAGACCGACGATACGACGGGCGCGGCCCCGGTGTGCCGCTTCTTCAGCGCCACCTTCGCGCCGCGGAGTTCGCATTTCTACACGCCCTATGCGCAGGAGTGTGCCGACCTGAAGGGCGGCGCCACCTGGACGTACGAGGCGATCGCGTTCTACCTGCGGCTTCCCAACGCGGATGGGACCTGTCCGGCCGGAACCGAGGTGCTCTACCGGCTCTACAACGCCGGTCGGACCGGCGCGCCGAACCACCGCTACACGACCCATCCGGAGGTCTTTGCGGCGTTCGGCGCGAAGGGCTGGATTGCGGAGGGCCACGGCGTGACCGGCGCTTTCGCCTGTGCGCCCGCGCGGCCGGCGAGCGCGCCCGCGGGCGACGTGACCGGCGTCATGGAGTTGCGCAGCGAGGTGCGCACGCTGCCGGCGGCCGACGCCGCCCAGCTCGTCGCAGTCACCCCGAACACGCTCACGTTCGACGCGGCCGTGGCGATCGGAGCCGGAGACGTCTTCGTGATCGACGGTGTCGGCGCGTTTCGGGCGACGAGCGTCGCCGACGTCGAGGGCAGGCGCAGCGTCGGCGTGGAGGAGCCCACGGTCGACGAGCTCTTCGCCCGCCTCGAGCTCAAGGGAACGGTCCCACTCGCCGCCGGCTACTTGAGCGAGCCGTCGGCGCAGCCGCTGCGTCACGCGGACGCGGCCGCGATCGTGCGGCCGCGCAAGCTCGCGGCGTACGCATCGGTCTACAAGGGCGCGCCCGGGATCGTGGTGTCGTGGGAATCCGAGACGTACTGCGGCACCGGCACCGAGACGCTCAAGCCCTTCACGATCAGCGTCGGGCTCTACGGCAACGTCGCGATCGACTACAGCAAGTCGCGGCCGCAGGACAGGGTCTCGATCGGGACGGCGTACATCGTGCCGTCGGCCTCGCTCAAGGCCGGTTGCCGGCTCGAGGTCGCGCCCAAGCGGATCAAGGTGGGTCAGTGGCGCGTGCCCGTCTTCAACGGCCTCGCCTTCATCGACATACCGATCTTCGTGGGATTCAAGCTCGAGACCGACGTGACTCCGATCGTGACGCTCGCCTTCGCCGACGCCGAGGTTGCGATCGACACGGCGACTTCCGGCGTGGGCTGGACGCTGCGTGGCGGGGCGATGGACACCGCAGCGCTCACCGCGCTCATCGCGCCCAGCGTGTCGTACGCGGCGCAAGCGAGCGTGACCGCCGATGCCTCGCTGCGCCTCACCACGCTCGGGAGCTTCCACCTCGGCGGGCTCGGCATGCGCAGCGGGCCTGCCCTCGAGGTCAAGGGCACGGGCGGTGTCGCGAGCTCGCTTTGCGGCACCCTGACGATGCCCACGGAGGTGTATTACCAGTACCGATCGGGCCGCAAGCTCGAGGAGAGGGCGCTCTACAAGGCCGAACCCGAGATCCAGAAGACGGGCCTCGGGTGCGCCACACCCAACGCGACATGGGTGCTCACGACGCGCACTTGCAACACGACCCCGCAAGGCTGCGCCGAGTGCTTCGCGAGCTTCGAGTTCGACTTCAAGTTCAACTCCGATCGCTCCTCGCTCGACCTCCTGTCGCCCGGCACGCCCCTCATCGCCGCGCGCCTCGATCGGCCACCGCCCGCCACCGAGCCGCCGCCACCGGCGCGCTATCTGGGCGGATGCTCGAACGCTTCACTGGCCACGACGTTCGTCCCTGCCTGTGCGGTCACCACCGGTCTCGCGTTCGCAGAGGACTATCGCACGGCGACCTTCGTGGCGACGCAGACTTTCGACGACGGCTGCCGGGCGGTGCTCGAAGGCGACGCGCGCCCGAAGTAGGTGCAGGCGCGGCGCCCGCCGCGCGCGAGGGTCCGCGCCGATCGGCGGCTAGGGCGAAAGGTCGTCGCCGGCCTCGCGCAGTTTCACGAGGGCGTGCAGCGTTCGGCTCAGCGGCGCGGCAAGACCGAGCGCCTGCGCGCGTTCTGCGACGTAGCCGTTGAGCATGTCGATCTCGGTCGGCTTGCCGCGCAGGACGTCCTGCGCCGTGCTCGAGTATTGCGCTGCCATCTGCTTGGCCACGTGCCATGTCGTGGCGATCATCGCGGCATCGTCGAGATGCACCCCGTCGGCGCGTGCCACGGCGAGCGTCTCGTGCACGAGGTCCTCCATGAGCTCGCGCACGAGCGGCGCAGCGGCCATGCGCCCGTAGCGCGCGCGCCCCAACGCCGAGATCGCATTGAAGGCGCAGTTGATCGTGAGCTTCGACCACAGCGCGGCTTCGATGTCGGCGCTCACCGGACACTTGACGCCCGCCCGCTCGAACATCGCCGCCACCGCCTGCGCGCGCGCCGCCGCTTCGGGATACGCCGCGCAGGCGCGCGGCACACCCAGATCGAGGTCGCCCCGTCCGGTATGCCGTACCACACCCGGGCCCGCCATGTAGGCGCCCACCCAGACGACCGCGGCCAGCACGAGCTGGTCGACTTCGGCGGCGGCCCAGGCGGCGTTTTCCACTCCGTTCTGGAGGCTCACGACGATGGCGTCGCGTTGCAGGTACGGACGCAGCGACGCCGCGGCGGCGCGTGTGTCGGGCGACTTGACGCAAACGAGCACGACGTCGGCGTCGGCGACGGCCTCCGGCTGCGTCGACGCGCGCACTGCGATGACATCACGTCGCTCCGCACGCTCGATCACGAGCCCGTCGCGCTCGATGGCGGCGACGTGCTGCGCGCGACCGATGAGCGTCACCGGGGCGCCGGCGAACGCGAGCATGCCGCCGTAGTAGCCCCCGACGGCGCCGGCGCCAAAGACGGCGATGCGTGGCCAGGAGGGGGGATTCGCGTTGGCAGGCATGACGGCACTCCCGCAGAAAAAAGGGCCCTGCATCGCTGCAAGGCCCTTGAATGTCTGGTAGCGAGCGAGGGACTCGAACCCCCGACCAAAGGATTATGATTCCTCTGCTCTAACCAGCTGAGCTAGCTCGCCAGAACCCGTTATTTTGGCAGGCTTGAGCAGTGACGTCCAGCAACTGCAACGGCGTGCGTGCGCAACGCCGCCCGAGCCCCGCGGCACCCGCCCGTTGCGTCGGGTCGGGCACTTCAGCGCAGCGAGCGCGCCAAGCGGTCGTAAGATGCGAGGCAGGCGCAACGTCGGCGGGTCGCGCTCCTGGGGAGCGCGGCGGGAAGGCGCGCCCCGGAGGCCATGGACATGAGCACACCGCACGAGCTCTTCATCCGCGCCCGCGATCTCCTGCTCGACCGGCGTTGCGACTACGCCGCGGCGAGTCGCGATTTCCGCTGGCCCGCGCTCGACCGCTTCAATTGGGCGCTCGATCACTTCGACGTCATGGCGCAGGGCAACGACCGCCCGGCGCTGTGGATCGTCGGCGAGGACGGCAGCGAGCATCGGGTATCGTTTCACGAGCTTTCGGCCCGCTCGTCGCAGGTGGCGAATCACCTGCGCAGCCTTGGCGTGCGGCGCGGCGATCGCGTGTTGCTGATGCTGGGCAACGAGCCCGCGCTGTGGGAGACGATGCTCGCCGCGATGAAACTCGGCGCGGTGGTGATTCCGGCGACGGCGCTCCTGACACCGGGGGATCTTCGCGATCGCATCGAGCGTGGCCGCGTACGGCACGTCGTCGCCGCCAGCGCGCACCTCCCGAAATTCGCCGAGGTTGCAGGATCGTACACGCGGATCTCGTCGGGGCCGGCGCAGCCGGGGTGGGTGAGTCACGCCGCTGCCGATGCCTTCCCCGTCACCTTCGCGTCCGAGGGCGAGACGCGGGCGAGCGACCCCATGCTCCTCTACTTCACGTCGGGAACGACGTCGAAGCCCAAGCTCGTCTTGCACACGCACGAGAGCTACCCCGTCGGGCACCTGTCGACGATGTACTGGCTCGGCATCGAGCCCGGCGACGTCCACCTCAACATCTCGTCGCCCGGCTGGGCGAAGCACTCGTGGAGCTGCGTCTTCGCGCCGTGGAACGCGGGGGCGTGCGTGTTCATCTACAACTCCGCGCGCTTCGATGCCAAGGGCCTGCTCGCGGCCGTGGCGCGCTGCGGGGTCACGACGCTGTGCGCGCCACCGACCGTGTGGCGGCTCCTGATCCAGGAGGATCTCGCCGCGTATCGCGATCGCCTCGCGCTGCGCGAGCTCGCGAGCGCCGGCGAGCCGCTCAATCCCGAGGTGATCGAGCAGGTGCGCGCGGCCTGGGGGATCGTCATCCGCGACGGCTACGGCCAGACCGAGACGACCGCGCTCCTCGGCAATCCACCGGGGCAACCGCTCAAGCCCGGGTCGATGGGGCGCGCGTTGCCGGGCTATCGGGTGGTGCTGCTCGACCCCGACGGCGTCCCTGCCGATGAAGGCGAGGTCTGCCTCGAGCTCGATCCGCGGCCGACCGGGCTGATGGCGGGATACGAGGACAGCACGGAGGCAACGGCACGCGCGATGCGCGATGGGCGCTACCACACCGGGGACACCGCGATGCGCGATGCCGACGGCTACGTGACCTTCGTCGGGCGCGCCGACGACGTCTTCAAGGCGTCCGACTATCGGATCAGCCCCTTCGAACTCGAAAGCGCGCTCCTCGAACACGACGCGGTCACCGAGGTGGCGGTGGTTCCGAGTCCGGACCCGCTGCGGCTTGCCGTCCCGAAGGCCTTCGTGACCGTGACCGCGCAGCGCACGCCGGGGCGCGAGCTCGCCTTCGAGATCTTCGCTTTCGCCCGTCGACAGCTTGCGCCTTACAAGCGCGTGCGCCGCCTCGAGTTCGTCGTCGAGTTGCCGAAGACGCTCTCGGGGAAGATTCGCCGCGTCGAGTTGCGCCAGACCGAGCTTGCGCGTCGCAGTCGCGGCGAGCGAGCCGAGCTCGAGTACTTCGAGGACGATTTTCCCGAACTGAAGGCCGAATAGGCCGCGGACCCACCTCGGGCGCGCCGCCGCACGCCACGGCCGTGTCGCCCACGGGCGGGCGAAGTCCCGCACACGACGCCGGTGCATCGGGTACGATAACCTGCACCCGTGGGGTATCACGAAACGCAGCGCCCGCACGACCGTGCCACCGACCCGCCCCGAGGATCCCACCTTCACGATCGGTGCCACCGAGCGCGAGACGGGGCTGTCCAAGGACGTCCTGCGCATGTGGGAGCGTCGCTATGGCTTTCCGCGACCGGTGCGCGGCGGCAACGGCGAGCGCGTCTATGCATCGAGCGACGTCGCCAAGCTGCGCGCGATCAAGCGACTGATGGATGCCGGCGTGCGACCCGGCAAGATCATCGCGCTCGATCCGCGAGCGCTCGATGCGATGGCGGATGCGCGGGTGCCGGTGCACCACGCCGCCGCGGCGAGCGCGGTCGAACGCGATGTCCTCGGACTGCTCCGCCGGCACGATGCCGCCGGCTTGGCCGCGCTGCTCGCCACGCTCCTCTTGCGCCAGGGCGTGCAGCAGTTCGTGCGGGAGACCGTCGCGCCACTCAACCGGGCGGTGGGCGAGGCCTGGATGCGTGGCGAGCTCGCGGTATTCGAAGAGCACCTGTACACCGAGCAGGTGCAGGCGACGCTGCGCGGCGCACTGCATGCCTTCGCGCGTCATGTGGGCACGCCGCGCGTGCTGCTGACGACGTTGCCGGGTGAGCCGCACGCGCTCGGCCTGCTCATGGTCGAAGCGCTCGCCGTACCCGAAGGCGCGCACTGCATCTCGCTCGGTCCGCAGACACCGGTCGAGGACATCCGGGCGGCGGCGGTGGCGCACCGGGTCGACGTCGTCGCCCTGTCGTTCGCGGCGTGCTTTCCGTTGCGCCAGGCGAGCGAAGCGCTCGCGAGCCTGCGCGCGCAACTGCCGGCGAGCATCGCGCTCTGGGCAGGGGGCGAGCTTGCGCGTCGCCTGCGCCGGACGGCGGCAGGGGTGCTGCCGCTGGTCGACCTCGACGCAACGCTCGACGCCCTGCGCAGCGTCCGCGTGCGCGGCGCCGTGCCCGTGGCCTGAGCGACCGCCGCGAGGCGGCCGGTTTCTATCATTGCGCCGCATGTGGGTCGCGATCTATTTCGCCACGGCCTTCGGACTCGGGACGCTCGCGTACGTCGCGTGGGCGGTACACGCGGTGGGTCGGGGTGCGGCGTGGTGGCCGTTCGTCGTCGGCTACCCCTTCGCGTACCTCGCCTTTCCGCTCTTTTTCACGACGCTGTGGATGTACTTCGGCTGGCGCTGGCGTAGCGCCCGCCCCCCCGCGTGCGAGCTCGACTTCGGCCGTCGCGTGCGGATGTTCGCCCGCGAGTTCATCGCGATCGCGCAAGCGCCCAAGATGATCTTCTACGCGATCCTGATGCGCGACCCGCCCGCCGCACCGGCGACGCTGCCGATCCTGCTTCTCCATGGCGTCGGCTGCAACGCCGCGGTGTGGACGACCTTGCGACGCCACCTGGAGGCGGAAGGATTGGGCCCCGTCTACGCGCTGTCGTACGGCCCGCCGTTCGCGCCCATCGAGACGTTCGCGCCGCAGGTGGCGGCGAAGATCGCGGCGATCGAGCGGCGCACGGGGGCGACGCAGGTGATGATCGTGGCGCACAGTATGGGCGGGCTCGTCGCGCGCTCGTACCTGCGTGCGTACGGACCGGCACACGTGCGGCGCGTGGTCTCGATCGGCACACCGTACGAAGGCAGCCGGCATGCCTGGCTCATGGCCGGTGCGTCGCTGGCGCAGATGCGCCCGGGCAGCCGGTATCTGCGCACGCTGCAAAGTCGCGAAGCTGGTGAGGCCGCCGTGCCGATCGTGTCGATCTGGTCGTGGCACGACTCGATGGTGACGCCGCAGGTGTCATCACGATGGGGCGACCGCGACGTCGTGCTTGCGGGCATCGCGCACAACGCGCTGCTCAGTGACCCGCGCGTCCTCACGCTCGTGGCGGAGGAAGTGCGCCGCGCCCGGGCCACCGATGACACCGCAGCCCGCGGACCCGCCGTGGCGCCTTGAAGCGAGGCCTCGAGGACGCCCGCGGCGCGCTACCAGTGGATCCCGCGCGTGAGCTGCGCAAACGCCATCTGCTCGGGCGACAGATCCTGGCGCGCGGCGTCCTCGCCCTTCTTGCCTTGCGCCGCCGCGGAGTCGGGAAACATGTGGAACGCGGTGTTGAGGAGGATCTGCGTGAGCTTGGGCGCGATGGCGTGGCATACGGCGCCAAAGATGCCCAGGCGCGTGGCGATGCGCACCGACCGGCGCACGATGGCTTCGACCACGAGGTCGGCCGCCTCTTCCGGCGAGAGCGTCGGCACGTTCTCGTACATCTTGGTGGGGGCGATCATCGGCGTGCGCACGAGCGGCATGTTGATCGTCGTGAAGTGGATGTTCTTGTCGGCGAGCTCGCTCGCGGCGCAGGCCGAGAAAGAATCGAGCGCCGACTTCGATGCGACGTAGGCCGAGAAGCGCGGCGCGTTCGACAGCACGCCGATCGACGAGATGTTGATGATCTGCCCTTGCTTTTGCTCGAGCATCTTCGGTAGGAAGCCCATGATGAGGCGCAAGGCACCGAAGTAGTTGAGCTGCATCGTCCGCTCGAAATCGTGGAAGCGGTCGAACGAATTGGTCACGCCGCGGCGGATGCTGCGGCCGGCGTTGTTGACGAGGTAGTGACAGGTGCCATGATCCTTCAGCACGCGTGCGACGAGCGCGTCGCACGAGCTCATGTCGGCCACGTCCGCGGTGTACATCCAGCACGCGCCCCCTGCCGCATCGATCTCCCGCTTCGTCTCGACGAGCTTCTCCTCGCCGCGGGCGACGAGGATCACCTTGGCGCCGGCACCGGCGAGCTTGATCGCGGTCGCCCGGCCGATCCCCGACGAGGCGCCGGTGACGACCGTGACCTTGCCCTTGACGCGTCCCGCGAGGCTGCGGTCGATGAACAGGTCGGGATCGAGATTGCGTTCCCAGTAATCCCAGATCTTCGCGGCGTAGCTCTCCAGAGGCGGGACGCTGATCCCGGTGCCCTTGAGCGCCTTCACCGTTTCCCGGTTGTCGTATCGCGTCGGCCAGTTGACGAACTGGAACACGTCCTTCGGGATGCCGAGGTCGGTGAGTACCGCGCGCATCATCCGCTTGACCGGGGCGAGCGAGCCGATCCCATAGAGCACGGGCGCGGGGATGAAGCCGAACATGCGGGCATTGAGCCGCATCGTCATCTGCGGCGCGTGGCCCGCCCTGGCGAAGATGTTGAGCACCTCGCCGATGCGGTGCGGACGCGGGTCGGTCAGATGGAAGCATTTCCCGTCGAGCCCCTTCTTGTGCGCGAGCGCATCGAGGGCATCCGCGACGTAATCGACCGGAACGATGTTGATGCGCCCGCCCTCGATGCCGATCATCGGGACCCACGGCGGCAGCGCACTGCGAACCCTCTGCAGCAGCTTGAAGAAGTAATACGGGCCGTCGACCTTGTCGATGTAGCCGGTGGTCGAGTCGCCGACGACGAAGCCGGGCCGGTAGATGCGAAACGGGATCGTGCACTCGTTGCGCACGACGGCCTCGGCATCGTGCTTGGTGCGGAAGTACGGGTGGTCGAGATCTTCGGCCTCTTCGAACATGTCCTCGCGGAACACGCCGTCGTAGAGCCCCGCGGCAGCGATCGAACTGACGTGGTCGAAACAGCCGGCGCCGATCGCCTCGGCGAAGTCGACCGCGTGGCGCGTGCCGTCGACGTTCGCCTTCTGCTGCTGCTCGGCGGGCGCCTTGAGGTCGTAGACCGCCGCCAGGTGGAATACGTGGGCGATCTTGCCCTTGAGCCTCTTCTGGTCGGCCGTGCTCACGCCGAGATCGTCCTTTGCGAGATCTCCGATCACGGGAACGACGTGCTTCGCACCCTCACCCCAGCGGGCGCGCATCGCATCGAGCTTCCCCTGCGACCCCTTGCGCACGAGCACGTAGACGGGCTTGCCGCGGGCGATGAGCCTCTCGACGAGGAACCGACCGATGAATCCGGTCGCGCCGGTGACGAAGTAAGCCATCCTTTCCTCCTTGCGATTCGATGCCGCCTGCCGTCGGGGCGGGGCCGTTCACGGCGCGCCGATCGTTCGCGGCATGGCATTGGCGTCGGCCGGCGCGCTTGCACCGCGGAGGCGGCGCGCATCGCGACGCGCGGCGATTGTACGCTGTCGCCGCACGCGCGCGGCACGTGGCGCGTCTAGTATGATTGCTCTACCGCACGCGGACTAGAATCGGCGCATTGCCGAAGGGCGCAGCACACGAGGCGAGGAGCAAGCGATGCTGAAGAAGGCGCGGGCCGCGATGGCCGACGACAACGCCGCAGCGAACGAGCGCACCGGCAAAGGAGGCGAGAAGGCCCGCGACCGGTCGCAGCATGGACTCGATTCGTCGCGCAGCATCTGGCTCGCCGGGTTGGGTGCGTTCTCCCGGGCACAGGCCGAGGGCATGCGTGTCTTCGAGAGCCTCGTCAAGCAGGGCGAAGCGCTCGAGTCGAAGACACGCAAGGCCGCGGTCGACACGGCGGCCGCGGCCACCGATGCCGCCAAGGCCAAGGTGCAGGAAGTCAAGGACGGCGTCGGGGGAACCTGGGACAAGTTGGAGCAGGTCTTCGAAGCGCGCGTGGCGCGCGCGTTGGCCAAGCTCGGGGTCCATACGCAAAGCGACGTCGAGCGCCTCGCCGAGCGGGTCGATGCGCTGTCGGCTGCGGTCAACGAACTCGTCAAGGGCGGTGGCAAGCGCGCGGCGGCAAGCGCGGCGCCGGGTGCGAAGCGTGCCCGTAAGGCCAAGGCGGCTGCGGCCGGGCCGGCAGCGGCGCCGACCCCTGGCGCGCGTCGACCCCGCAGCAAGCGCACGGCCGGCTGACGACGCGCCCGGTCGCGGACCGTGGCGGCGCGTGTCGCGGCGCTACGGCCGGTTCAGCTTGTCGACCTGCTTGACGTACTGCGTCATCGCCTCGTCGCGCGCCATTCCCTTGAGCTTTGCCCACGCGTCGTACTTCGCGCCGCCGACGAAATCGAGGCCGCCCGGACGCGTGCCCTTCACGTCGCCTTCGGTGGCCTGCTTGTAGTACGAGTAGAGCTTGAGCAACGTGGCGTTGTCGGGCTTCTTCTTCGTCTGCTTCGCCGCGGCGGTGGCAGCCTCGAATCGGCTTGCAAGATCGTCCTTCTTTGCGGTGGCCATGCGGGATCTCCTCCGGGCACGCGGCGCATTCGCGCGCGTGTTTCGTGCTACTTTAGCGTGACCCCAGAGTCGCCCGCAACGAGCGGGTGCGTCGCCGCGTTCCGTCTTCCGCCATGCCCGCAGCCCGACGCGTCAAGATGTCCGCGGTAGATACCGCGTGGCTGCGCATGGATCGGCCGCAGAACCTCATGATGATCTGCGGCGTGCTCCTGTTCCGACAGCGGGTGACGCTCGCGCGTTTGCGTCGCGTGGTGGCCGAGCGCTTCATCGTGTTCCGCCGTTTCCGCGACCGGCCCCGTGAGATCGCAGGCGTTGCCTTCTGGGAGGCCGATGCCGGCTTCGACGTCACGCACCACGTCGTTCGCGCCGGCTTGTCGGGGGACCGCGGGCGCGCCGAATTGCAAGCGCTCGTCTCCGAGCTCGCGGCCACACCGCTCGATCCCACGCGCCCGCTGTGGCAATTCCATCTCGTGACCGACTATGGCGGCGGGAGCGCGGTGATCGCGCGCATCCATCATGCCTACGCCGACGGCATCGCGCTCGTGCGGGTCATGCTGTCGATGACCGACGCCGGCCCCGCCGGCCCGCCGGCGATGCCGTTCACGCCGCGCCCGCGACGTGCCGCCCGGGGCGACGATCCCCTGCGCGCGCTGCTGGGCCCGCTCTCCGGCATCGCGGGCATGGCGCGCAAGCTCGGCGCCGCGGTCATGGACCAGGGCGCGGCGCTCGTCGCCGATCCGACCCGGGCGGCCGCGCTGGCCGGCGAAGGCGCAGCCCTCGCCGCCGAAGCCGCGAAGCTCGCGCTCATGTCCACCGACTCGGCGACCCGCTTCAAGGGGGTCCCGGGGGTGGCCAAGCGCGTGGCGTGGACCGATCCGCTACCGCTCGCGGAGGTGAAGGCGATCGGGCACGCGCTGCGCGCCTCGGTCAACGACGTCCTGCTCTCGTGCGCGGCCGGCGCGCTGCGCAGCTATCTCGCGCTGAAGGGTGACCCGACGCTCGGCGTCATGACGCGCGCGCTCGTTCCCGTCAACCTGCGCCCGATGGAGCAGGCCTACCGGCTCGGCAACCAGTTCGGCCTCGTATTCCTCGATCTGCCCATCGGCATCGAGAATCCGATCGCGCGGCTCTACGCGGTGCGAGCCAACATGGACGCCCTCAAGGGCTCGCATCAGCCGGTGCTCGCGCTCGGCCTGCTGGCGGCGATGGGTTCGGGCCCGCGTCCGCTGCAGGAACTCGTCCTGCAAGCGCTTTCGAGGAACGCCACGAGCGTGATGACCAACGTTCCCGGACCGCAGCAGCCGCTCTACCTCGCGGGTGCCGCGATCGACAGCCTGATGTTCTGGGTTCCGCAATCGGGCAACATCGGATTGGGCGTGTCGATCATCTCGTACGACGGCGCCGTGCAGTTCGGCATCGTCACCGACGCCGGCCTGTGCCCCGATCCCGAGCACATCGCCGATCGCTTCGCCCGCGAGTTCGAGCAGCTCGTGCTCACGACGCTGCTCGCTCCCTGGCCGCGTGCCGGCGACCTCGATCCGGACGTGGCCGCCGCCGCCGTCGGATGATCCGCAGCGACGAGGATCACCCCAAGGCAGCCGTCGTGGTGAACGCTCCGGGCGGCGTGATCGCAGCCACGGTGGGGCCACAGCGCCTCGGCTGCGCGGCTACGGCCACGCCGGGTACGTGTTGGGCGTCGCGAACGCTTCCTTGAGATACGGGTTGAGCGGGACCACGAGATCCCTCGTGTTGAACCACTTCGCGTAGATGCGTCGGATCTCGCCCGACTGGAACAAGTCGATGAGCGCCCGATTGACGATCTTTTCGAACGCCGGCTCGTCCTTGCGCAGCATGATGGCGTAGGGCTCGACCGACAGGTACTTGCCGACGACCGCGAAGTCCTCGGGCTTCTTCGCCTTCGAGATGAGGCCGTAGAGCAGCACGTCGTCCATGAGGAAGGCGACCGCCTTGTCCTCGTCGACCATCTTGAACGACTCGCCGTGGTCGGAGGCCTCGAGGATGTTGATCTTGAGCAGGCGCTCGGCATTCATCGTCTTCAGGATCTTCTCGCTGGTGGTGCCCTTGGTCACCACCACGCTCTTGCCGCGCAGATCGTCGATCGAGTGAACGTTCGCCGACTTCTTGGCGAGCATCTTGATGCCGGCGATGTACGTGGTGTAGGCGAAGGCCACCTGCTTCGCGCGGTCGCGCGTGTTGGTGGTCGAGCCGCACTCGAGGTCGATCTTGCCGTCGAGCAGCGCCGTGATGCGATTGGCCGACAGGACCGGCACGAACCTGACCTCGAGTTTGGGCAGCTTCAACTCGGCCTTGATGGCATCGGCGACACGCAGGCACAGGTCGACCGTGTAACCCTGTGGCTGCTTCGTTGCGTCGACGAAGGAGAAGGGCACGCTTGCCTCGCGCACGCCGATGAGCAGCGTGCCGGAATCGCGGATGCGCTTGAGCGTGTCGATGCTGGTCGCCGGCCGCTCGACCGCGGGCGCCGCGGCGGCCTTGCCCGGGGCGGCCTTGTCTTGCGCCACCACACCGCCCGCGGGCAGGACGCACGCGAGCACGAGGGCGATGCATCGTCGGATTTGCTTCATGCCCAACTCCTTTCCAGCGCCGTCGGGCGCCACCACGAAATCATTCTAGCTCCGCCTTCGCGAACTCGACGTCGAGGCGCTCCATGGCGTCGGCGGGCGCGAGCGCGGCCGCCTTCGCGTAGGCCTTGGTTGCGTCGTCGACGCGGCTCTTGCCGAACAGCATGAGCAGCCCATTGCCGTATTCGATGTGGGCGATGGGCGATTCGGGGAAGAGCGAGAGCGCCTGGTCGTAGTGCTCGAGCGCCGAATCCTTTCGCGCCCCGTAGGTCATCCCGGCGACGAGCGCTCCGACCTTGTCGATGACCTCGGCCTGGTACGCGCCGAAGGCGGTGTGCGCCTCGGCGTGCTTGGGGTCGAGCTTGAGCGCGACGAGCAGCGCATCCTTGATCTTGCCGCCGTAGCCTTGCGTCAGCGCCTTCGCCACTGAGATCCCCTGGCTGTAGCGGCCGAGCGCAAACGCATACAGGTAGTGCGCGTTCGCATCCTTCGGCGCCGCCTTGCGTCGCGTCTCGGCGGTTGCGACCGCCTCCTCGAGCAGCGCGAGCTTGGCCTTCGCCGCCTTCTCGAGGTATTGCGCGTAGACGACCTGCGCCTTGAGCGCGGCGTTGATTCCCGTGCCGCCGGCGGCGGTGCCGAGCTTCACCGCGTCAGCGAAGCGGCCGGCATGGAACGCCTGCCAGGCGGCGACGATGGCGGCGTCTTTGGGGAACGCTTCGCCGTCGCCGCGGTGCAGCCGGGCCCACGCCTTCTTGAGGCCGCCAGCGTCGTACGCGTAGGCCGCGTCGGGATACGGAAATTTCACCCATTTTCCGGCCATGCATCCTCCTTGGTCAGGGCGTTGCGAGATAGCCTTCGCCGATCCGCTCGAGCAATGCCCGATCGTCCCCCACGAGATACGGTGCGAAGAGGGAAAGCACGTTGTGTGCCGCGTGGTCCGGCGCGAGTTCGCCGCGGTGGCCGCCGGTCACCCGCTGCCACGACATCCAGTACGTGCACACGACGGTGGCATTGGTCGCGAGGATGCGGATCTCGCGATCGCTCGCGTTCATCCGACCGGACTGCACGAGGCTCCCGCACATCGCCTGCACCGTCGCGGTCAGCCGTGCGAGGAGGTCGGCAAGGCGGGTCGCGAGCCGGCGACTGCGGGAGCTGATCTCGTCCAGGTCCCGGAAGAGGAAGCGGTACTGCGCCATGCGCTCGAAGAGCAGATGCAGGAGGAACCACAGGTCCTCGACCCCGGGCGGCGGGGTGTCGGGTACGGCGAGGAGCGGCGTCACGCTCGCCGCGTAGGCGTCGTAGAGCTCGCCGACGATCTCGTCCTTGTTGCGAAAGTGGTAATAGAGGTTGCCGGGGCTGATGTTCATCTCGTCGGCGATGTGCGCCGTCGTGACGTTAGGCTCGCCGTCGCGATTGAACAGCGCAAGGCTCGTCTCGAGGATCCGCTCGCGGGTGCGGCGCGGGGGCTTGCGCTGCGCCATCGGGCCGCGCCGAATGCGGCGCTGCTAGCGCGCGCGGGCCACGGCCCGCTCGAGGTGATCGAGGGTGTGCGCGAGCTCGCGGGCGGTTTGCTTGACGGTGCGTCGCGAGACGTCGTGCTGCAGCGGACGCGGGTCGTCGAGCGCGTCGGTGATGTCGCGCGTCGTCTCACCCAGGCGATCGTGCCGCAAGGCGATGCCGTGCCGGCGCAGGATGGGGCCGAGGGTCTCGGCGCGCGCGGCGAGGTTGGCGCGCGTCGTGGCGAACGCGACGCTGCACAGGCGCCGTCGTTGGCGATAGCTGAAGATGTTGGCGAAGAACATGTCCGCATCCTCGCGCGCCGGCTCGAAGAGCACGATGTCGGCGTGCGGATAGCGCCGCGCGTAGCGCTCCATGCCCACCTGCATGCGCGAATGGATCACCGCGCGGAAGGTCTGGTTGAGCACGAGCGGCAGGCCGCCCTCGGTGATGTGGTCGACGCGCGGCATGCCGTGACGCTGCGCTGCGGTCGCGTCGAAGGGAACGAGAGGATTGACGCAGATGAGGAGCCCCACGCCCTGCTCCAGCGCGACGGAGGCGTGCAGCGTCTTGTTGAGCGCGCCATCGACGTAGTGGCCGCCGGCGATCGGTACCGCCGGGAAGAGGCCGGGCAATGCGCTCGATGCCTCGATGGCGCGCGAAATCGGCACCTCGTCATGGGCGCCGGGGCCAAACGTCGTCGGCACCCCGGTGTCGAGGTTGGTCGCGACGAGGAAGAGTTTCGTGCGCAGCTCGCGGAAGTCGTTGGTTCGGCCGGGGGCGTTGAAGAGCCGGGCGAGGAAGCGATCGATCACCCGATTGTCGAAAAGCCCCGTCGGCAGCGCTTTCGCCAAGGTGGCGAGCGAGCGCGCGAGGCCCTGGTTGAAAGGGTCACGCAGATACTGGAGCGTCGCTTCCGCGGCGAGCCCGGGCAAGGCGCCGATGCAACGCAGGAACTCGCCGAACGCCGGTCGCAGGAAGATCTCGGGACGCAGCGCCGCATCGACGCCGTCGTCGATGAACAGGCGATACATCTGTGCGGGAGAGATGCCGTTGGCGAGTGCGGCGGCGACGAACCCGCCCGATGAAACGCCGACGTAGACGTCGAGCCGGTTGAGATCGAGGCCGTCGAGCGAGTCCGCGAGCGCGAGCAGCGCGCCGATCTCGTAGACACCGCCCAAGGGGCCGCCGCCAGCGAGAGCGAGACCAATGCCGCGATCCGAGGCGCCGTCGTTGGCACGAACGCTGCGGCCACGCGCGGGTTGGGGTGCGATGCGACGACGGGTCACGCGCCGCGCGGCGCGTCCGGACCCAGGCAGTTCCTCCATGATCCCCCTTGATACCAAAGCGGCGTCGGCTCGTACACGCACCGACCTTGCGGCGCGCCAAAGGCCGATCGAACTTTCGCGCGAGCGATGCATCGACGGGGCGCCGCGTGGCGGCGTCCCGTGTGCGCGCAATGGTAACGGAGAACTACTTCCCGGCGCGAGTCTTTCCGCGCGTGCCGCGCTTGACGCCGCGTGCGCCACGCGTGGCGGTCGCCGTCTTGACGGTGCGCTTGCGCGACGTCTTGCGGGCCGGGGAGGTGGCCGCCATCGCCGGCAGCTTCACCTGCGGAAGCGAACGGGGCAGGCCCTTTTGCACGAGCGAGACCGCCGAGTCGGCGGCGTCGCGGACGCTCGATTGCACCGCGGCACGGGCGCGGCGCCACACCGAATTGACCCGGGTGTACGACGTTTCGAGGCGATCGCCGACGACGCGGATCGTCCGCGCTTCGACGAGCGTGCCTTCCTTGACGAGCGAGCGAAACATGGGACCGGCGCCGGATTCGGCCCAATCCCGGGTGAGTGCCGCCGCACCGAGACCGGCGAGCCACAGTTGACGGGATGCGTGCCGGACGGCACCGGCGAGCGGCAGGTTCTTGCTCTCGACATTGCGCATGATGCGTTCTCCTTTCGGGTACGCGCAGTCGGGTTCCGACCACGCTTCACGATCGAATGTACCGACACTTCCCTAGAGGAATCACACTAAAGCGCAGCGCGGGGCGGACGGATCGGCTCAGCCCAGACCGTGGGCGAGCACGGTCGCGATGCGTGCGGCAAACGCGTAGATCGAAAGCTGCGGGTTGGCACCGATCGACGTCGGAAAGATCGAGCCGTCGCATACGTAGAGGTTATGCAGGTGGTGATGCCGGCCCGTCGGATCGACGACCGCGCGTCGCGGATCGGGTCCGAAGGGGGCGCCACCCATCACGTGCGCGGAGACGACGCGCGTGGCGAGCGGCGCGAGCGGGAATGCGGCGATGGCAGCCTCGGCCTGCGCAAGCGAAGTGAAGACAACCCCGCGCCCGTGGCCGGGCGCCACGCGTTGCGCGCCCGCGGCGAACTGGATGCGGGCCATTGCGAGGAACGCTCGACGCATTCCGTCGAAGAGGTAGGGTGTCAGCGGATAGTCGAGCACCGGCGTGCCGTCGCTGCGCAAGTGGACCCGGCCGCCGGGGCTTTGTGGATGGAATCCGTCGCGCAGGAGGGCGAGCACGACGTGGAGGTGCCGATAGTCGCGCATCCAGCGCGCGTGCGGTTCGCCGTCGCCGGAGAGGGTCACGGCGGTGAGCAACGGATGCAGCGGCGGCACCTCGAGCTTGAACCCGATGCGACCGTCGAGCGGCTCGTTGTCCTGGAAGTGATCGGTGTACAGCGATTGCGGCGCGCCGGCAAAGCCGTCGATGATCTCCGGCATGGCCGCGGCCGAGAGCACGACGGGATGGAGGAAGGTACGGCGGCCGACGAGGTCGTGCGGATCGGGAAGGTTGCTGCGCAACAGGAGTCCTGGAGTGCCGATCGCTCCGGCGGCGCACACGAATGCGCGCGCGCGCACGGTGACCCGACGCGCCGTGCGCTCGCCGCTCGCCGGATCGATCGCGCGTCCTTCGACCGCGCTCACCGCGTCGGCGCGTGTCGTGAAGCGATCGGCGCGCAGTTGCGTGACGAGCGTGGCGCCCCGGTCGAGGGCGGCGGGCAGCGTCGTCACGAGCATCGACTGCTTCGCGTTCGTCGGACACCCGAGGTCGCAATAGCCCAGGTTCCAGCAGCCCTTGACGTTGCGCTGCATGGTGGCGGTCGCGATGCCGAGCGCCGCCGCACCTCGTGCGAGTGCGGCATTGTTGGCATTGGGAGTGACCGGCCAGGGCGCGATGGACAGGCGCTCTTCCATGCGTTCGAACCACGGCGCCATCGCCGCTGCCGAAACGTCGGCGAGTCCGTACTCGCGGCGCCACCAATCGAGGGTCGTCACCGGTGTGCGGAACGAACTCGTCCAGTTCACCGTCGTCCCGCCGCCGACGCAGCGTCCCTGGAGGATCGTGATCGCCTGATCGCGCGTCTTGCGCGCCGCCGAATCCTGGTAGAGCGCCGGATACGTCGTCGCCTCGTGCAGCGAGAAATCGCGCGACGAGCGCAGCGGCCCTTCCTCGAGCAGCACGACCGACGCGCCGGAGGCAGCGAGGATCTCGGCCGCCGTGCCGCCGCCGGCGCCAGTTCCGACGACGACGACGTCGGCGTCGAGCACGAGGTCGCGCTCGAGGCGAGCGGCGTCGACCACCTTCCACCCTCGCGCGAGGCCTTCGGCGATCGGGTCGGCAATGATCACCGCGCTGGATGCCGTCATGGCGGCGCGGCGAATTGCGGTGGGCCGGGGTAGCCGATTGCGGGCCATGCGCGGGGATGGCCGTACCACGCGGCGAGGATCAAGGCGTGGAACGCGTCGTATGCCGCGCGCAACGTGAGCAACGGACTGTCGCGGCAGCGATCGAGAAATCGGCGGACTTGCGCCGGCGAGGCCATGTGCCACGAACCGTGCACGCCGGCGAGGCCGATGCGTACCGGCGGCAGCGACAGCAGCGCGACGAGTTCGCGCAGTTCGGCGCGTGCGCCCGGCGCGAGTCCCGCGACCGCCGCGTCGATCCCCGCGAGCGTCTCCTCGCGCGCCTGCGCCTCGGCCGCGCCCGCTTCGGGCCACGCCCCGGCAAGCATCACCGGCGCGATCGCGCCGAAGATCGCCTCGGCGTCGGCATCGAGCGCGCGACGTGCGACGGCACCTGGTGGGGCGTGCGGCCCACGCAGCCACGCCGCCGTGGCGAGCGCGACGGCACCCAGGGTTCCGGTGACGATGAACGTGCGACGGGAAATGCTCACGACGATGCGGGCGGCAGGCAGTGACGAGGAGGATGGAACGCCAACGCAACGACCATAGGCCGCAAGCGTAGACGAATCAATCTAACCGTGCGACCGACGGGTTGGAGGTGTGGCACGGGCCGCTGTTAGACTTCGGCTCGTCATCTCCCGCGTTGTGGCCGTCGCGGCGCATGTCCCCACAGGAAGACCGAGTGTCGAGCAAGGATGCGCTCGTGCGCGAACTGGTGCACGTCCAGCGCCTGCACGAAGAGCGGCGCGACAATCCGATCCTCGCGGGCGCGCTCGATCGGCTCGCGGCGTGGCAGGCCCGACGCCTGCGCATGACGTACGCGGACCTTGCGGCCGAGGCGCGCTATGCGGCAGCGATCCAGTTCTTCCAGGACGACCTGTACGGCCCGGCCGATTACAGCCGGCGCGATGCCGATCTCGCCCGCGTCGTGCCCACGCTCGTCAAGGTGCTGCCGGACAGCGTGATCGCGACCACCGCCGCTGCCGTCGAGCTCAACGCACTGTCGCAAGCGCTCGACCGCGCGGTTCTCGCTCGCCTGCCGCGCGCCGACGCGACGTTCACGGTGGCGGAGTATTGCAAGGCGTATCGCCGCGCCGGGAGCTTTCCCCTGCGCAAGCGGCAAATCGCGCTCATCGGCGAGATCGGCACCGCACTGGACCACGCCGTGCGCAAGCGCTTCATCACCACGGCGCTCGCGTTGATGCGTCGTCCCGCACGCATGGCGGGGCTCGCGGCGCTGCAGGACTTCCTGGAGCGTGGCTTCGCGGCGTTTCGCGGCATGCGGGGGGCCGATGAATTCCTCAGCACCATCGAGCGACGCGAAACGCGCATCCACGAGGCGATCGTCGGCGGGGCCGTGGATCCGTTTCCGGATCCGCTCCTTTTTTTTCGCGCGACACCACCACTCGCGGTGCGCGTGCCGTAGCATCCGACGCGAGCTTCAGGCGTCGGCGAGGAGTTCGTCGAGCTTGCTGCCAATCTCGCGTTCGAACGTGGCCTTGAGCGGCGTCAGCAGAAGGCCGAGACGCACATCGAGCGCGATCGAGTCCTTGGCAACGCGCACGCGCCCGGACAGGCCCGGCCGCTCGAAGTCGAGGCGGTCACCGTCCCACGCGTAGTCGAGGCCGTAGCGCTGGTCGAGATCCCGGGCGATGCGCTCGGCCACGGCTTTCGCCTTCTTGTGTGCGAGCCTGTGCTTGCGCGAGATCGAGATGGTCGCCACCGGCGCTCCTGCGGTCGTTTCGTTCACCTGCCGCGAGTGCCGGGAGTATAGCGGCGCCGCGCGTCGTCGTCGCGATCACCGCGCTGTCGTCAAGTCGGCACCCTGGTGGCGCCCGCCTACCGCGAGCCGTCGTCGCCAGCGTCGCCGGGTCGCACGACGACGGCTTCGCCGCGCACCTCGCGCTCGCCCGGTCGGACGCGCGATTGCGCCTCGCGCAGAGTCTTGCGCACGTGGCGCGTCTTCCACCACAGCCATGCGCCGACCACCACACCGATCGTGGCAAGAGCGACGAAGACGATGAGCGAGAACACGAATGCCAGCGCGAGCGTCGCCGCGGCCAGCGCAAAACCGACGATGCGTCCCATGAGGGTCTGCGGCGCGAAGTCGAAGCGGTAGGCCCGGTCCTGCGGGCCCGTGAGGCGCGGCCGATCGCCGTTGGTGTCCATCGTTGCCACATTGGGGCGTGGTTTTCGCGTTGCAAGGGTCGCCGTCGCATCGACCGTCCCGTCGCCACCCCGTGCGGGCGCGTCGGCCGCGCGTCTCGCCGAGCCCGCACCTTCGCCCGTACACTGCCGCCATGCCCACCCACGCGAAGACACCGCGGATTGCCGTGGTCGGCAGCGCCAATGCCGATCTCATCATGACCTGCGCCACACTGCCGCGGCGCGGTGAGACGGTGAGCGCCGCCGATGCGCGCTGGGAGGCCGGCGGGAAGGGCGCGAACCAGGCGGTCGCCGCGGCGCGGCTTGGCGCGCATGTGGTCTTCGTCGGCTGTATCGGCGCGGATGCCCTTGGCGAGCGCGTGCGCGCGGGGCTTGTAGCCGAAGGGATCGACGTCGCCGCGCTGCGCGAGGTTCCCGACCGCTCGACCGGTGTCGCCGCCGTCGTCGTCGAGGCCGAAGGCGACAACGTCATCGTCCTCGCGCCGGGCGCGAACGCTGCACTCGGCCGCGACGACGTGGCGAGTGCCGCCTCGCATCTGCGGGATGCGGACATCGTCTTGTGCCAGCTCGAGACCCCGCCGGTGGTGGTCGCGGCGGTCCTCGACGTCGCCGCGGACGGTCCGGCGGTGTGGCTCAATCCTGCGCCGGCGCAAGCGCTGCCCGAGTCCTGGCTCGCGCGGCTCGAGTTCATCGTGCCCAACCAAAGCGAGCTCGAGACGCTCACCGGTATCGACGTCCGGACGCGCGACGGGGTGCTGCGCGCTGCAAACGACCTGCGCCGTCGCGGTGCGGCCACGGTCGTCGCCACCCTTGGCGCGGACGGTGCGCTCGCGGTCGATGCCGAGGGCGCCCGCTTCTCCGCGGCCCTGCGCGTGGACGCGGTCGACACGACCGGTGCCGGCGACTGCTTCATCGGTGCGCTCGCGTGCGCCCGCGCCGCCGGACGTTCGCTCGACGATGCCGTCGATCTTGCGCACGGCGCCGCGGCGCTCAAGGTCACGCGGCCGGGGGCGCAGGCCGCGTTGCCCACGGCCGCCGAGGTTGCGGCGTTCGTCGCGGCGCGCCGCGGCGCACGCTGACCGAAAGGCGCGTCGGCGCGGCTCGACGACCTCCGGTCCTACGCTTGCTCAGACGTCCTGGACCGCGTCGGTCAGTACCCAGCCGGCGTCGATGCCGCCCGGGAGCATCTGCCCGATATCCTCGCCGACTTCGCGCGCGATGAGCGCGTTGAGCTTGGCGTTCATCGTCATCAGGATCTCGCCATTCGTGCCACGATCCAGCGCGAGGTTATGGCGCTCGAGCGGATCGCGTTCGACGTCGTAGAGCTCGACGTCGTTGGCGTCGAAGAGTGCCTCGATGGACGTCGGCAGGTTGTGCTGTTTCGGCGAAAAATAGCGGGCGAAGCGATAGCGTCCGTCGTAGACGCCGCGGATTGCGCCGCGTCGCGTGAGATCCGGCCGTAGCGTCCCCGCTTTGGCGGCTTCCTGGACCTTCGCCTTCCCATCCGGCTGCCCGAGCAGTGCGACCGCGCGTTCCAGGAACTCGCCGTCGATGTAGGCGAACATGTTGTAGCAGTACAGCGAGCCGTCCCTGACCGCGCCATGCGTCGCCTGCTCGGGCGCGGCGAGAAGCGCCGAGAAGTCCTTACCCGGCAGGTCCCGGGTGATGGCTGCCTTCCTCTCGGGGCTCGTGCCGGTCAGGCTGATGAGCGTGGGCACGATGTCGAGGTGCGAGGTGACCGCCTTGCAGCGCTTGCCACCGGCGTGCGCCGGATGGACGACGATCAGGGGAACGTTGTTCTGCTCGCGGTACGCCGTGGCTCCCTTCGAGTGCAGCCGGTGCGCGCCGTCGAGATCGCCATGGTCCGAGGTGAGCACGACGATGGTGTTGGCGGTAAGCCCGAGCGCGTCGAGCTCGTCGAGCAAGGGCACGATGTTGCGATCGGCGTCGCGCAGGCAGTTGAGGTAGTAGTCGTGGCGATAGCGCCACCGCCACTCCTCGTCGGGGATGCGTCCGGTAAGCGTGTCGTGCGATCTCAGGAATTCGGCATGCGCCGGCGGTCGACCCCGCGCGTCGAGCCGCTGCGAGTGCGTCGCGGGAAGGTCGAATGTCCACCGCCTGGCGTAGAGCGGGTCCGCGGGCGCGGGCGCGATATGGCCCAGGATGTTGCGGGCCTGAACCTTCTCACCGGGTCGGTCGGTGTCGAGGAACATGATGTCGTGCGGGTTCACGAGGTTCACCGCGAGGAACCAGGGCTTTCCTTGCGCCGCGAGGTCCTTGCCACGGCCGCGCAACCAGCTCACGCCCATCGCCGAGATGATGCCGTCGTGGAGGTAGCCGCCGCGGGTATGCGCGATGATGTCGCCGACGCCGAAATAGTCGCTGAAGCCGTACGCGTCCATCTCCCGGGTGAAGATCCGCTCCGGGGTTCCGAGCGAATTGACCGTCTCGAACTCTTTGGTGAGGTGCCATTTGCCCTTGTACGCCGTGTAGTAGCCGGCGCTCCTGAGCATGTGCCCGAGCGTCGGAATCTCCGTGGACATGCTTTGGATCCAAGGGAAGTTCGTGTTGTCGAACATCTTCGTGTGCTGGATGTGGCGCCCGGTGTAGAGCACCGAGCGCGACGGCGTGCACACGCAGGAGTTGATCTGGTGGTTCTCGAAGACGATGCCCCGCTTCGCGAGGCGCTCGTGTGCCGGCAGCCGGTAACCCTGCGGAAGCTCTCCCGGCCGGAAGAAGCGCTCCTGGTCGGTCAGGATGAACAGGATGTTGTAGGGCCCGCTAGGCGCTGCGGGCGTTCCGACCGTGCTCGCACCCGGCGCCGTCGCCGCGTGGCCGCGCCGCGGCGCGCCGAGGGTGACGCCGAGCGCACTCGCGCCCATCGTCTTCAGGACATCACGTCGCTTGCTGTCGATTCCATCAGGCGCTGCCATGGTTCGATTCCGTTGCGGTCATTGCACACGCGGGGTCCCCCCGCCCTCGTCGGAGCGCCGCCGGCCGGCGACCGTGCCGACGTCCCTTCGTGGACGCGGCGAACGATACTGCCCCCGGTGTCGAATGCGTATCCGACCTTCGTAGGAAGCGCGGCGATGCCGCGCTACCGGGTGGCACCGATGCCGGCGTTCTCGCAGGCGCGCACGAGGTCGGCGAGCGACCGCACGTCCATCTTGGCCATGACCTGCCCGCGATGTTGCTTCACCGTGGATTCGCTGATTCCGAGTTGCGAGGCGATCTGCTTGTTGAGCCGACCTGCCACGACGAGGCCCATCACCTCGCGTTCCCGGGGGGTGAGGCGCGCGGCGCGCTCTTCCAGCGCGGCACGTGCGTCCGACTGTCGCACCGACTCCACGTGCCGGGCCAACGCCTTGCGCACGGCGGCGACGAGCGCGCGCTCGTCCACGGGCTTGGTGAGGTACTCCACGGCGCCGCGCTTCATCGCGTCGACACCCGTGTCTGCGTCGGCCCGCGCGCTGACGTAGATCGCCGGGGCGACGACGCCGGCGCGTCTCAACTCGCGATGGAGGTCGAGCCCGGACATCGCGGGCATCTGGACATCGAGAATGATGCAATGCGCGTCCCGGACTGCGGCGCTGGCGAGTGCTGCCTCGGCCGAAGGCAAAGTCGTGACCGCCCAACCGGCTGCCGTCAAGAGCCGCGCCATGCCCTCCCGGCTCGCCCGATCGTCATCGACGACGCAGATTGGCCCGACATCGTTCGCTGTGGTCGTCGCCTCGGCGTGCGTCGTCGGGCGCTGCCCCGGCGCTGGACGCAAGGGCGGTGAGCCGGGCAGGCGCACGGTGAAGGTCGCGCCCCCTTGTTCGTGGTTGCTGGCCCGAAGGGTTCCCCCGTGCGCCTCGACGATCGAGCGCGCAATCGCAAGGCCCATGCCGAGTCCGTCCTGGCGGGTCGTGTAGAACGGTTCGAAGACCCGCGGCAGGCGGTCCGTGGCGATGCCGCAGCCGGTGTCGCGAACGGTCACGATCGCGTGCGCCCGGCGGCGCGACAGCACGAGGTCGACGCGGCGCCGACTCGCTGGAGCGTGCTCGAGCGCAGCGATGGCGTTGGCGATGAGGTTGACGAAGATCTGCTGTACCTGCGCCCGATCACCGAATACGGTCGACGTGCGTTCAAGGCGTGCGTCGATCGCGACCTCACGTGCGTCGAACTCGCTTCGAAAGAGCGCCAGCACTTCGCCCAGCGCCTCGGCGAGGTCGAAGCGGGTCCGCGGGACTTCCTCACGACGCAGCAGCGCGCGCACGTGGGCGATCACGCCGGCGGCACGCTTGTCGTCGCGCACGATGGCCTCGAGGATCTGTCGGGCCTCCGCGCCGCTGAGCGTGCCGTCGTCGAGTCTTTGCAGGCCGGCTTGGGCGTTGGCGAGAATCCCGGTGAGCGGCTGGTTGAGTTCGTGCGAAAGCGATGCCGTCAGCGCACCCAGATGCGCCGCACGGTCCGCGTGGCGCAGTTGCGCGCGCAGCTGTCGGGTCTCGTGCTCGGCGGCGCGCAGGTCCGACACGTCCTGCATCGTCACCAGCGTGCGCAACGGCGTGCCGGCCGCGGTGAGCGTTCCCTGCAGGCTGCTGCGGATCGTCCGGATCGAGCCGTCGTCGCGCACGATTCGATACTCGAGATCGAGTGCCGTTCCGGGTCTGGCGAGGCTTTCGGCAAGCGCCGCGCGCACCTTCGACCGGTCCTGCGCGTGGACGCGTGCGAGCACGTCGCGCGCGGCGCCGGCGAGCGGGGCGCCGAAGACGCGTGTCGCGACATCCGATCCGGTCAGCGTGTCGTCGCGCCAGTCGCACACGTACGTGCCCACGTCGGCGATCCGCTGCGCTTCGGTGAGGTGGCGCAACGTGTCCTGCAGCGCGAGTTCGGCATTGTGTCGGGTCAAGACGGCGAGGAACGTCCGCGCGATCGTCTCGAGCATCGACAGTACCGCGGCGGGCCAATCCGCGATGGTCCGGCGACTCGTGAGGCACAGCACGTGGGTGATCCGACCCCCGACGCCGACAGGCACGGTGACGAGGCAGTGTAGACCCATCGCCAGGCACGACGCACGATCCACGCGCGCATCCACGGGCAGGTCGTCGATCGAGCGCTGGACGAACGACTCGCCGCGCATGACCGCCCTCTCGTGCGTCCACGGGAACGCCGAGCCGTACTCCAGCGTCGTGGCGGCGGGCACGAAATCCGGGACGTGCGCCACGTAGCGCAGCCGCGCTTGCCGGATGTCCGCTTGCACCTCGATGACGCCGCACTGGTCGACGCGGAAGAAGGCGAGGAGATCGCGCAGGCAACCCTCGATCTCGCGATCGACGGCATCGCCCGCGACGCCGGCGAGCCGGGCCGACAACGACGAGATGAGCGTTGCGAACGCGCGGGCTTCGGGGGCGCGCGGGCGGCGCGAGCGATCAGCCACGCGACCTCGTATCGCGGTACCGGGACCGCTTCGGACCGGTGCGGGCGTCGATTGCCCACACCCGCAACGACCACCAGGGGACCACCGCACCATCGCTTCGCATCGGACCGGTCACTTCGCCGCGTCGAGGGGCCGGATTCTACGGGGTCCCCACCCAACCGCGCACGCGGGTCGTGCCGTCGGCGGATGCGGTGTGGGGCAGGGGTCGGCACGCGGGCGGGATGGCTCCGGCACGCTTGACGCTGACAATGAATCAAACGTACGATTGAAACTCTTGTTTGACGGCGGCAGGCGCCGCCACGTCGCCCACCTCACCACCCACCTCGGGGCCCCACGCTGCGGAACGGACGTTGCCGTCTTTCATGCGCACGGATACCACCACCCTCGCCGTGGGTCGTTCGCCCGCCGCCGCGACGCGCGTCCGCATCCTCGACGCCGCCGAGGCGCTTTTCATGGAGCACGGCTTCGAGGCGACGAGCCTGCGCCTCATCACGCAAGCGGCCGCGGTGAATCTCGCTGCGGTCAACTATCACTTCGGCACCAAGGAAGAGCTCTTCGAGGCGGTGCTCACGCGCCGGCTCGACCCGATGAACCAGCAGCGCGTGGCCCGGCTCGAGCGCTACGCCGCCGCGGCTGCGCCCGCGACCCTGGGCTGCGAGCGGATCCTCGCGGCGCTCCTCATTCCCGCATTGGAACTCGCCCGCGACCCCGCCCGCGGTGGCGCCGATTTCCTGCGTCTCGTGGGTCGCGCCTACGCGGATCCTGCACCGTTCATCCGTCAGTTCCTGTCCGCGCAGTACGCGCCGATGATCGCCCGCTTCAAGGACGCCTTCGCCCGCGCGCTGCCCCACCTGCCGCGGCGCGAGCTGTCGTGGCGACTGCACTTCATCATGGGCGCGCTGTCGTACACGTTGGCGGCAACCGATGCCCTGCGCATCATCGCCGAGTTGAACCCGGTCGAGACCGACAACGACGAGTTGCTGTTGCGGCGGCTCGCCCCCTTCCTCCTCGCCGGACTGACCGCGCCGTTGCCGGAACTCTCCGACGTCACGCGCGAGATCGACGCCGCGCTACCTCCCGCCGCCTGATTTTCCGCCTGGGAGCACCTGCCATGCTGACTCTCACCTTCGTCGTCGTCGTTGCCCTGTTCGCCCTCGGTTTGGCCTACGTCAACGCGCCCGGGATCGTCTGGCTCGTGGCGGCCGCGGTGACGCTGGCCGCGGCGTGGACGCTGCATGCGCTCCCGACGGCGTTGACGCTCGCGCTCATCCTCGTCGGCGCGCTTGCCGGGCTGCTGCTCGCAATCCCTCCGCTGCGCCGCGCGCTCGTGAGTCACCGCGTCTTGCGCCTGTACCGGCGGATCATGCCGCCGATGTCGCAGACCGAGCGCGAAGCGCTCGAAGCCGGCACGGTGTGGTGGGATGGCGAGCTCTTCTCCGGGCGCCCGGACTGGCGGCGGCTGCTCGCCACGCGCGAAACCACGCTCACCCCGGCGGAGCAGAGCTTCCTCGACCACGAGACCGAGACGCTGTGCGCCATGGTGAGCGACTGGGAGACGACCAACGTCTACAAGGACCTGCCGCCGGCCGCGTGGGACTACATCAAGCAGAAGGGCTTCTTCGGCATGATCATCCCGAAGGAGTACGGCGGCCTCGGTTTCTCAGCGTACGCGCACGCCGCGGTCATCACGAAGCTGTCGACGCGCTCGGGAACCGCGGCGGTGACGGTGATGGTGCCCAATTCACTCGGGCCCGGCGAACTCCTGCTGCATTACGGCACCGACGAGCAGAAGCGCCATTACCTGCCGCGGCTCGCGAAGGGCATCGACGTCCCCTGCTTTGCGCTCACCAACCCGTACGCCGGATCCGACGCGGCGGCCATTCCCGATCACGCCTTCGTGCGCTGGGGCGAGCACGAGGGCAAGCGCGTGCTCGGCCTCGCCGTCACGTGGGACAAGCGCTACATCACGCTGGGCCCGGTCGCAACGCTTCTCGGCCTTGCCTTTCGCGTGTACGACCCCGAGCATCTCCTGGGTGCGGTCGACGACCTCGGCATCACCTGCGCGCTCATCCCCACGTCGCATCCGGGGGTCGTGATCGGCCGGCGTCACATGCCGCTCAATGCGGTGTTCCAGAATGGCCCGAACTCCGGTCGCGACGTCTTCATCCCGATGGAATGGGTCATCGGTGGCCAGGCGATGGTCGGCAAGGGCTGGCGGATGCTCATGGAGTGCCTTGCGGCAGGGCGTGGCATCTCGTTGCCGTCGTCGAACACGGGGCTTGCGATGCTCACCGCGCGAACCGTCGGCGCGTATGCGCGGGTCCGCACGCAGTTTCGCCTGCCGATCGGACGCTTCGAAGGCGTCGAGGAGCCGCTCGCGCGCATCGGCGGCAACCTCTACGTGATGGATGCCGTGCGGCGCTTGACCGCCACCGCGATCGATCTCGGCGCGAAGCCGGCGGTCGTGTCGGCCATCGCCAAGTACCACATCACCGAGCGCGCCCGGCAGACGATCAACGACGGGATGGACGTGATCGGCGGCAAGGGCATCTGCATGGGGCCGTCGAACTTCCTGGGCGGCGCATACATGCAGCACCCGGTGGCGATCACGGTGGAGGGTGCGAACATCCTCACGCGCAGCCTCATCATCTTCGGTCAGGGTGCGATCCGCTGCCACCCGTATCTGCTGCGCGAGATGGGCGCGGCGCAGGAAGGAGACGCCGCGAAGGCGATCCGTGCGTTCGACGCGGTGCTCTTCGGCCACGTGCGTTTCGTGCTGGCCAATTTCGCGCGGGCGCTGGTCATGGGGCTCACGGGAGCACGCTTCGTGCGCGCGCCGCGCGATGTGGCGCCCTGGACGCGCCGCTACTATCGACAGCTCACCCGCTTCTCGGCCGTGCTCGCCTTGCTCGCCGACGTCGCGGCCGCATCGCTCGGCGGCGCACTGAAGCGCAAGGAGAAGCTTTCGGCACGCTTGGGCGACGTCCTGTCACTGCTCTACCTCGCGTCGGCGACGTTGCATCGCCACGAGGCGGAGGGGCGGCAAGCCGCTGATGCGCCGCTCGTGCACTGGGCGCTCCAGGAAGCGCTCGTCCGGATGCAAGGCGCGGTCGAAGGCGTGACGTCGAACTTGCCCAATCGCCTGCTTGCCGGCCTCGTGCGCTTGGCCGTGTTCCCGTTGGGGCCCCGGTTGCTCGCGCCGTCGGACGGGCTCGGGCACGAGGTGGCGCAGCTCCTGATCGCGCCGTCGGCCACGCGCGATCGCCTGACCGGGCCGATCTTCATCGGCGGCGGCGCCGACGATCCGGTCGGCCTCCTCGAGCGCTCGCTCGCGGCAACGCTCGCGGTCGAGCCCGTGCACGCGAAGATCCGCGCCGCGGTCAAGGCGGGCACGCTCGACGCTGCGCTCGCGCCGGAGGCGGCACCGGGACTGCTCACGCAGCGCGCGTTGCAGGCTGGCGTCATCGATGCGGCCGAGGCGAATCTCATCGCCACGCACCACGAGCTCGTCGCGCGGGTGATCGCGGTCGACGACTTCGATCGCGATCTGGGCGCGGCGCTGCTCCAGCCGGCCATCGACGCGCTCGCCCGTACCCACGCCGGGTCGCGGCAGCGCAGCGTCGCGTGATGACGCACGCCCGCGCGACGACGGCTTCCGGCAACGCGACGGCGGCCCCGGCAGAGCGCATGAGTGAACCGGTCTACATCATCGACGGCCGGCGCACCCCGTTTCTCAAGGCACGCAATCGGCCCGGTCCGTTCTCGGCGAGCGACCTTGCCACCGCCGCGGGACGCTCGCTCCTCCTGCGCCAGCGCTTCGCCCCTGCCGATCTCGACGAGGTCATCCTGGGCTGTGCGGCGCCTTCGGTCGATGAGGTCAACATCGGGCGCGTCAGTGCGCTGCGCATGGGGTGCGGCGACAAGGTTCCCGGCTGGACGGTGATGCGCAATTGCGCGTCGGGCATGCAGTCGATCGATTCGGCGATCGCCAATATCCGCACCGGTCGCTCGCAACTCGTGCTCGCCGGTGGCGTCGATGCGTTGTCCCGCGCGCCGCTGCTCCTCTCCGATGCGATGGTGCAGTGGCTGTCGAAGTGGTACGCCGCCAAGGGGATGGGGCAGCGGGCAGCGCTCCTGGCGCGGCTGCGTCCCGGACACTTCGCGCCGGTGATCTCGCTCATGCGCGGCCTCACCGATCCGATCTGCGGGCTCCTCATGGGGCAGACGGCGGAAAATCTCGCGCATCGCTTCGGCATCACGCGCGCCGCAATGGATGCCTACGCCGCGCGTAGCCATGCCCGCACGCTGGCGGCGCAAGCGGCTGGTCACTATGCCGACGAGGTGCTGCCGATCTACGGCGCGGATGGCACGCTGTACGCCGCAGACGACGGCGTGCGGGCGGATTCGACGCCGGAGAACCTCGCGAGGCTCAAGCCCTTCTTCGATCGCCCTTACGGGAACGTGACGGCGGGCAACAGCTCGCAGGTGACCGACGGCGGCGCGTGGGTCGTCCTCGCCTCGGCGGCCGCCGTCGACCGCCACGGCCTCACGCCGATCGGTCGCATCGTCGACTCGCACTGGGCCGGGCTCGATCCGGCGCAGATGGGGCTCGGCCCCGTCCACGCGGCGACGCCGATCCTCGTGCGCCACGGGCTCGGCCTGAACGACCTCGACGCCTGGGAGATCAACGAAGCGTTTGCCGCGCAGGTCATCGCGTGCGTGCGCGCCTGGGACGACGCTGCTTACTGCCGCGACGAGCTCGGACTGCCGGGCGCGCTCGGTGCGATCGACGAGGATCGCCTCAACGTCGACGGCGGCGCGATCGCGCTCGGGCACCCGGTCGGTGCGTCGGGCACGCGGATCGTGATGCACGTGCTCAACGTCCTGCGCCGCACTGGAGGGCGACGCGGCATGGCCGCGATCTGCATCGGCGGCGGCCTGGGCGGCGCCATGCTCGTCGAGCGGGTCGATTAGGGAAGCAACGCATGCGCCACTTCACGCTCGATCGCCTCGCCGATGGCACCGCGCAGCTCGTCTTCGACAAGGCGGAAGCTGCCGTCAATACCCTGTCGCAGGACGTGCTGACCGAGTTGGGTGCAGTGCTCGATCGCCTGGAGCGCGAACCGCCGCAAGCGCTCGTCATCCGCTCG
>WBZO01000965.1_pt1 | contig 50808 bp, 41 predicted proteins | sample 5204261 | NCBI WGS metagenome assembly WBZO01 (sample SAMN12412400, study PRJNA552823) | activated sludge metagenome | isolation source: activated sludge from anammox sidestream of wastewater treatment plant... | place: USA: North Carolina | collected 2017-09
TTGACTTCTCTAAATTTTAGCATTTTGAACACCTTAGTGCAACAAATGTAGCACTAAGAAAATCATAATATACTGTATTGTAATGATTTGTAAAATTTAAAAAAATAAGGTGGACAAGTCAGGAGTTATTTAATTTCAAAATCAAGTAATACTTTACCTTCAATTTGTGCAGTTAATCTATCGCCTATTTTCACAGGTCCAATGCCGGAGGGGGTTCCGGTAAATATTAAATCGCCTGTTTTAAGAGTAATGTATTTTGATACGTAGGCAATTATTTGTGCAATAGAAAAAATCATATCCTTTGTGTTGCCGTTCTGTACTGTTATTCCATTCACATCAAGTCTAAAATTAATATTCTCTTGCTTTTGTTTATCTGATAAAATCAAAAAGTTTCCTATAGGTGCACTGTTGTCAAATGCTTTTGCTTGCTCCCAAGGTAAACTTTTTGCCTTACACATATTTTGTATATCACGAGCAGTAAAGTCAATACCTACAGTTATTTCATTATAATATTTATGCGCAAATTCTGACAATATATTTTTTCCGTTCCTATTTATTTTAATTACTAACTCACATTCATAATGTATTTCTTTTGAAAAAGAAGGGTAATAAAAATCTTCGTTATTTTTTAATAGAGCCGTTTCAGGCTTCATGAAAAATATGGGACTTTCGGGAATCTCATTTTTTAACTCCTTAGCATGCTCTGAATAATTGCGTCCAATACAAATTATTTTCATTCTTTAAGTTTACTTTTATTAATTATTAATAATGCCCATCATGATGTTTTACTGCAGATTTACACAAAACATATACTTCGTTATGCTAATCTTTACGTGCATTTGATTTAACCTTTTTGTAAAGAATAAGTTTGTCGTAAAATACTCCTATAGGCTGATGATACACCAAAATACTGAAGTCGTTTTCGGTTTCAAATCTATTGCCCTCGGTTAATGTTTCATCAGGAACTTTGTCTTTAGCACCCATTACTACATACTCATAATTGTAAAACCCTTGTTTTAAAAATAAAGTAGCTGTATAACCTTTAAATACAGGATCGTATTGCATTCTAAATTCGGGCTTACATTTCCAGTCGCTTAATGCACCAAAAATATATACATCACCTTCCATAATTGGTGTACTGCTCATTAAATAAAAATGCACATAGCAATAATCTGCGTCAGTATTGGGATTATCACCATAGGTTGTTCGGATAATAAATTTTCCATTGATATCTTTTTCGTAGGCATATCGTTTAAATGCTCTTTTGTCATCATTGTTTAAATATATATGTGTAAAGTGCGAACTGTCTATTCTAATTTTATTGATTCGAATATCAGGGTTTACCAAACTCTGAGTATTAAAATATCTAAATTCTTTTCCTCCGTTAAAAGTATTTTCTCCATCATAATTATAGTCAAGCTCGGTGTCCATAATAAAAACAGGCTTTAGCCCCTCTACTTGAGTATCAAAGCGGTCATTTTGCATTAATACTACTTTCAAATCATTCATGGGGTCTTGAATTTTGTAGTATCCGGCAGATATTTTAAAATCTACTTCTTGTTTCATGAAACGCGATTCATTTAAGGTTGCAGCATGAATATTAAGTGCTGCATCAACCAACTCTTCATACACCATAAATCGTCTGGTTATAGCTAATTTATCTTCATCGCCATCTAAAAATATTTTTAAAAGATAGTTTCCACTTTTTGTAATTTTCATATCACGATTTGGAAGCAAGATTTGATAATGTGTATAGGCTTGATATGTATTAAACGAACGATTTATATCATCAATTTGTCCTTGATTAAAACCCTCAACATATTCGGAGAACGATATATCGGTAGGTTGCCACGAAGCATCACAATGAACAACTGTATAGTTATAGGTTTTATAATCATTGTCAAAATCATCAAATCCAAAACTAAGTTGTTCATCACTGTTTAGTCTTATTGCCGGAAAACCAGTTTCCCAACCATTAAAATAAAATAATACTGTTTTAATATTGGGTGTGTAAACTTTGTCATCATAAACCAAAACGGAGCTTACATAATCATCTTTATAAGCTTGACTTACCTGACTTAGAGAAAGAAATAATAAGAAAATAGCGATTTTAATTTTTTGCATTGTTATTGTTTTTTTCTACAGATTTAAGATGCAGAAGATTAATAGAGTTTCCTTTTAAGCCTTTAATATTTTTATGATAAAAGAATATGGCATCATCATAATATAGAGGAACTACCGGAGCGTTATCAATAATAATTTTTTCCATTTCGCTAAAATTATGTTGTAACTCGGCTTCGGTTAACATGGCTAAATTTTTTTCATAAAGCGTATCAAATTTATCATTTTTAAAGTGGGTATAATTGGGTCCGTTGGGGCTAAAATTTTTACTGTAGAATACCGACATATAGTTTTCTTTATCAGCATAATCAGCCACCCACGATTTTCTAAAAAATTCTGATTTACCATTAGCAATCAGCTCACTGTTTACGGCAGGTAGCAATACCTCTACTTTTATCTTAATCCCATAGTGTGAGAGTTCGTTTTGTATAAATTCACAAACATCTAAATAGACTGATGTAGTTATCAGCTTAATTTCCGGAAGACCTATTCCATTCGGGAAACCGGCTTCTACCAATAGCTGTTTAGTTTTTTCGGGGGCATAATCGTATCCTGTCAAATATGAATCGAAATATGGCATACCGCGAGGAACAAAGCCATTTATAGCAGGTGTTCCAATATTATTACGCAAATACATAATCATTTTATTACGGTCAAACCCATAGTTAATAGCTTTACGTATCTTTGTTTGTACTTCAGTTGGCAATATGCCTATTCCTTCCTTACTGTCAAGATAAAATCCTAAATAATCTGTTTTTAAGAAGGGGACTTTCGAAAAGTTTAAAAGTTGTTTGTATTTATTCTGCAAATTTCCGTTTCGGGTTAAAAGCTCATCTTTATAACTTGCATCTATGCCCGACATAAAATCATAATTACCTTTAATAAACTCAAGGAAGGCTGTTTGTCTATCTTTTAAGAATGTAATATTTATAGCGTCTAAAAACGGAAGTCGCTTTCCATTAGAATATTCAAAATAGTTGGGATTCTTTAGCAAAACCATTTTTTCGCCTTCGGCCCAATATTTAAAAATATAAGGCCCTGTACCTACAGGATTATGACGAAAATTTTTATGATAAAATGAAGCTACTTCATGTGGAACTACACTACAATAAGGCATACTTAACAAATTAAGAAAAGGACGGTAGCTTTTACTTAGGCGAATACTCAAGGTGCTGTCATTAAGTGCATCAATTAAAGAATGATTGTTTTGTTGAGCCACAGCACTAAGCACCCATGCACCCGGAGAAGCTACTGATTTATTGAGCAGGCGATTGAAACTATAAACAAAGTCGGCTGCAACAACCTTACGCCCTTGCCCATTTTTGAATAAAGTGTGCGGATGAAAATATACATCATTGCGCAAATGAAAAATATATTGCAGACCATCGTTACTTATTTCCCAACTGCGTGCTATACAAGGTACTACGGCAAGTGTGTCATTTAACTGCACCAAACCGTTGAAAATTTGATTTACCGCCCAAATGTTTTCGGTACGATTGCTGAAAGCCGGATCTAAAGAGGTTATTCCGGCTGCTTCATTATATTTAAAAACAGTTTTGTGATTATTATTTTCTGTAGGTTGACAGGCATGCAAAGCAAACATCAGCAGTGCAATTAAAGCATATTTATAAGTAGAACCTAACATAAATTTAATTTATAAACAACCAGTTAATACCTAATTTAAACGTTAACCCGGGCATAGCATAATACGGGGTAAAGAAATATGGTGCTGATAATATACTGCTTAGTTGCTCAACTGTTGCAAAGGCTTGTACTGCTTTTATCTTAAAATTCAAAAACAAATTAATTAAAGGTAAACCCGAAGTGCTGAAGGTGTTCTGATAAAAATACATATTGCTTGCAGCCATGTAGCTATATGGTTTATAGCTATTGAGCCAATACACATCAGCACCAAACTGATACCATAATTTACCTTTAAATATTCTATGATTGACATACATAGATGTTTTAGTATAAAATTCAGGTAATGCTAAATAATTCATGGTGCTATTTTCAAACTGCAATAGTACTTCGGGGGCAATTCTTAAAATTCCTATATTAAATTTTTTGTTATACTTTAACTGCCATAAATTTATAGTTTGACTTAGTTGTTGAGGCAATGCTTGGTTATTGAGCAACACATAATTTTTAATACTGTTGTATTGCAAAAAAATATTTCCGGCAAGTGTATGATTCAATTCAACATTGGCAATCATGTTGGTAATGGGTTGGAATGAATGATCCCAAATAAAATTATTGGAATAATAAAAGTTATAAATCTGCTGTGGTAATATTTTATTTCCACCTATGCTGAATTGCCATTTTATCGGCTCATTTTGATGTGAGGTAATACTTGCTAAAGCTTGATAGTTTCCTTGATTGAAACCGCTAAAAAAATATTTTCCTTGTGTGCTTAAACTAATATTCCGAAAGTTTTTACTTAAAAGAAGTCCTGTATAGGCCGATAAAAAATTTCGTTTCTTTTGATTTACATTAATATCTAAATTTTCAATTCCTCCTGTAACTTCATAGCCCAAATAATCATTAACAGCCTTGTTCCCTACAGTGTTTATTAATTGTATTTCTACTTTTGTATGTTGGTCTTTCAGTTTATCCTTAAAATCTTGTGTGGTAAAATAAAAGTTATGGTAATAGGTGCTATCTTCCATACGGTCTTCATAGTTTCTAAAATATTCTCTGTATCTTCCGTATATTACCAGCTTGTTTAAAGCAGCACTTTTCTGATTGAAATTTCTTAATTCGGCATGGTTTAATTTATGGTCAAGGCCTATGATTTGCTTGGTATAAACATCGGAACCATATAACATTTGTTTGGCATAATGTAAATGAACAGGTATGAGCGCCTTGTCATTCAGCATTTCATATTTAAAACTATTAGATGAGTCGGGAACCAGTCCGCCATTAAGAAGAGTCGTTAAGCGATTATATGAATAGCTAAAAAAACTGCGATAATTACCTTTTGATGAAATATAGGAATTGAAGGCTTGAAAGCTTATGGTGTTGGCCTGCTGTTTTTGATAAAAACCCTCGGTGCGCAGTGCGTTTATTTTAAAACCGATATTGATTTCAGGGTTTATTTGTTGACTGTGCAGCAAATCAATAACCTGTTCTTTCTTGCTGCCAACAACAGCCTTTACCAAAGTTACAGGGTAATAAGTATGTATAAATTCAACCTCAGAGTTGTTATAATATAATCCATCATAATTGGTTTTTGTATATTCTAAGCCATTAGTAAAAAACGGATTGTAAAATAAATTTCGTGCAGGTAAAGTAGCATGCCCGTTAATGGCATAAAAATTATTATTCTTTAAAAGCACATTATACCTCTGTATCTCAAATAATGAACTGTCTAAAAAATGAAACTTGGAAAAATTATCATTAAAAAAATAAGGAATGGAGTCATAGGCTACTTTAGAAGAATCAGTTTTAGCATAACCAATATCAGACCATACAAAAAGGGCAACAAAAAGTATGCTCACTTTCTTGATTAATTTTTTATACCTGTAGCTTGAATTCACAACTTATTAAGTTGCACAAAAATATCAATATTTATCAGGTAAATTATCTAAAAAATATAAATTATTTCTAATGCTTTTGCTCTTTATTTTTTTTATCGGCAGGTTGGTTTGGAGCTACATCAAGTAATTTAAAATAGGTAGCTTTAAAACGTCCGTTTATTACTTCGCCTTGAACTTCGGCTTTACGTACAGCCACACAAAAGCCATTAGGATTATGTGGGTGTCCGTACTCCTGAATATTTAAACCATCAACATAATAAGCATTACCATCATATCTTACAGCAAGGTCACAATCTTTACCATCTAAACCAAAATTACATTCACCGCACGATGCTTCAACGGTCATTAATTTCTTTGCCGGATCGGGGGTTTTCTTCAATTTGTGTGCAACTTGACTATATCCGTTATAGGAGAAAAATATAGAAAAAACTAAAATCAAAAGAGGCTTCATAATAATATTTTTTTTGAGGTTAATTATATATATTGAGTTAAAGAATTGTTTGTAATTCTTAGATTAATACAAAAATACAAAATTATTCCTGCTAATACTATGGCATAATATACTAAGCACCTACTCTTAACCATGAATTGGGGAATTAGGTAGATTAAATCAATAGCATATCTTCTCTTATGTATTTCTTACACTATTAACAAAATATTACCTATATTGTTTCTATCTTCGTGAGAATATAACTTAACACACATGAGAAAATTCTTTCCTTTTTGTTTATTTATTACGGTTCTTTTTTATTCAAATAAGGGCTTTGCTCAAAAGTTGATAGGCCCTGAAAGTCCTTATGGCTATACTACTGACAGTAATTTGCCTGATTGGGCTAAGGAAATGTATAAACCTAATCCCAATATTTTTACAGTAAAAAACTTATATGAGGGCTATTATAAAACACATCAGTTTAAAAAAAATAAGCACACACAGTACTATAAACGATGGTCAAAAGTTGCGCAAAAAATGACTGATGAAAGTGGAATTGTGCAATACCCTAATCGCCAACAAACAGACTTAATCAATAATAGTTACCTACAGTTGCTAAGTACGGCTCGAATGAGTGGTTCAGGCGCAGGGTCTTCCTGGACATGTATAGGACCTTTTGATTTTGATAAAGATGCTAATGGCAGAAGTCATGCGCCTGGCTCTTCGCATGTTTATACTGTTGAAAAAAGTAAGAATGATCCTAACTTTTTGGTTGCAGGAACAGCTAATGCAGGGGTGTATAAAACCACTGATAAAGGCTTGCATTGGATAACACTAACCGAGCAATTATTAATTGGAGAATGTCGCGCTGTTGAAATTCAATTTGACAACAATGATGTTATTTATGCCGGAGGAAATGGCCGTATTTATAAAACTACAGATGGAGGGTCAAACTGGAACGAAACGGGTGGAACTTCATTTAATAATGTGTATCATAATGTTTACAGTATTGTGATGGTGCCCGGTAATTCGCAGAAATTGTTTGCAACTACTAATTATGGTTTGTACAGAACAACCAACGGAGGAAACTCATGGATTCAAGTGGTTTCATGTCCTGGTTCAGGCGAGTATTTTGGAGATATAGAAATTCATCCAACAGACACGAGTGTAGTATATGCTATATATAATTCAAAACTTGTAGGGAATTCCAACAAAATTACAGAATTCTACAAATCAACCAATGGTGGCGACACTTTTACTGCCTTAACCTCATGGCCATCAAATGCTACCACCATCACAGGGAGCAATCATCAAAACAGGGCTGAGATTGCAGTAACACCTGCTCAACCCGATCGTATTTATGCCATACTAACAGGTAAAGCTAACGGAGGTGAGGGGTTATATGGATTTTACAGAAGTGATGATGCCGGCACTACATGGACTCATCATTGCTGCGGAACAGGACCCGGGGGCTATGCCGCTGTGGACAATACCAATGTGATGGGATATGCTACAGACGGAACTGACGATGGTGGGCAGTATTATTATGATTTGGCTATTGATGCCGATAAAACCAATGCCAATAAAGTACATGTTGGTGGTATTATGCAATGGGTAAGTACCGATGGCGGTGACAACTTTACATGTTTGAACAGTTGGGCAGACCCTGGCGGAAGTAAGTATGTACATGCCGACATACATGATATAAGAATTTATGGAAATGAAGTTTGGGTAGCTTGTGATGGAGGTATTTTTCTTTCGGAAAACTCTGGAAACTTAGATTTTAACCGAAGACAGTTTGGTATTGCAGGTACTGATTTTTGGGGCTTTGGAGCAGGTTTTAAAGATGGTAATATTATGTTGGGCGGAACTTATCATAATAGCCATTTATTAAAAAATAATAATGTTTATCTTAATGGTTGGATTTCATATACAGGCTCGGCTGATGGGTTTAGGGGCTTTGTAAATCCGGGTTATAATAAATGGGTATATCATGATTTTGGGAAAGATAAAGTACCTAACAATCGTACTTCTCCATTTATAGGATACCCTTTTGAGAAAGTACCCAATGCCTCATATTACTCCGGTTACTCATGTCCTTTGGTGTGGGATCCAAGATGCTATACTACAGTATATTCAGGAGTTGATGGTACTTTGTGGAAATCAGAGGATGATGGTATTTCATGGACTTCACTAAAAAACTTCGGGACCGGAAAAGTTACCGACTTAGAGGTTGCCTTTGATAACCCACAAAAAATATATGTTGTATATAGTCCTTCATCTGGTGCCAGAATAATTTACAAATCGCTTGATGGTGGTATTAATTGGACTAACATCAGTATTCCTAACTCAGTCTTACCGGTAAATACAACCTCGCAAATTGATATTACTATAGATGTTCATAGCTCAGATAATATATGGGCAGGAATTATTACAGGCAATGCCAGCAGTAATGGATATAAAATATTTAAGTCTGATAACGGAGGAGCATCATGGAATAATCTTACCACTCCTATGCTTGATAATCAAACCATACAGTCAGTAGTATTTCAGCGTGGTACACAAGGCGGAGTGTATTTGGGAACCAATAAAACCGTGTTTTACCGAAATACCCAAATGAACGATTGGGTATTGTATAGCACCAATCTTCCGGCCTTAACTTCATGCTTATCTTTAGTCCCTTGGTACAAAGGTGGGAAGATAAGGAATGCGAGCAACCGCAGTGTTTGGGAAGCATCACTTTATGAAATGGGAGCACCAAAAGCACAGATAACTGTTGATAAGTTGAGTTCCGGCTGTGCCCGCGATACTTTTTATTTTTCAGATTATTCTTCGCAATATCAAAGCGGAGCCACCTGGAACTGGCAGATAACACCAACTCCTGCATATCATACTCCTTTCAATCAAGAACAAGTAAAGGTGGTGTTCGGAAACACCGGAAGCTTTCAGGTAAAACTAGTGGTAAGCGATAGCTTGGGTACTGATTCTATATCTTATAATAACTTTATTACAGTAAGTAATAGTTGTGACTACGATACTATTCCGGGAAATGCTCTTGATTTAAGCGCTCAAGGGCAGTTTGCTTCAGGTACAGAGCCTCTCTACCTCAATTCAAATACTGTAACATTTAGTGCATGGATAAAACGTAATGGGGCACAACCTAACTGGGCAGGGTTACTATTTTTTAGAGGCGGTTCTACTACATGTGGAATTAATTTTAGAGACAATGGTTCGCAATTAGGATACCATTGGAATGATTATTATTGGAATTGGGCAGGTGGCCCGGATGTAAATGACAATGAATGGAATCATGTAGCTTTAGTAGTTACGCCTAACGCAGCCAAGTTATATTTAAATGGGGTTTCTTATGATAACAATAGCAGTCATCCTACCGAAGCTTTTGATACACCATTGAGAGTTGGCAATGACCCTGCATCAAGCGCACGTACTTTTAATGGTTTAATTGATGAGGTGTGTATTTATAACCGAGCTTTATCACAAAACGAAATCAGAGAGCTAATGCACCTTACAAAGAAGCCGCAGGCCGATACGACTTTAGTTACCTATTTGCAGTTTAACGAAAACAACGGATTAGCGTTTGATAAAGTAGGTATTAATCACGTTTCACTGGCCGGAGGTGCAGCACGAACTACTTCAACGGCTCCTGTTGGTGGTGGAGTAAGCGCTCGTTTAGATATTAATACTGCCGGGAACTTTACCTTTGGAAATACAGGTTTAAACCTTGGTTTTGCCAATGGTTCCTTGCCAATGGGCGAAGTTTGTGTAAGCCGTATTAATCAGTTTCCTGATGTCATACCTTCGCATCCTGACAGTACATCAAAAGCCTATTGGATAATTGAAAACTATGGGGCAAACAACAGTTTTGACACTTTAAATACTATAACCTTTAACAACACCGGAACTTGGTTAAACAATTGTAGCCTGAATAAATTATATACCAGAATGCCTAATGCCGATGGTCCTGTATGGGGTACTGCTATTGACCAAGCTGATAACTGTAGCGGCAATGCACAAGGAAATCAAATTATTTTTAGCACCGGAAATAGTGTATATCAATCCGGTCAGTATATTGTTGGGGCGGGGCCTCAGGTTATTACGGCCGACAATTGGTTTGATTTTACTGCAAGGCCATATCAGCAAAATTCTGTTATGCTTAGCTGGACAACAGGTAAGGAAGTTAATGTTTCGCATTTTATAGTTGAAAGAAAAAATGGGAACCATAATTTTATGATTATAGACAGCGTAAAAGCTATTGGAAATTCAGGATTTAGTACCTCATACCAAAGTATTGATAAAAAACCGGAAAGAGGGTTGAATGAATACAGAATAAAAATTGTTTCAACCAATGGTCAGTTTATTTACAGTCCGGTTAGAAATGTTTTGTTCAAATCATTGCCTGAAAAAATTGTGATTTACCCAGTACCTCAAAAGGCAGGTCAAGATATTTTTATAAATTCAAATTATAGAAATTTAAAATATGAATTGATTGACAGCTTTGGAAGAATAGTGAGCAGAGGGGTTTTGGAGAACAATAGTAGTTCTATTTCTACTCAAGGCATTTCAAAGGGAAGCTATAATTTAATTTTCGATATAGAGGGGGTAAAAGTGATGGAGAAAATAATATTAAATTAAAGTCTATTCAATATAAATTAATTATTGTAATTAATAGAAATAAGCTAATAAGTTAGGTAAAATCAATAGAATGAATTATGACTTAAATCATTGATTTTGCCCAACATTTGAACTAACTTAGCTGAAAAATTAAACCCATGAAGAATAAGTTCATAAAAAGTTTAGTACTGGTATCATCAATAATTTTTACTTTATCATCATGCAAAAAAGATGCTATAGATGATAATCCTGCACCATTATTTACCAAGGCCACCCTTAATATCAATGTATTGGCCAACAACAATAAAGTAATATGGGACTCTATAAATTACATAAACGCTTCAGGTAATAAATACAGTTTACGCACTATTAATTTTTATATTTCTGATATTGCAATGAAGCGAAAAGATGGCTTTATACATAAATTGAATAAGGTTTTTTATATTGACCCTGCCAAAAGTGAAAGCTCACAAATAACTATTGATTCGTTGTTGAGAGGCGATTATGAGCAGATAAGTTTTTTGGTGGGACTTAATCCGCAAATAAACATTGATTATGGTTTGGAATCAACTGTAGATAACTTGAACATGGCATGGCCAACTATGATGGGTGGGGGCTACCATTTTATAAAAGTTGAAGGACATTATTTGGATAGTGCCGGTTTGCGAAAAGGATTTGCCATACATTTAGGAAAAAACGAAAACCTTGTAAATATTGAGATTAATAAACTAATGTTACAGCAAAAATCAGAAAATAACTATTCTTTAGATTTTGAAATAAACGAAATATTTGCTAATCCGTATTTGTACGATTTGAATATTGAAAAGACATATACTATGTCTGATTCCTTATCTATGTCTAAAATAAAAACCAATATGCAAGATGCGTTCACCATTAATCAAACTAATTAGTGTAAGCTTTATCTTTTTGGTGATTGTTTTTTTGGGATGCAAGAAAAACAAAGAAGAAGATTTAATTCCTTCTAATCCTCCAACTAACCAAAATAATGAGCTAACACCTTATACGGTTACATATCCGTATTATTTTCCGCCTTTAACTATCCCTGAAAGTAATCCGTTAACTATGGAAGGAATACAACTAGGCCGTAGTTTATATTACGATCCAATATTATCTAATAATGGACAATCATGCTCTTCATGCCATAACTCAAATAGTGCTTTTACAACTTACGACTCAAATGCCTTGGCCCATATCAATTTAGGTTGGAGTACTTATTATTTGTGGAATGGGAGTATTAGCGGAACTCTAGAAGATATTATGCGATTTGAGGTAGAAGATTTTTTTCAAACCGATGTAGCTAAAGTAAATAAGTCTATACTCTATAGAAACCTATTTAAAAAAGTATATAATGTTGACACTATTAAATCTCAAGATATTGCTAATGCTTTAGCACAATTTTTTAGAGTATTAAACTCAACCAACTCCTATTGTGATCAGTTTTTCAAACATACCTACAATTTCAACAGTTCGCAAATGAATGGGTTTGTTATTTTTAATTCTGAGAAAGGTGATTGTTTTCATTGCCACTCTTTAGGCTTGTTTACTGATAATAAATTTCACAATATTGGGATTGACTCCATCTTTAATGGAGTTAATTTGGGTCGTTACAATGTAACCTCAAATCCTAATGACATAGGTTTATTTAAAACTCCTACTTTAAGAAACATTGAGCTAACTGCACCATATATGCACGATGGAAGGTTTAAAACTTTAGAAGAAGTAGTTGAGTTCTATAATTCAGGGGTAAAGTACAGCAGTACCCTTGACCCTATTATGACCAAAAATGACAAGCTAACTAATGGTTTAAATTTAACTACGCAAGAAAAACAAGATTTGGTAGCATTCTTAAAAACACTTACCGATTCTTCGTTTATACACAATCCGTTGTTGCAAAAACCTTGATGCGAGTATTGCCCAGATTAATCAAGTAATATATTTATTGGTGTAACTTTTCTGCTAAGTATTTGGCGGTATAAGAATATTTATTTTTTCCTGACTTGTACCTTTTTTGTGGTAATAATAACCATTGTTTCAATTAATCCATTGAAAATATATATCGAAAAAACCGCACTAATTTGATGAGATTCAAGTCAGGAGCCATAAATTTTTGGAATAAATAATTAAGAAATTTTTTTTGGTTTTTATTTTGGATTTAAAAAACCATTTTTATTTTTTCTTTAAATATTGAAAAACATTGAGTCAAAATTATTGCATTTTTTTTAAAGGAATTTTGTTGTAGTCAATATAGAAGACCTAAACGATTGAGTAAAAATTTGCGTCAATTGTTTTGAACTGAAAAAAAATATTTATTAATTTGATTTTTTATTAAGGTGATAAATAATTTTGTTCTTATGTACACAAAATAGGAATTCTTAAAAATCAAATTAAACATGACCAAACAGTATTTATTTTTCTGGATAATAGTTTTAAGCTTCTTGAGTTTTGATTCAACAGCACAAACTTCGGGCTGTACAGACCCTCAAGCTACAAATTATAATGTATCCGCCTCTATCAATGATGGGTCTTGTGTTTATCCTGCTACTAATTACAATCCTATTTTTCTTGATAGTTTACCAAGTGAAATCCAAGAAACTTCAGGTTTATTATACTTCAATGGAAGTTTATGGACTATCAATGATAGTGGAAATGAACCCATTTTATATCAGATAGATACTACAACACATTTAATCACAAGACGCATTTTTATTGACAATGCCATCAATATAGATTGGGAAGCTTTATCTCAAAGTGATAATGATATTTTCATTGGTGATATTGGGAATAATAATGGAAGCCGTACAGATTTGAAGATATTAAAAATTAGTAAGTCGGATATATTGAGTCAGGATACAGTTGCTGCAAGTTTTATCCATTTTTCTTATCCGGATCAGACGGACTTTACACCTGCATCTAACAATACACGTTACGATTGTGAAGCATTCTTTTATGCCAATGATTCTTTGTATCTTTTTACCAAAGATTGGGTTCAATTTACTTCTACTTTGTATGTGATTCCTAATGTTGCAGGTACACACAATGCTTTGCTATTAGGTACTTACAATTTGGATGGATTGGTTACAGATGCTTCTTTCAATGACTCCACCAAGAGTGTTGTTTTGATAGGTTATAAACAGCATCAGTACTAATCTTTAATGCTTTTATTTGTCTTCTATTTGATTTTCCTAATCATGATTTTTTATCTGGAAACAAAAGAAAGTTGAATATTAGCAGTGTGTTGCTGAGAGGACAAACTGAAGGTATAACTTGGACTTCAGCATATAAAGGTTATTTTTCTGGAGAAGCGATAAGTTCATCTACTTTTGGTATCAACAATCCTGCGAAGCTTCATGCGTTCAATTTGCAAGGCTATATTCCTTTTTTACCCACTGCAATGCCGTTAGGGAAAATTTCTTCTTTTGAGGTTTATCCCAATCCAGCTCAGAATATTTTATTTATAACTGGTGAAATAAAGAATAATCTGCCCTATTGGATTTCAGATGTAGAGGGAAATTGTGTACTTCAAGGAAATCTCAACAGTAATTACATAAATATAGAAGACTTACCTGCTGGACAATATTTTTTGAACTTGAATAATACAACACAAGTGCAATTTGTAAAATTGAAACAATGATGTATTACTAATTCTTTTTTGGGAAAGTTCCCCAATATTTGGCTGCCATTCTTTCTACATTTTGTTCTAAAGGCGTATAGTAACAGTTAGGAAATTGTTCTAAGAATTTTGCTGTATTGTAAGCATAATGTGCGTGAGTTATTTGTGCAGTTTCTTTTGTAATTAAAGCAACTTTTTTACTGAATTTTTCTTTGATATATGCTATTCGTCAAATAATTTCACTCATCCATTTTGTAGCTCTATGTGGCGAATCTGGCACGGATAAGGCTTTTGCCATAGCATTAAAAATCTTTTCATAACTAAAATTTCCAGCACTGATGATGAATCATTCTTAGTAATATTTGACTGCATCAATAAAAACATAGCTTTCACATCTACAAAGCTTTCTGTCCTTGGGTGTACCACTTCAATCCATTAGATACTGTAGTCATCAACTTCCCAGAACTTTGATGTCATTTGTCCTCACCTAAAATATTACCAGGATTGACAATTGCTCCTTTTAATCCTTCTGCAACCATCTATCCATTGAACGAAGTTTAGACGCAGGTTCATAAATCCTTATTGCCACTAAATATTTAAGAATTTGAGGAGTTTTATCTAAGCCAATGATACCCAACATTTTTAACATGTGTTGGTAATAAAAACGGCATTTCACCCCAATAAATTGACAATGACTTAAATGTAACAATTGATTGGGTTTATCCTCAGAAAATAAAGAAGGCTGCTTGCTAAATTCGTTTATCCATTCCTGTGCCATAGTTATTAACTCTTCCGACTCCTGTTCCGTATGCACAGAACCAATGTGTTGCAAAACCTTCCTTTTGTTATCATGGTATTGGACTACTTGAACAGCTATGGCTTTCGATGCTTTTTTTAACAATCTAATTTTCATACAAAAAGCCCCTTAGTGCGGTAAAAACAACCTTTTTTGTAATTAACTTATTGAAAATAAAAACTAAAAAAAACGCACTAAATCAAGAGGGTATAAGTCAGGAGTATTGCCTAGATTAATCAAGTAATATATTTATTGTTGTAACTTTTCTGCTAAGTATTTGGCGGTATAAGAATATTTATTTTTTATTAAGTCTTCGGGAGTGCCTGCAAAAACTATATTTCCGCCCTCTTCACCACCTTCGGGTCCCATATCTATAATCCAATCGGCACATTTTATTATTTCCAAATTATGTTCAATTACTATTAATGAATGACCTTGATCTATTAGGGCATTAAAGGCACGTAAAAGTTTTTTGATGTCATGAAAATGCAATCCGGTAGTTGGCTCATCAAAAATAAACAGTGTTCTTTTTTCGTGTTCTCCTTTAATTAAGAAAGAAGCCAGTTTAATCCTTTGCGACTCGCCACCGCTAAGTGTACTGCTGGGCTGACCTAACTTAACATAGCCTAAACCTACCTCGCTCAAAGCCTGTAAACGGTTAATAATTTTTCTTTCTATATTTCCTTGATTGTTCTCATAAAAAAATTCAATAGCATCATCAATAGTCATATCCAGAAGTTCATGAATATTTTTGTTATTATAAGTAATATCCAATACTTCCTGTTTAAATCTTTTGCCATGACAGCTTTCACAAACCAACTCCACGTCAGCCATAAATTGCATTTCAATCTTAACTGTCCCTTCTCCTAAACACATTTCGCATCGTCCGCCATCTACATTAAACGAGAACATTGATGGTTTGTATTTTCGACTTTGAGCTAAAGGTTGTTGGGCATATAATAAACGTATCTCATCATAAGCCTTTACATAGGTTGCAGGGTTGCTTCTTGATGATTTTCCAATAGGGTTTTGGTCAATCATTTCAATGGCTTCAATATGCTTAATTTGACCTTCAATTTTATCAAAGGTGCCGGTTTGTTCTATATAACCTTCATACATTTTTTTTAAAGCAGGATACAATATTTTTTTTACTAAAGATGTTTTACCGCTTCCACTAACACCGGTTACAGCCGTGAAAATATTTAAAGGGAAGGCAATATTTATTCCTTTCAAGTTATTCTCTCTGGCTCCCTTTATCAAAATTGACTCTTTCCACTTTCTACGATATTTAGGCACCTCAATAATTTCTTCTTTATTTAAATATTGTGCTGTTAAACTATTTTTCTCGTGAACCAATTTTGCCCAATCGCCTTGAAAAACTAATTGACCACCATGCGAGCCAGAAAAAGGCCCTATATCAATTATTTCATCAGCCTGACGCATAATTTCTTCATCATGCTCTACAACAATTACAGTATTTCCGGCTTTTTTTAAGCCTTTTAATACTCCAATTAAACGTTCGGTATCACGGCTATGAAGCCCAATGCTGGGTTCATCTAAAATATACATACTTCCCACTAAGCTGCTGCCTAAAGAGCCGGCCAAATTAATACGTTGCGATTCGCCACCACTTAAGGTGTTACTCATACGGTTTAAAGTAAGATACCCTAAGCCTACATCTGACAAATAACCTAGTCTGTTTTTTATTTCAATCAATAACCTTTTACTTACTTCTTCATCATGTTTATCTAATGGCAAATTCTTAAATACTTTTAAAGCTTCATCTACACTTAGCAAAACTATATCGCATATTGAATGACCGGCTATTTTTACATATTGGGCATCTTTACGCAATCGCGATCCATGACACTCATGACATATTGTTTTTCCACGATAGCGTGAAAGCAGAACTCTATATTGTATTTTAAACGATTGCTCTTCAAGAATTTTAAAAAACTCATATATTCCCGTTAATCCTTTAGCACCATTCCACAACAAATCTTTTTGTTTCTTAGTGAGTTCGTAATAAGGGCGGTGGATAGGAAATTCATGCTTCTCGGCCTTTCTAATAAAGTCTTCTTTATACTCCTTCATGGTTTCGCCACGCCAACACAAAACAGCACCTTCATACAAAGACAAACTTTTATCGGGTACAACCAAATCGGGGTCAATACCCACGGTTGAACCAAAACCATCGCAAACTTTACAAGCACCTAATGGATTATTAAAACTAAAGAAATGCACATTAGGTTCTTCAAATTTAATACCATCCAACTCAAACTTATTACTGAATACTTTTTCTTCCTTGTTGCTCTTTCCAGAACTATCTGCATCAGATCTATCAATATTCAGATAACATTCGCCATCTGCCTCGTAAAAGGCAGTTTGCACACTATCAGCCCAACGGTTCAAGTCATCTTCTTCTATTTGATGGTTAATTACAATTCTGTCAACAACAATATAAATGGTTTCATCCTTCTTAGTCTTATTGCTGATTTTTATTTTTTGGCTAATAAGATCTGTTATTTTGTATAGCTCGTTATTGTATATTATTCGTGAGAAACCTTGCTGCAACAATAAATCCAAAACTTTTTCCGGACTAATATTGGGCAATATTTTTTTTGGAGCAAGAATTAATACTTTTGTGTCAACAGCCAAAGTCTTCATATAATCAACCACATCAGAAACGGTATGGCGTTTAACTTCATTTCCCGAAACAGGTGAGTAAGTTTTCCCAATTCGAGCAAACAACAATTTCAGATAGTCATAAATTTCGGTAGTTGTACCTACTGTTGAGCGCGGGTTACGCGAGTTTACTTTTTGTTCAATCGCAATAGCAGGACTTATTCCTTTAATATAGTCCACATCGGGCTTATTAATTCTGCCTAAGAATTGCCGAGCGTATGATGATAAGCTCTCTACATATCTTCTTTGCCCTTCGGCATATAAAGTATCGAAGGCTAATGAAGATTTACCGCTCCCGCTTAAACCTGTAATAACCGACAGTTTATTACGTGGAATGGCAACATTTATATTTTTTAAATTATGTATGCGGGCCCCTTTTATCAGAATATACGTTTTAGGGCTCAATTGTTCAAAATTATCCGTATCTTTCATAGCAATAAAAACATGTAAAGTTAAGTTTATTTTTGATTGTATTTTTGTAAAATGAGTCCCACTTTAATTTTTTGAGGGTATTATTCTCCCTTTTTGTGATACTCTTAAATTTAGGTGCGGTTGCTCATATTTTCTCCATAATGAAACAAGACTTGTTATTATTCACTAAAAAAAGTTAATAAGTCTATTTTGCATCTTGAAATAATGGAACAAAATAAAGTATCTTTCGGTTTAATAGAATAAATTGATAGGACATAAAATGAATACGCTATTTAAAATATCTCTAATTTTATTGACGGCTTTCATTATGTATGGTGCTAGTTCTCGCTATGGCAGTACAACACCATCTTCCGAGAGATCTGAGACCCATAATAGAAATTTAGCCATAGCCAAATTTTCAGATAATTTTGTTTTCTGCCACGAGTTACAAACTGAAGGTTTAGACACTATTTCGCGTACTATATTTTGGAGAAAGTTAATGAGAACTTCAAAAGATACTTTTGTTTTTTATTCATCGCCCGAAAAGAATATTCTTGGAATTATTGACGCCAATACTTATAATCAGTATAACGAACAACAAAAAGAGAACTTTTTAGATAGCCTCCGGAAAATAAACTTTTTGGATTGTGAAAAACGTGTAATGTATGCTATGGGGCGTAATCATTTTTATAGTGTAGAAAATGTTATTACGGACATTATAAAAAGTAATAAAATTTTTAAGAATAGAGGAGTTGATCCATTTTATGCACAAGCTATATTGTTGATAGAAAGTCCGGGAAAGTTAATGAAATCGAGCGTTGGAGCTTATGGGCCTTTTCAACTAATGAAGAGTGTAGGATTAAAATATGGGTTGGTAATTAATAAAAAGGTTGATGAAAGGAAAGATTTGGAAAAAAGTGCTATTGCCGCTTCCAAACTAATTTCAAGTATTTGCATTCCATATACTAATAAAATGCTTGAAGAATATAATATTTCGAGATGCGAAACGGATTTGTGGTATCGTTTGTTAGTGTTACATGTTTACCATGCCGGAGCCGGGAATGTTGCAAAAGCCTTAAAAGTATTACAACCTCAGGTGGGCAATATGGAAATGATAAAACAATTATGGCATATCAATGCAGGTGGTTTCAGAAATGCCTCACAAAACTATTCACAAGTTGCCATAGCTTCTTTATTTGAATTGCAAGATTATTTGATTAGAAATATTGATACCGACTTTTATTAGTGATGGAATAAGCCCTAATATTATAGGTTGACGTAGGTTAAAGCATTTTTAAGAATTTACACCCTTTGAATTAAAATCATTCTTTGCCATGGTTAACCGAAGAATCTTTTTCCTTTTTTCTTGGGTGGAATTTTTTTCGATAGGGATTCTTCTTATTTCCCGTCTTTGCCTTATTCTCTTTCTTTATGTTCCATTCCGGGGCCTGACCAATAAATGCAGGTAGTTCAAGTTTAGGAACTGTATTTCCAATCAGGGTCTCAATTTTACTGAATCTGAACATATCATTCGGATTAATAAGTGTAAGGGCTTCGCCCGTTGTACTTGCGCGAGCCGTACGCCCCACACGATGAACATAATCTTCAGCATCAAATGGTACATCGTAATTTATTACCATATTAATTTCTTTAATGTCAATACCTCGGCTTAACACATCAGTAGCAACTAATATTCTTATTTTTTTTGATTTGAAATTTTGTAGTACCTCTTCACGATTCTCCTGACTAAGGTTTGAGGAAATACCTTTTACTCTGTTTTCAAATTTTGCAATTGATTTTGTAATTTCACTAACCTTTTGTTTGGCAGAAGTGAAAATAATAATACTCTCATAGTTGAGCCTTTGCTCTATGATATGTTGGAGTAAAATATTTTTCTGAGAATCATGAACTAAATAGGCATTCTGTGTAACCCCTTCAGCAGGTTTGCTGAGCGATAATATAATTTCTTCGGGTTGATTTAATAGCTTTGAGGCCAAAAGTCTTATACTGCCAGGCATAGTAGCACTAAATAAAAGTGTTTGCCTTGTTTTTGGCAGGTATGAAATAATTTGTTGTATGTCATCATTGAAGCCCATATCTAACATTCGGTCTGCCTCATCTAAAATGAGGTGTTGAATATGTTTAAAATTGACATAGCCTAATTGCAAATGAGATAATAGTTTACCGGGGGTTGCTACAATTATATCAACACCTTTTATCAATGCCTCTTTTTGCTTGTCCCAGTCGTTGCCGCTTCCACCACCATATACTGCTATAGAGCTTACCGAAACAAAATAGGAAAGCCCCTGAATTTGCTGATCAATTTGGAGAGCCAATTCGCGCGTGGGTACAATTATTAAAGTGTTTGAATGGTTATTTGTTTTGTGAGCAAGTTTATTTAAGATAGGGAGTACAAAAGCTACTGTTTTTCCGGTGCCTGTTTGTGCACAGGCTATTAAATCTTTCCCTTCTAAAATAAATGGGATGGCTTTTTCCTGAATAGGTGTAAGACTTTGATACCCCATATAGTCAATAGCTTCGAGTAATGAAGGGTGAAGATTCAAATCAGAAAATTTCATATTAATAGGTTATATTATTTTCGGTGCTTAGCTGTTATTGTTTAATGAATTATTTTTGTACGAGGCTCTTTGTAAACGGTCATTGATTGCAGGACCTAAACCCATTTCAGGAAATTTTTCGGTTAAAATAATATCAACAGTACTTTGATCTAAAGTACGCATAGCGGCAAACAAGTTTTGTGCAGCCTCATTCAAATTCCCTTGTGGCGAAAGAACTTTACAATGATGTGGATTTATTTCGGAATAATGGTCTTTAAAGCTGATTACCCCAATTTGCTGTGTTGCATATTTCTTTATGTTTTCCTTAATATTTCCAATAATCATTGTTTTGTGTGGGGCATAATGCAAACTCAACATCCCGGGAGCATTAGGGTTTTCATTCTTTTGAATATTCAAATTTACTTTTCCTATTACTCCTTCAATTTCTTCAATGCTAATACCTCCAAGCCTAAAAACAGAGGCTTGATTATTATGCATACCTACAATAGTTGATTCGATCCCAACCGAACACTTACCACCATCAAGAATATACGGAATTTTTCCTTGTAACTGTTGATAAACGTGGGCTGCAGTAGTTGGGCTTACATAGCTGAAAGGATTGGCACTTGGTGCTGCCAAAGGAAAGTTTATTTGTTGAAGTAGGCTTAATGTTAATGCTTGGTTAGGTATTCTAATACCTACGTTTGGTAATCCCGCTGTAACTACCTCAGGAATAATATTTTTTTTAGGGAGTAAAATAGTTAAAGCACCAGGCCAAAATTTTTGAGCTAATAATAATAGCTGTGGAGGTATATCTAATACCAGTTCATTCAGTTGTTGAATTGAATGAATATGTACAATCAGCGGATCAAAGAATGGTCTATTCTTGGCTTCAAATATTTTAGTAACCGCCATTGCATCAAGTGCATTAGCAGCCAACCCATATACTGTTTCGGTGGGTATAGCCACTAGCTCTGATTGTTTCAATAAATCAGCAGATAATTGAATATCGTTCCCTATACTTGTTTCCACTGTATGTTTGCTAACTAAAATTGTATTTTGTTTCTTATTCTTTATTAAACTTGTCAATAATAAAGCCTGTCAGGCAGTTTGTTCAATAGCACTGATTGCTGACAAAGATAAGTAAATTAATGCTATGCTTTTATGGTATATTTTTTTGAGTCAATATATTGTGATAATGGCATATCGGGAATCTTAAAACTCTATACGATATCCACCATATGGAAATAATCCGAATTGATATTCAGTTTTTACTTTTCCCAATTTAGGATCATAATATTCACGTAAAATATTTTTAGTATTCATTAAATTTTCAACACTTATAAAAAAGCTCTGGGCTATTTTTTTCTGATTTATTTTGTAAGCAATTTTAGCATCTAAACGATGATATATTTTATATTGCTTATCAAATGCCATATCATCATAATAAACCACTTTTTGTGCTTGTTGTGAAGCAATAATGTTAACCGGTGTATAACGATTACCCCCGGCAATAGTTGCTTTAAAATCAAACGACAGTTTGTGTTTACCTTCTTGCAAGGGCAACTCATAACCGCCCAATAAATTGCCTACATAGTTTCCGCTAAAAGCAGTATGATGCCAAATCATATTACTTCCACGAAAGTAGGAGTCAAATAACGAACCCGTAAATAGCAAATAATAATTATTGCTGAATATTTTTTCAAGGGTTAACTCTATACCATAATTCTTACCTAAGCCTTTGTTAACAAGTGTATCAATAATTGCTAGGCCGGCTATATCATTACCTTGGTTAAGCATACTAAAATAGTCGGGATGCCCTCGATTGACGGGAACTTTAGATAATAATTGCAAATAGCTTTCTAATTTTAATCTGAAATTCCGGCTTATAAAATTATCATAGCTCATTACAAAGTGATTGCTCTGTGTAAAACCCATATTCAAATTGTTTTGCACATAGCTGTTACTCTTAGGAATATATGTTTCGTTAAAATAATTTATTAAAGGTTGTATTTGGTTATGTAGCCCATAAGCAATGTTGAGCGATTGATTTTCTTTAAATTGCCATTTTATACCCGAGCGTGGTTCTATGGCATAATTGTTATTTAAGAATAGTTGTTGAAAATGTATTCCGTTGTTGAGTATTAAGCGATCGGAAAATTTATATTGCCAACTAACTGATGATTGCAATAAATTGGTATTTCTTTTTGCCTTCATTAAATCAATAAAAATTCTATAATCATTACTATAAAATTTAGTTTTATAATCAATACTAAGAATAGTGTATGTGGTCAGGAAACGAATAAGGTTCTTATTGTTAATCTTTGAGTTAATCAAGTACTGTGCGTGATGTTGATAGTCGCTCGAACGACTGTTATAAGTATTAAATTTATCACGATTATCAGATAATGTATCAACCGTAATTTTAAAAATGGCATAAGTAGAACTAAGTGTAAGCTTACCAAACGTTTTGGCATTGTAATAATGCGTGTTGCTGATTCCCGCAGCACTCATCCCCGAACCATATACTAAGTTGGTTCCTGTTTCGGTGTACGACCAATCGCCTTGTTTTCTTTTATCATCATTAATGATGATATCCGATAAACCTCCAATACCCCAAAAATTAAATACTCCAATTTTTTCTGTCGGTAAGTTTATTTTCCATGATATATCTTGGTATCTGGGGCTTCCCGACACTCCGAAACTGATACCCATAGCTGTAAATGCATCTAAGGTTGAATATCGGTAGTTAATTAAATAACTTCCATTATAACCTTTATTAAAAGGACCTTCGGCACCAAGTTCAATTCCATTTACCCCTATTTGACCTGTAAATTCACGCTTTTCATTATTGCCGTTTCGCAGCTTCAAATCAAATACTGCTGCATTTTTTGTTCCGTAATCAGCCGGCCATGCCCCTGTATAGAAGTCGGAGTTGGCTAATAAATTATTATTAAGAATACTAACAGGGCCTCCTGTAGCGCCCTGTGCCGAAAAATGATTTGGACTAGGTATATCAATACCTTCAAGTCGCCAGAGCACACCTATGGGAGAATTTCCTCTAACGATAATATCATTTCGGGAATCGTTTCCACTTGAAACACCTGCCGTAGTTGAAGCCATACGGCTAGGATCTCCTCGGCTTCCGGCATAACGGTTTGTTTCTTCGCTATTAAAATTTCTGACACTTAAAGTGGCCATTTCATTATTCGGTAAATTTTTTTGTTGTGTAGCGGTAATTTCTACGGCTGCTGTTTCATACACTTTTTCGGTAAGTTCAATATTCAGCACTACTTCTTTGCCTGAGGTAATTTCAATATTTCCTATGGTATTATTATTGTATCCTAATAGGCTGAATCTTATTTCATGACGGCCAACAGGAACTCCGCTAATTTTAAATCTCCCTTTGCTTTCGGTAATATCTGCTAATTGCGGATATTTTGAAATAACAACGGTTACTCCCTCAAGAGCTTGCTTACTCTCGGCATCAATAACAGTACCTCGCACTGTTTGAGTCAAGGTTTGTGACTTTAAATAATTGCTTGAACCCAATAATATAACTGCTAAAATGAGATATTTAATTCGTATCATGTTTATATCAAGCCTCTTGCCGCAAATATCTGAAAAGCTTTTCTTAAAAATATATAAAACACTTAACACATAGGTACTTGTGTTATATGTTTGTATTAGAAATATTGGTATGAATAGTATATTGCGTGTATCGGTTGTTGAATATTTGAATGCCCAGCCTTTAATATATGGTTTGGAAAATCATAGTATTTCAAATAAAATTTATTTGTCAAAAGATATTCCTTCTGAATGTGCTCGAAAGTTATTGAGCAATGAAGTTGATGTTGGGTTGGTTCCTGTGGCAATTATTCCTGCTTTAAAGAGGCATAAAATTATAGGAAATTCTTGTATAGGTGCTATAGGTAAAGTTGCTTCAGTACTATTATGCAGCCAAGTTCCTTTGCACGAAATTAATAAAGTTATTCTTGATTATCATTCACGAACCTCGGTAAAGTTAGTTCAAATATTAAGTAAATATTATTGGAAAATTACACCCGATTTTGTTGATGCAAAAGAGAATTACATTAATGAGATAGAAGACACAACTGCCGGAGTAATTATAGGCAATCGTACTTTTCATCTTAATAATAATTATAGGTTCATATACGATTTGTCAGAAGCTTGGTATAATTTTACAAAACTTCCTTTTGTATTTGCTGCATGGCTCGGCAATAATGATATCTCTTTAGAGCTTGAACACGAGTTTAATGAGGCTATTAATTATGGATTGCAGCATATTGATGAGGTTATTCAGCAACAACAAAAAATATTTCCTAACTACAATGTTGATTATTATTTAAAGCATAATATTCAATTTCATTTAGACAGTGCTATGCAGAATGGATTAGAGTTGTTTTTATCCTATATAAAATAGGACTTTCCACAAAAGATTTTATAAGTCAAATTTATTGTATATCCAAACCTTGTCTTTTCACTTCCTATAAGAATAGAACAGGTGTTCAAACTCATTTTAGAACAATAAAAAAAGGAGTAACAGTAATGTTACCCCTTTTCAAAATAGGAATGTAATATTTAGTTTACATTAATTTTCTTTTCCAGTTCTTCAATGTAGGTTTTAAACTTTTTATCGGTATCCATTAAATTGTTTACGGTTCTGCAGGCATGCAGTACCGTAGCATGATCTTTACCTCCACAGTGCATACCTATATTGGCTAACGATGATTTAGTAAGATTTTTACTAAAATACATTGCTATTTGACGTGCTTGTACTACCTCGCGTTTACGGGTTTTTGATTTCATTAATTCAATAGGTAAATCAAAATAATCTGAAACTACTTTTTGTATAAAGTCTATTGACACTTCGCGTGTAGTGTTCTTAACAAACTTGTCAATCATGTTCTTTGCCAAATCAAGAGTAATGGCTTTTTTATTAAGTGTTGATTGAGCAAGTAATGAAGTTAAGGCTCCTTCCAGTTCTCTGATGTTATTGGTAATACTATAAGCTAAATACTCAATAACGTCTTTTGGAATTTCTATTCCATCAATGTATAATTTTTTCTCAAGGATAGCAATTCGTGTTTCTAAGTCAGGCGCTTGCAAATCGGCAGCCAATCCCCATTTAAAGCGACTAAGTAAGCGTGGTTCAATACCAATTAGTTCAACCGGAGGTTTATCAGAAGTTAATACTAATTGTTTTCCTGATTGGTGTAAATGATTGAAAATATGGAAAAATACATCTTGTGTTTTTTCTTTACCTGAGAAGAACTGAATATCATCAATAATCAAAACATCAATCATTTGATAAAAATGAATAAAATCGTTTTGGTCATTATTTCTTACGGAGTCTATGTATTGGGTCATAAATCTATCAGCTCCTACGTAAAGCACTGTTTTATTTGGAAACTGATGTTTTACCTGAATGCCTATGGCTTGAGCCAAATGTGATTTACCTGTACCAACTCCACCATATATTAAAAGTGGATTGAAGGCTGTGCCACCGGGTTTATTAGCTACTGCAAATCCTGCTGAGCGAGCTAAGCGATTACAATCGCCTTCAATAAAATTTTCAAATGAGTAAGTAGGATTAAGTTGAGATTCAACATTTACTTTCTTTAGACCCGGAATTACAAATGGGTTTCTAATAGCATTGGTGCTAATATCTAGAGGCATTGCAATAGATGAATTAGCTAATGGCTTTTTGCTGTTGGTAGGAAATTTAACGGAGTATGATTTTGATGGATTAGTACTATTTTCCATAATAATAGAGTATTCTAATCTACCATCATTACCTAATTCATTTTTTAATGTTTTTCGTAGTAAAGTAATATAATGTTCTTCTAGCCATTCATAAAAAAACTGACTTGGCACTTGTATGGTTAAAACTTTATTTTGAAGTTTAATAGGTTTAATTGGTTCAAACCATGTTTTAAAACTTTGTGGGCTTATATTATCTTTAATAATACGTAAGCAATTTTCCCATACCTGTTCATGTCCTTTTTCTCCTGTAGATACGTTTTCGTTTGATTGTTGTTGTGATTTTGGTGCTTTCAATTTTTAAAATATTTTATATGTTGTGTTGATATATGTCAAATGTTGTGGACTACAAAAATGTTTATAAAAAAGTAGAAAAAAAAATTTTTTCAGACTTGTTTTTTTGAAAACTTTTACTCCGCTTTTTTTTTGAAGATGTAACTCTCTAAATATAAGTATAAATACTCTAAAAATGAGGATTTCCACTATTTTAATAGGAGAAAAATAAAAAAAATAAATGTTTATTTTTTTTTAGGCAATATCAAAAATTTTTGTAAGAGAATGTGCCGAACCTTCAATTCTTTTTTTACCTGTATTTTTATCAAAGTATAAATCTATTCTTCCAAGTTTAATTCCTGCCCAACCTACTTGAGCAACACAAGTTTCTTTTCCATCTCTGTTTTTGGTTATTACAGGCTTATCTAAAAAGGTATGTGTATGGCCTCCTATTATTAGGTCTATATATCTTGATTGTTTAGCAAATTCAATATCTGAAATTTTTCTTTCATTATATTTAAAACCTAAGTGTGATAAACAAATAATTACGTCACAATTTTTTTCTTTCTTTAAATGAATTGCTGTCTCGGCTGCTTTCACCATTGGGTCAAGATATTTTGTTTCGCCATAATTCTTTTTTTCTACTAAGCCATCTAATTCAATACCTAAACCAAATACCCCAATTTTTACATCACTCTTATTAAATATTTTATAAGGATTTGTTTTTCCTTCCATAATGGTGCCACGAAAGTCATAGTTGGCACACAAAAATGGGAAGTTAGCAAATTCTAATTTATTCACTATTCCTTCTAACCCATTATCAAAATCATGATTACCCAATGTGCTGGCATCATACCCCATTTGGCTCATAATTTTTAATTCCAACTCTCCGCCATATTTATTAAAGTAATAGGTGCCCTGATAAATATCTCCGGCATCTAATAACAATACATCTTTCTCCTCACTTCTTATTTTTTGGATAAGTGCTGCTCTTCGTGCGGCACCTCCAAGCCCCGGGTATTTGGGATCATTGTCGGGAAATGGTTCAATGTGGCTGTGTACATCATTAGTATGTAATATAGTAATTTTATTGGCGCGTGGTTTGGCAAAAGTATCTACTTTACTTAGACCTATAATTGATATAGTGCCATATATAGAATTTCTAAGAAATTCTCTTCTATTATTAAATATTTTTAATTCTTCCATCTTTTTTAGGATTTAAAGTATTACCTTTTTTATTTTCATAGCGCATGTAATTTACTATGGCATCACGTAATTTTATGTTTAATGTTTGTTTGGCTATGGGGTTTGAAAAAAAACGCATTTTATCACCTCCATTGGCTAAGTAGTCAGAAGTAGCAACCCTGTAATTTTTAGAAATATCAAAAGCATGGCCATTTATGATAATATTTTCCGGGTTTTCATCTTTAATTTCAAGAGTAGCACCGGCTAAGGGAACTCCTTTGGCATGAGCTATGTATTTAAAAAGGTTTAATGTTTTTTCCCCACTCAATGTCAGTACTACTATCTCATTTTCGAAAGGCATTAATTCAAAAATTTTTCCTAAGGTTATATTACCTTCCGGAAGCGAGGTTCTTAAACCTCCGTTATTAAGCATACAGAAATCAGCAGGTGTATCGTTACTTTGTTGAAGTATTTTATTACTTTCTGCTAAGGTTATGTCTGATATTAAGTTTCCCAATGAACTCTCCGGTTGTCCTTTTGTTGCCTCTGCATTGCTCTTAATCAGTACTTCATTCATTTCATTATCCAATACTTTTTTGTAAGGCTCTATAAGTGCGTTTATTTTTTCATCCTCGGGCGACTTATTGTTTAGTTGTATGGTTGATGGTTGTATATGACTTACCTGTAATTTATTACTACATGCATTTAAAAGTAGTAGAAGTGTTATAGCAATTAAATTAATTCTTTTCAAGGTGATTTTATATTTATATTTTGATTATAAAATTAGTAATTCAAATAAACGATAATAATAAATAAATAAAAATTAACATTAAATTTTTTATGACAGTCATGTTTATACTCATACCATATAATTTAATGGCCTTTTTTGTATGTTAAGCATTTTGTGTTGTTTAGATTGAATTAATATTACTGCTTTAAGTTTAACACATTATTATAAGGTTACACAACAATAACGTATAGCTAATTTATACTAAATCTCTTTTTGTGGGGATAACCTATTTGTAAATAATATTGGCCATTAAATAAATACTCATTAGTATGATTGTTGGAATATTTTTTACCAATGTTAAACTAATAAATTTACATTTACATGATTAATTGAAATACTTTAATTGTTAGATTATGTTTGAAAGCGAAACTTATGTTAGAGTTAGATATGCCGAAACCGACAGGATGGGTTATGTTTATTATGGCAATTACTCGGAGTATTACGAAGTTGGCCGTGTTGAAGCACTCAGACAATTGGGAATGAGCTATCGAGAAATGGAAGACTCAGGTATTATGCTTCCTGTTTTAAGTTTTAGTATTAAATATTATAAGCCGGCTTATTATGATGATTTATTAAGAGTAAAAACCATCATTGCTGAACTACCCAAAACACGAATAAAATTTATATATCAAATATATAATGCCAATAATGTATTGCTTAATGAAGGCGAAACAACACTTGTTTTTGTAAAAATTCAAACCGGAAAACCTTGCATGGCTCCCGAGGCTTTTTTACAAAAACTTAACCCATTTTTTAAATAATAATAAATCATTGTGATATGAAACAAAAATTACTTTTATTTCTTTCATTATTGTTTTCTAACTATCAGCTAAATGCTCAAAACAAAACACAAACCTACGCCTGGGATAATGAGAAATATCCACGAGAGAGACTCATTGATATGGACAGGATGATTGTTGATGTTTCTTTTAACCCGCAGGAGGGTATAGTTTTCGGGCAGGTTTCGCATTACTTTAAACCTTTGAGAGAAAGAATAGACTCTGTATTTTTTGATGCACCAGGCATTACCATTAAATCTGTTTTTGTAAATGGAAATCCTACAGATTTTAAAACTAATAATGAGGGGGTTAGTATTTATCCCACAAAACCGCTTGTGTGGGATACTTATGATAGTATAAGAATAGTTTATCAGGCACAACCTAAAAAAGGAATTTATTTTATAGGGTGGAACGATAAAAATAATATAAGCCGTAAACAAATATGGACACAAGGGCAAGGTGTTGACAATCGCTATTGGATACCTATGTGGGATGATGTAAATGATAAAATGCTTACCGAAACTGTTGTACGCATTGATAAAAAGTATAATGTGCTAAGTAACGGAACAAAGGTTAGAGAATTTTTGAACAAAGATGGCACTAAAACATGGCATTACAGAATGAACAGGCCACATGCCGGATACCTAATTATGCTTGGAATTGGCGAGTATAAAATAAAAGAAACTAAAAGTAAATCGGGAGTGCCTATCAGATTATATTATTATCCTGATCAGGAAGACCGTGTTGATTATACCTACAAACATACGGTTGACATCATGAATTTTTTTGAGGAAGAAATTGGAGTGCCTTTCCCTTGGGAATCGTATTCGCAAATACCGGTTCAGGATTTTATGTACGGAGCTATGGAAAATACCACTGCAACCCTGTTTGGCGATTTCTTTTGTGCTGATAAGCGTAGTTACAGAGATCGTAACTATGTTGGTGTTGATGCACACGAAATGGCGCACCAGTGGTTTGGCGATATGGTTACAGCTCGTTGTGAGCCACATCATTGGCTACAAGAAAGCTTTGCCACGCATTATAATATGATGGCCGAAGGAGTAATTTTTGGAACAGATCATTTTGATTGGGCACGCAGAAATGCTCAAAACTCTGCTTTAGAAGCCGATAGTAAGGACTTATATCCCGTGGCCTCCAGCAAAGCCGGAAGTGCAAGGTATTATCCTAAAGGAGCTATTGTTTTAAATATGTTGAAATACGTAGTTGGTACAAAAACCTTTAATAGAGCTATTAAATATTATTTATTAAAACATGCGTATAAAAATGTTGATTCTAATGATTTGTTGGTAGCCTTTGAGGAGGCTACGGGATACTCATTAGGATGGTTTTGGGAAGAATGGTTGTACAAAGCAGGCGAACCTGAATATAAAGTTAATTTCTTTAATGCGGTAAACAATGCAAAACAGGCCGAACATCATTTTATAGTTGAACAAACACAAGATATAAATGATTATACCGGATTGTTTAAGATGCCTGTTGTGTTTGAGATATATTACACTGATGGCACCAAACAAAGTAAAACAATTTGGATTGAAAACACGATACACGATGTTGTTATTCCGAACTCTGATAACAAAATAGTTGATTATGTTTTGTTTGACCCAAATGCAGAAATAGCCAAAAAAATATATTTTCACAAAAGCAATGAAATGCTCTTGAGTCAGGCTACAAAGGCTCGAAACATGATTGACCGATATGATGCATGGGTACAACTTAGAGCTGCAGATATAAGTTTAAAAAGAAATGCGCTGATTGAAAGTTTTAATAAAGAAAAACATTATAGCATTAGAACCGAAATACTAAATCAGCTTTTGTATGATTCATCTTTGGAGAGTAAGAAAATTGTTAAGTCTGTTTTTTATTGTGATGATACTGATTTGAAGAAAGGCTTAATACAAAGTATGGCAATTATTCCTATAGAGTTTAAACCCGATTATGAGAAACTTTTGCAAGACAGTTCTTATGATATCATTGCCCTATCGCTCGAGAAATTATGCACACAATTTGCTGACCATGCTTCTGAGTATTTAGAAAAAACTAAAGGAATAATTGGAGTAAGAAATCGCAATGTTGAATTAAAATGGCTGGAAATGAATTTAAGCCTTAAGGGTAATCAGCAAATGTTCAATACTTTGGTTGCTTATACAAGTAATTCTTATGAGTTTCAAACCCGAATAGCAGCTATGAATGTATTGAAGAAATTTAATTACTTTGATGTGAATTTGATGGACAATTGCTTTGATGCAATATTTAATCCAAATACCCGCTTGTCAGGGCCGGCAGGTGATATACTAAGGTATTATAGGGCACAATTTAATTTTCGGGATTTGATAAACAATAAAATTGCGGAGTTGCGAAATAATCCCTATCAGGATGAAATAATAAACAAACACTTCAAATAATTGCTGTGCTTTTATGGAAGATCATTTGAAAAAAAACTCTCGCTGGTTGATTATAGTAGCAGCATTAGGGTACTTTGTAGATATTTATGATTTGGTATTATTCAGTGTTGAAAGAATAGATAGTCTTAAAGAAATATTAGGAACTCAGGCAAGTGCTGAAGAGTTAAAAAACACCGGAATACAATTATTAAATTGGCAAATGGGAGGAATGTTGGTCGGAGGCCTGATATGGGGTATTATTGGAGATAAAAAAGGAAGACTATCGGTTTTATTCGGTTCTATATTATTATACTCACTTGCTAATATTGCCAATGGTTTTGTGCAAACAGTTAATCAGTATGCTTTATTGCGCTTTATTTCAGGCTTAGGCTTAGCCGGTGAACTTGGTGCCGGTATTACTTTAGTAAGTGAAACTATGAGTAAAGAACGTAGGGGTATTGGCACTATGATAGTGGCAACAGTGGGAGTGTTTGGAGCTGTAGTGGCCGGAATCATGGGTGATTTAATTGTCAATTGGCGCTACTCTTTCTTCTTGGGTGGTTCAATGGGGATATTGCTTCTTATCCTTCGTATAGGTGTTTACGAGTCGGGGATGTTCGATAAAATTAAAAATAAGAATATTCAAAGAGGCAACTTTTTTATTTTATTAAAGTCAAAGAATAACCTTGTTAAGTACTTTGGAATTATTGCCATAGCCGTACCGGTATGGTATGTAATGAGTATTTTAGTTACTTTTTCGCCCGAAATGGTAAGAGCCAAAGGCGTTACTTCTTTTGTTCCCGACCCCGGAAAAGCAATCATGTTTGCTTATATAGGAATTACTTTTGGAGATTTTTTAAGTGGTGCTTTAAGTCAAATAATGAGAAGTAGAAAAAAAGTATTGGCTATATTTATTTCTGTTACAGCAATAGGCATAGTTATGTATTTTACTATAGCCATGCGTTCTGAGTTTATGTTCTACTCCGTAGTTACTTTTATAGGATTAGCCACCGGCTATTGGGCAGTATTTATGAGCACTGCTGCAGAACTTTTTGGAACCAATATTAGAGCTACCGTAACCACTACTGCTCCTAACTTTGTTCGTGGGGCTGTAGTTTTTCTAACTCTGGGATTTAGATATTTTGAAGGTTTTACCGGTACAATTTCTTCCGCTATAATTATTGGAATTATTACCTTTGTATTAGCTTTTATAGCTTTATACAAAATAGAAGAAACATTTAATAAAGATTTGAATTATGTCGAGCAGTAAAAGAACCTTAATAATTGGTGCCAGTGAAAATCCTGAGCGTTACGCCAATAAAGCATATCACAGCCTTAAAAATCATGGTCACCCAATATTAATGATTGGTAACAAAGAAGGTGCTATTGATGGAAATAAAATTGTTAAGGGAACACCCGAATTTAGCGATGTTGACACCATTACCCTCTATCTGAATCCCAAAAACCAAGAAAGTTACTACAACTACATTTTGTCGCTTAACCCTAAAAGAATAATTTTTAATCCGGGAACTGAAAATAACGAGTTGGAGAGCCTTGCCAATCAGAAAGGTATTGAAACTATTCAGGCTTGTACTCTGGTTTTGCTGGCAACCGGACAATATTAATTATTAAAAACAATGTGCTTGTTAACAGAGCAGTCTATACCTCCATTCACGGGCAAGCACATCTTTAGGCAAATACCTGTCTGCACCTCATTCTAAAACTATTCCTCAACCTACTGCCTGAAATACCTTATCTTCTGAGGTATCTTGTAAAAAATCATTCAAATTTTATGACATCATTAAATATAAAAAATGGAGTGTCAATAATTGGAATATATTCATTATACATTAATTCACTTACTATTCTGTTTAACGTATTGGACAAAACCACCCAATTAATTGGGTTTAATTTCTTTGCTGAAATGCACTAAAGCAAAGAATCATTAAACAAAAATTCATATTTCATACCAATATATACTGAATAAGGATCAACAAACTCATTCTCAATATTAAAGTCTTATTTATTAATCCTTATTTAAAGCCCGATTAAAGATATTTCATGAGTTGGATTAAATATTTTTGAAAAATCAAAAATACTTTATACATTTGATTAAAAATAAATCATTTTTATTGATTATAAAAACATCATACTATGTATTTCAGCAGTAATTTTAAATTTTTACGCAAACGTAAAAGTCGTTCACAAGAAGCAGCGGCCATAGGTTTAGGCATTAAGCGAAGCTCCATCAATAACTACGAAAATGGGTATGCTTTACCCGGGATTGACATGTTACCCGCAATTTCAAAATATTTCGGTATAAGTATTGATTCATTAATCAATGAAGATTTATCAAACATGTCGGAAATGAAACTTCGCGAGTTAGAATTAGGCTTTAGTTCTTATATAAGTGGGTCGAAATTGCGCATACTTGCCACCACGGTTGATTCAAAGAACAACGAAAATATTGAATTGGTTCCGCATAAAGCACGTGCAGGATATACGGCAGGCTACAATGATCCGGAGTTTATTAGCGCCTTGCCTACTTTTCAGCTACCTTTTTTAAGTAAGGAGCGTAAGTACCGTACTTTTCAGATAAGTGGCGATAGTATGTTGCCTATCCCCGATAAATCGTTTGTTACTGCTCAATATGTTGATAACTGGAATGAGATTAAAGACGGGAGAGCTTATATATTGCTTACCCAAGATGATGGTATAGTGTTCAAAGTTGTGTATAATCATATTAAAGACAAGAAAAAATTATTACTTAAATCACTCAACTTTGTATATGAACCTTATGAAGTAAATATTGGCGATATTAAAGAGGTGTGGGAATTCATTAATTACATAAGCACCCAGGTTCCCGAACCTTTACAGCCTAATGATGAGGTAAATAAAAGTGTAACATTGATTCAGGAAGAGATGAAGAAAATTGCTCAAGTTTTGCAGAGAAAGCCTCAAACGCTGCTAAAAAGAAAACCATTTGTGAGGTAACAATTTACCATTAAATCTTATATAAAGTCTAGGCTAAGTTTTACTTTTAATTTTTGAGCATTAAATAGTAATTAAAAAACTACCTTTGCAATCTTAAAAGATATTTGGGATGAAAAAATTATTTACCGTAAGAAATATCATCATTACTTTAAGTGTCTTGTTATTTCTGTTTATTGCAGCACAAAAAGCAGGCATTATCAGTAACGACCACAAAACCAAAGTTATTACCGATACGGTTGCTACACGCAATATTACTGAAACTGTTTCGGGCAGCGGAAAAATTCAACCCGTAACTCAAGTAAAAATAAGTTCAGATGTGTCGGGAGAAATTACAGAAATGTTGGTAAAGGAGGGAGATATGGTTCATAAAGGCGATTTGCTGTGCCGCATAAAGCAAGATATTTATTTATCAAACCTTGAGAGAATGGAAGCCACCGTTAACTCGTCAAAGGCCGGAAGTGCACAAAGCAAAGCCCGTTTGGCACAAAGTAAAGCTCAATTAATTAATTCAGAGAATTTATACAAACGCAATCAAAAGTTGTTTGACTCAGGCGTACTTTCACAGCAGGATTTTGATGCGGCTAAAGCTCAATACGAAACCGCAAAGGCAGAAGTAGAAGCAGCTCATGAAGCTTTAGAAGCCGCTAATTATAATATCAGTAATGCTGAAGCCGGATTACGCGAAGCTCAAAATAATCTTTCACGAACTTCCATATATTCACCTGTAGATGGTAAGGTCTCAAAACTGAATGTTGAAAAAGGTGAACGTGTGGTAGGAACAGCCCAAATGACAGGAACAGAAATTATGACCATTGCCAACCTTAACGAAATGGAAGTACGAGTTGATATTAATGAAAATGATATTATTTATATAAAAATTAATGATACCGCGCATATTGAGGTGGATGCCTATTTTGATAAGAAATTTAAAGGAATTGTTACAGAAATTTCTAACTCGGCCAATATTACCGGAATGAATACCGACCAGGTAACCAATTTTACTGTTAATATCAGAATTTTACAAGAATCGTACAAACACCTGATTCCTCCAAATATGCCCGATTATTCGCCTTTTCGCCCGGGTATGTCGGCTTCGGTTGATATAGAAACAAATCGTGTAAGTAAGGTACTTTCTATTCCTGTTGAGGCTGTTACTACACGTAACGATACTACGGCATACGGTTCAACCAAGAGTAAGCGTAAAGCACTTAGTGAAAACAAAAAGCAAAACAAAGAAAACAGCAAATCTGAAAAAGAACAAGAGTACGTGTTTGTATTTAATAATGACAAAGCTGTTTTAAAGCCTGTAACCACAGGTATTCAGGATAATAATTATATTGAAATAAAGCAGGGTTTAAGTTTAGGGGAGGAGGTTATTATAGGCCCTTATAAATCAGTATCGAAATTACTCAAAAACAAAACCCCTGTTAAGAAGGTAAGTAAAGATGAGCTTTTTGAAAATGAAGATTCAGAATAATTATGGCTTATATTTTACAAATAGAAACATCGGGAACAGTATGCTCTGCTGCGCTTAGCCATAATGGTAAATTACTGCAGTTAAAAGAAGAAAATAAAGGATATACTCATGCCGAGCATCTTACTTTGTTTATTGATGAAGTAATGAAGCTGTCGCAAATTAGCTATGCTGAAATTGATGCTGTGGCCGTTAGTATGGGACCGGGCTCTTATACGGGACTGCGTATAGGTGCTGCCACCGCTAAAGGTTTATGCTTTGGATTAAAAATCCCTCTGATTGGAATTAATACACTAAAGGCCTTAAGCTACCGAGCAAAACAGATATATAGTGATAATTTACTATTTAGTCCTATGATTGATGCGCGCAGATTAGAAGTTTACACCGCTTTGTTTGATAGCTCATTAAACACACTTGAGTCAACCCATGCACTTATTCTTAAGGATGATTCTTTTAAAGAGATACTGATAAATAGCAAGGTGTTGTTTTTTGGCGATGGTGCTTTAAAGTTTGAGAAACTTAACAACTCTTCAAACGCTGTATTTGACCATGAAATAAAACCAAGTGCTTCTTACTTATGTATGCTTGCCTATGAAAAATTTATACATCATGAGTTTGAAAATATTGTAAATTTTGAACCATTTTATTTAAAAGAATTTTTTCAAGCTTCTTCCGTAAAGTAATTTCTTTTAAATATTTCTCCAAGAGCTTTATCACTCCGAATAATTTCGGTATGCAGAAAACGATTAGCTCTACACCAAGTACTCGTGATAATAGACACTAGCAAACCCGACTTCTTATAAGAATTATTGGAAAGTGAAACAGGCAAATCTCTCAACCTTAAATCTGCTCCCTAAAGCCAATTTTGTCTGGCATTTGCTCATCAATTATCTATTTATTTTTTTGGTATTCGTGAGTGCTGACTTTTCCAATTTATTGCAACAAATCAAGTTTGGCTAATAATTCTTCTAATTCTTTAGTTACTCTTCCCTAAACGATTACTTCTTTTTGAGTTAGCTTATTTTACATACCGATGCCTGTAACTCCTTTGGTCTTTGTTGTAAAGTGCCTTAAAGATAAACTCCTATGTAAAAGCAGTAAGCCAAGTACCATATATAATGTCGAAACTAATTTTACACAACACGTGGTTTCTACGACTTATGAAACCGATTGTTGTGGTTTTAATGTTATAGATGCGGTGGCTTTGCAAAAGAAGAAACTACACATAGGAGTAGGAGTATATTGGAGTTAAAGAGCATGTTGAAATATGTAAAAACTAAAAACGCAGACAGTAAAAACAAGAAATATTTTCTTTTATTGGGTTAAACTCATTTGAACAAAAGCCTCTGTTAGGCGTTCGTTCTTTTTTTCGACAGTTGTTGTTCTTGTCATTTTATGTTGTAAATTTGTAACCATTGTATAAGGTTAAACTACTTGGTTATGAATGAATATTTAACACTCTCTGAAGCCTCTGAACTCATAGGCAAAAGCAAAGAAACTCTAAGACGTTGGGATAGAGAAGGAAAGTTGACTGCGGTTCGTGAACCATTGAGCAACTACCGTGTCTATAAACGAGAACAAGTTGAAACACTGTTTGCGGATTTTGTAAACCACGATGCAGAAGATGTTGTAACCAATTATGTTGAACCACACAATGAATATACTGTCTTGGAATTGTTTGCCGGTGCAGGTGGTTTGGCTGTCGGAATGGAAAAAGCAGGTTTGAAATGTGTGGCATTGAATGAAATTGATAAATGGGCTTGTCAAACCTTACGAAAAAACCGTCCAAACTGGAAAGTTTTGGAGGGCGATATTAAAGCGTTTGATTTTACTGAATATCATAATAAAGTTGATGTTGTTACTGGCGGATTTCCTTGTCAAGCGTTCAGTTACGCTGGAAAGAAATTAGGCCTTGCCGATGCAAGAGGAACTTTGTTTTATGAGTTTGCACGAGTTGTCAAGGAAGTAAACCCACTGATTTGTATTGGCGAAAATGTCCGCGGTTTGTTAAGTCACGAAAACGGGAAAACATTGCAAGGAATGATTTCAATTTTAGATGAAATTGGTTACAACGTTGTTCCTGTCCAAGTGCTGAAAGCAATACATTATAGAGTGCCACAAAAAAGAGAACGTTTGATTTTAGTTGGAATTAGAAAAGATATTGATTTGCAATATGAATATCCGAAACCACACAAGAAAATTTATAATTTAAAAGATGCCTTGAAAAAAGGTGAACTGTTTGATACAAATGTTCCAAAGTCAACTGGAGCTAAATATCCTCAAAGCAAAAAAGCTGTATTAGATTTAGTTCCGCAAAAAGGATATTGGCGTGATTTGTCACTTAAAATTCAAAAAGAATTTATGGGTGGAAGTTTTCATTTAGGTGGCGGTAAAACTGGTATTGCAAGGCGTATTGGTTGGGATGAACCTTGTTTGACTTTAACTTGCAGTCCTGCACAAAAACAAACAGAAAGATGTCATCCCGATGAAACTCGTCCGTTTACTGTTCGTGAATATGCTCGAATACAAACCTTTCCTGATGATTGGAAATTTGAGGGTTCAATGGCTCAACAATACAAGCAAATCGGGAATGCGGTTCCCGTTAATTTAGGAACAGAAGTAGGTTATTCTATTGTGAAGTTTTTGAACCAATGCTATAACTTGTCAAAGCCAAGATAGTAGCTGTAATTTTCAAAAGTAATTTGGTCCAAGATGCTTCGTTTGCTTTTCTTAGTTCCTGCTTTTAGTTCCTCCAGGGCAGAATTCTCTGCAATATCTTCGCTTTTTTTAGTCGATTTTAAATAGTCCTTAATAGCAACAGGAAGCACTTTATAAAGTTGAAACATTGCATCTTCTTGTCCTGAAAGTAAAGCGTAAAACTGGTCGCCAGAAATTTTATAAACTCTGCTGTGGCTGTATTCTTTTCCGTTAATGTCACCACTCCATAACTCACAAAAACTACCTTTTGCTAAAATTTGAACCCAATAGCATTTGGCTTTTTTATAGTCGTTTGCGTAACGTGCCAATTTTTGAAACAGTGCTTCAGCAGCACTGCTGTTCATAGTATTGTGCTTGTTCTTGATGTCAGCAAATAATGTATCGTCTTTGGCTTTGATGTTATAACCACTTAAATTGCCCGCTTCAAAACCTTTAATACCACCCAAAATTTGTTCGTGGAAAGTTCCGATTGAATTGTTGATTGATTTGTCAATTTGCCTCAAAATTTCAGATTGAATTAGGCTTTCTTCGTCTATTTCGTTAAACTTAGCATCAAAGTTCAATTTAATGGTGTCAACCTTGTTAGTATAAAAGTTCTTTTTTGTGATATTGTTTTTAGCCTTCAAATATGCTTTATGCAAGTTGCCGATACAGTCTAATAAATGGTCGTCCGAGATGAAGTTTACATATTTATTTTTCATTTGACTCGCCCAAAAAAAATTTACAGGTTAATACTTAAGTCCTACTACAAATCTACATATTAAATTTAATCCTGTAATACGTTTACAGCAGTTTGTTTTTTCTGATAATATTTTCTTGTTTTTAGTTGGTTTAATGAATGATGTACTTGGCTTGGAGTAAGGTTACTGATACTCAAATGAGGTCTGTCGTTATTGTAGAGTTGTATTACACTATCCAATAATTCTTTGGCTTCTTTGATATTATTGACTTGATAAGCATCCAAATACTCTTCTTTGATGATACCGTTTACTCTTTCGGCAATGGCATTTTCTAATGGATCTCCATTTTCAGTCATACTGATTTGAATGTTTTTGTCCTGCAATAGCTTTACATATTCCTTGCTGCAATATTGGATGCCTCTATCGCTGTGATGTGTGAGTTGCAAAAGGCTCTCTGTCCTTTCAAAGGCTGAGAGAGCCATTTGCAGGGCTTGGATGCTTTCTATGGCTTCTAAGGTTTCGGCTACGTGATAACCGACTATTTTATGGGAATAAGCATCGGTAATAAAACTGATATACAAATGCTCTTGAGTATTGATTTTCCAATAGGTAAGGTCGCTTACCCAAAGATGATTGGGTGCTTCCGGCACAAAGTTTTTTATCAAATTGGGGTATTTCCTGAGCCAGTGATAAGAGTTGGTGGTTTGTATTCTACGCTTTCTTTTCCTTATTAATAAACGATTGGTAGAAAGTAGATTAAACAAAGCATCTCTGCCCATTTTAATGCTATTATCAAGTATAAAGGGTTGTAGCTTGTCATAGAGCTTGCGTGTGCCTAATCTCGGGTGACTTTGACGTATTTGCTTTACCTGCTGTAACATCAATTCTTCCTCAATGGTTGTTTCTATGGCTGTCCAAGAGTTTTGATAATATGCCTGACGGGTAATACCAAACCAAGAACATAGCTTGGCAAATTCTATGTTCGGAAAGTTGTTTTTCATTTCTTCAATGGTTTGGTATTGCACTTTTTTCGGATAGGAATATTAAACTCTCTTTCGGCAATATCCACCATTGTAGAAAATGCAATAGCTTTTAATTCTGCATCTTTTAGCTGATTTTCAAGTTCTGATATTCTCTTTTTCAACTGAAGCATTTCAAAGTCTTCAGTTGTTTTATTTCCCAATTTATCTGTCTTAGCCATATTTACATTGTTTGCTGCTGTAAAATTAGGTCTTCTTGTCTTAACAGAGGCATCATAGCCTAATTGACGCATCCAACGAAGTAATTGCCCGTGTTCTTCTTCTTGTCCGGTGTATTTTTCCCAAATCTCACGTTTGGTACAGCCGGAACTTAGCAGTTCTGATATGATGTGATGCTTTTCCGAATCTGTAAAATACCGGTTCGGCTTTTGAATGATGATTTGTCCAGTTTTTAGTCCTGAAATGACTTTACTTTTTTTGTCCATTTTTACACGTTTGGGTGTAAACCTATTTTAGGACAAGACAGAAATAAAAATAGCGTTCGTAAATGTGCTTGTTTTGTGCGTTGGCTTATCCGAAGAAACAATGATGTATATCTGCTTCAACGATTTTTCCAAATTCACGAATTGTTTTAACTGTTGGCATAGGTTCGTAACTGTGCCATTTTAAGTCAGCTCGCATCCAAAAAACTTTCCAGTGATTTTTTGTTTTAACAAAAGTCGCTTTGGCAACAAGGTGTTCTCGTATTATTTCGGGATTGTCCCATTGTGGTCTGATTTCAAAAATGAAAACGTCTTGGTCTTCAATTTTGTAACCGATGTCTAACTTTGTTCTGATGTGTTCAGGTGGTCTTTTTCGTTCAACGAAATTTTCCAATGCTTCTATTATATCCACTGTCTGTAAATTGTCAAGTGCCATATTTTTACATTTTTTCAATTAGTGTTTCTATTACAATTTCAAACGCTTCATCTTGATTATACTTGTCGTCTGGTCGTAGTAAACCAACCGTGTCGCCTAAAAATTCGCTGTCTGTTTTTTTGCGTTCAATGTTCAGCAAAAACTCCTTTTTTGTTGGTACGGGTTTGTCCAACACGAACTTCATATATTCTTTGTAGCATTTCAAAATCAAATCGGTATCAGATTTTGCTGTTGTTATGGCTTTCCACAAGTCAAACAAATCCCTGCCTTTTCTTCGTTGATACAATGCACGCAATTTTGTTCCTAATAACTCTTCCAATTTGTAGGTTGTCAATTTTGCGTTGCCGTTGAACCAACTTGATGAAACTTCAAAATCTTTTTGTTCCCAACCCAAAACGGAAAAATGCTCTCGACAATTTGTTTCTACTTTGAGTTTCAAAATTTGTACAGGTGGAAACTCCGATTCAAACTTGTAGTAAACCGTGTTGTTATCTTTCTTAGGTGTTACGTTTGATTTCCCTAAAAACGAAAGTGCTTTTTGAAGTTGCTGAATAGTTTCTTTAATTGGTTCAGGGCGAATTTGCACTAAATCAATATCTTCCGAATATCTTGGCTGTGGCTGTAAATACAATTTATGCAAAGCCGTTCCACCTCTAAAAGCTAAACTTTCAGCTAAGAATTTGTTGCTAAAAATTTCGGTTAATGCTCTACAAATAACCAAATCTTGCTCAACCTGTTCATTTGTTTTCCAAGGAACAAAATTTCCCCATTCCGTTATGTATGCTTGTGGTATCATTCGTCAATTTATTTCGGACATTTTTATTTTTTTTAAAGGTCTCAATGAACCGACTTTTGAGTTAAAGTATTTTGGTTAAAAGTCGGTTTCAATATCTGTGTTAATTACAATTTTCCATTCTTCGTTTATCGGTTCTTTTGCTTTTTCACCCGATGCTTTTAATGGAATTAAATAAAATTTTGTGTCTGCTTTTTTGCAAAGCAAAAGTAATTTGTCGGCAAGATTTTTTTTGCCTAAAACTTCTTCCAAAATAAAACCGAAACGTTGCAATGTGGTCGCACTCGCATAAGCAACCAATTCTTGTGTAATGTCTTTTGGTTTTATGTTTTCTAACAATTCATTGATTACTGTTACTGCCCGATTTAAACCGCCAATTCGTTTTTCGTAATTGATTAAATCTATTGCTGTTAAAATAGGATTGGAAACATTGATGTAACCTGTTTCGGTTTTCTTTTTTTCAAGTAATGTTTCGGGCGGTAATTGTTTTGTACTGATGTAATTGATTTTAATGCCACGCTTGTTTGTTGGTCGCAATACGGGATATTTTGTAATTATAAAATATTCTTGCGGTTGCTGATGTCCTGCACCGTGCAAAGCACCTGCATTTAAAAGTGAAATATAATAATTGCGTTCTAAAAATTTCATCAAGCCGTCAATGAACAAAACAGGCGGTAAAATGCCCTTTGCAGAATATTGTGGTGGAACAATTACATAGTAACCTTTGAAAACAGAAACGATTTTTTCTTTTTCGGAAAGCCTATCCAACGCCCTTTTCAATGCTATTTCGCTGTCGTTAACAAAGGCCTTTTTGAGTTCAACAATACTGAACGCCAACTTGCCTTTGGATTGCTGTTCTTCAATCCAATACTCTAAACGGTTGTAATTAGTGTCCGAACTCATTTGAGATAAATTTTGACAAAAGTACCACTTTTCGGTATAAATCGCAAAATATTTCTAAATAACAGATTGCACTTGCCTTTTGTGTGTTGGTTTAGTATTGTTTGTATGCATTTTTATGTGCTTCTTTGATTTCATCTGCTAATGATTTCGGTTCAATTACTTTCATGTTGTTGCCAAATGACAGCAATTCCATAACCAAGTCGTGTGTCAAACAAAGTTTGAGTTTTATTCTCGTTTCTTTGTCGTTGTCCACTAAAACCTGTTGCGTTTCGTGTAACGGCAATGTCTTGATGTATTTTCCTTGAAATGGGTCAAACGATAAAATGATGTCTTGTGGGTCTGAACCATTTGGACTGATAATGCCAAAGCAATAGCGATAACTTTGTTCTATGCTGTAATTGTCGGGATATTGATAAGTTTGGTTAGTAATTTCAAGATTTGTCAAACGGTCAAGAGCAAAACTTTTGATGTTATTGTCTTTGCTGTCTTTTGCCATTATGTACCAGCGGTTTTTAAACTCTTTTAAAGCGTAAGGTTCTACAAAACGTTGGCTTATTTCTTCTTCCCAAAATTTTTGATAGGTGAATTTGATTTTAAGTTTATTCTTGATTGCGTGAAGTAAGCCGTATAAATTTTCAGTTCCTTGTGGTCTGCGTTTTTCCAAATGGATAAATGGTGTTAAATCTTGTGCAAGGTTCAACGAATTGAACATATCAAAGGCTTCCATCATCCTTTGAAAATTCATATTTTCCGTTTCACTTTGACTGATATAATAGCCTTTGTTGGATTTTGAATATTCAATGTCAATTCCAAATACGTTTCTAATTTCCTTAATATCACGTTGTAGTGTTCGTTTTGAAAACCCAACATTTAAAGTGTCGTCTTGCATTTGCAAAAAATCAAATTGGGCTACAATATAGGCTTGTAATTCCTCATAGGTTGAATAAGGTTTTGCTTTCAACTTTTTAAGAATGAGTAAGTATCGGGATATGTAGCCTCTTTTTGACATCATTAATTTGTTCCTATAATTTCTAAAATTGCTTTTTCTCTGTTTTCAAATTCAATTCTATTTTCCCAATCGTTGTTTTGAGTCTGAATGTATTTTCCCGTCTTGCAGTCAAATGCGATTTGCTTATCATTTAATTCAAAGTATTTCCAATCGTTCACGGAACGTTGGTCGTAATATGAAATATTAGGTTGATTGATTTTTAAATCCACAAAAAGAGAATATGAATAATATTCTTTATGGTAGCCACTTGTAGTTGTTGACCCCAACAAAAGAATATTAAAATCGCTATTATCATCAAATCGTATAAGTTTTTGACTTCCGCAAGCAGAAATCATTTCAAATTGTTTAATAAAATAGTACCTCCAATCATTTTTATCAGAAAACCCATCAACAATTTCTTGTAAATCGTTAGTTAAATTCAACACAGATACTTTATCAACAAGTTGCTTTAGAATTTCTCGTTTTTCGTTATTATCTCTAAGAAGCCTCTTCCAACTAATATCACGTTCATTGTCGATTAGAAAGCTATAATTTGACCCTTTTTTCAACAAATAATCTCCTTTGGCTAATAATGCCCTTTCAAAAAGGAACTTGTCAAAATGGTTCAACCCATTTTCGCCAAAAATTGCTTTTGCTTTTTCTACATATCCTTTGAATTTAACAAAATTGTATGCTTGGTCTTCGTCTTTACACCAATCTAATAAAAATCCAATCTGTCCATTGAAATATTTGTGGTTTTCAATTTCAATGATTGCTTTTTCCCAATCCTCATTTTGTGTAATGAGTTTTGCCTTTATTTTCTCTTCAACCACTTGTTCGCTGATAAAACCTGAAAGCGAATTAATTTTTGTTTCTGTGAAATATTTAACAATGGAATTTCTGTTTGGCAACAATTCGTTAATAGAATGTAGAGCGTTTGCAAATTCATTTGCATTGTTGAATAAATAGGGTCTGCTACCTTCTACAAGATTGCGAACAATACGCAACCAATTTTCTAAATTTTCTATTTCAATGGTTTCTTCTGAAGCTAAATATTGATAATAAGCAAATGCAATAACTAAATCAGGATATGAAAAGTTGTTTTGTATTGCACCACTAAAAATTTTTCTTTCATCTGCATAAATTGAATCAAAAAGAAATGTTTTCAATCCTTTTTTATCAGATATTTTATTCAAAACAGATTTTAGGGTTTTAAAATATTCCTCATCAAAACATTCTAATTCCAGATATTGATTGAATGAAATTGGTAAATCAATAAGACTAGCGTTTTCATCACGACTTCTTAAAATCCTAACATTATTCTCAAAAATTTCATCTCTTCCTATTGTTTTCTTTTTTAATGCGTAATTAATTACCGCCATTGTTCTGAAAAAATTCAAAAGCTGTTCGTCAAAAACATTTTTAGTTTCATCACGATAATTCCAAAAAAAATTGGTCCAATCGGTATCTATTTTATAAGCAAAGGTTTCTACTGTTTCTATTCCTTCTTCCCATTTTTGAGCAGTTATATATTGCTCAAACTTTGCTTTGAAATTTTCAAAATCTGTAAGAGGTTTCCCTCTTGCATTCATTTTGATATATAAATCATCGGAAAGTCCAAAGTTTTGTAGTTCAATGTAATGAAAACCAATATTGTTGAGCTTGTTCCAAATTGCAGTTTCGTTTTGAAATATTTGTTGAATAGCATCCAGCATGGTCAACATTGATTTTATGGTTGGGTCTCTTTTCCAAGAAAGGAAAAACCAAGAACTATCAATGATTTGTTCCGAAATTTTTTGTTCAGCATTGTAAACAATTCCTTTGTTGATTAAACTTTCGCAAAAATCCCTTGAACTAGTTCGCGTTTCGTAAGTAAATTTTGTCAGATTTTTTTTCAATTCATCGTCTAGCTTATTTTCTTTGATGGCAATAAACCAATGCAACAAAAACAAAGTGGTTAAGCGCTGTTGTCCATCAAGTGGTTGCAAAACATTATCTATAACGGTACCATAAACAAAATCCAACTCTAATTCTTTGCCATTGACCGCTTTAAGCAGGGCTGATAAAAAGTTTTTCCGTAGCTCTTCTTTCCCATCTCTGCCTTGAGCATAATCACGTTGAATAATAGGAATTTCAATTTTATGTTTACTGATTAACTCACGAAAAGTTAATTTTTCTGATGTAGGATTATTGCTCATTTTCTACTGATTCGGTTTGAGGTAAATATACTTTTAAAGTTTCCTTGATGTCATTCAAATATGCAATTCTGTCGTTTTCTTCCCACTTGCTTATTTGTTTTGTACAGCCATCGTAATATTTCTGAAAAACCTTTTTTGTTGCAATAGGGATAAACGCTCCATTTTTTTCTAATTTTATTATTCTTTCTCTTTTAACTGGAAATAAACCATTGTTGAGCTTTGAATTATCGTTTTTAGATAATAATGCCATATTCTCAACGGAATGAATATCAATTTCACCAAACAAATTACTAATTTCTGCTACGAGCAATGGAACGTCTTCTTTCTTTCCTTCTTTTTCAAACTTCGATAGTTTGTCTTTTATTTCTTCTGTTAGAATCTCTTTGTCAATAGCTTTTTGCCATTCATTAAAGTCTTCTATTTCAGATATAGTGTCAGAATTTTGAGCGTGAATATGCTCTAAGCTCCAACCTCCATTTTTCTTATCTTTATTTTTGTCGAACGGAAATTTCAAAGAAGCATCTTCACTTTTTAATGTAGTTAGAATATTGTGTAACAACAATACTTTAATTAATTGTGCATTATCTGTCCTATATTCTAAATCATCAATTGTTTTATTCTTTACAATTTCAGAAATTTGTTTGTCAATCCAATCAATAAATGCTGTTTTTGACTTTTCTTTTTTTTCGTTAAGAATATTTTTGATGTTTGTTCCAATCGCAATTAGATAGCCAATTTTGTGATACAATTCCCTGTCATTATACCATTCTTCAAGCGTTTGGAAATATTTTTTAATTTCCTTCCAATTGTCGTTAATTCCCTGCCAATTGTCGTTAATTTCATTTTCCGATTTGGTCTTAAATTTTTCATTAAAGTAACGGAAAGTTGCATATTCATCATTACCAAATTCATTTTTTGAAGTTTCATACATTAAATTGAAAATAAACTCTATTCTTGTTGCCAAGTTGTTTTCGCTTTTGTTAATGAAATACCAAAATGAATCGTCTTGTAAAGCATATTCCATTCTATCCCATTCTGAAGCAATTTCTCTCTGAATTAATCCAAGTTTTACTTCATCTGCTTCATCTGCATTTGCGAAATTAGAACGATTCAAAAACAAAGCCTTAATCAATTCTGCATTGGTTAGCGGAATTTTCCCACTGTTGATTCTTGTGAAAATATCAATTGAATCTTCATTTTTTGAAGTTTCATACCAAATAACTTTTGTAGATAAATTGAATTTAGATTCAAACCTATTTAGATCAAATTCCTGTCCTTTGTTTTTGAACCAATCGCAAATTGTTTTGTATGCAGAAGAAATAAAATGATAGTCAATATTCATGTCATTTATAGTTTCTCCGTTTAATTCATTTTTCAAATACTCGGCTGAATTTTCTCTCGTTTCGTATTTCAAGCCAAACAAGGACTTTCTACGATTTTCAACATATCCTTGATTTAAGTGATGTAAGATTAAATAAGTCGTAGTTAGCCGTTGTTGTCCATCAATTACGTCCCATTCATTTTCATCTTTTTGTTTTACCACAATCGGCTGTAAACAATACCAAGTTTTATCATTAGAATCGGCAATTTCTTTAGGTGAAAATTCATTAATATCATTCAATAAATCTGTGACTTGTTGTGCTGTCCAACGATAACCTCTTTGATAGGAAGGAATAAAAAATTTGTAGCTCAGCAATTCGCTGATGGACTTTAATAATATATTGTTGCTGTTTTCCATGCTAATTATTTCTTCTCAAATATAAATTAAATAACTCTGCACAAGCATTTGCATCACTCAAAGCATCGTGGTGGTTGAGGGGGATATGGTGTTCTTGGCAAAGAATTGCTAAACTCTTCTTGTAAAGTTTGTAAGTGCAATTTTTTTCGTAGTGTGGCTCTGCAATGTCATAATACGCTAATGCATTTTTCAAGCAAGGAAAATCAAATGCAAAACCATTGTGAGCAACAACATTTTGATTTGTAATAAAAGGCTCAATTTGATGCCAAATGCTGCCGAATGTTGGTGCATTTGACGTCAGTTCGGGGGTAATTCCATGTATGTCAATAAAGTTGTTCCAGTAATAATTATCAGGTGGTTGCACTAAAATTGATAATTGCTCTGTGATTACTTGATTTTCTACATGAACCAAACCAACTTGACAAATGCTCCAACGCTTGCCTTGTGCAGTTTCAAAGTCTATTGCCGTATAGGAACTAAGCACTTTTGTAACTTATTCTTTTGCATTTTTCATCGTATGTTTCAATCAGGCTACCATTTTTAACTGTAAATGTATTGCCTGCTGCACCTCTCACAATTTTACTCCCTTTGCTCATGTATGAAATGCGTTTACATTTTTCGTCATACACTTCAATTAATGAACTGTTGATAACAACAAAGAAGTTACTTGCTACACCTACAAGTTCTTTGCTTCCCGAACTCATGTAGGAAATTCTTTTGCTGTTTGCATCGTAAACCTCAATGAGGCTTCCTTTTTCTCTTACGTCTGAAATCATATTTTATACTTTTTTATTAATGCCTACTCTGTTCAGTTTTCGGCTAACCTGTTATTGTTTATTGCTTGAAAACCTATCGGATTGTTTTTTCTTGATTGTTGAAAATCCTTTTCGTCTTGGTTGTAAATTGAAGTCAATGTCATTGGCTTGTTTATTTTTGTGTCAAAGCCCAATTTGTTTGAAAGTTGTTGGGCTTTTTCAATTTCCAATTCTTTAAACTCATACTTTGCAATCAGTCGTCCTTTTCTCATTAATGCACTATCAATTTTTGAAATATCCGTATTGAATGAACAAATTATTTGAACATTCAGGCAGTCGGCAAGTAAGCCGTCAGAAATATTCAGTAATGCCGACACAGGAGATCCTCCGTCTTGCTCTCGGTCAACAACAATATTTTCGGCATCTTCAATTACAAAAATTGAATTTGGGTTGTCTATAAGAATTGAAATAAGATTAGGGTTTGTAATGGCACTCGCCATATTTGGCGGTAAGAAAATAACATCCTTTTTCAGTGAAGCAATTAAGTAACGAATGTATGAAGTCTTTCCTGTTCCGGGTTTACCATGAAGCAGAACTAAACCTTTGTCGTTCTTTCGGGAAAGTCTTTTTAAAATAGTACGATGAATTTCCTTAAAGTCCTTGTTATAATTATCCTCAATGCTTAATCTTGGTTTTGTAATCTGCAACGATTTTGTTTCAATGCCTGTCATAGCATTTACAAGCAATGAAATTTCGGGCTTTTGCTTTTGTTTTCTTTTTTTGAACTTGTGAATACCCGCTATAATTTCCTCAATTTTATACAGGTCGGTTTTGCGATATAGAAAACGAACTATTGAACAATTCGTATCAAAGTCAACAATTAAATCCTCATAGAGAAAATAAAAAATATCATCAAGTTCAGCTTTCTTACTGCGATTGTAATATCTCCTGTTATAATAATTTTCCTTTACTTCTGATGCGTAATTTTCGACAAACCAGTTATTTGCTTTTTTACAGTCAATATCTACTTCATGGATAAAGTTAGGGATACTGTTAAAGTGAGCAACAAATAACGTAAACTCATTCAGATATGAACTGTTTCTTTCTGCAAAAACTTCTGACAAATTCATTTTAGCAGACGTTTTTTCAAGTTCAAAAGCTTTGTCTGTTCTATTGTTTAGTGTGAGATTGACTACTTGCATACTTTTTATATTTCTAATTTCTGCAACAAAAGTAGAAGCTTGAAACGCCAAAGTATGTCGTTCTAAAAAAATCTTTCCAAAATTTAGATTTTTAACAATTCTGGGTGGTGGGTGGGCTTGGGTGCGGTTGGTGAGCAAGCTGACTCGCCCAAAAAAAGTTTACAGGTTAATACTTAAGTTCTACTACAAATTTACATATTAAATTTAATCCTGTAATACCTTTACAGCAGTTTGTTTTTTCTGATAATATTTTCTGTTTTTAGTGGGTTTGTTGAATGATGTACTTGGTTTGGAGTAAGGTTACTGATACTCAAATGAGGTCTATCGTTATTGTAGAGTTGTATTACACTATCCAATAATTCTTTGGCTTCTTTGATATTATTGACTTGATAAGCATCCAAATACTCTTCTTTGATGATACCGTTTACTCTTTCGGCAATGGCATTTTCTA
>WBZO01000967.1_pt1 | contig 50782 bp, 43 predicted proteins | sample 5204261 | NCBI WGS metagenome assembly WBZO01 (sample SAMN12412400, study PRJNA552823) | activated sludge metagenome | isolation source: activated sludge from anammox sidestream of wastewater treatment plant... | place: USA: North Carolina | collected 2017-09
TCATCTGGAGCCAGACCGATCGGCAGGCTCATCGCCCCATTTCCCGCGAGGTTCACCGGAATCGTTGCGACGTCGTTGAGGTACATCGCCAGCGGATCATCGAGCTTCTCCCCCAGCTTGAAAGCGGTAGTTGGGGCCGTCGGCGAGACCAACACATCAACCTGGTTGAACGCCGCATCGAAGTCGCGAGCAATCAATGTGCGTACCTTCTGCGCTTGGCCGTAGTACGCGTCGTAGTAGCCACTCGACAGGGCATATGTACCGAGCATGATCCGACGCTTCACCTCGTCACCGAACCCCGCGGCACGAGTGCTGCTCATCACCTCTTCAACGTTCGCGTCACCGTCATCACCAACACGGATCCCGAAGCGCATGCCGTCAAACCGAGCAAGGTTGCTTGATGCTTCGCTTGGGAGGATGAGGTAGTAGGCCGCCAACGCATAGTCGAAATGCGGGCACGAGATCTCGATCGGCTCAGCACCAAGTTCGCTGAGAATCTCAACCGCCTCATCAAAGCGCTGACTAACTCCAGGCTGATAGCCCTCGCCGGACAACTGTCTGACCAACCCAACGCGTAATCCGCGAACATCGGCTCGCTTGGCTGCCGCAACCACATCCGGCACCGGGACATCCAGGCTTGTCGAGTCCTTCGGGTCGTGGCCGGCCAGTGCCGCGTGCAGCAGCGCCGCGTCCATGACTGATCGCGCACACGGACCGGCTTGATCCAGCGAAGACGCCAACGCGATCAGCCCGTAGCGGGATACGCCGCCGTACGTCGGCTTCACTCCGACGGTGCCAGTGACGGACGCGGGCTGACGGATCGAGCCGCCAGTATCCGTACCAACCGCCAATGGCGCCTCAAACGCTGCGACCGCCGCGGCTGACCCGCCACCGGATCCACCAGGAATGCGGTCGGTGTCCCACGGGTTGCGCGTCGGACCGTAACCGGATTGTTCGGTGGACGACCCCATAGCGAACTCGTCCATGTTCGTCTTGCCGAGGATCACGCAGTCCGCGGCGCGCAACTGTGCGACGACGGTTGAGTCATAGGGAGGGCGCCACCCTTCGAGGATTCGCGAACCCGCGGTCGTCGGGATTCCCTTCTGGGTGAAGACGTCTTTGAGTGCGACCGGGACTCCAGCCAAGGGTCCCAACGCCTCGCCCGCCGCGCGCTTTGCGTCGACTGCGTCGGCCTGTGCCCTCGCACCTTCATGGTCAACGTGAAGGAAGGCATGGATTCCTTCGTCCACTGAGTCAATGCGGGCAAGGTGTTCGTCGGTGACCTCGCGAGCGGAGACCTCGCCGGTGGCGATCGCAGCAGCGAGCTCGGTCGCGCTGCGGCGGGTGAGGTGCATCGCACCCGTGGTGGCACTCACTCACTCACCGTCCAGGATTCGAGGAACCCGGAAGCGCTCATCCTCGGTTGCGGGCGCGCCCGCCAGAACCTCATCCGCAGTCAGACTCGGCGTCACGACGTCAGCTCGCCAAACGTTGACCAGCGGCTGTGGGTGCGACATCGGGGGCACTTCCTCCACCGCCACCTCACCAACCCGATCAACGGCGTGCAAAATTTGGTCAAGCTGCCCGGCGTAGCGGTTCAACTCTTCCTCGGTCAGGGACATACGGGCCAACCTGGCCAAATGAGCAACCTCATCGGGGGTCAGAGACGTCTGGGAACTCATGGACGCCATCCTAAGGATCGGTAGCTTCTGGAGAATCGGTGGTGGTCCTTCACCGCGGAGCGGGGTCTGGCCCGGGCGGTTCAGTCCGCCTCCGGTGCCCGTAGTCAATGGCCAAAGTGCGCAATCCCAGCTTCAACAACACATGGTGAAGGCCATCGTTGGCACTCCGCGGCTCAGCACCGGCGTTTCCGCAACGGGTGCGGCTAGCGGCGACACCTCCGCTCGGAGCGCTGCAGTGGCCCACCCGACGAAACCAAGTGGCTCACTGACCTCTGTTGCCCGAAGCTGCACGGCCGTTCGGGGCGAGAGACCGTGAGGGCAATTCCAACCGTGCTAACCTCCCCGGGTGCTCGCCGTCGTATCCTCGCCGCTGACCAAGCGCCGCTATGTCGACCACGGCCACGTTAACGCTGATCTCTGTCAGGCCTAGTTCCCACTCAAGGCCCTTTGCAGCCGCCTGCATAACTTCGCAGGCCTTTCGAGAGATCAGACATGCCCACACTTTCTCCGCAGAAGTCTCGTATCACCGGCCAGCAACTGCGCGCGGCGGCTAGCCACTTCCCAACCGGAGTGGCGATCGTCTCCACTGTCGACAACGAGCAGCAACCGATCGGCTGCACGGTGAGTTCATTCTTGTCGGTCTCGCTCAATCCACCGATCATCGCGGTTTCGCTCGGTCAGTCGACCAGCACGGTTGAACACCTCGTAGCCGCGGGCAAGTTCGGAGTCAGCGTGCTGTCCGCAAGCCAAGGCGGAGTTGCCCAAGTCTTTGCCAGCCGAGAGGTCGATCACTGCGAACGATTCGCCGGAATCCGTTGGCGGCCCGGGCAATCCGGTGTGCCACTGCTGGACAACGGCCTGAGTTCGCTTGAGTGCGACGTCCACGATGTGGTCCCGGCAGGAGATCACCAATTGGTGCTTGGCTTGGTGACATCGTTGTTCTCCGCTGGCTGGGGAAGCCCGCTGGTTCACCATCAGGGAACACTCGGCTCACTGCGGCGCTAACCCGGCCGTCCCGCAGGCGGGCATGTCCGCAATCAGTTCAACTGACCGAAGACGCGAAGCTACCGCTGCGACCAGGCAATCATTGAGTCGATGTTGTCCGAAAGCACCGAACTCACCGTTGCGTCAGCACCCTTGGTCATGACCTTGTACTTGAGCGTACCGACGTCACTCTTCAGCGGTGCCGCCGAGAGCGAGTAGGCGACTTCATCCTCCTTGACGAGCCACGCGCCAAGGTTGTATTCGGTTCGGGCTCCGCCGTGCTTCTTGTCCAACTCCATCGTCAGGTCATCGATTTGCTCCCAGCCCACAACTCGATACCCGTCGCGAGTTCCAAGATCCTGCAGGTTGATGACGAACTGGATTCCCCCGAGTGCCGGGAGTTTGACCTTCTGCGTGTAGATGACGTAGTCGTCGCCCTGTTCGGAAACGTCGGTCTCTTCGACATACTTGACGTTGCCCGCGTAATCACCTGCATCCATGATGCGGGCGACCATTGCCTCCGGATCGACCGAGACTCCAGGCTTCAGGCCGAGGCCCTCACCTGTCGGACGATCTTCGTACCGCCACGACGTGCTGTTGTACTTGTCGCGCTTCAACCCGGCCAAGTGCTCGCTGACTCTAGATAGGAATTCCTCAAGCGTGGCGTCGGCCATGGTTGCACTCCGGGTAGGTAGGTCAGCAAGACATCTGCGACCCTACTGACATCCGGGCACCCGCGTCATCAGAGGTAACCCCAAACGGATGGTCAGATGTGGTTTTCCACCCACATCTGCAGTGTCAAGCGCGCGACCTTCACCGGATCTTCGAGTTGAGCGACGTGACCTGTCTTGAGCGTGGTCACCCGCCCGTTCTGGAAGGAGCGTGCGGCCCGGTTCGCCAACCGTGGATCGACGAGCTTGTCGTGGGTTCCGAAGATTGCGATCGTCGGGCATTCGACCTTCTCGGCCAGCGCCCACAAGTAGTCCGGTCGACCCGGCAGGAATGCGCGCCCAAGTCCGCGAGCGGAAAGGCGAAGCGGATCAGCAGCGTTCTCCCGACTCATCCGCCACCGGGTTTCCTCAACCTGAACGTCGCGACGCTCCGGATGCACCCGTTCCGGATCCAAGTAACAGACGTTATGCATCCGATCCACTTGCGCTTCCGGATCATCAGTGTTCAACACGCGCTTCGTCACGTCCGAGATCACCGGAGCCGTCATCGCGATCAGCGGCGCGACGCTGAGCCGCGGCTTGAAGTCTGGCAAGGCCGGGGAGACGAGCACGAGGCTGCGAACCAGGTCGGGGCGCAGGGCCGCGATTCGAATCGCGATCGCGCCGCCCATGGAGTTCCCGAACAGATCGATCGGGCCGTCGCAGCGATCCTCAATGAGCCGGATGACGGTCTGAGCGTGAGCGGACTGACTGTAGTCACGGTCGACAGGCATCGGCGAGCGGCCGAACCCTGGTAGGTCGGGTGCGATTCCCCCCACCACCGGGGACAGCAAGTACATAAGGTCTGTCCAGTTGCGTGCAGATCCGCCAAGGCCGTGCACGAACACCGCCTGCCGCGTGGCCGCAACCCCCGCGTTGTCGGTTGAGCGGAGGAATACCATCCGCTGACCCGCTTCCACGAAGCGACCCTCAAACTCGTGGATCGGCGCGTGGCCCGTCTCTGTGACCTCATCTGACGCGCTTCGATAAGTCGAAAGGAGATGCTCAAGGGTCTCCGGCTTGGCGGTGGTTGATGCCTTCGAAGCGCTGCGGGTGGACTTGTCCGCCGTGACTGCACTGGACCTCCCGGACCGCAGTTTTACGACAGTTCGCCTCGTCGTCGGGGATTTGGCAGTTGGCTTCTCGGCGGATTTCGCAGGCATGCGGACCATCTTCTCACCAGAAGTGGGCGTCTGGCGCCAGACCCTGATTTTTCCTCGCTCGACCCATTGTTTCCCGACTCGACTCAGTTGGTGTCAGTCAGCGAGAACGCTCGGCCCTTCGTCGAGGAGTCGCCGCAATCCGGCTGCGTCAATCACTGGAACACCGAGCGATTCCGCCTTCTCCAGCTTCGAACCGGGGCTGTCACCAGCGACCACAAATGAAGTCTTCCCCGATACCGAACCAGTGACTTTGACACCCTGCGCTACCAGCGCGGCTTTAGCCTCGTCGCGAGATAGCCCGTCGAGTGTTCCGGTAATCACAGCCGTCAGCCCCGCAAGCGGTCGCGGGCCGAGTTCCTCACGCTCTTCGGCCATCCGAACTCCGGCCGCGGCCCAGGCGTCAACGATCTGGTGATGCCAATCGACGGTGAACCACTCGTGAGTCGCGGCAGCGATGATCGCACCAACTCCTTCGACCGACGCCAATTCCTCGTTGGGTGCTTCGGCAATCGCTGCAATGCTGCCGAAGTGCGCGGCCAACGCCTGCGCAGCAGTTGGCCCAACATGGCGGATCGACAAGGCGACCAGCACCCGCCACAATGCGCGCGACTTGGCGACTTCGAGCTGGCCGAGCAGCTTGCGGGCGTTCTCATTGAGCTCGACGCCAGCGTCCGTGTGTCTGGTGAAGAAACCACTGGTGAGGAGTTCGGCCTCGGATAGATCGAAGAGTTGTGATTCGTCGCTCAAGAGTCCGTCGGCGAGTAGCGCAGACGCCGCCTTCCAGCCAAGACCTTCGATGTCGAGAGCGCCCCGCGAGCCGACATGGAATAAGCGCTCCCGAAGTTGGGCGGGACAGCTTCGGCTGTTCGGGCAGCGGATGTCCGCGTCACCCTCCTTTTCCGGCGCGAGCAGCGACCCGCATTCCGGACAGTTCGTCGGCATGACAAAGGCGTGTTCCGAGCCAGTGCGTTCCTCAACGACGGGACCGAGCACCTCAGGAATGATCTCGCCAGCCTTGCGCAGGAAGACCATGTCGCCGATCAGGACACCCTTGCGTTTGACCTCTGCTGGATTGTGCAACGTGGCCATCGAGACCGTCGTCCCAGACACGTGCACCGGCTGCATGACGGCGAAGGGAGTGACCCGACCGGTGCGTCCGACATTCACCTGAATGTCGATCAATCGGGTGCGCACAACTTCCGGCGGATACTTGTAGGCGATCGCCCAGCGAGGTGCTCGCGACGTGGAACCAAGACGACCCTGCAGTGCGAAGTCATCGACCTTGACCACGACGCCGTCGATCTCATGCTCAACATCGTGTCGACTTGCGCCATAGCGCGCGATGTACTCCTCGACGCCCGCGAGGTCTGCGTACACAGCGACTCTGTCCGACACTGGCAGACCCCAGGCGGCGAGCTGCTGGTAGGCGCGCGACTGCGCGGTTGGCTCAGCACCGTCGACCGCACCGAGTCCGTGCACAACCAGCCGCAGCTCGGCCAGCGCGGCAGTAGCGCGGCCCAGATCTGCGGCCACCCGTTCAACCCGATCCCGGGCGCGAACCAGCGACTTCTCGTTGCTCGGCGAAACACCGCTGAGCGCAGCCTTGGCATCGGCAACTTCGTGTTCGCGTTTGTCGACTCGCTGTCGCAGATTGCCGGCCGCTGCATTACGAGGATTCGCGAAGGGAGACAGGCCGAGTTCAAGGCGCTGGTCGTTGATCGCGGCGAATTCCGCGACCGGGAAATACACCTCCCCGCGCACCTCAAGCAAATTCGGGACGGGCGCGCCGTCAGAGCCCTGGTGCAGCCGAGTTGGGATGTTGGGCATGTGGCGAACGTTGGCTGTGACATCCTCGCCGACTCGGCCGTCGCCCCGGGTGGCCAGGGACCGCAACTGACCGCTCTCAAACACCAGATCGACGGCCAGACCGTCCACCTTCAATTCGCACAGGAGCGCCGGCAGCTCACCGAGGTCCTTCTGCACGCGCCCAGCCCATGCCCGAAGTTCCTCAACCCCGAACGCATTGTCCAGACTCATCATGCGAACCAGATGTTCCACCGGCTCGAACATCTCAGCCCGTGATCCGCCTACTGTCTGAGTCGGAGAATCTGCTGTCACTAACTCCGGAGTGCTCTCCTCCAACGCAATGAGCTCACGGAAGAGCGCGTCGTACTCGTCGTCACCGATCGTCGGCGCATCCTTCAGGTAGTAGCGCGACCTGGCATCCTCAATCAGTTGCACGAGTTCCTGCCACCGAGACCTCTGCGCCTGAGTGGGCCCCGCAGTCGCAAGCGACTCGTCCGCCGCACTCATTGACGCCTGCCATCTTCTGCGGCGCTCTCGTCCCGCAGCCCGCGGCCAGCAGCGTTGAGTTGTGAAATCACAGCCCGCACGTTAGCCAACGAACCGGAACCTGCAAGCCCACACGTCGGCGTCAACACAAGTTGGTTCAACACCGTCTCCGGCGCGATGCCCAGTCGCGCCAAGGTGGAGGACAACGGCGCAAGCGTTCGTCGCGGGTCAGGCTCTTGCCCGACATCACCCGGCAAACCGGCGAAGAGCAGTCGGCCCGAGTCCAGCAGCGATCCAATCTGTTCGTCCGAACGGTCGAGAAGCTCGCCACGAACATCGGCCAGGCGGGTCATGTCACAGGAAACGAAGTCGCAGTCTGCTCCTCGGAGTAGCGCCAACTGGGCGTCAGCGGCGCAACTGTGAACACCCGCGAAGCAATCCAGCTCGCGCGCGGTGGCGGTCAATCTCGCAAGCGCCGCACCAACCTGCGAACCGGGAATCGCTGAGTAGGCATCGAATCCACTTGGTGTCGTCACCGATCCCTGCAGCACCTGGTCCAACATCGGTTCGTCCAGTTGAACGAAAAGGGTGGCATCCGGTATCCGACTGTTGACCTGACCAATGTGAACCCTGAGGGCCTCCTGGAGAGCGGTCTGCAGTTCGGTAACCGCGCCGTCATCGCGCAGAATTCGGTCGCCATTCGCGAGTTCCACACAAGCGGCAATCGTCCAAGGCCCCGCGACCTGGATCTTGTAGGAGCCGCCGAACCCCGCGAACGCTTCCTCCGCGGCATCCAGGTCTTCCGCGAGCCACGACCCTGAACGACGCATCACCGCCGGAAGCGACGATGATCGATGTCCGGCCAGTCGCCAGCCGGTCGGGGTCGTGGTGACCGCGAACTCAGTGCTCACTCCTGCCAACATCGCCATCGTTCGACCAACCATGTCCGCTCCGGGTCCTCTGGCTGGCAATTCCACAAGCCCTGGCAGCTCGGGTAGCTCACCACGGATCACTGCGGTTGCTTCCCAAGCGTCCTGGCCAGGCAAAGACCCCACCAGCGCGGTTGCCGCAGCCGAGCCCAGCGCATGGGCCGCAGAACGCGGCACATCGGTTGAATTCACTGCGTCACCACTGACCTGAATCTGCACTTACGAACACGCGGGCAAGGGGGGTCCGACGCTAGTCTCAACAGCCGTGTCAACAATCGCCGAAGCAGCAGGGCTGGTCGTCGTCCTGCCTTCCTGGATACCGTACGCCGCGGTAGCCGTCAGTGGGCTCGCTGGAGCCACCTACGGCGCAAAACGCGGGTTCGATGTGGTTGGCGTTTTTGGCATGGCGTTCGCCACCGGACTCGGCGGATTGCTCCTGCGCGACCTCGTCATCAGTTCGGATACGCCGAACATCCTGACCCAGCCGTTGTTCGTGATCGTCGCGTTCTGGACCGCCGTTGTCGGGTTCTTCTTTGCAGGTCTCATTTCCCGATTCGAACCCGTCATGGTCGTGCTCGACGGGTTGGCCATGGGATTCCTATGTACCCTCGGCGCGGGTGCCGCTCTGCGAGCAGGCTTGCCATTCAGCTCGGCCATCTTCGTCGGGGTGCTGACCGCTGTGGGCGGACCGTTCCTGCGGGACGTGACAGCTGGTACGGCACCGACGATCGTGCGTCCGGGCGTGTTTGTCGCTGTGCCGGCAGTCATTGCCTCAGCCCTGTTCGTGACGCTCATCAGGTTCGACTTCAATCCTGGTGTCGCGCAGGTCGCAGCGATGGTGATCTCTCTCGCCATGCGAGCCGGGGCTCAGTGGCTCGGCTGGCACACCGGATCCGCACTGGATCTGTCTGACAAGGTGTGGAGTTTCTGGTCAAGAAAGCAACGAGAAGTACCCGAGCTGACGGTCGAAGAGACCAGGCAGTTCTTTGTGGACTCTGACACCACCAGCGACGCGAGACGTCCGTCGTGATCTATCAGAGCCTCACGATCCCCGGCTACCTCGACACGATTGCCATCGTCGTTGGGGCACTCACCGGCGCGATGCATGCGATGCGCAAGGGCCTCGATGTGCTCGGGGTTCTGCTCGTGGCATTCGCCACCGGGGTCGGAGGCGGACTTGTGCGCGACATCCTGCTGCAAAACGGTGAGCCAGCCCTCCTACTGAATCCGCAATACCAACTCTTTGCTTGCATCGGCGCCGTCGTGGGCTGGTTCTTTGCCAAAGGCGCTTCCCGATTCAATACTGCCTACGACGCGCTCGACACCTTCATGATTGGCGCGTGGGTGCTCCTCGGCTGCTACAAAGCCGAGGTGGACGGGCTAGCGCCGTTTCCCATCATCTTCATCGGCGTCGCAGCCGCTACTGGCGGCGCATTCATCCGAGATGTGCTTTGCCACGACCCACCAGCGTTGCTGCAACCGGGATACTTCTACACCGTGGCAGCCTTCGCCGCAGCGACCACCTATGTCGGGTTGATGCAGCTTGAAGTCCCGATAGCCATCGCGCAGTTCTCCGCGATGGCCGCCGCAATTCTCGTGCGAACCGCGTCACTGAAATTCAACATCGTGACGCCGAGCGCAAAGATCATGTCTGACGCGGTTATGCGAAAACTGCATCTGTCGAAGGTCTAGGACTCCGGGAAGTCTTCGCGATGGTTCCCGCACCCAGCACGCGAGTTCCGTCGTACAGCACCAGGCTCTGGCCCGGCGCGACACCCCGGAAGGTGCCACTCAACTCCACGACCAGAGGTCCGTCGATCCCAGGTTCAACGACTGTGGCCGAGATCTGATCCCCGTGCGCTCTAACCTGTGCGGAGCACTCGGTGCCCGCTGCTGGCGGACCCTGGGTCCAACGCACGTCTTCCGCACTGATCCAGTCGACGTCGAGCAACGTCGGTGGCCCCACACTGACGACTCGGCTTGCCGGATCGACTCCTACGACATACCGGGGCTTGCCGTCCTCCGGCGCGACCTTGATCCCGAGTCCTCGCCGCTGACCGATCGTGTAGGCATAGGCGCCTTCGTGTTCCCCAAGCTGCTCGCCACTTTCGACATCGACGATCACTCCCGGCTCGGCACCGATCCGGTTGCGCAGCCAACCTGCCGTGTCGCCATCGGGAATGAAGCAGATGTCGTAGCTGTCCGGCTTGTTCGCCACGAGTAGTCCGCGATCGCTGGCTTCGGCTCGCACCTCTGACTTGCGCGACTGACCCAGCGGGAACATCGAATGCTGCAGTTGATCTGCGGTGAGCACCCCCAACACGTAGGACTGGTCCTTGTCGGGGTCTGCGGACCGGTGAAGCTCGCGCTCCCCTGCATTGGTGGCCTGAATGCGGGCGTAGTGTCCGGTGCACACCGCATCGAATCCGAGGCTCATCGCACGATCCAGAACTGCGGCAAACTTGATCTTCTCATTGCAGCGCATACAGGGATTCGGGGTGCGGCCAGCGAGGTACTCGGCGACGAAGTCATCGAGTACGCCATCGCTGAATTCCTCCGCCATATCCCATACGTAGAACGGAATCCCCAGGATGTCGGCGCTCCGCCGTGCGTCGCGCGCATCCGACAGAGTGCAGCACCCGCGGCCTGAATCCCGACCAGTCTCAGGATTCTTCGAAAGCGCGAGGTGAACACCAACAACATCGTGACCGGCATCAACTGCGCGCGCGGCAGCAACGGCGGAATCGACCCCGCCTGACATCGCGGCCACAACTTTCAACCGTTCGGTCATGGCGCACCCGTGGCGACGGAAGGCACCGGCCGCGACGTGGTGCCACGCGCCCTTTCCAGAACCGCCGGAAGTGCAGCCAACAAATCGTCAACGTCGCGGACGGTGGAATCCCAGCCGAAGCTGAATCGCAGGGTCGATCGCGCCAGTTCCGGTGCAACGCCCATCGCCAGCAGCACATGGCTCGGCCGCGGCACACCGGCCGTACATGCGCTGCCAGCCGAACAGGCGATGCCTTCGGCATCCAGCAGCATAAGCAAGGCGTCTGCCTGACAGCCCGGAAATGCGACGGTGCCGATGGAAGGAATGCGCGACCCACCGTCGGCAACAAAGACCGAGTCAGGCGCAACCTGCTCGATGCCAGTTCGCATCGCCAGCCACAGCTCTGCGATGCGCTGCGCCTCCGATGACCGATTCGATGACGCCTCCAACAGGGCCGCAGCAGCGGAGGCGATCAGAGCCGCAGCGACAGTGCCGGAGCGGACATCGATCTCCTGACCTCCACCGTGAAGCAGTGGCTGAGGGGTGACGCCGTTGAGTACGAGCGCCCCAACGCCGACAGGTCCGCCGAACTTGTGGGCCGAAATGGCCAACGACGATCGTTTGTTCATCCACCTCGGCTGGTCGGCGAGCCACGCAACTGCCTGCACCCCGTCGCAGTGGAGGGGAACGTCAAACTCCTCGCACGCCGCGGCGATGATTTCGACTGGCTGGATCACGCCGGTCTCGTTGTTTGCCCACATGACTGCACAGAGGGCCACCTCTGTTCGGTGTTCGCGCAGGTACGCAGTGAGCCAGTCAACGTCGATCACACCATCGGCACCAGCCGGAATCCACGCCACATTCGCGCCCTCGTGCTCAACGAGCCACTGCACGGCGTCAATGACAGCGTGGTGTTCGATCGATGAGATGAGCAAGGTCCTGCGAGACGGATCCGCCGCAACGCCAGACCAGAACAGACCCTTGATTGCGAGGTTGTCAGCCTCCGTTCCGCCGGACGTGAAGACCACGTCGTTGGGTCGAACACCAACCTCGGCAGCAATGGATTCCCGAGACTCCTCGACAACCCGCCGACTACGACGACCGAGCGCGTGCAGACTGGACGGGTTGCCCACCTGGGCGGCCTCAAGGCAGAAAGCGTCAAGAGCGGCCGGGCGCATTGTCGTGGTGGCCGCGTGATCCAGATAGGTCACGCCACCTCCAGTACGCGCTTGAGTCACCCCGCAAGTCTAAGCGCACAGGATTGGGGTCACTTGTTGGCGCTAGAGCGCCCAAAAGTGACCCCAATCCTGTGCGGGGCACGCAAGACGGGCCAGATCTCGCCCGGAAGCGGAGGATCTGGCCCGTCTGTTGTTGTTTGAGAGGTTCGACTATCCCTTGCGCTTGCCGATTTCCTCGGTTAGCTGTGGGACAACGTTGAACAGGTCCCCAACGACGCCGAAGTCAGCCAACTCGAAGATCGGCGCTTCCGGGTCCTTGTTTACAACCACGATCGTCTTGGACGTCTGCATCCCGGCGCGGTGCTGGATAGCACCGGAAATGCCGTTCGCAATGTAAAGCTGCGGCGACACGGTCTTGCCCGTCTGGCCCACCTGGTACTGATGCGGGTACCAGCCCGCGTCAGTCGCGGCCCGCGAAGCACCAACGGCGCCACCGAGTGAATCCGCCAGCGCCTCGACGACACTGAAGCCCTCCGCACCGCCCACACCACGACCACCGGAAACCACCACGGCAGCTTCAGTGAGTTCGGGGCGCGCACCCTTGGACTCCTCGACCTTGTTGGTCGTGGTTGCCAGCTTGGCGGCATCCGACAGTTCAACCGAAACGTCGACACGCGCACCGGCGCCCGCAGCGGGCTCTACCGGGCTGCTGTTTGGACGAACGGTGATGATCGGAGTTCCCGACGACACCTTCGACTTGACGATTACCGAGCCACCGAAGATCGACTGCGTGGCCGTCAGGTCCGCATCGATACCGACTGCGTCAGTGATAACACCGCTGTCAATCTTGACCGCCAGGCGTCCGGCAACTTCCTTGCCTTCGGCGGTGGATGGGACCAGCACCGCAGCTGGTGCCTTCTCAGCAACGAGCTTGGCCAGAACTTCAGCCTTCGGTGCGACGGGATGCTCCGACAGATCAGCCGCATCAGCGACGTAGACCGTCGCTGCGCCGTTTTCCGCCAACGTGGCCAAAGCCGCGTCCGCACCGTTTCCAACAAACACTGCCGATGGCTCACCCAGTGAGCGGGCCAGCGTCAAGAGTTCAAGAGTGACCTTCTTGACGGCACCATCGACATGGTCAACGAGAACAAGAATCTCAGCCATGATTTACGCGCTCCTTAGATGAACTTTTGGGTCGACAGGTAGTCGGCGATCTTGACGCCGCCATCACCCTCGTCGGTGACAACGGTTCCGGCAGCGCGCGGCGGTGCGTCAGCGAACTCGACGACCGCAGACCAAGACCCGCCGAGACCAACCGAACCTGCGTCCACACCAATGTCGGCGAGGCCAACTGTTTCGACCGGCTTCTTCTTCGCGGCCATGATGCCCTTGAATGACGGGTACCGAGGCTCATTGATCTTCTCGACCACTGAGATCACCGCGGGCGTGCTGGCGGTGACCTCGTCGTAGCCGTATTCGGTCTGACGCTTGATCTTGACATCACTGCCAGCGACCTCGACGTTGTTCGCGAAGGTCAGCTGGGCGACGCCGAGCCGTTCCGCGACCATGGCCGGAACAACGCTCATGCGGGCATCGGTCGATTCCGACCCGAAGATGATGAGGTCGAATCCCTTGCCTTCGAGCGCCTTGGCGAGTGCCAGCGATGTCCCGATGGCATCGGAGCCGTGCAGCCCAGCATCCTGAACGTGGATCGCCGAATCGGCCCCCATGCTCAGAGCCTTGCGCACTGTTTCCGTTGCCTTCTCCGGGCCCATCGAGACCACGATGACCTCGCCGCTGTTGGCTTCCGCGATCTGCAGAGCTTCCTCAACGGCGTATTCATCGAGCTCGTTCATGACCCCGTCAACGGACTCACGATCGAGCGTCTTGGTTCCGGCATCGAGCTTCTTCTCTGCCCAAGTATCTGGGACCTGCTTAACGCAGACTGCGATTTTCATGGTCGAGTCACGACCTCCATGTGCGGGCTGTGCCTGACGGTCACAGGAATCCGACGGTTGAAATTGCTTTGGCAAATGTTACCCGCCAGTAACTGCGGCCCGCTACGGCCCCCTATCGTTTCTCCGGTGACCACCGCTTCCTCACTGCCGTTGACCGGTGAGCGAACGGTGCCTGGGATCACCGAGGAGAACTACTGGTTCCGTCGGCACGAGGCGGCATACCACTGGGTCGCCGACACCTTCGGCGCCCAGCTCGGGTCCGGAGCGGTGGTGGATGCCGGGTGCGGCGAGGGCTATGGAATTGACCTGCTGTCCACCGGACGGACTTCGGCCGCGCTCGGCTTGGAGCTCGATGCTGCGAGCGCTCGACATGCTGCAACGTACTACCGCGGGCACCTCAACGTCGCCCAAGCGAACCTTGACAAGCTGCCGCTTCGGTCGCAGTCGATCGCTTTGCTGGTCAGCATGCAGGTCATTGAGCACCTGTGGAATCTGCCCGCCTTCCTCTCTGAATGTCGCCGCGTGGTGAGTGACGACGGAGTCTGCATCTTCACCACTCCCAATCGGCTCACCTTCTCCCCTGGGCTGGGCAGGGGTGATAAGCCGGTCAATCCGTTTCACGTGGCGGAGTTCGACGCGACGCAACTTCGTGAACTGGTCTCGGCCGCAGGCTTCGGCAGCGTGCGCTGCCTCGGCCTGTCTCACAGCTCGCGACTGGCGTCGTGGGAAGCGTCCAACGGATCAATCATCGAAGCACAGGTCCAGGCCGTGGTGAACGAAGCGCCCTGGAGCAACGAGCTTGCTTGCGCGGTCGCTGCGGTGAAGGTTGACGACTTTGAGATTGGGGCCAACGACGTTGACTCCGCCAGCGACCTCATCGTCGTCGCCCGACCTGGACTGCCACTGTGACCGAGGCAGAGCCCATTGGCAGTTTCGCCCTGGTGCTGCATTCGCATTTGCCGTGGTTGGCTCATCACGGGTCCTGGCCCGTTGGCGAGGAATGGCTCTACCAGTCCTGGTCAAGCAGCTACCTTCCAGTCTTCGATGTGCTTAACCGACTTGCCTCCGAAGGTCGCACGAATCTGGTGACCGTCGGCATGACACCCGTGCTTGCCGCCCAACTCGACGACGCCTACTGCCTGGCACAGTTCGAAACCTGGATGGGCTTCTGGATTGAACGTGCCAACCAGTTGGCAAGTCACACCGATCACGGCAAGCGGATCGTGGGCCAACACGAGGCCACGCTCGCCCGTGGCCGACTTCGCGATTACCAGCGACATTGGTCGGCAGGCGGTTCTGCTGTTGTTCGCAATCTCATCGATTCCGGTGCTATCGAATTCCTCGGCGGACCTGCGGCCCACCCCTTCCAACCGCTGCTGGACGATGCCGTCGCGGCATTCTCGCTGGAAGTAGGCCTAACCGATGCGCAACTACGGCTTGGACGCCGATCCGCCGGGATCTGGGCTCCTGAGTGCGGGTACCGGCCTGGACTGGAGGACGTCTACCGCAATGCGGGCGTCAGTCACTTCATGGTTGACGGCCCGACCATGCTGCACGTCGGCCGGTCCACCGCCGATGCCTGGTCAGTTGGCGATTCCGATGTCGTCGCGTTTGGCCGCGACCTCGACGTCACGTACCGGGTCTGGTCCCCCCGCAAGGGATACCCGGGCGGTCCTTGGTACCGCGACTTCTACACCTTCGAATACGACAGCGGGATTCGTCCGTCCCGGGTGACGTCTACCCGCACTCCGAGCGACCAGAAGGCCCCGTACGACCCGGCCGCTGCGGTTGCTGCGGTCGAGGCGGATGCGCTGGACTTTGTTGAGGTAGTCCGCCGACGCCTGTTGGAACTGCGCAACGAGCGGGACGGCAAGCCGGGTCTCGTGGTCGCCGGGTACGACACTGAGTTGTTCGGGCACTGGTGGCATGAAGGGCCAATCTGGCTTGAACGCGTGCTACGCCTACTACCCGAGGCAGCAGTGAACGTCACCACTCTTCAAGGCGCAATCGACAACGGGGCCGTAGCCGGATCGGTGCACCCACAGGGCAGTTCTTGGGGCTCGGGCAAAGACTGGTCGGTATGGAACGGACCGGCGGTTGAGAACATGGTGAAGGAGAACGACGGCCTCATGCGCAGTTGGCGCAAGATCTGTGAGGCCGTCACGCACACTGCGGGAGCCGGAACCCGCAGCGAGCCGCTCGACCAGTTGGCACGCAATGCGCTGCTCGCGCTGGCCAGCGACTGGGCGTTCATGGTGACCAAGGATTCCGCCGCCGACTATGCCCGCGAACGGCACCAACAACACCATCGCGACTTCCATCGGCTCGGCGGCGCGATCACGGCCGCTGTCGACGGCCACCCGCGAGGCTTGTCAATCGCCGACGAGGTGGCCCGCGAGCAGCGCGGCGCGAACGGCCCATTCGGCCACCTCGACGGCCGCCTGCTTTCGCGCGCCATGCTGGGCGCCTGAGCATCGTGCGCATCCTGCATGTCTCCTGGGAGTACCCGCCGATCGTCTATGGCGGGCTCGGCCGCCACGTTCATGCGCTGACGCAAGAGCAGTCGCTCCAGGGACACGAAGTCTCGGTTCTGACGCAACGACCCACCGGCACCGCAGCGCACGAGAATCGTGATGGCGTACAAGTATTCCGCGTCACTCCCCCACTGCCTGAAGTTCCACGGGAGCCTGCCGCGCTCGTTGAGTGGGTTCGCGGCCTGGATGCGGCGATGGCGACCGCCGTTGACCCGGTTCTTGAACGTGTCCGACCGAATGTCGTTCATGCTCACGACTGGGTCGTGACGCGTACTGCAGTGGCTGCCCGAGTAGCCAGTGGGCTGCCGTTGGTTTCCACTATTCACGCGACCGAGGCGGGTCGGCATCAGGGCTGGGTGTCGGGCGACATCTCGACTCACATCCATCAACTCGAGTATCAACTCGCGAACCTCTCGCAGCGCACAATCACGTGTTCGACGTCCATGCGCTCGGACGTTTCGAGACTGTTCGACATACCTGGCGCTGACATCGACGTGATCCCCAATGGCATCAATCTGCAGGACTGGTCCGTGCCAGAGGAAGACATCGAGCAGGCACGGCAAAGCTGGGCGCCAACCGGTCAGCTCGGGGTCTTCGTTGGTCGGCTCGAATGGGAGAAGGGTGTGCACACCCTGCTGGACGCCATCAGCGCTCTCAAGACTGCGGATCTACATTTCGTCATCGCCGGAACCGGCACCTACGAGTCCGAGTTGGTTCGCCGGGCGAGCGAGCTCCTGGAGCAGGAACGGGTCACCTTTACTGGCTGGTTACCGGAGGCTGAGCTGAAAGCGCTGGAAGCTGCAGCCGATGTCATCGTCGTGCCTAGCCTGTACGAGCCCTTCGGGTTGGTCGCATTGGAAGCGGGGGCCTTGGGAGTACCGGTGGTCGCTGCGGCGACGGGTGGGCTCATCGACATCGTCGACGGCGGAACGGCCGGATACCTGTTCGATGCCGACGATCCAAACTCTCTCGCGCAGGCAGTCGACCACGCCCTCGGTGACCGGTCTGAGACTTCCCACCGACTCGCGGCGATGAGACATCGGATCGAAACGCAGTACCAGTGGAATCGGATCGCGCAGCGAACGATTGAAACGTACGAAGCCGCAATCGCCGAACAGTCCGCAAATGGAGCCCGACCCCTCAACATCGGTGTGTCCGCGATACCAGAACGGAACCTGCTCGAACGACACGCCTAGCGGTGGTCAGGCACAACGAGGCCGTGAGTTCCGGCGCCTGCGGACAGGACCGTTGCCTTGGTGCGGTCATAGGCCTCCACCCAGCGGGCAGGCGGGTCCTTCTTCGGCCACGACGCAACCAGGTCGTGAATGGTGTGTGGCGATGACGTGTCGAGAATTGGGAAAGCACTCGCAGCAACCACAGCGAAGCGACCGTCCATTCGCTGGGCAAACTCAAACTGACTGATGATGCCCTCGCGGTTGCGTACCCAATCGTCGAACTGGCCGCTGATCAGATTCCCGTGACCAAAGACCACCCACACCCCGTTGATCATTTCGATCGGCTGAACCTGGTGGGAGTTGTGGCCGATGATCAAGTCGACCTGGCCGGACTTGGTGACGCGCTCGGCGACACTGCGCTGGTAGGCCGAGACCTCGTGGCTGTCCGGGTCACCCATATGCAGGGTTGCCACGACAATCCTGGCTCCCAGTTGTCGTGCCCGTTTTGCGTCCGCAATCACCTTGTCTGGATCGATCAGGTTCGCTTCCCACGCGCGATCCGCAGGGGGTCGCTCGCCATTGAAGTCCCAGGCATACGCCAAGTGGGCAACCGGCACTCCTTTGACGTTGACGATGCGAGGAGTCGCGGCCTCCTCAGCGGAACGCGCGGTCCCGGCGTGCCCAACCCCGGCAGCATCCAGCGCATCTAGGGTCCGTTTGATCCCATCAGGACCTTTGTCCAACGACCAGTTGGAAACTGTCGAGCACTCATCGAAACCTGTTGCTTTGGCTGCGCGGGCGAGTTCCGGTCGCACATACAAGTGGGGGAAGTCGGTGACAACAGTCGGATCGGAAAACGGGGTCTCAAGATGACAGATCGCAAAGTCTGCGGCCGCAACTCGCGGCTTCGCACCTGACAACATCGGCGCGAAGTTGTATTTGTCTGGGCTCCCATCGTTCTTCGCCTGTTCGGACAACGAGTTGTGGATGAGGATGTCACCCGAACCCGCGATCGTCAGCCGCTTTCCTCGCGGTTTGAGGCGCGGATCAGCAATGCGTGCTGACGGCGCGACTGCTGCGGGCCCGGTCGACGGTGGCGCGGTTGGCGCTTCCGACGTGGTAGGCGTGGGCGGAACAATTGGCTGAACCGTGCGACTGACAAAACGGCGTCCGGGCGTCGGGCTTGCGCCGGAGTCATCGGCCGTGCTGGCCGAGACTGTCAGGGTGGAACACCCAGCAAGAACGGAAACCACGAGGGTTCCGCCAGCGAGCAGCCCAACACCGATCACGCCTCTGCGACGGGAACTCGGTCGATGATCGCTGGGTCTCATTGACGAGCGATCGTTCCACGAAGACGCGCCGCGACGGCGCCGAAACACCGAGACGTCCGGGGGTTAAGCACCTATGCCGCGGCAGGCGCGACAGCTGGGTGGGGAGTCGCCCAATCTGGACGGTCCCCACCCAGCTGTCAGCCGAACGACTGCGGCGACGCTTGGTCAGCATGAAGCCGCGCAGCCTCGGCGGTCTTCCGTGCGATATCCGCGACGTCGATCCGTTGCTGTTCCGCGGCCTCGTAATGCGCGACCCGATCCTTCAACACCCGCGCCGGAACTCCGCCCACCACCGACATCGGACGCACTTGCCCGCGAACAACGCTGTTGGCAGCGAGGACACAGCCATGGCCGATCGTGGTCCCACGCAGGACGGACACTTTGGTGCCGATCCACACATCCGGCCCGATTCGAACCGGAGCCTTCGTTATCCCCTGTTCCGTAATGGGTCGGTCAATGTCGGCAAACACATGATCGAAATCGCAGACGTACACCCAGTCGGCAACGATCCCTTTGCCGCCGATCTCGACATCGAGGTAGCTCTGGACTGTGTTGTAGCGACCGAACACAGTGTTGTCGCCGATTCGCAGAGTTCCTTCGTGGGCGTTGATGAAGTTCCCTTCACCAAAGTGCACCCACCTACCAACAATCAACCGTCCGTAGCCCTTGCGTGCGTGCAGTTTGGTGCGTTTGCCGATGAACACGAATCCTTCAGTGATGACATGCGGGCTTCGGATGCGGAACAGCAGGAACCGCCAGTACCGAAGCAAGTACCAGCCGTTCCAAGCACGGTTGCGAAGGATCCAGCGCAGCGACGCAAGAGTCAAGTAGCGCGCTTGGCGGGGGTCGCGGTTTCGGCGAAAGGCCATGGTGAGAAACAGGTAACGATCGGTCTTATTCGCCAGGCCGACTAAGGCTTGGTCCCGGTGATGCAGACGTTGTAGAACAAGCCCTCCGGCACCACCTTGTCGAAGATCCGCTCATCGAGGGCGGACAGCGTCGTCCAACCGCGGTAGGCGAATTGGGCCCAATTCCAGCCGAGCACGCCCGGCCTCACGGCGGCTTCGAAGGTTCGTACGGGCCAGCCGAACCACGATGCGGTCAACTCTTCGGTCACGGTGCTCACGTCGACTGCTCCGGCTCGCATCGCGGTCCGACGAAGGTCCGCTGGTTCGAAAGTGTGGATGTCGACGACCGATTCCAGCGACGCCACCCTCGATGACTCCGCTCGCTCCTCTTGCGACAGCGTGAAGCGTTCACCCACCTTTGGCAGGGAGGCCGCCCTCGACGCTGCCCACCACGTCGCCTGCGACAGTCGCCGAGCAACGATGTCGCCGCGCTTGGTCGGCTCGCCGCAGAACACAAATCGACCACCCGGGGTCAACACTCGCAAGGCCTCTCGAATGGCTTGCTCAACATCTGGGATGTGGTGCAGAACCGCGTGGCCGATCACGAGATCGAACTCTTCATCGTCGTATGGAATGCGCTCAGCATCGGCCACGCGACCTTCGACTTCAAAGCCGAGTCCGCGAGCGTTGCGTTGGGCGACCTCAACCATGCCGGGCGAAATGTCGGTTACCGCAGCTGAAGTCATGACACCCGCCTGCTGGAGGTTCAGTGTGAAGAAGCCGGTTCCACAACCGATTTCCAGCGATCGCTCGTAGGGCCATTCGGCGGAACCGGCGACATGCACGAACCGATCACGGGCGTAACTAATGCAGCGTTCGTCGTAGCTGATCGACCACTTCTCGTCGTAGGTCGATGCTTCCCAATCGTGGTAAAGGACATTGGCCAACCGCGGGTCCTGCCACGCCTTGGCCAGGGTGTCAGCTGAAACGTCGCTCGTCACTGTCATCTCAACGCCCTTCGAATGTGGCTTTGCCAGGTCCATTCTCGACAAACGAGTCCATCCCGGCCTGTCGATCCTCGGTCGCAAAGAGTTGCGCAAACTGCATTCGCTCGATCTCCAAGCCCGTATTCAGATCCACATCAAGGCCTCGGTTGATCGCATTCTTGGCCGCCCTCAAAGCTACTGCGGGCCCCCGCGCAAGTTGCTGGGCCAATTTGAGTGCCTCGTCATAGACATCATCCGGAGCCACGACACGGTCGACAAGTCCGATTGACAACGCCTCTTCTGCGCCTACGAACCTCCCAGTGAAGATCATTTCCTTCGCCCGAGACGGTCCGATGAGCCGTGGCAACCGCTGAGTGCCACCCGCGCCGGGGATGATCCCGAGCAAGATCTCCGGCAGACCGAGCTTGGCGTTGTCTCCCACAACTCGCAGGTCAGCGCACAGCGCCAACTCCAGTCCGCCACCGAGCGCATAGCCGGTGACGGCAGCGATGACGGGCTTGGGAATCCGCGCCACGGCGTCGAAGGACGCGGTCAGTTCGGAGGTCCGTTCAATCGCGGTCAAGTGGTCCCATTCCGACATCTCTTTGACGTCGGCCCCGGCCGCAAATACCTTCCGCCCGCCGTACAGCACCACTGCCCGGACATCACGGCGCTCGCTGACCTCACTGGCAGCGGCCTTGAATGCAGCCTGCACGGTTGTGCTGAGCGCGTTCATCGGCGGACGGTTGAGAGTGATCGTGGCAACGCCATCGACCACGGACATGGACACTAGTTCCTTGGGCTGCTCGCTCACCGTTGAAGGCTAACTGCCCGGCTCCTTGTGGATCGTTGCCGCCCCGCGGGTCCCCGCAACAGGCAATCTGGCCGGATACGCCAGACAGCGCCTCGCTCGGGTGGTTCCATTGGGCACGCCGAATCCAAACAAGGCAGACTTTCGGTGTTCGGCCCGCGGCCTCCCAGCCGCGGCAGAGAGGAGCTCACTACATGACTCACGTCGTACCACCCGCGGTTGCCTGGCCCGGATCGTGGGAACCGCTCGGTGTCAGCGCTGACGACGACGGCGTCAATGTTGCGATTTGGGCCGAAGGTGCCGAACGAGTGGAGTTCTGCCTGGTCACCGAAGATGGCACCGAGAACCGAGTCCAACTCGCCGAATCAACGTTCCACGTGTTCCATGGCTACATCCCTGGCATCAAGGTCGGAGCTCGGTACGGATTTCGGGTGCACGGCCCGTGGGATCCCGCCAACGGCTTGCGCTTCAACCCGGACAAGCTTCTGCTCGACCCGTACGCCAGAGCAATCAACGGCGAAGTTGAACTCGGACCAGCTATCCACGGGCACGTCGGCCTCGATGACCTTGAGCGCAGTGACATCGACTCCGCGACATCGATGCCGCTGTCCGTCGTGGTGAGAGATGACTTCGATTGGGACGGCGACCACCCACTGCGAACTCGCTGGACCGACACCGTCATCTACGAACTGCACGTTAAGGGATTCACGAAGCTGCATCCGGACATTCCCGAGGAACTCAGAGGCACCTACGCGGGCCTCGCACAACCTGCCGCTATTGAACACCTGCACCGCCTTGGAGTGAGTGCCGTCGAACTGCTGCCCGTGCATCACTTCATTGACGAGGCGTTCCTCATCGAACGGGGTTTCAAGAACTACTGGGGCTACAACTCGATCGGCTACTTCGCGCCCCATGGTGCGTACAGCGCTGCTGGTACGCGCGGCGGTCAGGTTCGCGAGTTCAAGCAGATGGTCAAAGCGCTGCACGACGCCGGCATTGAGGTGATCCTCGATGTCGTTTACAACCACACCGCCGAAGGGAATCAGCTCGGGCCGACGCTGAGCTTCCGAGGGATCGCGAACGAGTCCTATTACAAGCTTGGCGCTCAGAATCCCCGCTACTACGCCGATTACACCGGTTGCGGAAACACGTTGAACGCCTCCGCCCCCAAAGTTCTGCAACTGATCATGGATTCGTTGCGTTACTGGGTCGAGGAAATGCACGTCGACGGCTTCCGGTTCGATCTCGCAAGCGCGTTGGCTCGGTCGTTCCACGACGTTGACATGTTGTCGGCCTTCCTCACGACGATGAGCCAGGACCCAGTGCTGCGCCAGGTGAAACTCATCGCTGAACCTTGGGACGTCGGTTCCGGTGGCTATCAGGTCGGAGAGTTCCCGCCCCTGTGGACGGAGTGGAACGACAAGTACCGGGACTGCCTGCGCGACTGGTGGCGCAGCGATATTGGAGTTGGGGAACTTGGCTGGCGGCTGTCTGGTTCGGCGGATCTGTACTCGTCCGAGGGACGTCGGCCCTACTCATCAATCAACTTCGTCACAGCCCACGATGGGTTCACGCTTCGCGACCTGGTGACGTATCAGGAGAAACACAACGAGGCGAACGGCGAGGACAACCGCGACGGCAATGACCACAACCGCGCCTGGAACTCCGGTATCGAAGGCGAAACCGACGACCCCGCCGTCGTCGACCTTCGCCGCCGCCGGATCCGTGACCTTCTCACCACGCTCTTGCTCGCCAGCGGAACTCCCATGTTGGTGGCCGGTGACGAGATGGGTCGCACCCAACGCGGCAACAACAATGCGTACTGCCAGGACAGCGACATCTCCTGGGTCGACTGGAATCTTGAGAGTTGGCAGCGCGAACTCTTCGAGTTCACCCGGACCCTGCTGAAGATCCGTCGCGAGCACCGCGTGTTTCGCCAGCGGTACTTCTTCAAGGGCGCACCGGTGCGTGAAGGTGGCCCCGAAGACCTGGCCTGGTTCTCAGCTGACGGCCAGCTCGCGATAGGCGATGTTTGGTCCGATCCCGGGACGAGGGCGATCGGCATGTACCTGGCGGGAAATCTCCGATCACGAACGCGCGAAGGCCGACCTCAGCACGACTCATCGTTCGCTCTATTGCTTAATGCCGGACACGAGAGTGTCGACTTCACGCTCCCGGGCCGACCCTACGGCCAGCTCTACCGCAGCATTCTCAACACCAGCGACTCGATTCCCGTGCTCGCACATGTCGAAAATCACGCCGGTGATGTTGTGCACGTGCCTGCATTTGGCGCCAACCTACTGGAGGTCACGAAGCACTGACGGGGCCGTGAGACTCACGGAATCGGCTCCTGGACGCCAACGTGTTCGTGATCGACGCGGCATCCGTGATGGTCTTTCCCGCAGCTACCCCGCCGAACTGGCGAGTCCAAGTTCGCCAACCGTGGCCAATCCGCGGTGCCTCGGAATTACCCGGACTGTGTAGCCAATCGGTCCGGTCAGTTCCATTCGCAATGCGGCGCTGTAGGACGTTCGCTGCGAGTCACCACCGTCCGCGATCATCTCGACGATCTGCGGACTGACCAGAAGGTCGTCAGCATCCACTCGACCAGACATCAACTGGACGGTGACGTCGTCGGGATCCAGTTCTCCGAGCACAACATGGGAATGGACTGTGAATTCGCCGCCGAGTTGCGGGTCGTCCCCTATACCGTGCGCATCGACGTGCTCCACCCGCACGCCGGACCAACACTGCCGAATCCGCTGCTTCCATTGGGATAGGTCCTTAGCGAGTTCGAAGTCGTCAGCCGAAGCAGCGCGAGACGACACCGCCGCTGGCGTGTAGAGCTTCTGCACATAGTCGTGCACCATTCGGCTGGCCAAGACCTTCGGACCAAGCGTCGACAGCGTGTGGCGAACCATCTGGATCCAACGGGTTGGCAATCCGTCCGCGCTCCGGTCATAGAACAGTTGGGTGACACCGGATTCCAGGAGCTCGTAGAGCGCAGCGGCCTCTAAGTCGTCACGGCGGTCGGTGTCCAATACCCCGTCAGCAGTCGGAATCGCCCAACCATTGTTTCCGTCGAACCACTCGTCCCACCACCCGTCGCGAATCGAGACGTTGAGCGCACCGTTGAGCGCAGCCTTCATACCCGAGGTGCCACACGCTTCCAATGGCCGAAGCGGGTTGTTCAGCCAAATGTCACAACCCGGGTAGAGCACCTGGGCCATTCCAATGTCGTAGTCGGGGAGGAAGACGATCCGATCGCGCACTCCGGCGGTATCGGCAAACTCCACCAGATCCTGGATCAGCTTCTTTCCGGCATCGTCAGACGGGTGAGCCTTGCCCGCGACCACAATCTGCACTGGTTGCTCTTCGTTCTTCAGCAGTGCACTCAGCCGTTCTGAATCTCGCAGCATGAGCGTCAACCGCTTGTAGGACGGGACTCGACGGGCAAACCCGATCGTCAGCACGTCTGGGTCGAGCACAGAGTCAATCCACGAGAGTTCGACGTCTGAGGCTCCCCGATTGCGCCACGACTCATGCAAGCGCCGTCTCACCTCGGCAACGAGGGTTTCACGCATGGCCCGCTTGACGGCCCACAGCTCAGCATCGCCGATCTCACCAAGCTGTTCCCATCCTTCGCCAGTTTCCAGGAGGTCCGGTCCGAGCGTCTTACGAACGATGTTCGCCGCCAACGGACTCACCCACGTCGGGGCGTGCACTCCGTTGGTGATGGACGTTATGGGCACCTCTTCGGAATCAAGGTTGGGCCACAGTCCAGCGAACATCTCTCGGCTGACCGCTCCGTGAAGTCGACTCACGCCGTTTGCGCGCTGCGCGAGACGGAAACCCATGACAGCCATGTTGAAGACATCGTGATCACCACCGCGGAATGTCTCGGCTCCCAACGCAAGGATTTGATCAACCGGTACTCCCGGCAACTGGTGCATTCCGGAGAATGCCTTCGCCACCAGTTCACGCGGGAACCGATCGATACCAGCGGCGACGGGCGTGTGCGTGGTGAAGACGGTCCCCGCCCTCACTGCCTCAAGCGCCTGGTCAAACGTGAGGTCGTCGTGGGCAACAAGCTCGCGGATCCGTTCAACTCCGAGGAATCCGGCATGACCTTCGTTCGTGTGAAACACCTCAGGCTGCGGGTGAGCCGTCAGCCGACAGAAGGCCCGCACTGCCCGCACTCCGCCAACACCGAGCAGTAACTCCTGCCGAAGCCGGTGTTCATTCGTTCCGCCGTACAGTCGGTCGGTCACGTCGCGCATCTGCGGATCGTTCTGTTCCACATCGGCATCGAGCAGTAGTAGCGGGACTCTGCCCACCTGAGCAACCCGCACAAGTGCGGTCAAATCCCCATCCGGCAGTGACAGTTCAATTCGAACCACGGACCCGTCCGCCTCACGCAATAGCGTCAACGGAAGTCCGTCTGGGTCGAGCACGGGGTACGTCTCCTGCTGCCAGCCATCCGCCGACAGCGTCTGCCGGAAGTAACCGGACCGGTAGAAGAGTCCAACGCCAATGATCGGAACGCCAAGGTCAGAGGCTGCCTTGAGGTGATCGCCGGCCAAGATGCCGAGCCCACCGGAGTACTGGGGCAATGCCTGGGCAATCCCGTATTCCGGAGAGAAGTAAGCGACCGCCCGCGGTTTGCGCTCATCGAGGGTCTGGAACCATCGCTGTCCAGCAAGGTAGTCAGTGAGATCCGCATCAGCGGCTGCCACTCGGGCAACGAACTCGGCGTCGCCAGCAAGCTCCGCGAGTCGCTCGGCTGGGACCTCGCCGAGGAATGCCATCGGATCCTCGCCAACGCGCTCCCACGCGACGGGGTCGACCGCGGCAAACAGCTGCCGCGTCGGTTCGTGCCAGGACCATCGCAGGTTTATCGCCAATTCGCCGAGCGGATGCAGGGGCTCGGGAAGCACTGTGTGGACTGTCAGTCGACGGATCGCCTTCACCCTCCCAACCTAGCGATCCTTTCCGGTTGATGTGGGCAGAGCTAGTGGCTCGAAGGTGCATGAGGGCTCACCGGCCACTAGCGTTCGAGGGTGGCCGAACAGCAAACGAATCCAGGGGCTCCCACGCCCGAAGCTGAGGCGGCGTGGCGTGCGCTACCCAGCCGGAGTCTGACGCCACCACCCGTGCTCACTGGCCGCATCCCGATCCTTGGCGTGGAACCGGCGGTTGAGTCGGGGCGTCGCCCGGCGAAGGCGGCCGACGGTGAGCTCGTAACGGTTTCGGCAACGGTCTTCCGTGAGGGGCACGACCTCATCGGAGTGGAAGCCGTCCTACTTGATCCCGACGGCGCCGAGGTCGAAGTTTCTCGCATGTATCCGATCGGTGAAGGCATGGACCGCTGGGAAGGTGCGCTTCGTCCGAAGTCCCCCGGCGAGTACTCATTTCTGATTCGCGGCTGGGCCGACCCAATTGCGACCTGGCAGCACCGCGCTGACATCAAGATCCCGGCCGGTATCGACGTCGAACTCGAACTGGTTGAGGGCGCGCTGATATTTGAACGCGCAGCAGCGACCTCCCTGGATAAGAAGAGTCAGAAGGTGTATCGGGCAGTCGCTGCCGACCTGCGAGATGTCAGCGGCACCCCAGCCGAGCGGCTATCGTCCGCGAATGCCGATGACCTCAATGAGGCACATCTCGCAGACCCCCTGCGTGATCTCGTGACCGATTCGGGACCCTGGCCCTTGCGAGTCGATCGTCGGCGAGCATTGGTGGGTTCCTGGTACGAAATGTTCCCGCGGTCGGAAGGAGCGACTCTTTCCCCGCCGAAATCCGGAACCTTCAAGACCGCCTCAAAGCGACTCCCGGCAATCGCGGACATGGGCTTCGACGTCGTCTATATGCCACCGATCCACCCAATAGGCGAAGTCAACCGCAAAGGTCCCAACAACACTGTCGAAGCCGGACCAGACGACCCCGGTTCACCCTGGGCGATCGGTTCGGCCGCGGGCGGGCACGAATCGGTCCATCCAGACCTTGGCACCCTCCAGGACTTCGACGCCTTCGTCGCTGCCGCGAAGAAGCTCAAACTCGAGGTCGCGCTGGACCTCGCGCTGCAGGTGGCGCCGGATCACCCGTGGGCCGCCGAAGGCAAGCCGTGGTTCATCGTTCGCGCTGACGGCACGATCGCCTACGCGGAGAATCCCCCGAAGAAGTACCAGGACATCTACCCGATTTGGTTCGACGGTGACCCGCAGGGGCTCATCGACGAAGTCGTTCGCATCATCCACTTCTGGGCGGATCGCGGAGTCCGGATCTTCCGAGTCGACAACCCCCACACCAAGCCGGTCCGCTTCTGGGATGAAGTGCTCGGCCAGATCCACGACACGGACCCTGACATCCTCTTCCTCGCGGAGGCCTTCACCCGCCCGCCGATGACGCGTGCGCTCGCAGAGGTCGGCTTCCACCAGAACTACTCGTACTTCACTTGGCGTAATGAGAAGTGGGAAATCGAGGAGTACTTCGCGGAACTTTCGAACGAGGCCTCGGCCTACTTGCGACCCAATCTCTTCGTCAACACACCCGACATCCTGACGGCGTACCTGCAGTACGGCGGGCCATCGGCTTTCGCGATTCGAGCGACCTTGGCAGCAACCCTTGCCCCCACCTGGGGCGTATACGCAGGCTTCGAACTCTTCGAGCATGTGGCGGTGAAACCCGGTTCTGAGGAGTACTTGGATTCGGAGAAGTACCAAGTGCGTCCACGTGACTGGAAGAACGCAAAGAAGAGTGGGCACACGTTGGCCCCGTACATCACCATGCTAAACAAACTGCGCCGGGAACATCCCGCGCTGCAGACGCTGCGTGGACTGAATTTCCACAGCGTCGACAACGACAAGGTCATCGCCTACTCGCGTCGCGACGGCGACGACATTGCGATCATCATCTGCACGCTTGATCCGTACGGCACGCAAGAAGCAACAGTCCATTTCGACATGGCAGCACTCGGCTTGGATTGGTCCGAAGACTTCCGCGCATACGACGCAATTACGAATAGCTCTTGGGTGTGGGGCCCTCACACTTATGTTCGAATCGACCCCAATCAGGCATGCGCGCACATCGTGCGAGTTCGCCGAGGAACGGTATGACATGGCGACACTGACCCCAGCCGAAGTCGACAACGCAGTCTTCGATTCTCTTGTCGACGGCTACCACGCACAGCCGCACGAGGTCCTCGGACCGCACATCGCCGAGGGCGTGGTGACTATTCGGGTGCTGCGTCCGAATGCCACGTCTGTCGATTTGGTCGTCGGCGGGGAACGCATTCCAATGACGCACATCCACCGCGGGGTCTGGGCTGCTGCCGTCGCAGGTGACGACGCACCTGACTACCGCTTGTCCGTCTCCTACGGCGGTGACGCTCTTCCTGCGGACGATCCATACAGATTCCTGCCCACCCTCGGTGACGTTGACCAGCACCTCATCAGCGAAGGGCGCCACGAGCAGTTGTGGCAGGTCATGGGTGCACACACCCATATCTACGAGACACCCCACGGCCAGATCCACGGCGTCTCATTCGCCGTGTGGGCCCCAAATGCCAAGGGTGTGCGAGTGGTCGGCGACTTCAACTACTGGGACGGGACGTCGACCCCCATGCGCTCACTGGGATCGACCGGGATCTGGGAGATCTTCGTACCGGAAATCGGCGACGGCTCGCGGTACAAGTTCGAGGTGCTCGGTCACGATGGTGTTCGGCGCCTCAAAGCGGACCCATACGCCAACGCCACAGAGGTCCCGCCGGCAACCGCGTCCGTCGTCTTCACCGCTCAGCATGAGTGGAACGACGGCGACTGGATGACCAAGCGGGCGAATACTGATCCACACACCGGACCCATGAGCATCTACGAGGTCCACCTGGCCTCGTGGAAGCCCGGTCTTTCGTACGAGCAACTCGCGACAGAACTCGTTGACTATGTGACAACAAACGGCTTCACGCACGTCGAGTTCATGCCCGTTATGGAGCATCCGTTCGGCGGCTCGTGGGGATACCAGGTCACGTCGTACTACGCGCCCACGTCACGGCTCGGCAACCCTGATCAACTTCGCGATCTCATCGATGCCCTGCACCAGGCTGACATCGGCGTCATCGTGGACTGGGTACCGGCACACTTCCCAAAGGATGAATTCGCCCTTGCCCGATTTGACGGCACTCCCCTGTTCGAGCACCCCGACCCACTGCGCGGCGAGCACCCCGACTGGGGCACCTACGTGTTCGACTTCGGTCGGCGCGAGGTTCGCAACTTCCTCGTTGCAAACGCCATCTACTGGTGCGAGGAGTTCCACGTTGACGGCCTACGAGTCGACGCAGTCGCGTCAATGATCTACCTCGACTACTCCCGCGAACCAGGCGAATGGGTGCCAAACGCCCTCGGTGGCCGTGAGAATCTGGAAGCCGTCGACTTCATCAAAGAGATGAACGCCACCGTGTACAAGCGAGTACCCGGCGTTGTCACGGTTGCCGAAGAGAGCACCTCATGGCCGGGAGTCACCCAGCCGACGCACCTTGGAGGGCTGGGATTTGGCCTCAAATGGAACATGGGCTGGATGAACGATTCCCTGCGCTATCTGCAGCAGGAACCGATCTACCGCCAGTACCACCACGACAAGCTCACCTTCGCGCTGATGTACGCATGGAGTGAGAACTTCGTCCTACCGATCAGCCATGACGAAGTCGTGCACGGGAAGGGCTCGCTGCTGCGGAAGGTTCCCGGTGATCGGTGGCAGCAACTGGCAACGGTGCGGACGTTCTTGGCCTACATGTGGGCACATCCCGGCAAGCAGTTGCTGTTCATGGGCCAGGAGTTCGCCCAGGACGCCGAATGGAGCGAGGAGCGCGGACTCGACTGGTGGCTGCTCGAACACGCCGAACACCGTGGCGTTCAGGAGATGCTGCGCGATGCGAACAAGGTCTACCAGGCAACGCCCGCGTTGTGGGCCCTCGACCATTCCCCGCGGGGTTTCGAATGGATTGACGCCAACGATCAGAACAACAACACGTTTTCGTGGCTGCGCTGGGACGGCGACGGCGGGGTCATCGCGTGCATCTCCAACTTCTCGGCCATCCCGCACTTCGACTACCGAATCGGCTTGCCGTTCGCGGGTGAGTGGGAAGAGGTGCTCAACACCGACGCTGAGACCTACGGCGGATCAGGGGTTGGAAACTTCGGTCAGGTGAGCGCCGAAGAAGTCCCGTGGCACGCGCGCCCGGCATCGGCGTCCATCAGTGTCCCCCCGCTCGGCGCCGTGTGGTTGCGCTACAAGAAGTGAGTCTTAGTCATGACCGCTCAGTAGCCGAGCGGTCATGATCGACAACACGTTGGTTCAGATCCTCGCCCCGACCTGGCTTGAATCGAGTGACGCCCTCCTGCGTCATGGAAGCAAGCGCTCGGCGATCAGGACTGAAGAGTTCGCCGTACGAAAGGCCGCGGCCAGCACGGGCAATTGCCGCACCGAACGCCAGAAGGTTCCAGTCGTCCAAGCGGAAGGGACGATGGAACCACATTGAGTAGTCGATCGTGGCGAAGTCAACGTCGTCCAACCAGCCAACATCGTGGGGCCGCAACGTCGTCTCCAACAAGAAGATGTCCGAGGCGTACGCAACCATCGCACTGTGAATTGCCTGCACATCCGGCAGTTCGCCCGTTACCCGAAACCACACCAACCAGCGACCCGGATTCTCCGAATCCTCGTCTGCAATCCCCTTCTCGAACCGAAACTCGATCGCTTCAGTTCCGGCGACGTACGACAGGACTTCGGCGTACTGGTCGCGCAGATCGGGCTCTGTGGGTAGGACCTCCGGAATTGGCACAGTCGGCTGCCATTGCTGAAATTCAGGCCCCTCAGCTGGCTTTGCGAAGGAAGCTGCGAAGTTGCAGATCTGTCGGCCTTCCTGGCTCGCAATGACGGTTCGGTTGCTGAAGCTTCGCCCATCCAACCCGCGAGACACCTTGAAGTCGATCGGCTTGTGCTGGTGGCCTGGCCTCAGAAAGTACGCATGCATCGAGTGCACATCACGGTCGTCGCCGACTGTGTTGTCGGCCGCGATCAACATCTGCGCGAAGAGCTGCCCCCCGAAGACCCGGGTGAAGGCGTGCTGGCCGGGTGAGCGCCCAACGAAGGTGTCTTCACCTGTCTGCTCGAGCGTCAACAAGTCGAGTAACTGTCCGAGCGTCTGTGCCACTCTCGCACGCTAACGAACCCAGGCAACCAGTCGCAGGTTGGACGCCGCCGCCACGACGATTCTTGATCAACATCAGCGGTTGGACCCGCCACTCGCCCAGTCCCCTGCGCGGGATTCGCGAGCGCGCACAACCTGAGCGTCGGCGGCTTTTTGAATCTGCTCAGCCGGAAAATACAGCGCCTTGACGCGTACCGGTCCAGGTGGAATGTCCACTTCCAGGGTCGAAAGCCCAATTCGCCGCTGCCATGGTCCTTGGACAATCGACACCGACTGCGTCCTCGCGTGCGGGACCACACAGAGGTGTCGAGTCACCAAGCCGCAGCGCGCAACAAAGACCTCGTCGTCGTGTCCAAATGCCAACCTCGACCACTGAATGGGTGCCCGCCACCGGGACTTCCGTGGGGCGGACAACAAGGGGACGGACTCAATGTCGACGCCTGGCAAGACGTTTCGGAGGACCTCATCGGCCACGTCGCGGGAGGCCACTGGCAGCAGAACCGAGTGCGCTGAACGAGCATGATCATCTCCGGCGTCGGCCCCTGCCACACCGGCCACAGTCAGCCTGACTCGCACCCAACCTTTCGGTCGCCACAACAGTGGTTCGATCACATCGACTGCCATAACCCGACCCATCGGGACGGTTTGCGCCTGCGTTCGAAGCAGCCCGTAGCGCAGCCGAACTCCGTCATGGGCCTTCGCGACGGTGAAACCATAGAGCGTCATGAATTCGGAGAAGACGATGAACAACGGAATGCCGCCGGTGAACGGCAGGAGTAGGAGACCAACGGCACCACTCGTTGCGACTGTGGTGACGCAGATCAGTCCGGTCAGTGCGAGCAGACTGGCGGTGCTCGTCCGCAGCAGCAGCGAGATGAAAAGGTCCGACGCGCGGACCGCACTGATGATGGTCTCCTGCGTCGGCGCTTCTGGTTGCCCGCTGACGCGCGCCCGGCTCAACAGGTCGACCCGAAGTGACGTCGCGTCTCCGTTGGATAGGTAAGCAAGCTGGATCTTCGAGTCGCCGACTCCCGCAACATCAATCTTCAGTTCAGCGAGGCCGAAGATCCTTGCGAGCAATGGTCGCTCGATATCAACCGCCTGCAATCGAGACAACTGCACCTTGCGCTGGTTCCGGTACAAGAGTCCTGAGTCGATCCGCAAATCGCCGACACCGTCAAACCAGTATTCGAAACGCTGCCACAGCAGATAGCGGTAACCAGCAATCGCCACGGATCCAACCACGCAGATCACCATTCCAGCCGGTATTCCCGCGAGTCCATATCGCCAAGCGCCACCACCGCCAAGGAAGAGAGTCAAGACAAAGAGCCCAACCACTATCGGCAGGGTGGTTGCAATCGGCGTTAGCGGGTGTAATCGCTGCGGCTGCGTTGCTGGATCTTCCCGGCTCGGGTCGGTGGGCGGCGGGACGCCATCGCCTGGGTTCGTCTCGGATTGAGAAGTCATAGCCCAGCTGCCCGCTGCTCACCGAGCCGCGCCAACCGATCCCGCAGAGCCGCGGCCACCTCCGGCAGCAGCCCGGGGATCTTGGCATCGGACGTAGCGGCAGCGGTGTGCAGCTGCAGCGTGGCGATCCCATACGCGCGGTCGATCGGACCGGCAGCCAGGTCCACGAGTTGCATCCGCCCGTACGGAACGATCACGAGTCTCTTGAACATGAATCCGTGGACAACGATGAGGTCATCCGCTCGCTCGGCATAGGCCCACGACGCTGTCCGGCGGGCGAAGTACCAGATCCCCCACAGGTAGAGGACCGCCGTCGCGGCGATGACCACGATCGGTACCCAGCTCGGGACACCCGTCACGAAGAAGAGCACGATGCCCACGACCAGCGGGATAGCGAGGGTCAGAGTCCAGACGACCCTGCGCGCGGACGTCAGTTTCGGGCTGACCCGCTGCCAGTCCGTTTCGTCTGGGGTGAAGGTCTTGTCAATAGCTTTGGGCACATCGGCAAGTCTGCCCGACGCGGCGACCCAACAACCCACGGAGGCGTGCCAGGACATCGGCGAGTTCCGACCTCCGAGGGTTCGCCACCTCGCCCGACACGCATAGGGTGACGTCCATGGCCCGGAAACTGCGCACCCGCCTGGCAATCAGCGCCGGACGTATGGCAGCTGCGGCCTCGCGAGTAACGGGGCGGGGCGAAGGAATGGTGGTCGGGGGGCGAGTCATGCTCAAACTCGCACCTGACGCCATCGCCGATCTGGCGAATGGACGAGTGGCCGCCCTGGTTTCCGCCACCAACGGTAAGACGTCGACAACCCGTCTGCTGGCGAATGCCGTTGAGCAACTGGGCCCTGTCGTAACTGCCGCGACAGGGGCAAACATGACATCTGGGGTCGTCACGACCCTGGCCAGCGGCCCTCCCGATGCTACGGCGATTTTGGAGGTGGACGAGGCCTACCTGCCGATGGTCACGGCAGCAACCAAACCCCGCGTCATCTTGCTCGGCAACCTCAGCCGTGACCAGTTGGATCGCATGAACGAAGTCGCCATGACCGCGCGCAAATGGCGGAAGATGCTGGCAGAGCATCCAGATGTCACGGTCGTCGCGAACGCCGACGACCCCATCGTGACTTTCGCCGCAGAGCAGGCCGAACGAGTCGTGTGGGTCGGTGGCGGGCAAGTCTGGACGGCGGACTCTGCTGTTTGCCCTGAGTGCGGCACGCTGCTGACTCGCAGCGCAAACGAATGGCACTGTGAAGGCTGCGGTCGCAAGCGTCCCAACACGGACTGGGAGTTGCGGTGGCAGGACGGGGTTGGCACCGCAGTCACGAAGCTCGGGGAGGAGTTCGATCTCTCCGGACTGAAGCTTCCCGGTCGGTTCAATGCGAGCAACGCAACTCTCGCACTCGCGGTGTGTGAGCAACTCGGATTAAGCCGACATGAGTCGGTCGTGCGAATGTGCCAAGTCGAAGCCGTCTCCGGTCGATACGCAATCGTTGACGTCGATGCGTTGCGAATTCGACTGCTCTTGGCAAAGAATCCTGCCGGGTGGACTGAACTGATCGACGTTATGCCCCCGGCGCCAACCCCGGTGATCGTGTCCATCAACTCAAATGCCGCAGACGGGCGCGACCCCTCGTGGTTATGGGACGTCCCGTTTGAACGACTGCGCGGGCGCACGGTGATCGCCAGCGGCGACCGGCGTCGGGATCTCGCCGTCAGATTGCTGCACGCGGAGGTCGACCACGTGGTGATCGCCGATCCCTATTCGCCGAACGCACCACTGCCCGAGGAAGCTCGCGCACTAACTGTGATCGACAACGCCGCCACCTACACCGCATTCCATGACCTGAGAACCCGCGCACAACGACAGGCACAGCAATGACCGAATCCGTCATCCGCCTCGTGTCTATCTACCCCGCACTGCTGGGCACCTACGGCGACGGCGGGAACGTGCTCGCCCTGCAGCATCGCGCGACCCTGCACGGATTCGACACTGAGGTTGTTGAAGTCTCCCCTGGAGACACGCTGCCGCGTGACGCGGACCTTTACGTACTGGGCGGGGGCGAAGACACCGCGCAGGTTGCTGCCGCGAACGCGCTGCGAACGGATGGTGGATTGGCCCAGGCGGCTGATCGCGGTGCAGCCGTGTTGGCGATCTGCGCCGGATATCAACTGATTGGCGAGGAGTTTCCAGATGCCGCAGGAGCACCGTCACCGGGGGTCGGAATCCTCGACATTCGAACTGACCGACTGCCAAAGCGAGCCGTCGGCGAACTGCTGACCAAACCGTCTCCGAGCGCTCCGGCCGGGCTGACGGAATTGTTCACCGGCTACGAGAACCATGCGGGGGCAACCCATCTGGGCCCAGGGGTGAAGCCACTTGCTCAAGTCGAAATCGGCGTCGGCAATGGCGATGTATCTGAGGGTGCCGTGACCGGCCGGACAATCGGCACCTACCTGCACGGTCCCTGCCTCGCCCGCAATCCGCAACTCGCAGATGTCCTGCTCGGCTGGGTTGTCGGCCGCGACCTCGCTCCAATTGCCGAACGTGAGGTTGAGGACCTGCGCGCGGAGCGGCTGAACTTCGTCCGCCACTCCGCGCGCTGAGAGCTTGTCGACAAGCCCCAATGTCCCAGCTTCGCCAACCGACGCGTTAGCTCTTCGTCGCTGACGCGGACTTCGGCGCCGTGCAGTAAGCCAGAACAGCTGGCGGCAGACCGGCGCTCGCCGTGCCACAAACTCGATCGGAGTTGATAACGACCCACTTGCCGTCCTTGGTTTCAAGGAAGAAGACAGTCGGGCCTGGGTTGACCTTGACACCAGCAATCTGACCGTTACCCGTGCTGCCACAGTGGAAGCTGACCATCTTGGCGCCGCTGGGCAAGGCGGAGAGCAATGACTCCGACGTGCAGGATGCACCGGAGCTAGTTGGATTCGACGTTGCCGTCGAAGACGATGAACTGCTCCCGGTCGCGCTTGCCGACGACGAACTCGATGAGCCGGAGTTACCCGACGAACACGCACCTAGCGCAGCGACTGCGGCCGTTGTACCCACAGCCACTGCAAGTCCACGACCGATACGACTATCTACCCGCACAATTCCTCCTTTGTCGCCCCTAACGGGGTCCACCAACTGACCGAATTCGATCAAGCCTGGACATGTCTACTCTCATCAACAACTAATAGGAGAGTTCAACTCGCCCAAATCGTCGATCCAACGCAGCGCCTGGTGGCTACGGACCGTCCGCAGAGAGGCGTCTGAGCGCGGCGAGGACAAGATCCCGATCGGTCGTCCGCCACATGGGCGGAAGGGTACGCACAATGGCCTGTCCGTAACCGCGGGTGTGAATCCGCGGGTCAAGAATCGCTACCACGCCACGGTCTTCGCGATGGCGGATGAGTCGACCAGCGCCTTGCGTCAACATCAACGCCGCGTGATTGACGAACACCTCTGTGAATCCGTTGCCGCCGTGAGCATCGACGTCTGCCCGCCGAGCGGCCGAAAGTGGATCGTCCATTGGGGCGAAGGGAATTTTGTCGATCACCACGAGGCTGCACGCGGATCCCACAACGTTGAGCCCCGCCCACATCCCCATGGTCGCGCAGAGAACGCTGTGTTCGTCCTCGGCAAACTCCTCGGCGAGCACGGCGGGTGGCAATTCCCCGTGTTCAAGAATGACGTGCGTGGTCCTCTGCCGAAGATGATCGGCAGCGTTACGTGCGGCGGCTGTTGTCGTGAAGAGGGCGAGGGTTCGCCCGCCTGCCGCGTCAACGAGTTCGGTGAGCTCATCGAGCACCGCTGCGGTGTGTTCGGCACGCTCCTTGCCCACTGGTTCCGGGATGTCATTCGGGATGTAGAGAATCGCCTGCTTTTCGTAGTCGAAGGGGCTGCCGACATCGACACCCTTCCAAGACTGGGCCAAAGGCTCCCCGTCGACCGATTGCCCAGGTGGGTCGATCAGCCCCATCGAATCCGCCAGCGCCGTGAAGTCCCCCGCCACGCAAGCGGTGGCAGAGGTAGCGACTAGGCCACGAGTGCCAACTCGCTGCCGAAATGTCCGACCGACCGTCAGTGGTGCCGCACGAAGAACGGCTGAACCGCCGTCGCGATCGACAGCGGACCAACGCACAAACGCCGCATTGGGGGTTCGTACGGTGTTAATCGACGACGCAAGCTCCTGGAGCTGACCCCTAGCTGACTGCAGAGCGGCCGTGTTCGCATCGGTCAAGTCAGATCCTGACTCCTTGACGATGTCTTCAAACTGTTTCGCGAGTTCGTTGGCACGTTGTTCAAGGGACTCCAGCGGGCCAGCTAGCGAAACCGGGAGCTCAGCTTCAAAGCGTTGAGGCTCAAGCGTCATGAGTTCTTGCGCCACAATCGCCGCGTCACCGACCGCCGAAAATGCCTTATCCACCACCGTTTGTCGTGACTTAGGCGCGCGACGCGCGGCGTTCGTGACGATCCGATCCACCGACCCGGCAAACACCTCGGCCCCCCACGCGGAAGATAAGTAGTCCTGCAGCTCGTGAACCTCATCGACCACCAGGAGGTCGCGATCATCGAAGATCGGGTTCGGGGAAATCAAGTCCTGCGCGAGCAGAGCGTGGTTGACAACGACGACGTCGGCGACCCGCGCCTTGGCTCTGGCTAGTTCGGCTAGGCAACCGTCACCGAACGAGCAGACCCGCGCTCCCGGACAGCCCGCAGAATCCATTGAAACCTGCGACCACGCCCGGTCAGGGACCGGCGGCGCATCCGCCCGGTCTCCTGACTTCGGGTCCGAACCCGCCCACTCCAGCAACTCATTCAGGGCGCGCAAGTCGGCCGAGGTTGGTCGACGTGGCTTGGCGCTCTGCTCGTCTGCGCGCTGCGGGACCTCGATGCCCAGGTCCAGGGCTTCGGTTTCAAGATCGGCGGGCGCGGACTCCTTGCCCCGCTCTTCGAGTCGGCGAATCTCATCCACCTTCGCCAGGCACAGGTAGTTTGAACGTCCTTTCAACGATGTGGCGGTCAGCTTCCGAGCGTCGAGCGATCTCACCGCGTCCGCCACCAGCGGTACATCGCTGTTGAGGAGTTGATCAGACAGTTGACGCGTCGCAGTTGAAACCACGACAGAGGCACCAGGCCCAACCGCACCACAGAGGTAGGCCAGCGACTTCCCCGTGCCAGTCCCCGCCTGAACAATCAGCGGTTCACCCGAGTCGACCGCCTGCGCAACCAGCCGAGTCATCTCATGCTGCTGAGGGCGATCCTCTGCGTTGGCGTGACCCGCGACGACCTCGTCCAGAAGTCGGATCGCCTGCATGGAGGGGTCGCGAGTCGGAGGCACCGCGCAAGTCTCCCCCATAGCCGCCCCGAGAGTCCGGCAGTATCCTCAGGCGCGCCGACGCGGTCCTCCGCGCGCTGGATCGTGCGCCTTGTTGGTGCTCCAGCAACGAGCATCGACCACAATGTGAGGATTGGCGTTGAAAACCGACCACCAAAGGAGTCCCAGATGTCACTTGAGGTTGCCCAGTCATACGTCACCAGGATCGATCACGTTGGAATCGCAGTGCGCGACCTGGACCAGGCGAAGGAGTTCTACGCGAAGTCGCTCGGGCTCACGTCGATCCATGAAGAGGTTAACGAAGAACAGGGTGTGCGCGAGGCCATGCTCGCGGTTGGCGATTCCGGGGGCTGCATCCAGCTCCTTTCCCCACTAACTGACGATTCCCCCATCGGGAAGTTCCTGGCCCGTAGCGGCGAGGGCATCCAACAGATGGCGTACACCGTTTCCGACATGGATGCCTTGTGTGCCCACCTGCGCGACGTTGGAGTGCGGCTTCTCTACGACACACCCAAGCGCGGAACGGCCAACAGTCGTGTCAACTTCGTCCACCCCAAGGATGCTGGGGGCGTGCTGATTGAACTTGTTGAGCCGGCTGCCGAGTCCAGCCACTAGCGACTCACCACTGGCGGGTCCGGCGAATTCCCACAACCGGATCCAAATTCGGACAGAATGACGCGGGTGACAGCCTTTCTGTCGGGAGATAGCAGCGGCTACACCATTCTTGATGACTGGTATGAACGCGCTTCCAACTTCTTGACCCACACTCCCTACTGGGTGCTTGCCCTCATGACGGCCTTCCTCTTTGCCATTTTCATCTACGGACTTGCCAAGCGGCTCGTCGTGTTTACCGTTCTGGTCGGACTGCTCATCGTGGCAATCTGCGCGGTCTGGTTCGTCGCCGGGCACGCCGTTTCTTGACCCGCATCCACCACGTAACACACCGGCGATGCCGACCCCCATGGCTGCCGATGTTGACCAGTGAGGCATCGTAGGTTCAGCGATTCTCACCGTCCTGACCCGCCGCCTGAAGCGGCCGGGCCGACGTCGATCGGGGCAAAGGCCCTGCGAAAGGAACCGACTAACGTGCAGCAAATCCTTGATGCGATTCAGGCTGAAGGCACCCCAAAAGAGGACTTCGCGACTATCGAAATCCCGGACAGCTATCAGGCGATCACCGTCCACAAGGACGAACAGACGATGTTCGAAGGCCTGACGTCGCGCGAGAAGGATCCGCGCAAGTCACTGCACCTTGACAACGTTCCCGTACCCGAATTGGGCCCAGGCGAGGCGATCGTTGCGGTGATGGCCAGCGCGATCAACTACAACACCGTGTGGTCCTCAATCTTCGAACCAGTGTCCACGTTCGGATTCCTGGAGCGCTACGGCCGTCTGTCACCGCTCACCAAGCGCCACGACCTGCCGTACCACGTCGTCGGCTCCGACCTCGCTGGCGTCGTGCTGCGAACCGGCCCAGGCGTAACTGCCTGGAAGCCGGGCGACGAAGTTGTGGCGCACTGCCTGAGCGTCGAGCTTGAAGATCCCGCTGGCCACAACGACACCATGATGGATCCGCAGCAACGTATCTGGGGATTCGAAACCAACTTCGGCGGATTGGCGCAGCTCGCATTAGTCAAGAGCAACCAGCTCATGCACAAGCCTGATCACCTCACCTGGGAAGAAGCCGCCTGCCCAGGACTGGTGAACTCCACCGCCTACCGGCAACTGGTCAGTCGCAACGGTGCTGGCATGAAGCAGGGCGACAATGTGCTGATCTGGGGTGCCTCCGGAGGCCTTGGTTCATACGCCACGCAGTACGCACTCAATGGTGGCGCGACGCCGGTCTGTGTGGTTTCGTCGCCCGAAAAGGCCGAAATCTGTCGCAAGATGGGCGCTGAACTCATCATTGACCGGGCGGCTGAGGGCTACAAGTTCTGGAAGGACGAGAACACCCAGGATCCGAAGGAATGGCAGCGCCTTGGGAAACGCATCCGCGAACTTACCGGCGGAGAAGACGTCGACATCGTTTACGAACACCCGGGTCGCGAAACATTCGGCGCCAGCGTCTACGCAGCGCGCAAGGGCGGAACGATCGTGACCTGCGCGTCCACCAGTGGCTACATGCACGAATACGACAACCGCTACTTCTGGATGAACCTCAAGCGGATCATCGGCTCGCACTTCGCAAACTACCGCGAGTCCTACGAGGCGAACCGGCTGATTGACAAGGGAATGATCCACCCGACGCTGTCCAAGACGTTTTCACTCGCCGATACCGGGGAAGCCGCCTTTGAGGTGCACCAGAACCGGCACCAAGGCAAGGTCGGCGTCCTGTGCCTAGCGCCGGAGGAAGGCCTCGGCGTTCGGAACCCGGAAAAGCGCGCGAAGTTCGAAACCCAGATCAACCGCTTCCGCAACACGTAAGCCAAACGAGTGAGCGCCGACACCGAATTGATCGGTGCCGACGCTCACTCGTTGTGCCTGTCTACTACTTCTTCGCCGTAGCCTTCTTCGCCGTGGCCTTCTTCGCCGTGGCCTTCTTCGCCGTGGCCTTCTTTGACGTGGCCTTCTTTGCGGCCTTTTTCGACGTGACCTTCTTCGCCGCAGCGGTCGGCGTCGCCGCAGCGGCCTTCGTCACCGCAGCAGCCTTCGTCACCGCAGCCTTTGTTGTGGTCGAGACTTCGGCAGCAGTTGCCGCAGGTGTCCGCGCAGTTGGGTGCTCGCGACCAGCCGCCCGTCTTGCCGCCTTCACAGCGCCGAGTTTGCAGATCTCTGCAAACCCTTCCATGATTCCGGCCATCAGCACATCAACGTCCTTGGCGTGTTCGCCGTCACCGGTGATGCCGACGTTGAGGTCGTTCTTGAAGGAGGTGATGCCAACGATGATCCGCATCGAACCTTCGATCGGAATGATCGGAATGTTTCCCTTGGCCGGTTGACCCATGAAGTACAGGTCAATCATCGGCCCCGGAACATTCGTCACCAGTGTCTCGCTGAAGTACTCGGTGCCGGCACCGCTCTGGTTGAGCACATACTCCTGCACCGGAGCCGGGACAACCTTCTCGCTTGCCCTTATCAGCTGATTGCCGATGATCGGCAGCATGCTTCGCTTAGCGTGCTTCGTCGACTCCTTGATCAGGCGCATCCGTTTGACTGGATCCATATTCCCAAGCGGTAGCGGGGCAGGCAGGATGCTCACCTGGTTATTCGCCGCGAAGTCTCGGCGCAGCGAGACCGGCATGACCGCCCGCAGAGTGCGGCCATTCGGATTCACGCCGCGCGACTCCAACAGCCGACTGAAGCCAACCGCCACTGCGGCCAGCACGATGTCATTGATCGTTACACCCTTGAAGGACTTGCGGGCGAGCTTCACATCATCAAGCGAGTACTGGCCTCCCACCCACTTGCGATGATCCGAAACTGTTCCTGTCAGGTCCGTTGGCCGGTGCGGAGCGAGATTGATCAGCGAGCGCACCGTGTCTGGTGACGTCGCAATGAACTGCCCCAGCAATTCAAGACTCTTCTCGATTGACCGGAGTGTCTTGGTGGCAATCGCATCCAACGCATTGTCTGTCTCGACACTGTCGTCCTCGGGCTGCTTGGGAGCCATCATCTTCTTGATGCCGGCGGCCAACCGGAATGAACCGTCAGGGGTAACGTCAATCAATTCTCCGAGCAGGATTACCGCACCTTGGCCATCAGCGATGCTGTGGTGCAGACGGATGATCACCGTCCATTCCGTATCTGAGTACCCCGTCACCATGGTCGCGTCCCACAGCGGTTGATTTCGATCCATCGGTCGTTCCATGACCGCGCCAACAACGGGGTCAAAGCTTTCCCCTGGCTTCAGCTTGACCTCTGAGACGTGGTAGGTAAGGTCAGGCTCGACATCAACCCATTTCGCCTGACGGACCTTGGTGCGGCTTGAAACGACCTTCTGACGAAACCGTGGCATGTCCTTAATACGCTCTTTGAAGTAGCTGCGGACTTTAGCCAAGGTCGGTGCTGGACCCTCGACCATCATTGCGCTTCCAACCGCCACCGACGGCCCAGATTTTTCTATGTCAAGGAACATCGAGTCCATCGAACTCAGGCGATCCATACCCATCCCTACCGTCTCAGCAATCCAGATCGGGACCACCAAAGGCGATCACACGTTGACAAGCGTTATCTCACCGCACCAGTGGGGTTCGTCGCCTGTTCGCACTACCCAACCGGCGGTGCTCCCATTGCGAGTGGGCCAAACCTGCTGGCGATGCCGGGATGCCGAGTTCAGACGGACTCGGTCACATCGAACTGCTCATAGAGCCATTGCGCGACGGCAATCGACACGACTTTGGGGCTCTCGATTGGTGTCAGGTGGCCGACGTCGGGGATCTCGACCAGCGTGGCTTGGTGAGCAGCCTCCGCCATAGCGACCGCCTCTGCTGGCGGGGACAGTAGATCTTCGCTCCCGACAATCAGCAGGACTGGGCCCCCGAACGCGTCGAGCACATCAAACGAATCCGGTCGCGCAGCCATCGCCCGCTGAATCCAGGCGATCGTTGCGGGTGGGCAATCGACAATCTGCTGGCGGACTCGTTGTTCCACCTCGGGTCGCCTGGCGATCGTTGTCTCACTGACGAGGTTCGGGATCATCGCATCAGCGACCCAATCCGTTCCCTCGCTCTCAACTCGGTCGGCGAACGCCAGCCTTCCCTCAACTCCCGCAGCCGGGTCCTGTCCGGCTTTGGTGTCAACGAGGACTAGACCCGCCACCAGCGTCGGGAAGCGGCGGGCAACGTTCATCGCTACGTAGCCGCCCATCGAGACCCCTGCGATCACCGCTGCACCGTCGCCGATGACATGGATCAGCCTGGCAACATCGTCACCGATCACATCTAGGGAGGGCTCACTCGGGAGTTCGTCGTCATTCGAGCCGAATCCGCGGAGGTCCGGGGCGATGGGGTTGACGCCCTGTTCGCGCAGTTGCTGCGCGACGTCCTCCCATAGGCGGCTGTCGACCGGGAAGGCGTGGAGCAGGATGACGGGAGGCAAAGCCATTACGGCATCACCGACAGCCCGCCGTCGATCACGAGTTGTTGGCCCGTCATGAAGCTTGAGGCATCACTGGCCAAGAACACGGCTGGTTCGGCGATCTCATGCGCCAATCCCCATCGCTGCATCGGTACTCGACTCAGGAGACTCGTCTCCGTGTTGTCGTCGGCCCGCAAGAAGTCCGTCAAGTCCGTTTCGATCCATCCCGGAACCAATGCGTTGACGCGAACACCGGCGTGCGCCCACTCAATCGCCAACGACTTCGTCAGCGATGACACGGCGGCCTTGGCCGCGCCGTAGTGCGACATGAATGGGGTACCAGCCAACGAGGCGACGCTCGAGACGTTGATCACCGAGGCCGAACTCGCGCCCTGCAAGTGGGGGGCGGCCGCCTGACACGTGTGAACGATGGACTCAACATTTAGGCTGAAAGTCTTCTGCCATCCGGAAAAACGCATATTTGCCAGCGGAGTCGAGAAGGAGTTGCCTCCAGCGTTGTTGACCAGAACGTCGAGCCCGTCGAGCGCCAGGGCCGCGGCATCGACCGCCGCTCGGATTGCTTCTCCATCGAGCACATCGGCTGGCACCACGACCGCCTTGCGACCGTGCGACTCAATCTCGGCGGCCACTTCAGCCAGCTTGGCCTCGTCGCGCGCACTGATCGCGACGTCAGCGCCTGCCGCTGCAAAGTGAACCGCGATCGCCCTGCCGATGCCGCGGGATGCGCCGGTCACCAGCGCCTTGCGCCCGTCCAGTCGAAATGTCACAGGTCCGTCCACCTTTCCATGGGGCCCTCCCACTGCGTGGGCAAGCCAGTTGGGTGCTTGTCGAAAAAACGAGGATTGACTGCTCGCACGATCTCATTGAGGACGAAGCGAACCGACGGCTCCCCCACCCATAAGTGTTTCGCACCCGCGCCAACCAACAAGGTCGCGTTGGAAATCTCGGCAAATCGTTCGGTTGCCGCCGCCGGCTGCAGGTAGTCGTCGAATTCCGGAATCAATGCCACAACCGGAAGCCCCGTCCGCGACCACGCCTGCAAGTCGGCCGGAGCGCAGAACCGCAGCGGCGGACTGACCAACACAGCGCCCGAAATCGGCTGAACCTCTGAGTGCTTGAGGATGACATCCGTACCAAAGGACCAACCCACGAGCCAAGGTGTCGGCAGCCGACGATCCAGCGCAAGACTCACGGCAGCAGCAAGGTCGAAGCCTTCACCGTCCCCGCCTTCAAACGACCCCTCGCTCGCGCCACCCGGTGAGCTAGTCCCACGAGTGTTGAACCGCAGCACCGCCACATCGGCCAATGCCGGCAACCTCCACGCGGCTTTGCGAAACAGGTGTGAATCCATCATTCCGCCATGAGTGGGCAGTGGGTGGACGGTGACGATCGTGGCTGCGGGTTCAGCTGACGCAGGTAGGGCCAGTTCCCCAACGAGCGTCAATCCATCGGCAGTGTGCAGCTGAATCCCCTCGCGCAGCGCGGGCAGAACACTGTTCGCTCGAATCTCTGCCACGGCTCCACCCTGCCGTATCGCATGCGCGGTTGCCAACGTCGTGGCTGCGAATATTCGCGTCGCAGTCAGCACGTCGCTTGCTCGATTCGCGCATGGTGGGCAACGCACCTAGCATCGCGCCATGTCAAAGAGTCCGTGGGGAATACCCTCCGCACGGAACCTCTTGATATCTCGAGGCATCTCCGGCGCTGGCAGTTGGATTCAACTCACCGCAGCAGGCTGGTTCGTTCTGCAGCAAACCGGCTCTGCCGCCGCGGTAGGCGTCCTCGCGGCAATCACGTTTGCTCCGCGCGTCGTGGGCGCTCCCATTGGCGGCTGGATGGCGGATCATCACGACATTCGCAAAGTCGGAGCACTCTTGTCTGTGCTCCGGTCGATCAGCCCACTGGTCATCGGTGTCCTGATCTGGGACAACGACATGCCCATCGGGCTGCTTTACGCCCTGATATTCCTGGGCGCGATTCCCGGCTCGCTTGCGTCTCCGATCATGGCGATGCTGCCACCGCTGGCGGTCCCCAAGGAACTCGCGTCTGCGGCAATCGCTGACTCTGCTGTCGTCTACAACATGTCTCGGGTTCTGGGCCCCCTCATTGGCAGCGGTCTCATCACATTCATCAGCATCGGCGGCGCCTTCATCATCAACGGTTTGTCCTATCTGTTCGACGCCTGGGTGATCCGTAGGGCCGTTCTGGTGTCGCTACACCCACCCAAGCCAAAGGCACAGAGAACGCCATATCTGAAGGATGTGCGACGCGGCTTGGAACACGCCATTACCCGCACCGCGTTCCTGGGTGCGCTCGCATTCTTCGGCCTCGTGGCGCCAATCCAGCAACTTCTTCCGTCTCTGGCGGCTACTCACGGCCAGCACGTCTTTCAGCTTGGGATTCTGCTGGCCGCGATCGCTGTCGGCGGGTTCATTGCCAATCCGTTTATTCGTCGGGCCTTCGAACATGGCTGGAGCCACGGCTTCCTGGTAAATCTCGCAATCATCGTCTGTGGCCCCGTACTGGTGCTGCTCGGGCGCAGCTCACTCATCGGCGTCGACATCGCACTCTTGGTGTTACTAGGCGCTGCGTGGGAGAGCCTCTGGGTCGGGGCTCGATCGACCATTCAGATCCAACTTCCGCCGGACATCACCGGACGCATGCTCGGGTTGTTCTTCTCAGTGGTCACCCTCGGCATTGCCGTCGGCTCACTCCTGCTCGGTTTCCTGTTCCAGTTGATCGGCGCTCGGACCTCGTTGACCCTCGTCGGGTGCCTGGTATGCATCTACGGGATCGTCGGGATGGTTCGAATTCGCGGACACATCCGTCACGCGAACCGCGGCGCCCTGCCGCCCGGGCGCCTGGACCAGTGAGCAGGCGCGCACACCCCTAAGCCCGGAACCGTCGCCAGCAAGTCGTGTGCCAGTGTCGCCGATCGGCGACGCCGGTTGCCCAGCCCTCCTGCCAAGCAACGACGTGCGGGGTTCCCGGCGGAATGTGCTGATTGCAGCCAGGGCAGACATAGGACTTCCGCGCAGCCTGCCCGGTGACTGGCTGGCTGACCCAATCCTCACCCCGACCCGCTGTCATGCAGCAAAGGCTAACTCGCCCACGTCGGGGTAACACGGCGGTATTTCCCCGGACTACCCCGACGTGCACGCAACGGCAGAAGAGCGGCTAGCTGTACGACAGGAATCCTTCGCCGGTCTTGCGGCCAAGCTTTCCGGCGGCGACAACGTCGACCAAACCCTTGGCCGGGGTGTAGCAGCCGTCACCAAAAGCCTCAAGGATCGTCTCCTCAATGGCCAGCGAGACGTCATTGCCCACCACATCAAGTAGCGAGAACGGTCCAAGCGGCAGTGACTGCCAGGCCTTCATCAGCGCATCGAGGTCAGCGATCGTCGCCAGTTGATCATCGACGGAAATGACCGCGTCGTTCAGGTATGGGAACAGCAGGAAGTTGACGATGAACCCGGCCCTGTCTCCACACAGCACTGGATGCTTCTTCACGTCACGACACAACGCGACTGTCGTGTCGGTGACGTCCTGCGCGGTCGACGCACCAGACACAACTTCCACGAGCTTCATCACTGGTGCCGGATTGAAGAAGTGCATGCCGATCACATCCGCAGGACGCCCTGTTTCCGCGGCGAGAACGTCGATGCTCAAGCTCGACGTCGTAGTTGCGAGGATCGCTCCAGGCTGGCAGACCCGATCGAGGGTGCGGAACAGTTCCTTCTTCGTCTCAAGGTCTTCGACAATGGCCTCAACGACGATGTCTACCCGACCGAGGTCTTCGTGCTTGGTCGTGCCGCACACACGGGCAACGATCGCCGCCTTGTCATCTTCGGACAGCCTGCCTTTGGAGACCGCGCGGTCCAGCGACTTCTCAAGCGCCGCGCGAACCTTCTCGACCTTCTCATCGCTGCGGGCGACGTAGACGACGTCGTAGCCAGCCTTGGCGAAAACCTCAATGATTCCTGTAGCCATGGTTCCGGTACCGATGACACCAACGAGTCTGACCTCGCGGGTCGCACCCGCGACGTCGCCACCGGTAGCGGCCTCTTCAACAACTTCCGCAGACCCAGCGCCGGAGAAGGTGTAAAAGCCCGCACCACTGGATTCGCCCAGGTTGCCCGCGCCAACGCGATCGGTGATGGCTGGCGAAACTTTGTGGCGGCGATCGCCACTGGCTTCGTGGAGTACCTCGAGGATCGCGGCGGCCTTGTCCAATCCGATAGCGTCGAGTTGACGCAGCGGCCCCACCGGGTAGCCACAACCGAAGCGCATGGCAGCGTCAATGTCGTCTCGGGTCGCGTAGTCCTGCTCAAGCATCGTCGCGGCCTCGTTGAGGTACGCAAACCAGATGGCCGCCGCGAGAGCGGCAGTACCCGACCCAACCGGACCCTCGTCGCCTTTGACCTCAACTCCGGTTCCACCAAGCACACCCGCGATCGCTGCGCTTGCGTCCGATACTCCGTTGAGACCTGCAGATTCCGCGGCCATCAATGCTCCTGTCGTAGGTGGTGTGGTAACCGAAACCGACCTGAAGCGTTCGGGAACCTCAGCCCGAAGTCGAGGTTCCAGAAAAGCGCACCAGCGGTCACTGAGTCTTACAAATCCCCCACGCAGCCATCCAAGCGGGTATGGAGTTGATCGATCACCTGATCGGCGCGCCGATGCTCTCCGCCCAAAGAGTCGCACGGCCGAGCAGGGCCTCACGGTCAATCCCCACGAGGTGTCCGCGCTGCACCCTGCGAGCGCCATCGACCCACACATCCGTGACCTGGCTGCGACTTGTCGTGTAGACCAGCTGAGAGATCGGGTTGTACAACGGCTGGCTCGACCAATCGTCGAGGGACACTGCGGTGATGTCGGCTCGCTTTCCTACCTCAAGCGAGCCGATCTCGTCACCAAGGCCAAGCGCCCTCGCCCCGCCCATCGTCGCGAGGTACAGGGCGTGATGCGCGGGAAGCGACGCGGCATCTTTTGCTACGGCCTTGCTGAGCAGCGCAGCAACTCGCATCTCCGCCAGTAGATCCAGGTCGTTATTGCTCGCCGCACCGTCCGTGCCGAGAGCAACGTTGATCCCCGTCCGCAGAAGCTGGTCAACTTGGCAGAAGCCACTGGCCAACTTGAGGTTCGATTCCGGGCAGTGAACGACTGACGAGCCTGCGGCGGCAGTGGCAGCGATGTCATCTTCGGTCAGGTGAACCATGTGCGCCGCGACGAGGCGGTCGTTGAGCAGGCCGAGCCCGTCAAGACGGCGCAAGGTGGAAAGTCCGTAGGTGGCGACGGAGTCACTGTCTTCGTTGGAAGTCTCATTCACGTGCATGTGGACCCGGGCACCGAGCGCCCGCGAAAGCTCGGCAATCCGGATGAGTGGCTGATCAGAAACTGTGTAGGGAGCGTGAGGGGCAAACGCCGTCGTCACTCGGTCTTGACTCGCCAGATCTTCCCGAAGAACCAGACCCTTGTCGATGCACTCGTTGGCGGACTTGGCGTAGCTGTTCTCCACGTCGAAGCAAATCATTCCGGCGACCATGCGGATGCCCATATCAAGAGCAGCCTGGCTGGCAACCTCTGGGAAGAAGTACATGTCGTTGAAGCACGTGATGCCTGCGGTCAGCATCTCAGCGATCGCCAGCGATGTTCCGTCCCACACGAACTCGGGGCCAACCCATTCGCTCTCTGTTGGCCAAATGTGGTCCTTGAGCCACACCCCGAGCGGAAGATCGTCGGCGAAACCGCGCATCAGCGTCATCGCCGCATGCGTGTGGGTGTTGACGAGTCCGGGAATCAGCACATGGTGCGGAAGGTCAACCCGCTCGTCCGGTTGGTACTCGGCACTGAGGCGCCGCGTTGGCCCTACGTCGACTATGACGCCGCGATCGATGACCAGCCCGTGCTGAACATGGGTCGAGCCGGCAAGATCGACCGGAACCAGCCATTCGGCGGTGACGAGGGTGTCGACGCGTTGCATACGGTGACGCTAGCGAAGAACTGCCAACTCAGCACGCGGTGCAACTCGTCATGTACCCAAATCGAGACTCCCCGCTGAAATTGATCTGTTCCAGTTCTTGAACTCACCCAAATAACCCCCTAAGGTGGCTTAGGTGGAGCCAATCGACCGCAGCCAAGCAGCGGACTCGCTGCGCTCGGTCGGCCTTCGTGTCACAGCCCCGCGCGTCGCCGTACTTGAAACCCTCAGCACCAACCCACACTCGAGCGCCGAGACCGTGCGCGGAGCGGTTCAGGGATCCCTGGGCGCGGTTTCCACGCAGGCGATCTACGACGTACTCAACGCTTTCACTGAGGCGGGTCTCGCGCGAAGAATCGAACCGGCGGGACACCCGTCGCTGTTCGAGACGCGCACTGGAGACAACCACCATCACCTCGTGTGCCGCGAGTGCGGCGGCGTGGAAGACGTCGACTGCGCAGCTGGTAAACGTCCGTGCCTCGACGCCGTTGACGACCGTGGATTTGCGATCGACGAAGCAGAAGTCACTTACTGGGGGCTATGCCCCAACTGCCTGGCGACGGCTGACGCATCCATGAATTTCGATCCACCAGCAAGTCACCGTCGAAGTCAGCGGAAATCCGCTGACCAAGAGGTTCCACCCATCCAATGAACACAGATGCAGAGGGATTCGCGTGCCTGACAACAGTGCTGTAACCACAGATAGCAACGCCGACAGCGAGAGCAGCTGCCCAGTCACTGGCAGAACTCACAAGCACCCGTCTGAGGGAACGTCAAACCGAGACTGGTGGCCCGACCAGTTGGATTTGAAGGTTCTTCAGCCAAATCCCCCGGCAGTGGACCCGATGGGTGACGAATTCGACTACGCCGAGGAATTCAACAACCTCGACCTCGATGCACTCAAGAAAGACCTCGTGGAGTTGATGACCGACTCACAGGACTGGTGGCCGGCCGACTACGGCCACTACGGCCCCCTCTTCATCCGGATGGCGTGGCACAGTGCGGGCACCTACCGCATCAAGGACGGCCGCGGCGGCGGCGGAACAGGCCAACAGCGCTTCGCCCCCCTGAACAGCTGGCCGGACAACGTGAACCTCGACAAGGCGCGCCGCCTGCTCTGGCCGATCAAGCAGAAATACGGCCGGAAAATCTCCTGGGCCGACCTGATGATCCTCGCCGGCAACGCCGCGCTTGAGTCGATGGGCTTCAAGACCTTCGGCTTCGCCGGCGGCCGCAAGGACGTGTGGGAGCCGGAAGAGCTCTTCTGGGGGCCTGAAGGCACCTGGCTCGGCGACGAGCGCTACAGCGGCGAGCGCCAGCTCAGCGATCCGCTCGGCGCGGTGCAGATGGGCCTGATCTACGTCAACCCGGAAGGGCCGAACGGCAACCCCGATCCGGTCGCGGCGGCGAAGG